>JAEEGH010031056.1_pt1 | contig 10344 bp, 5 predicted proteins | sample 9134181 | NCBI WGS metagenome assembly JAEEGH01 (sample SAMN16246544, study PRJNA631951) | gut metagenome | biome: gut microbiome; feature: rumen; material: DP-attached | host: Bos | place: Iran: Karaj | collected 2018-10 | reverse complement strand
GGTTTACATGCCAGAATCAGAGTCAGAGTTAAGAAGACACTTCCTGACGGAAGAGAGATTGAAGGTTTTGTAGAGTCAACACTTGGCAGATTTTTATTCAATGAGATTTTACCACAGGATCTTGGCGAGATTGAGAGAGAGACTGATGAAGATAAGCTTAAGCTTGAAGTTAACTACCTTGTAGGTAAGAAGCAGCTTAAGAAAATCCTCGAGAAGGTTATCAATACTCATGGTGCTACAAAGACAGCTGAGGTACTTGACCTTGTTAAGGCAATAGGTTACAAGTTCTCAACCAAGGCTGCCATGACAGTTTCAATCAAGGATATGGTTGTTCCTTCATGTAAGCAGGCATTACTTGATGAAGCACAGGCTAAGGTTGATACAATTACACGTAACTACAACCGTGGTATGTGTACTGATGAAGAAAGATATAAGAACGTTATCCAGGTATGGAACGACACTGATGAGAGATTAACAAAAGAACTCATGGCTTCCATGGATGACTTCAACAATATTAAGATGATGGCCGATTCCGGTGCCCGTGGTAGCGAACAGCAGATGAAACAGCTTGCTGCAATGCGTGGACTTATGTCAGATACAACAGGTCACACAATCGAGCTTCCTATTAAGTCTAACTTCCGTGAAGGTCTTGACGTAGTTGAGTATTTCATGTCAGCTCACGGTGCTCGTAAGGGTCTTTCTGATACAGCTCTTCGTACAGCTGACTCAGGTTACCTTACAAGACGTATGGTTGACGTTTGTCAGGAACTCATCATCAGAGAAACAGACTGTGCTATCGACAGAGCAGAGATACCTGGTATCACAGCAATGGCTTTAGTTGATGGTAAAGATACAATTGAAAATCTTGAAACAAGAATTAAAGGCAGATTCGCTGCTGAGACAATTATGGATGACAAGGGAGAGGTTATCGTTAAGGCTAACCACATGATCACTCCTTCAAGAGCATCAAGAATTTGTGCTCACGGTGTTGATGCAGAAGGTAATCCGGTTAAGGCTGTTAAGATCAGAAGCATCCTTACATGTAAGTCAAGAAATGGTATTTGTGCTAAGTGCTACGGCGCTAACATGTCAACAGGTGAACCTGTACAGGTTGGTGAAGCAGTAGGTATCATTGCAGCACAGTCCATCGGTGAACCTGGTACACAGCTTACAATGAGAACATTCCATACAGGTGGTATCGCCGGAAACAACATCACTCAGGGTCTTCCTAGAGTTGAGGAGCTTTTCGAGGCACGTAAGCCTAAGGGACTTGCTATCATCTCTGAAATCGCTGGTAAGGTTACAATTAACGAGACCAAGCAGAAGAGAGAAGTTATCGTAGATGACGGAACAAATACAAAGACATATTCTATTCCATACGGTTCAAGAATCAGAGTAGAAGAAGGTCAGAGTATTGAAGCCGGTGATGAACTTACAGAAGGTAGTATTTATCCAGCAGATCTCCTTGAGATTAAGAAGATTGAAGCCGTTGAGAATTATCTCATCAGAGAAGTTCAGAAGGTTTACAACTTACAGGGTGTTGATCTTGCAGATAAGCATATCGAAGTTATCGTTCGTCAGATGCTTAAGAAACAGCTTGTTGAGGAAGCCGGAGATACAGAGTTACTTCCAGGCAGCCTTGTAGACAGACTTGAGCTTGAAGCAATTAATGAAGAACTTCTTAAGAATAATCCAAATGCTACACCTGCTGAACCTAAGGACATCATCTTAGGTATCACCAAGGCAGCACTTGCAACCAACTCATTCTTATCAGCAGCATCATTCCAGGAAACAACAAGAGTTCTTACAGATGCAGCTACAAAGGGTAAGGTTGATACTCTTATCGGACTTAAGGAAAACGTACTTATTGGTAGACTTATTCCAGCAGGTACAGGTATGAAGGATCACAGAGATGTGAAGATTGATACCATTCTTCCGGAGTATGATGAAGAAGAAGTATTAGATGAAGAAGTAACAGTCGAAGAAGAAACTGTTGCTGCTGAAGATGGTCAGGAATAAAATACTCTTGACAAAGAATTAATATTATACTTATAATGTTTAGGCGTGCGAATTTTATGTTCGCACGCTTAGACTGTTATAAAATATTGAAGAAAAGGAGGACAAATCGAAATGCCAACAATTAACCAGTTAGTGCGCAAGGGAAGACAGACAATCGTTAAGAAGTCTACAGCACCAGCTCTTCAGAAGAGCTACAACTCATTACACAAGACTTCAATTGATGCTCCATCTCCACAGAAGAGAGGCGTATGTACAGCTGTTAAGACTGCTACACCTAAGAAACCTAACTCAGCTATGCGTAAGATTGCCAGAGTAAGACTTTCAAATGGTATTGAAGTAACAAGCTACATTCCTGGTGAAGGACACAACCTTCAGGAACATAGTGTTGTTCTTATTCGTGGTGGTAGAGTAAAGGACTTACCTGGTACAAGATATCACATCGTTCGTGGTACTTTGGATACAGCAGGTGTTGCTAACAGACGTCAGGCTCGTTCTAAATACGGCGCTAAGAAGCCTAAAGCAGCAAAATAATTTAGTAGTTTTTTGTACCACAAACAGAACTAATTTTAAAAGGTGTTGGGATTTTGTATTTGTACCTTTGTGCATATAGTGAAATACCGCACGGACACATTATTAGAGGACACATGTGAGTACCGTAGATTTAATTTTCAATTAATTAAGGAGGGAAGAATCGTGCCACGTAAAGGACATATTCAGAAAAGAGATGTATTAGCAGATCCTTTATACAATGACAAGGTTGTTACCAAGCTTATCAATAACATTATGTTAGATGGTAAGAAGGGTGTAGCACAGAAGATTGTATATGGTGCATTTGCTCAAGTAGAAGAAAAATCCGGCAGACCAGCCTTAGAAGTATTCGAAGAAGCAATGAATAATATCATGCCAGTACTCGAAGTTAAGGCTAGACGTCTCGGTGGTGCTACCTATCAGGTTCCTATTGAAGTAAGACCTGCTAGACGTCAGGCACTTGGTCTTCGTTGGTTAACTACATATTCTCGTAAGAGAGGTGAAAAGACCATGGAAGACAGATTAGCTAATGAGATCCTTGATGCAGCAAACAATACAGGTGCATCAGTTAAGAAGAAGGAAGATGTGCATAAAATGGCTGAATCTAATAAGGCATTTGCACATTATAGATTCTAATAAGGAGGAACGACATTGGCTGGAAGAGAATATCCATTGGAAAGAACCCGTAATATTGGTATTATGGCTCATATCGATGCTGGTAAGACTACCACAACAGAGCGTATCCTCTATTACACAGGTGTAAACTATAAAATCGGTGAAACTCATGATGGTGAGTCTACAATGGACTGGATGGAGCAGGAAAAAGAAAGAGGTATCACAATTACTTCTGCTGCTACAACATGTCACTGGACACTTCAGGATCATGCTAAGCCAAAGGCTGGTGCTTTAGAGCATCGTATCAATATCATTGATACTCCGGGCCACGTTGACTTTACTGTAGAAGTTGAGCGTTCACTTAGAGTATTAGACGGCGCTGTTGGTGTATTCTGTGCAAAGGGTGGTGTTGAACCACAGTCAGAAAACGTATGGCGTCAGGCAGATACATACAATGTACCAAGAATGGCATTCATCAACAAGATGGACATTTTAGGTGCTAACTTCTATGCAGCTGTAGATCAGATCAAGAATCGTCTTGGTAAGAATGCTATCGTTGTTCAGTTACCAATTGGTAAGGAAGACGAATTCAAGGGCATTATCGACTTATTCGAGATGCAGGCTTACATCTACAATGATGATAAGGGCGAAGATATCTCAATCGTTGATATTCCTGATGATATGAAGGAAGAAGCTGAGATTTATCATGCTGATCTTATTGAAAAGTGCGTAGAACTTGATGATGATCTTATGATGGAGTGGATGGAGAATCCGGATTCCATTACTAACGATCAGTTAAAGAAAGCTTTAAGAAAGGGTACATGTGAGTGTACAGCTGTTCCTGTATGTTGTGGTACAGCTTACAGAAATAAGGGCGTTCAGAAGCTTCTTGACGCAATTATTGAATACATGCCATCTCCACTTGACATCCCAGCTATCAAAGGTACAGACCTTGATGGTAACGAGATTGAGAGACACTCTTCAGATGAAGAGCCATTCTCAGCTCTTGCATTCAAGATTATGGCAGACCCATTCGTTGGTAAGCTTGCATTCTTCAGAGTTTATTCAGGTACAATGAACTCAGGTTCTTATGTACTTAACTCTTCAAAAGATAAGAAGGAAAGAGTAGGACGTATCCTTCAGATGCATGCAAATACACGTAAGGAACTTGATAAAGTTTACTCAGGTGATATTGCAGCAGCTGTTGGTTTCAAGTTTACAGGTACAGGTGATACAATCTGTGACGAGCAGCACCCAGTAATTCTTGAATCTATGGAATTCCCTGAACCAGTTATCGAGCTCGCTATCGAGCCTAAGACTAAAGCAGGTCAGGGTAAACTTGGTGAGGCACTTGCTAAGCTTGCTGAAGAAGATCCTACATTCAGAGCACATACAGATAATGAAACAGGACAGACAATCATCGCTGGTATGGGTGAACTTCACCTGGAAATCATCGTAGACAGACTTCTTCGTGAGTTCAAGGTAGAGGCTAACGTTGGTGCTCCTCAGGTTGCATATAAAGAGACATTTACTAAGGAAGTTGATATTGATTCCAAGTATGCTAAGCAGTCTGGTGGTCGTGGTCAGTATGGTCACTGTAAAGTTAAATTTACACCAATGGATCCAAATGGCGAGGAAACATTCAAGTTCGAATCAACCGTTGTCGGTGGTGCTATTCCTAAGGAATACATCCCAGCAGTTGGTGAAGGTATTGAAGAAGCTGCTAAGAGCGGTGTTCTTGCCGGATTCCCTGTACTTGGTGTAAGTGCTAACGTATATGATGGTTCATACCATGAAGTCGACTCCTCAGAAATGGCATTCCACATTGCTGGTTCTATGGCATTCAAGGATGCTATGAAGAAGGGTGATCCTGTACTTCTTGAGCCTATCATGAAGGTTGAGGTTACTATGCCTGAAGAATACATGGGCGACGTTATCGGTGATATTAACTCACGTCGTGGCCGTATCGAAGGTATGGATGATCTTGGCGGCGGTAAGATCGTAAGAGGTTTCGTTCCTCTTGCTGAAATGTTTGGTTATTCTACAGACCTTCGTTCTAAGACACAGGGTCGTGGTAACTACTCAATGTTCTTCGAGAAGTATGAGCCAGTTCCAAAGAATATCCAGGAGAAGATTATTGCTGGACGTAATAATGGATAATTAACTTATAATTCCTGCCCTTTAATAAAGGGCGGGAATGATTAAAAAACCCTTGAAAATATAGGTATTATCTTATATAATCAAAGTTAGTGGTTTGAAAATAAAAATAATAATTTTGTTACTTTTGTAAGGAGGATAATTAGAAATGGCAAAAGCAAAATTTGAGAGAACAAAAGCGCATTGTAATATTGGTACCATCGGTCACGTTGACCATGGTAAAACAACTCTTACAGCAGCTATCACAAAGGTTTTAGCTGAAAGAGTTGCAGGTAATGAAAAGGTAGATTTCGAGAATATCGATAAGGCTCCAGAAGAGAGAGAAAGAGGTATCACAATTTCTACAGCTCACGTTGAGTATCAGACAGAGAAGAGACATTACGCTCACGTTGACTGCCCGGGCCATGCTGACTACGTTAAGAACATGATCACTGGTGCAGCTCAGATGGATGGTGCTATCTTAGTTGTTGCTGCTACTGATGGTGTTATGGCTCAGACAAAAGAGCACATCTTACTTTCTCGTCAGGTAGGTGTTCCTAAAATCGTTGTATTCTTAAATAAGTGTGATATGGTTGATGATGAAGAACTTATCGACTTAGTAGAGATGGAAGTTACAGAGCAGCTTGCTGAGTATGGTTTCGAAGATTCACCTATCGTTAAGGGTTCAGCTCTTAAGGCTCTTGAAGATCCTAACGGTGAGTGGGGCGACAAGATCATGGAACTCATGAAGACTGTTGACGAATATATCCCAGATCCTCAGAGAGAGACAGATAAGCCATTCTTAATGCCAGTAGAAGACGTATTCACAATCACAGGTCGTGGTACAGTTGCTACAGGTAGAGTAGAAAGAGGTACATTAAAGCTCAACGAGCCTGTTGAATTAGTTGGTATCAAGGAAGAGAATCGTCAGACAGTTGTAACTGGTATCGAAATGTTCCGTAAGTTACTTGACGAGGCTCAGGCTGGTGATAACATCGGTGCTCTTCTTCGTGGTGTTCAGAGAAACGAAATTGAAAGAGGACAGGTTCTTGCTAAACCAGGTTCAGTTACATGCCACAAGAAATTTACAGCTCAGGTTTACGTATTAACAAAGGATGAAGGTGGACGTCATACTCCTTTCTTCAACAACTATAGACCACAGTTCTACTTCAGAACAACAGACGTTACAGGTGTTTGTAACCTTCCTGCAGGTACAGAAATGTGCATGCCTGGTGATAACATCGAAATGACTATCGAATTAATTCACCCAATCGCTATGGAGCAGGGTCTTACATTCGCTATTCGTGAAGGTGGTAGAACAGTTGGTTCAGGTAGAGTTGCTTCTATTATCGAGTAATCAAAATTGTAGAACAGCCCAACCCGCTAATTAAAAAATTAAGGCTTTTCGGAGTAATCCGGGAAGCCTTTTTTATTTAAAATGATTGTTAAAAAATTGTTTAACGCTTTAGCGTATTGTAGTTAAAAAATCTATATGTTATATTATAAATAATTGTTGGAAAGGTGGGGACTATTTCCGGCGATTAGGTCACTAAAGGGTTACTAACATTTGAAAATTGAAAAGGGGGGTATGGTTTGAAAACACTAGTCTTTTCTCTATCGCTAAACGGCGAGCAATCCATTACTTTAGCATCTATGCGTTTTGTCAGTCACACACATACTGATGACACGTTTGTAGAACTGGTTATGCCAAAAAGTGGCATATTAAAAGATGAAGATCTGGCCAAGTTTAAAGAGGCAGATCTTATTATCGTTGCCACAAGTTTGTATCATTTCTGTCTTTCATCACAGTCGATGGAAGCATTGAACAATGTTGGTGAATATATGCGCCAGAATGGTCTGCATACACCGGTTACAACTTTTACAACATCCGGTTTGATGATGGATAATCTTCCTCATGATTATATTAAGATATGGGCTGAAAGATTTGGTCTTAGATATATCAAGGGTGAAGGTATCTACTCAACAGATATTCTTGAAGAGAAATATCGTGCAGACGTATATGCATGGTATAACAATGTTAAAGCTTTGGTAAGTGGAAAGTCCCTTAAACTTACTAAATCTGCATCTGTTCGTGTTGTTTATACTGATGATTCAGAAGAGACTACTTCAATTGCTAAACAGTACGTTGACGCTTTTACAGCTGTAGGAGCCAATGTAGCAGAGATTCATCTTAGCGATTATAATTATAAGCACTGTCTTGGATGTCAGTTCTGTTATACAGACAGAAAGTGCTGCATCGACGATGATTTTACAAGACTTTGTCATGATGTAGAAGCCGGCACTGATGTACAGCTTTATGTAGGTCCAATTGAAAACGGTTTCTATCCAATACAATTCAAGCGTTTTATGGACAGACATGTAGCAATGGGAAGATGTCCTGCAGATGATGAGACTATTATGCTTTTTGCATGGCATGAGGGCACAGAATACAAGAGCGGCGATGAAGAACTCTTTAAAATCTGGGCTACTTCATATACATCCTTCGGTGGTGAAGTATTAATTGATGTACCAAAAGGATTCAACGAAGATATAATTGATCAGACAGTTGCAGCAATCAATGAAAACGTTGGTATATATCGTAACTTCTATGGCAATTCACTTCGTATCAGATTTGCAGACCTTGCACAGGAGATTCAGAATGTTGAGCCACTTGATTATAAATTCTTCGCTCAGCGTGGTGATTTAAAGCCGACACCAAGAAATATGATGTGCCGTCCTATACATTCAGCACAGGATGCAAAGATGTCAGTTGAGATGAAATCAATGCCTGTTGTTAAGGCAGCTCAGCATATAGATGATTATCCGACAACCATTCCTGAACGTCGTGTTAAGATGGAAGGCAAGTCCATACTTGAGTGGGCTCAGAATCCTCCATATAAGGATTATGAAGTTAAGGATTCTGATTTAAGTCCTGCAGCAGCAGTACAGGCTAAGATGGAACCGGGTGAATTACCACCACAGGCTATTATCGGACGTAAGATTGGTAAGCGCATGAGCTTACTTATGAATACATTTAATACTATCGTATTCTCAACAATCGGTACTCTGGCAAGCGGTCATTTTACATGGAAGGGCTGGTTACTTGGTGCCATAATCGGTTGGATTACAGGTCATCTTATTACATCATTTATCCCACCAAATGAGGTACAGGATAAGTTCCTTAAGAAACGTAAAATTGATCCTAATTCAGTTAAGGGAAGAATTCTTGCTTCCGTTATAACAAGTATTATCATATTCCCGATTATGTCTCTTGTTATGAGTATTTCAATGCCGACACTTGCAATGAATGGCATTAAGAGCAATATCGCTAAGATGGAATCTGAGGTTGTTGAACTTTATGAACAGCAGTCTGAACTTAAAGGTCAGCAGAGTGAACTTATTGCACAGCGCGATGAGCTTAAGGGACAGCAGACAGAGCTTAAGGCTGAACAGAAGGCACTTCAGAATTCAATGGATAAGGTTATTGAGAATGCTGCACAAGAAGCAACTGCTGAAAGACAGGATTCTTTGGACAAGTTAAATGAGTCTATAGCAGAACTTGAGACTCGTCAGGCTGATCTTGAAGCACAGCTTGAAGAAGCAACTCCTGATAAGAAGGGACCTCTTACAGGCCAGCTTGAAGGCGTTAAGGGTGAACTTGAAGGCAAGAAGGCAGCTGCAAAAGAACTTGAAGCAAGCATCGAAGGAACAAAGGCTGAAATTTCAACATCCATTATGAATGGAACACCTGAAGAACCTGGTATGCAGAAAGGCATCGAAGAGATGCAGACCGGTATCGACGATATGCAGAAGGGCATTGATGAAATGCAGGGCGGTATCGATGAAATGCAAAAGGGTATTGATGGTATGCAGGAAGGCATCAACGGAAAGTCCGGCGGTATTGAAGCACAGAAAGGTGCAATCCAGGGCATGAAGATGGGCTTAAAGAGATCACTTCCATTCTCGATAATTGGTATGACTCTTATCGGTATCATTCTTGGATACTTTACACAGCCACTCTTCCTTAAACTTGTTATGCGTTCTGTACTTGGAAAAGAGGAAAAATAAAACCATTTATCAATAATTATGAAGGCTTCCCGAAGTGATTTGGGAAGCCTTTTTAAATGCGAGAAAAGTACTATGAAAAAAATTGTGATAAAAATCCAATAATTTTAATATGTATTTTATGCTTTTTAGGTTATTATAGAAATGGAAGTATGGTGATTTTGTTTTGTTTCAAGGTAAACGGGGGTTAAAAAATGAGTATAGATTTAAGCAAGATGCCTAAACTGGGATTCGGTCTTATGAGACTGCCAGAGAAGGATGGAGTTATTGATCATGAGCATGTCTGTAAAATGGTAGATGCATACATGGAAGCAGGCATGAATTATTTTGATACAGCATATGTTTATCACAGCGGTAAATCTGAGACAGCAGCAAGAGAGGCGCTGGTAAAAAGATATCCAAGAGAAAGCTTCATGGTTGCAACCAAGCTCCCTGCCTGGGAAATCAGGAGGGAAGAAGATGTTGAAAGAATCTTTAATGAGCAGCTTGAAAGACTTGGAGTCGATTATTTTGATTTCTATCTTCTTCATTCCATTGAAGAAGGAAACAATTATGATACATATGAAAAATATGACTGTTTCAACTGGGGACTTAAGAAAAAGGAAGAAGGAAAGATTAAGCACTTCGGCTTTTCCTATCATGGAAGTCCTGAACTTTTTATTGAAGTTCTTGATAAGCATCCGGAAATGGAATTCGTTCAGATTCAGCTTAACTACTTAGACAGAACCAATCCGGTTGTAAGATCACAGGCTCTTTATGATATAGTTAGTTCCAGAAACATTCCTATTATTGTAATGGAACCTGTAAGGGGTGGAATGCTTGCATCCATGGCACCGGAGATTGAAGATAAGTTTAGAAGTGCCCGCCCTGATTCATCCATAGCATCATGGGCATTAAGATTCGTTGGTTCACTTCCTGGAGTTATGACAATTCTTTCAGGTATGTCCAATGAAGATCAGATGAAAGATAATATTAATACTT
>JAEEGH010031055.1_pt1 | contig 10344 bp, 8 predicted proteins | sample 9134181 | NCBI WGS metagenome assembly JAEEGH01 (sample SAMN16246544, study PRJNA631951) | gut metagenome | biome: gut microbiome; feature: rumen; material: DP-attached | host: Bos | place: Iran: Karaj | collected 2018-10 | reverse complement strand
GCACGGCCAGGGAACACATGATGGCCTGTGCCCGGGCCGCAGCCCAGATTACGGATACTCCGGTGGAGGTGAGCCCCTACGGTACGGCCAGCCCCCGCCGCGGAGAGCCCAACCCTGCAGCCGACCGCTATCCCATGCAGCAGCCCTGGCGGGAGATGCCCATGTCGGGCTTTCTCCCCTTCCTCCAGAAACTGGAACAGGACGTGCGCAGAAGGGACGGCCGCATAGTGAAAGTGATTGCCAACCTGGCCTTCCAGGTAAGCGATATCCTCATGTACAACAGCGCCCGGGAGCTCAAATGGGACACCCGCCCCATGGGCAGCGTCTCCCTCTCCGTGGTATTCCAGCAAGGGAGCCAGGTAGAGAACAAATCCACTTCCCGGAGTTTCCGCTGCGGAGCCGAAATGCTCACGGACGCCCTTATCGGCGAAATGGCGTCGGAGGTGGTGAAGGGCGTGGACGAGCGTTTTGCCGCCCGCAGGCCCAAAGGCGGTCAGATGCCCGTTGTGATGGGCGCCGGCGCTTCCGGCATCCTCCTGCACGAAGCCATGGGACACGCCTTTGAGGCCGATTTCAACCGCAAAGGCACCTCCATCTTCGCCGACAAGATGGGCCAGCAGATCTGTCCCAAGGGCATCCAGATCATAGACGACGGCACCCTCAGAGGCAACCGAGGCTCGCTCAACTTTGACGATGAAGGCATCCCCGGCCAGAAGACCTATATGGTAGAGGACGGCGTACTTACATCATACCTGCACGACCGCATCTCCGCCGCCCATTACGGCGTAAAACCCACCGGCAACGGCCGCCGCGAGAGCTTCCGCTACGCCCCCATCCCCCGTATGCGCGCCACCTATATGGAAAGCGGCACCGCCAAGGCCGAGGATCTGGTGGCAGAGGTATCCAAAGGCATCTTTGTGGACGAGTTTGCCAACGGCCAGGTACAGATTGGGGAAGGAGACTTCACCTTCTATGTAAAATCCGGCTATCTTATTGAAAACGGCAAACTTACGCAGCCCGTCAAGGACATCAACATCATAGGCAACGGTCCCGCCGCCCTGGCCGATATCAAGGGCGTGGCCAACGATCTGGCCATAGACCCCGGTGCCTGGACCTGCGGCAAGGAGCAGTCCGCTCCCGTAAGCTGCGGCATCCCCACCGTACTCATTGGCAAACTAACCGTAGGAGGAGAATGATATGGAGAAAGCAGTATTGACCCGGGAAGAAATAGCACTGGCCAAGCATTGCCTCAGCTTTGCGTTGGAGCAAGGGGCCGATAAAGTGCGCATAACCCTCACCAAGAGCCTTCTCAACCTGGTGGGCCTGCTCAACGGAGAAGTGGACAAGACCTCCCACGCACTGGACCGCAGCCTGCAGTTGCAGCTGTTTGTAGAGGGCAAATTTGGCTCCTTCTCCTCCAACCGCCTGGAGAAGGAAGGCCTGGAAGCCTTTATCCGGGAAGCCATTGACACCGTCAAAATGTTGGAGGCCGATGCCTTCCGCACCCTCCCCGCCCCGGAGCGCCAGGCCAAAGACGCCGTCACGGGCCTCGAACTGGGCCTGTACGACCCCGCCTACGAGTCCCTCACCGCCGAAACCCGCCGCCAGATGGCCCTGAGTTCTATGGCCTGGGCTAAGCCTCGGCCCGAAGCCTCCTGGAAACTCATTTCCGAAGAAGGCGAATACAGTGACTCCGTCTTTGACAGCCTCACCCTGGACTCCCAGGGACTGGAAGCCCGCCATACGGAGACCTCCTTTGAGATTGGCTACGAATCCACTATTGAAGACGCCGAAGGCCGTCATTTCTCCAGCTACTGGTGGGATGCCACGCCCCGTCTCAAGGACCTGCAGCTCAAAGACTGCGCAGAGAAAGCCTGCCAGCGGGCCGTGGACCAGCTGAGTCCCCAAACCGTTCCCAGCGGCAAATACACGCTCATCCTGGACACCGAGTGCGCCTCCAAGGTGGTCACTCCCCTTCTGAGCGCCCTGGGCGGCTACAGCCTGCAGCAGAAGAACTCCTTCCTTATGGACAGCCTGGGCAAGCAGCTCTTCCCGCAGGGGCTCACCATCCTGGATGCGCCCCGCACCCCCGGAGACACCGGCTGCCGCCTCTTTGACAGCGAAGGCGTAGCCACACGCGAAATGCCCATCATAGAGAACGGCGTAGTAAAGACGTATTTCCTCAACACCTATATCTCCGGAAAGATGGAGATGGAGCCCACCATAGAAGACGCCACCAGGGTCAAAGTAATGCCCCTGGGAAGTTGCAAGACGCAGCAGGATGTCCTCAACCAAGTCAAGGACGGCATCCTGGTTACGGGCTTCAACGGCGGCAATTCCAACCCCGCCACCGGCAACTTCTCGTACGGAATCGAAGGCTTTGTCATCAAAGACGGCAAGCGCGTTCACCCCGTGCGCGAGATGCTCATCACCGGAGACTTCTTAACCCTCTGGAGCCACCTCATTGCCGCCGCACAGGACGCCCGTCCCTGCCTCAGCAAACTGGTTCCTACTCTAGCCTTTACCGACGTTGATTTTAGCGCTTAATGAAGGTTGCTGTTGTCATATTGAATTACAACACCAGGGACTACCTCAAGCAGTTCCTGCCGGGTCTTCTGGCCTCCTGTGAAGGCCTGGATGCCGGGGTGTTTGTAGCAGACAACGACTCCCACGACGGCTCCCGGGAACTGATGGTAAAGGAGTTCCCTCAGGTGCCCCTCATCTGCCTGGAACAGAACTACGGTTTCACGGGCGGATACAACCGCGCCCTCAAGGAGATTGAGGCCAACTATTACGTCCTCATCAACAGCGACATAGAAGTCCCCAAAGACTGGCTCAAACCCCTCCTGGAATGGATGGACAGCCATCCGGAGTGCGGTGCCTGCGGCCCCAAGCTCCTCTCCTACGCCCAGCGCGACACCTTTGAGTACGCCGGTGCAGCTGGCGGCCTCGTGGACCGCTTCGGCTATCCATTCTGTCGTGGCCGCATCCTGCAAAAGATAGAGAAGGACCACGGCCAGTACAACGAGCCCGCCAACGTCCTCTGGTGCAGCGGAGCCTGCCTCCTGGTGCGTTCCAGCGTCTGGAAAGCCCTGGGCGGCCTGGACGAGCGTTTCTTCGCCCATATGGAAGAGATAGACCTTTGCTGGAGAATGCAGCTGCGCGGCTGGACGGTGACCATAGTGCCCGCCTCCTACGTGTATCACATCGGCGGCGGCACCCTGCCCAACGAGTCCCCCTTCAAGCTCCGGCTCAACTTCCGAAACAACCTTCTCCTCCTGGAGAACAACCTCCCTTCGACCCTCCAGAGCCGCTTCAGAACGCGCGTGAGAATCTTCCTCCGGATGTGCCTCGATGGCCTTTCGGCCCTTGTTTATCTCTTTACAGGCCGATGGGAATTCTTCCGCAGCGTGCTGCAGGCGCACAAGGAATACCGCCAGCTCCGCCGTCCCGGAGAGCTTCTCAAGGACGCCCGACACCCCGACGGCCTCTACAACGGATGGATAGTCCCTATAGGACTATTTGGGAAAAAGTAGTATCTTTGTGGATTAAAAAAGGGTTAAAACCATGAAGATAATAATTGAAGGCGCCGGACAGGTTGGCTCCCACTTAGCAAAGATGCTGAGCGCGGAAGGCAGCGACGTAACCGTCCTGGACGACGATTCCGAGCGCATCCGTTCCCTGTCCTCATCGGCCGACGTAGCCACCGTCCTGGGTCCCAACAGCTCCATCCCGCTGCTCAAGGAAGCCGGAACGGCCAAGGCAGACCTTTTCATTGCCGTTAATCCGCTCAAGAACCAGAGCGTGAACATAGTGAGTGCCCTGCTGGCCAAGAAGCTGGGCGCCAAGCGCGTAATTGCCCGTATTGACGACGAGAACTACCTCACCCCCGAGAACAAGCTCCTGTTCAAGGATATGGGCATAGATATGGTCTTCTACCCCGAGAAGAGCGCCAGCGACGAGATTATGGATATGCTGCGCCACACCGCCACCAACGAGTCCCTGGACTTTGCCCGTGGCAAGCTGCAGCTGGCCGTGTTCAAGCTGGACGACGATTCCCCCCTCCTGGATATGAACGTGAAGGATTTCGCGCACAAGGTCAAGGAGCAGGAGGCCGATTCCGAGTTCCGAATTGTGGCTATCTCCCGCGGAGGCAAGACCATCATCCCCAGCTTTGACACCCCGTTCAAGAGCTACGACTATCTGTACATTATCTGCGGCCGCAACTCCATGCCGGCCCTCATCAAGTACCTGGGCAAGGACCAGGTGGATATCCGCCGCGTTATGATTCTTGGCGGTAGTGAGATAGGCGTAATGGTGGCCCAGAGACTGGCCGCCCAGAATGTGGACGAGGTAAAGCTCATTGAAATTGATCCCAAGCGTTGCCGCACCCTTTCGGCCGCCCTTCCCTCCGAGGTAAATGTAACCTGCGGAGACGCCAGAGACTCCGACTTCCTGCTGGAAGAGGACCTCAAGGGCTACCAGGCCGTCCTGGCCGTCACCGGCAACGACGAAGTGAATATCCTCACCTGCGTGGCCGCCAAGAAGATGGGTGTGCCCCGCGTGATTGCCCAGGTGGAGAATTTGGATTACATCCGTCTGGCCGAAGAAATGGGCGTGGACAGCGTCATCAACAAGAAGCTCACCACCGCCAGCCGCATCTTCAAGTTCACCCTCTCCGACAAGGTGCGTTCCGTGCGCTATATGAGCGGAACCGACGCCGAGGTGTTGGAGTACACGGCCGCCCCGGGCTCCAAGATAACCAAAGACATCCTCAAGGACATTGATTTCCCCGCCAACGCCATCATCGGTGGCGTCATCCGCGGAGGAGAGAGCTTTATCGCCGTGGGTCATTCCCGCATAGAAGCCTACGACCGCGTGGCGGTCTTTGCCCTCCCCGATGCCGTGAAAGAAGTAGATAAAATGTTTAAGTAAATCATATGAGTATCCAAAGTGAGAACATCCAGAAACTGGTAGAACGCCGCGAGAAGGCCCGCCTGGGAGGCGGCGCCAAGCGCGTGGAAGCCCAGCACGCCAAAGGCAAGAAGACGGCCCGCGAAAGGCTGGCCCTTCTGCTGGACCCGGGCAGTTTCGAAGAGTACGATATGTTTGTCCAGCACCGCTGCACCAACTTTGGGATGGAACAGTCCCACACCGACGGTGACGGCGTGGTAACCGGCTGCGGCACCATTGGCGGCCGTCCCGTTTACGTATTTGCCCAGGACTTCACCGTCACCGGCGGTTCCCTGTCCAAGACCATGAGCGAGAAAATCTGCAAGGTCCAGGATATGGCTCTCCGCAACGGTGCCCCCTGCATCGGCCTTAACGATTCCGGCGGCGCCCGTATCCAGGAAGGCATTGACGCCCTGGCCGGCTACGGAGAAATCTTCGAGCGCAACATCCTCTCCAGCGGTGTGGTGCCCCAGATCAGCTGCATTATGGGTCCCTGCGCCGGCGGTGCCGTTTACTCCCCCGCCCTCACGGACTTCACCCTGATGGTCAAGAATACCTCCTATATGTTCCTGACCGGTCCGGCCGTGGTTAAGAGCGTTACCGGCGAGGAAGTGAACCAGGAAGAGCTGGGCGGTGCCTCCGTGCACGCTTCCAAGAGCGGTGTCACCCACTTTGCCGCCGAAACGGAAGAAGACGCCATTGCCACCATCAAGGAGCTCATTGGCTATCTTCCCCAGAACAACCTGGAGACCGCTCCCTTCAAGGAGACCAAAGACCCCGTGAACCGCGTGGACGATGCCCTCAACAGCATTGTACCCGACAACCCCAACAAGGCCTACGATATGTATGCTGTAATTAAGAGCATCGTGGACGACGGCGCCTTCCTGGAGGTTCACAAGGAGTTTGCCAAGAATATCATCGTGGGCTTTGCCCATATGAACGGCCGCAGCGTAGGTATTGTGGCCAACCAGCCCGCCGTCCTGGCCGGTGTCCTGGACATCAACGCCAGCCGCAAGGCCGCCCGTTTTGTCCGCTTCTGCGACGCCTTCAACATTCCACTGGTCACCCTGGTGGATGTTCCCGGCTTCCTCTGCGGCACGCAGCAGGAATACGGTGCCATCATCACCAACGGCGCCAAGCTCCTGTACGCCTACGGTGAGGCCACGGTTCCCAAGGTTACCGTCACCCTCCGCAAGGGTTACGGCGGCGCCCACATTGTGATGAGCTGCAAGCAGCTGCGCGGAGACGTCAACTACGCCTGGCCTTCGGCCCAGATTGCCGTTATGGGGGCCGACGGTGCCGTGAACGTGCTCTACGCCAAGGATATGAAGGAAGACCCCGAGAACGCCAAGGCCATCTTCGAAGAGAAGAAGAAAGAGTACGAAGAGCTCTTCTCCAACCCTTACCAGGCCGCTCAGAAGGGCTATATCGACGATATCATTGAGCCGCGCAACACCCGCTTCCGCGTAATCCGCGCCCTGGAGCAGCTGGCCGGCAAACGTCAACAAATCCCTGCCAAGAAACATGACAACCTTCCTTTATAGTATGCTGCTCACAGCAGGCGGGGACCGGATGGCACAGATTGACCCGCACGGCTGGACGCTCACCCTCATCAGCGTGTCGGTGGTGTTCGCCGCCCTCATTGTGCTGTACTTCGTGTACAGTCTCTCCGGTGGCATCTTCTCCGGCAAGTTCAAGCGTGCCCCCAAGCCCAAGAAGGCCGCCAAGGGAACGCCCGACGCCGAGGTAGCAGCCGCCATTGCCCTGGCCCTGGATATGGAAAACGGCGGAGACGTTTACGCCGCCATTGCCACGGCCGTGCACCTGTACCTGAACGACGCCGTCCACGACGTGGAACCCGGCATCATCACCATTGTCCGCAAAGAGAGCGGCTGGAATAATAAGGCTCTTGCCTTTAGGAAATTCCCCCGATAATATGCGCCCCTAAAGTCCCTCCCCCGAGGGGAGGGGTTTCGGGAGGGGGTAACGTATAACATTTTATTTTTCATGAAATGAAAGAGTATAAATTCAAAATTAACGGTAAGGATTACGCCGTAAAGATTGGTGAGGCCGAAGGAAAGAACCTCACGGTAAACGTGAACGGAGCCGACTACCAGGTAGAGCTGGAGAACGCCCCCGTCCAGGCAACCCAACCTGTCATACCGAGCGCAGCGAGCGTATCTCCTGAAGCCGCTCCTGCTGCCGCCGCCCCCAAGGCCGCCGGCAACGGTGTAACCATCAAGAGCCCCCTCCCCGGCATCATCATCTCCATCGATGTCAAGGAAGGACAGGCCATCAAGCGCGGACAGAAAGTGGCCGTCATTGAGGCTATGAAAATGGAAAACGACATCCTCGCGGAAGCAGACGGCACCATCACCGCCATTCACGCCCGCAAGGGTGATTCCGTACTGGAAGGCGCAGACATCGTAACCATCGGCTAATGGAAACCATTTTAGACAGCCTCCAGCAGTTCTGGCAATTCACAGGATTTGCCAACTGCACCTGGCAGCATCTGGCGATGATTGTCATCGGCCTCATTTTCATCACGCTGGGTATCGTGAAGAAATGGGAGCCGCTGCTGCTGGTGCCCATCGGCTTTGGCATCATCATTGGCAACATCCCGCTGTTCTTTGACCCCACCACCGGTGTGGGCCTCAGAATTGGTCTGTACGAGGAAGGCTCGGTGCTCAATATCCTGTACCACGGTGTACGCAACGGCTGGTACCCGCCGCTCATTTTCCTGGGCATTGGTGCTATGACGGATTTCAGCGCGCTCATCTCGCAGCCGCGCCTCATCCTCATTGGTGCCGCTGCACAGCTGGGTATCTTTGGTGCCTATCTGCTGGCCCTTGCCCTGGGTTTTGCCCCCAATGAGGCAGGTGCCATCGGTATCATCGGCGGAGCCGACGGACCCACCGCCATCTTCCTCAGCTCCAAGCTGGCTCCGGAACTGATGGGCGCCATTGCCGTATCGGCCTATTCCTATATGGCCCTGGTTCCCGTGATCCAGAAGCCCATTATGCTGCTCCTGACCACCAAGAAAGAGCGCGTCATCCGTATGAACAAACCGCGCGTGGTAAGCCAGCGGGAGAAGATCATCTTCCCCATCGTGGGCTTCATCTGCACGGCTTTCATAGTGCCTTCCGGCCTTCCGCTACTGGGTATGCTCTTCTTTGGTAACCTCCTCAAGGAGAGCGGTGTAACCAAGCGTCTGGCCGCCACAGCCGGTGGTCCGCTCATTGACATCGTCACCACGCTCATCGGTCTTACCGTGGGTGCCTCCACGCAGGCCGACGTGTTCCTCACCGGCCGCAGCGTGCTCATCTTCGGCCTGGGTCTGGCTTCCTTCGTGATTGCCACCACCTTTGGCGTCAGCTTCGTGAAATTTATGAACCTCTTCCTCCCGGAAGGCAAGAAGATCAACCCGCTCATCGGTAACGCCGGCGTATCGGCCGTTCCGGATGCAGCCCGTGTCTCCGAGGGTGTAGGTCTCGAATGCGATCCCTCCAACCACCTCCTCACCCACGCTATGGCCCCCAACGTGGCCGGCGTCATTGGTTCGGCCGTGGCCGCTGGTATCCTCTTAGGATTTTTAGGATAAATTTCTATATGAAAAGAACTTCAACACTAATTCTAATGGCTGCAGTCCTGGTAGCGTCTTGCAGCCCCAAACTGGAAACCGGCATCCGCCGTTCCACTCCCCTTTTACAGGGAATGAGTGCCCAGCATCTTGCACTGATTGACAGCGCCGTCAACGCATCCATCGCCGCCGGAGACATCCCCGGTGCGGTGGTGGGCGTAGTACGCAACGGCCATCTGGTGTACGAGAAGGCCTTCGGTTACAAGTCCGTGTACCCCGAGAAAGACACTATGACCGTGGAAACTATGTTTGATATGGCCTCCGTGTCCAAGTGCGTGGGTACCACCCTGTCCTTTATGCAGCTCGTAGAGCAGGGCAAGGTCCGTCTGGTAGACCCTGTAAACTATTATTTCCCGGAATTCAAGAACTGGGTGGATCCCGAGACCAAGGAAGAAGTGGAAATCACCGTGCAGGATCTCCTCACCCACACTTCCGGCCTGGCCGCCTATCTTCCCAACGTATCGGCCTACATCAACGAATTTGGCACCAACAGCCCCGATTCCCTGATGATGTACATCTCCACCCGCATCAAGCGTAACTTCCGCCCGGGCACCAAGCAGCTCTACAGCTGCCTCAACTTCATCACCCTCCAGAACATCCTGGAGAAGGTGACCGGAGAGCGCCTCTGCGACTACGCCCAGAAGAACGTCTTTGACGTGCTGGGTCTGGAGCACACCACTTACTTCCCGCTGTACGGTGAAAAGCCTTGCCGTCCGGGTCTGGAAGAGCTGGCCAAGCTCTGCGCCCCCACCGAGATTCAGGCCGACGGACACGTCCTCAAGGCCGAAGTCCACGACCCCACCGCCCGTCTGGCCAATGCCGGCAACTCCGGTAACGCCGGCGTCTTCTCCAATGTGGAAGACCTGGCCGTGGTGGCCGCCGCCCTGCTGGGCGACGGTTCCTTCAACGGTCACCGCATCCTGAGCCCCCTCACCGTAAAAAAGATGTTCACCGTACCCGAGACCAACGCCTACGAGGTGGCGCGTGCCCTGGGCTTCGACACCTACTACACCGGTCCCTACACCAGCGGCGATATCTTCTGCGTGGATGATGTCCGCGGTCATACCGGCTACACCGGCACTTCCATGATCCTGGATCCCGAGACCAACACGGCCGTGATCGTGCTGGCCCACCGCGTACATCCCAAGGACGAAGGCTCCACCGGACGCCTCCGCTCCGTGATCGCCTCCATCGTAGCCGCTTCTATCGGCCGATAAAAGAATGGTGGATTTCCAACTGAAAGGCCTCCCTGGTTGGGGAGGCCTTGTTTTTTATTTCTGGATACGGATATAAGCGCCGTCCACGGGCTCTCCGTTGAACTTGAAACCGGTATACATTTCCGGTTCCCCTTTCACATTCCAGCGTAGGGCGTGCTGCACACGAATCACATCCGAGCTGCCGTCCGGCCAGGAAATGACGAGGTCGTGATTCCATAAATCGGCCGAATCCAACTCTCCGAAAATAAGGACATATTGTTCCGTTTCGGTATACTCCTTGGGATAGATGCAAAAGCCCTTGATGACGGCCAGATACGCTTTGGTCTGCTCGTCATCCAGTCTTATGCCCTTCATTTCAATGCCTTCATAAGTCTCTCCGTTGAAGGAGGCCGATATGGGCTTATTGAGCCAACCGTTTTCATTTTCGGGATCCATAAGGTCGTTGCCCTGGGCATCCGAGAGCAGGATACGGACCAGGGTGGGGGAAAAATCAAAAATCCAGCCGCTCTTGGGGCTGTCACTGGGCTGGGCCAG
>JAEEGH010031048.1_pt1 | contig 10345 bp, 7 predicted proteins | sample 9134181 | NCBI WGS metagenome assembly JAEEGH01 (sample SAMN16246544, study PRJNA631951) | gut metagenome | biome: gut microbiome; feature: rumen; material: DP-attached | host: Bos | place: Iran: Karaj | collected 2018-10 | reverse complement strand
AAGGCGTTGTCCTCCGCGCTTCTCGAGGATGAGGAGCTATCCGAGAGTGAGGCTGAGGAACTGAGGGAGCTTTTGAAGTGAGAGGAGGCCATCCCATGATCGGCGAGATTTGTTACTGGATCTTTAATATGAGCATTGCGGCGTCAGTCATGGGGCTGCTTGTTCTGCTCATCAGAAAACTCAAATTTATGCCGCGCAGGGTATCGGTATTTCTGTGGATAGTTCCTTTTGTCAGGATGGTGTGCCCGTTGGCGTTCGGCAGTCGCTACAGCCTGATGTCGCTCATTTCGCGGTTTACGACCAGGACGGTAACTGTTTATCAGCCGACCGATTCAATCTCGATCGCTGCGATGAATGTCATCCAGGCGGCCGAAAGCTATTCGCCGATCACTTATAAGGTCAATGTCCTGGAGAGGGTGTTTAAGATCGCGGGGCTGGTATGGCTCATCATTGCTTCGGCGCTGATCATCGCTCTCGGCATTATGTACGTTACGACCATGCGCGCGATCAAAGACGCGAAGCCTTTACGTCCGAAAGCATCGGGCGGGAGTGAGGTATCTGACGCTTGTTCGATCGATAATGTGTACACTTCCGACCGGGTCGATTCCCCTGCGGTGTACGGGATAATAAAGCCGCGGATCGTGCTGCCCGGGACCTGTCCGGAAAAGGACATGGAGTATATCTTAAGGCACGAGAACACGCATATCCGCCGCGGCGACAATCTCTGGAGGCTGCTCGGCTTCCTGACCGCCGCGATACACTGGTTCAATCCGCTGTCATGGGTGTTCTTAAAGGCTTTTCTGGCGGATATCGAGCTCGCATGCGACGAGAGAGCCATCGCGGGTTACGGGAAGGAAGAACAGAAGGAATACGCACGTACGCTGCTTGCCTGCGCGCGGGGCAAGAGCCTGTTCGTGTCCGCTTTCGGCGGCGCGAAGGTGCGCACAAGGATAGAAAATATATTGTCGTATAAGAAGATGACCGCATTTTCCGCGGCCGGATTCACGGTTCTGATCGCGGTGATCATATTTACTTTGATCACGAACGCGGGATGAGAAAGGCAAGCAGGGTTCGCGCAGCGAAACTGCGAGTGCCGGAACGAAGAGGAGGAAGGCAAGCAGGATGAGAAAAGTTATGGCTTTATTTATGGTGATATGCATGGCAGTGCTTCTTTGCTCGTGCTCAAAGTTTTCGATAGGGCGCAAGGCCGCTGCGGCGGGGACGGATGCAGGTGAAGAAACAGGTAAAGAAACGGATGCCGTGGGGAACAGCGACGCAGATGAAGGAAATGCTGTCGGAGAGAGTAACGAAGCAGATGCGGGAAATAATGTCAGCGAGGAGACCAAAGCGGCTGCCGAAAAGTGGCTCGGTGGGACAAAGTATGTATGCGTGAGCGAAAGAGGGCTGGCGTCAAACGATCCGTTTGAAAACCGCTTTTACATAAATCTTTGTGAGGATGGGACGGCGTCATATTATCAGCCTCTTTACAGCAGTTACAGACCTTTTTCAACCTGGCGTACGGAAGACGGACGGCTGGTTCTGGATGACGGGTGCATGGATATTGTCAATTATTTTGACATAGTCGACGGGAATCTTGTATATCGGGCAGAAGAGTCGCACGGGTTCATGTTCTATCATTTTGAGGACGGAGAGGTATTTATGAAGGATGTGGCCTCTGTAGCGCTGGGAACTGTACATGACGAGATCATGGAGCCTTTTGAAACGGAGCTCACGGGCATATACGGGTCTAATTTCCTGATACCGATCGATGGGAAGATCTATCGCTATATACAGTCTTCCGACGCAAGTGAGGAATATGAAAAAGGGGAGCAGATCTATTCATTCGAGATCAATGACAGCGTGATAAAGGAAAAGTACAAGGTCTACAGGATCGAAGGTGCTGAAGATGACACGACGCTCTATGTTGAATGCACCGCTGAAAATGTCGAGCCGGGGCACTACGATTTCATACTGAGATACAGGGGCAGCAGGGCTGCAAAGGACGGCGACCTCGAGCGGGTGAAGGCGGATGGTTTCATAGTAATGGAAGGTCTGCATGTAACGAGCGGGGCAGAGCTCTGGACTGGGTTTTATAAAAAGGTGGAGCAGGGAACGCCCTGCAGCGTGAGGATCGCGAACTATTATGTCTATGATGAGCCTCAATACCCGACCGAAGAAAGCACGATAAGGAAGAATGATTACCCTGCGCTGTATCTTAAGGAACTGATCTATGACGGTAAGCAGTTCATAACACGTCCGCTGCATCTCTCGGGCAATGACTATATTTCCTACTGCATCGAAGGTGACGAGAGTCCTGAGCAGACATGGAAGTACCTGATGTATTATTCTCTGGAGGCACCAAGAACAACCTCGAAATGGACAACGTGTGAGAGGTATGTTCTGGTAAACGACGATACTCTGACATGGGATAAGATCGAGTGGGGGATGTTCAGCAGTGGATTTGGGGACTATATAGCTCATGATTCGATCTACGCAGAGTATGAGTGGAAATAAGATGGCAGGGGGACTGTGATGGAAAATAAAAAGAAATATTACCTGTACTACCTGCTTATACTGCTGCTCGTGCTCGCAGCGTCCGCTTACCCGCTGTACATGGGCATAAAAGTGCTTGGCGTGATGGCGCGGGAAGGCGCCGTGCCGGTTGAAGAATACCCGAAATACATTATACCGTACACGCCGATAGCGGTGGCGGTGATCATCGGAACCTTGCTGTTCCCTCTGATACAGAAGCTGTCAAAGAAACTTGACCTGCTCTGGGCTACGGTTATTGGTACAACTGTGTTCTTCGCGGCGGAGCGGTATCTTGAGACGAAGGTACTGGTGCAGACGGTGGTCGAAGTCCCTCTTGAAGGCTGGCAGATGGCACTGTGCTACATTCCACCCAAGGAGTATGAGACGAGAACATGGGAAGCGGTCGACGTACTGCTGGGCGGCTATTCTCCCGCATTTAAGCTGCACTTTTACCTGATCTCCGTCGTGATCATTGTGGCTCTGCTTAACATCATATACGGTTTTGCAAAGATCATAAGGACCGGTGAAAACAAACGAAGGAAGGCGCTTGCAATGCAGACATTTACTGCATTGGCCTTCCTCGGTATGTGTATCTGGGCGTGCTTCACTTCATTTTACAGGACCGGAGAGATCACGGTATCGCCTCTCTCCTCAGTCCTTATGGCAGTGTTCTTCGCGCTGCTCGGCGTGACGATGGGAATATTCGCCGGCTCACTCACACTCGGGAAAAAGCGGTTCTTATCCGTTGCAGTGCCCACGGTCACGGCTGTAGTCGCAACAGTCGCAATGTACATCGGCGAGATGATCCTGCTGAGCGGCAACCTCTATAGATTCGGAGAGGGATTCTTCTTCGAACCTCTCGGAGTGTTGGTACTGGCGCCGGCTGATATTCTGATTGTGGTTGTTGCGGGAGTAATCACAGCAATTACATGTTTGATATTAAACTGTAAGAAACTATAGCAGGCGAAGCTGACAGAGGGATGATGGCAGATATGGCTACGGTTCTTCTGTCCCTCAGGTAAATAAATGGAGCGAGCGCCGCAGGGTGTTTTACCGCAAAACGATAAGGTCTTGTTTTGCGGTGAAATATCCCGTTGCCGCTCGCTCCTCTGAAATTGACAGGGATAGAAGAACCGTCCCCATGTCTTTAGTCTCTGTAGTACTTCGCCTGCGCCTCAAACATCTCAGCATAAATACCCTGCGGGATCCGCTCGAGCTCCGAGTGGGTCCCGTATTCTGCTATGCGGCCGTCGGAGAAGACGGCGATGTGGTCGCAGAACTGGCAGCTCGAAAGCCTGTGTGAGATATAGAAGGCCGATTTGCCGCCGACGAGCGAGTTAAACTGCTTGTAGATCTCGTATTCCGCGATCGGATCGAGGGCAGCGGTGGGCTCGTCGAGGATCACAACGGGAGAATCCTTATACAACGCGCGGGCGATGGCGATCTTTTGCTGCTCGCCGCCCGAAGGCTCTACGCCGGCTTCGTCAAAGAATTTGAAAATATTGGTCCCGGTGCCCTTTTCAAGTCCCGCAACGAAATCGTGCAGCCCGACCCTGTCGGTAAATTCGGTGACATCCGCTTCCTTGTCATCGAACGCGATATTCTCGCCGATACTGAATGCGAACAGCTTGAAATCCTGGAATACAGGCGCGAACTGCTCCATATACTGCGCGTAATCGTACTCTCTGATATCCGTGCCGTCCACGAGGATCAGACCCTCCGTGGGATCGTAGAGGCGGCAGAGAAGCTTGATAAATGTGGTCTTGCCGGCTCCGTTCAGGCCCACGATCGAGAGATGCTCACCGGGAGCTACCTTTATATTTACATCGTCTAAGACCTTGCGTTCGGTCTTGGGATAAGTGAAGGAAACATGTCTGAACTCGATCTCGTGAGGCTTCTTTTCAATAGGTTTAGTGCCTTTTTTCAGGGCCTCGGGATACTCCATGAACTTCACGTATTCATAGGCGTAGTTGCAGCGCTTAACCAGTTCGGTCACATTATAGAACAGACCGCCGACAGCTCCGTTCAGACCGCCTTCCGCAGAGATCAGCTGAGTGAAGGTACCGGTGCTGATGAGTCTGCGTATGGCAAGCAGACCTGAGTAGGCGTAGGTAAATATGCTGCGGGCCAGAGACAGTGCATCAGTCGTGAGATAAAACTTCAAGCTTGAATCACCCTGCCATTTCCAGTGTGAGTTACTCTTTTCGGTATTATCTCTCCAGGAATCGACCATCATCTTTTGCGCATCGTAGAGGCGGATATCCTTGCCGTAGCGGGTATCGACGATGTTCCAGCCGAAATATCCAAACAGGCGGTTTACCTTGGAAAGCTTTGCAAAGGCCTCGATCCCGATCTTGTTGATCTTTGTGACAAAATAAGAGTTTGCAGCGGTATATACCGCAGTGACAGCCAGCAGTATCGGCGCGTGGAGCGCGATGACCGTGATAAATCCGGCCGCCTTGATGATATTTCCTATGAATCCGAAAAACTGGTCGGAAATGCCGTGCACGCCGCCGGAATACCATTCCATGCCGGTACGCGCCTTCTCGATCTGCTCGAGTGCTTCCTTGTCCTCGGTGAGCTGGAAATCGAGCTCCATAACGTGTCTGCCGATCAGAACATCGAAATATTTCTCGATCCTGTTGCTGCAGCGGTTGATATGGTTCGTCAGGACGTCGTTTAATATCTGGCAGGTCACTTCGCCGACGATCAGGATCACGGCAAGGGTGATGAGCCTCTGTACATCGCGTTCACCCACGATCTCATCGACGATCAGAGGGGAGACGAACAGTGCGATAAAAGGCATGACGGTCGTGACGATCATCCGGAACACCTTCATTACAAAGAAACCGGGATATTTTTTGAGGGTCGTTCCGAACAGGACCTTTATAACGGGAATGATCTTACGCATTGGCGCTCACCCCGCTTTCCGTGCCGGGCTCTGAGCCTTCGGGATTCTCTCTGTAATACTGCGCCTGGACATTGAACATGTCGGCGTATTTTCCGTTCTTTTCCATCAGCTCGTCATGACTTCCGTATTCAACGAGCGAACCTTCCTCGAACATCGCGATCCGGTCGCAGAACCTGGTGGAAGCGAGTCTGTGGGAAATGTAAACGGCGGATCTGGCGCCTATCATACCGTCAAAACGCTCATACATAGTCTGCTCCGCAAGCGCATCGAGAGCGGAGGTGGGCTCGTCAAGCACCACTATTTTCGCACCCTTGTACAGAGCCCTTGCAAGAGCGAGCTTCTGCTTTTCACCGCCCGAGAGATCGACGCCGTCGTCCTCGACAATCTTGGTGAGAGGCGTATCGATGCCTTTGACCAGAGATTCAAGCTTCTCCTCGAGTCCGGCCTCACAGGCCGCTTTGACCGCCTTGTCGCGATCCAGTTCATTTTCGCTCCTCATAGCGATGTTCTCCGACATGAGGAACGCAAAGATCTCAACATTCTGGAAAACAGGTGCGAACAGCCGGTAGTAATCGCTGCGCTTGAATTTCTTTATATCCGTGCCGTTTAAGGTGATCTGCCCTTCGGTAGGGTCATAGAGCCTTAACAGCAGTTTTATCATGGTGGTCTTGCCCGCACCGTTCAGACCTACGACGGCCAGTTTCTCACCGTGGCGGATCGTGAGGTTAAGGTGGGAGAGCGCATCTTTCTCGGATTTCAGATATCTGTAGCTTACGTCCTTAAATTCGATCTCGTATGAATCTGCCTCAGGGACGGGGATGCAGTCTTTTTCGTCATCTCCGGTGTCAAGTTCTATAAAAGACCGGAAATCGTCGGTCTCCAGAGACGCCTTGCGCAGATCGCCGAGGCGCTGCAGGAAATTGATGAGCCCGCGAGAGAAAGCAAGCGCGAAGGACAGGAACATCGTGAAATTGCCGACGGACATATCCTTTTGAAGCACCGCGATATAGAGGGCTGCGTAGATGCCGCCCTTGATTATGGTTCCCGCTGCGGCGGCCACGAAATTGTATCTCAGCCAGAGTTTGTGATGATAGTCATTGCGCTCGATGAAGAAAGAGTTGATCTCGTTGAACTTGCCGGTCAGGAAATCGGCAAGATTAAAGAGCCTGATATCTTTGCCGTAATCGAAATCCTGAGTGACGCGCTCCATATAGTGGCGGCTGCGCCAGGAACCCGAGAGCCTGTCCCAGACCTCGCGCTTGTCGACCTTGATAATGTGCTTCATGTAAAAATGCTGGGCAACCGTGAGCACGATCATGACGATGATGAGCCTGGGATCGAGTACGGTCACGGCAACGAAGGTCACGATAACGGTCAGGGCGCTTTCGCCGAGGCGGTTCATAATATTCATCATTCCTTCGACGCCGTTCTGATTGTCGTTCGTCGCCTGACTCGCACGCTCGGCCACATCCATCACGTCGGGCTTCTCAAGAAGTTCGTACTTAAGGCTCAGGACTTTCGCGATGCGCTCGGTGATCATATGCATGCGGACGTTGATGAAGCGGTACCAGACCTTTGTATTGGCAAATGTGTTGGCAAAGGTGAGGACTGCCGCGATAATACCTGCGATCACAATGATCTTTATCAGCCTCGCCTCGGCGGCAGCACCCTCTTCGGTTTCGATGATGTCGATAACGTATTTGCCGAAAATGCCCCAAAAATAGGAGAATACAGACCTGCAGAAAAAGCCCAGTACCATCAGGAATAAAACCGACGGTTGGTACTGAGCCATTTTTTGGATGATATATTTTGTATTTCTTAGGACACCGTACTCACGATGGAGCGGATTGTCCTTGCTCTCTTTGAAATCAGACATGTGATAAACCCCTTTCCCCTTTATAAGTTAATAACTCTCCCGGGGAACAGTTTATCACAGAATTATGTGCACTGTCACTTGTTTTGTTCACGAAAAGCGAAAGATTTTACACTTAAATAGCTTAAACCTGCTAATAAGAGATATACGGCGGACATGAGAGCCATTACAAGGGGAAGTACGCCGAAACCGATGCCGAGCGCCACTGCGCCGCTTCCGATGACCATGGTAGCCATCATATTCGGCAGGAGATAGGATGTAACGGCACGTCCCTGCTTGATGACCTGGATCTCATTTTCCCACTCGAGCTGCATATGCTTCGCGCCGCAGCGCATTCCGAAGACAGTGGAGAACAGAGTGGTGGAGACCGCATACAGTATCGCGATGAGGAACTCGGGCAGCGTCGCCTTCAAAGAGATCGACGAGGCGATAGTTGCGAACAGTGCGGGCGGAAGGAACAGCCACAGATTGAACAGCATCTTTCCTTTATACACGGAGAACATGTCCAACGGCAGCGATTTGATGATCCAGTAGTTTTTGCCTTCGAGCGACATGGAGCAGGCGGTGGACGGCACCATTCCGATGAAGAAGTAGATCACTACAGGGATGATCAGTGCGGGTGAAAATCTACTGAGGTCGACGGGCGCGCCAGCCATGGAAGAAATAAGGGCTTCCGGATTCACAAAGATGATTATGATGCCGAAAATAACCGCGAGAACAGCGCCCATTCCCACATTGGTGATGTAATTGACGGAGCCGGTAAAGCGCTTGAATTCCTTAAAGGCAATGCTCGAGACCACGCTTCTGGTCTTGAAATCCTTGGCTTTAACCTTTTCGTGCGAGGTAGTGCCGACACTCATTCTCGAATTGATGCCCTTATAGAACTTTGAAAATACGGTAAAGATTATTTCATATGCGAGGACGGAGAGGCCGATGAGCAAAAGGATGCTGCTTACGGAGTGCTTATTTACCGCGTCCGTGAACCAGATGACGGTGGGAACCTTACCGCCGATGCCGGAGAAGATGTCCGCCGATTTGTCTACGAGCGCTTCGACCTGATCGTTCCTTATTACATTCTCAATGAAGAATCTCAGGAAGAAGAGCGGGATCACACAGATGAATACAAGTATGGAAAGCACGAGATTCTTGTGCTTGAAACCCGAACCAACTCCGCCGATAAGTGCGCTGACCGCGACCGCGAGGATCATCGGGAGCACCGGAACGAAGAATGTCAGGACTATCCATATTATATATGTAATGAAGTCGGGCTTCATGCCGATCGCGTATCCGATGAGGGACGCGAAGGATACGGTGCAGGTCCAGCTCAGGTTCTTTATATACATATATAAGAAGCGGCTGCTCACAACAGACTTTGTCGTAAAGGGCATGGACATGAGCATGTCGTATTCCCTGTAGCCGAACAGGAATCCGTGTGCCTTAAGGAATGTGAAAAGCAGCGAAATAGCACTGATAATGACCGCGGGCAGGGTGGGGATCATTTCGCCGAAGCCGAAGAAAGCCATGCCGTAACTCATGACAGCCATCATTCCGGCAAGGAGAATATAAAGGAAAGACATGCCGATGATATTGCCGATGGCGAGTCCGCGCTTCTTTTTGTCGTCGCTGTACTTTATTATATTAATGCTGCCGGTCGAGGTCAGCATCGTCTTCAGAAGGAGTGCCTGCTTATTCATTCTTTACGACCTCCATGAATACTTCCTCAAGGGACTTGTCGCCGATCAGCTCTTCCATGGTGCCGTTCGCGATGATCTGTCCCTTTTTGATAATGGCGATCTTGTTGCAGAGCCTTTCTGCCACGTCGAGCACGTGGGTGGAGAAGAATACGGCCGAACCGTTCGCGCACATCTCGTGCATGATCTCCTTGAGCACAAAGGAAGCTTTAGGGTCCAGACCGACGAAGGGCTCATCCATGACCATCAGCTTCGGCGCATGGATCAAAGCGGCAATGATCGCGATCTTCTGCTTCATTCCGTGTGAGTATGAGGAAATGAGATTCTTGAGGGCGTCTGTGATCTCAAAGCGCTCTGCATATTCATTGATCCGTTTCTCACGGTCGGCTCTGTCAATGCCGAACGCATCCGCGACAAAGTTCAGATACTGAATGCCTGTAAGGTTCTCGTACAGATCGGGGTTATCCGGAATGTAGGCGGTCACCTTCTTGCATTCCATGGGCTGCTTCCTGACATCATGCCCGTCGATCTCGATCGTACCCTTGTCAAAATCAAGCACGCCGACCACCGCGCGGATCGTGGTGCTCTTGCCGGCACCGTTGTGTCCGATGAAGCCGAAGATGTCTCCGCTCTCGACGGTAAGGCTGACATTGTCGCAGGCCTTCTTATCTTTGCCGTATACTTTTGTATAGTTACTGATCTTTAACATGTCCATGACGGGATGCCTCCGTAGTTTTTTATTTGATATCATTATGGCACTAATATATAGGAAAGTCATCTTTTTTTATTTGAACGGCAGGTACAGAGAGATGAGCGGTACACCGTCGGTAGTCACACCTCAGGAATACTTCGGTGTGACCACAATCGGCAGGAGGCCGTCCTCGCCTTAGAAAAAGCGCGTTGAAGCATCGCGACTCTTTCTAAAAAAGGCTCGGATTGATTGTTCAGAAAAAGGTATCTGAACAATCAAATTGTTAGAATTGTGCGAAAAATAAAAATTTCTTCAAAAACTCAAAAAAAGTAGTTGACAAACTTTTTGGACGGTGCTATAGTACATGAGTCGCCTGCGGGAAACAAAGTTAAATCGAGTTCCTAAAGCGACAGTGATCTTTGACAATTCAATAATGAAACAACCTTGAAATTTCTTTAAATTTCATTGCCTGTCGGAAGACAGGTAAGCGATCCTTGTGATCGCAGGACTGTAGATTTTAATCTACTACCCAAAAACAGTAAACGGGATTAACTAAAACTTACTTTTTAGTAAGCCGGCTTAATCCTGAACGAATCAAAACTTTAACATGAGAGTTTGATCCTGGCTCAGGATGAACGCTGGCGGCG
>JAEEGH010031046.1_pt1 | contig 10346 bp, 12 predicted proteins | sample 9134181 | NCBI WGS metagenome assembly JAEEGH01 (sample SAMN16246544, study PRJNA631951) | gut metagenome | biome: gut microbiome; feature: rumen; material: DP-attached | host: Bos | place: Iran: Karaj | collected 2018-10 | reverse complement strand
GACCAGGGCATTGCCAGTGTGACGTTTAACTTTCCTTATCCCAACCTTCCAGAGATTTCTGATATGGTGGGCGAATACTACACAGAACTGGCTCGCAGAACGAATACTGAGCCTAAGACCACCATTACAGCGCCTCCCAAGGAGAAGGCTGTGCTGCAGAAGGGCGATCTGATTCTGGAATCGATGATCAAGGCGGCGAGTGCCAGCGGTAAGGTGATTATGATGAGGCCCAAGGGTGCCCGTAAGTGGCGCAAGATTGGATTGGAGACCATTGTGCAAGAGGAGTTGTCAGACCAGGCATTGAAGGGCTTGGAGGAACAGGAACTGATACCTCGCAAGTGGCAGGCCATTGTGGATTTCCTTGATAAGATTCTAGTTGTTTACGCATAAAGAGTATGTACGAGCGTTGGGATGCAAAGCGATGTAGGATGCGGACGGCAGAACTGCTGGACGAACAGCTGTTCTGCGACCTGTACGACACGCTGAAGGAGATAACGACGGAGTACGACGAACCCAGTCCTGCTGAGTTATGGGATGAGGCTGCCGTGCGATGGAAACCGCTATTGGCAGCCAAGCGTCCTGAGTTGGCAGTAGAACTGCTGCAGGAGGAACTGACGGAGAAGTACGGCGAGACGTCGGCATTTCTGGTGCTGATGATTCTGATGTATATGCTGGTGGCCATGTTCCGTCCCACGAAGGAGAGTCCTTATCATGCCTATTGTGCTGCATTGGCTGGAGCCACACATGATCATCCGTTGTTGAAACGGCTTTGGGAGGGTGTGCGTATGACAGAGGACAAAGAGGAACAGGCAGGGCATCGTATAGGTGTTGTAACCTCGTTGTTGACTGAAATGAAAGCATCAGGCGAAGCCATCGACCTTGACACCATTGAGCAATGCGTGCTGCGATTCCCTACCATCGATTTGCAACAACGTGCGCTGGAACAGGCAGACAACTTGTTGAGAGGTACAGCCTGGAGTCAGCGAAGCAGCATCGTGGAAGCTAAAATGTATGCTCAGCAGAAGGAGCAGCAGGACAGGCAGGAGAAGATGGATGAGGCTGTGAAGAAAAGTTTGGAAGAGCCAAGGACGCAGAATATCTATGGCGACAAGAACGAGTTTCAAGGTGGGGCGCAGTTGCTGAAGATGGGCATACCTGAGGGTGCTGATCCTGCTGAGATTGCTGCACGCATAGCAGAACAGCAGAAGCAGATAGAAAAGAAAAAGGGAAATATGTAGGTATGAGTGATACGAAGGAATATATCAAGGGCGATAAGCATGTGCACCAGGCTGGGAGCATCATGATTAAGTTCGCACAATATAACGTGCCTGAGCGGAAGGGTGACTGGAAGCAGCAGGAAGAAAAGGAGGCCGACGAACTGGAGAAGGAGTTTGCTGACTTTGAAGAGGTTGTGGATGTAACGGCTGAAGCTCCAGTAAAAGAGGAAGAACACAAGAGGGCATTTGCCTCTGCTGTGGTCAATGTAGCAAAAGTGGATGCCGTTGTGAGCTTGATACGCCAGTTGATGGAGGGCAAGACAAAGCCGAAAGATGTATTGATGCCTGTGAGGGCTGCGATGGATGCAGGCGTTATTCGCAGACCCACGTGGGAAGAGTTCTGCAAGGAGTTTGGCTCGTATAGATTAAAGTCGAAGACTTCGTTTAGTGACTATACCAATCCAGACAAAAGCCCCTACACAGGAGCTGATTTCCAAATGATGAAGGACAAGTTTAGGCAGTTGATGTCTGAAGGGCAATAAATAGAATTTAAAAACGTTTTAAAGATATGAATTACTTTATAAAAAACATCCACATCAATAAGTTGTTCCATCTGAACGACATTGATATTCCTATTGCAGACGAAAAGTGTCCGCATCTTATCATAACTGGTAAGAACGGAAGCGGAAAAACGGTATTGTTGAATGCGATATCAGACTTCCTGAATATCATCAAGAATGACCAATCTGCTGAGGATGAGAACCTTTATGGCAGGGTTGATGTGCAGTCAGACCTTTTGGGGAGTATTGTTGAAAAATATAATAAAGGGGAGTTTGTCATTGCATTTTATCAGGCAGACAGAAAAATCAAAATGTCTGAGCCGAAGAATCCTACAAAGCCCGCATATAATAAGAAAGGTGATGTAAAGGATACGGCTACGTCCCAATTCTTGAATTTCTTATCAGACCTGAAAATTCAGGAGGCATTGGCCCGTAATGAGAAACAGACGAAGGACGCTGATGAAATCAATGCCTGGTTTGAGGACTTCGCAGGTATGATGAGACAGATATTTCAGGACGATAATCTCAGCCTGGAATTTAACTACAGGGACTATAGTTTCAAAATCTGTACAGAAGGTAAGAAGTTCAAGTTCACTGAGGTGTCAGATGGTTTTGCTGCTGTATTGGATATTGTGGCTGACCTGATTCTGAAAATGCAGGATGACAATTCGCTGACGCGAAGCTATCAGAAAGAGGGCATTGTGCTGATTGACGAGATTGAAACGCATCTGCATCTGGCTTTGCAAAAGGTTATTATGCCATTGCTGACGAAGGTATTCCCCAACATTCAATTTATCATCACCACACATTCTCCGTTTGTGCTGAGTTCTATGCCTAATGCTGTGGCATACGACTTAGAGCATCAGGAAGTGCTGGATAATCTGACGGAATATTCTTACGAATCGTTGGCAGAAGGTTATTTTGGCGTCAGAACACAGTCGAGCTATGCTGAGATGCAACTGGAAACATTCAAGAAGCTGCTTGCAAAGGAAGAGTTGTCTGATGCAGATAAGGTTGAGATAAAACAATTGAAATCTGATTTTGAAAAAATAACAGAAGTGGTTTCACCGCTGATTGTTGGTGAGTTCCGCCAGATTGTTATTCAGAACGCAGAAAAACTTAGCAGCCTGTAATTATGATTAAAGTAGAGAAGAGTCCCAACGTTCCTTCTTCGCTGACAACAACGACTGCATACAACGGGCAGGATGTCGTATGTCAACTGCTTGCTGACCAGCATGACAAATGCTATATCTGCGAGAGGAACCGTGATACGGATTTTGAAATAGAACACCATAAGAGTCAGACCAATTATCCTGGTCTTGTTCAAGACTGGGACAATCTGTTTATGGGATGTACTTATTGCAACAGAAAGAAATCGAGCGATTTTGACAACACACTCAATCCTAAAGACTGCCCGATTGAAGACGAGATTGAACAGCGCATTGACTTTGCCAATAAAAAGGCATTGTTCGTGGCAAGGGCTAACGACGCTCAACATAGCGAAACCATCAGGCTGTTGGAAAGAGTGTTCAATGGAACTAAGCAAATAAGGACAACCAGAGAAGAACGATTCTTTGAACGGGTAATAAGCATCATCAACAAATTCTCAGACCTTATTATTTGTTACCTGAGTCACCCTGATGCCAACACAGAGAAAGCCATCAAGGATGAACTGGCAATAGACAAAGAACTATTGGGCTTCAAGTATTGGATTATCCGTGATACTCCGTTGTTATATGAGGCTTTTGCGCAGGATATAATTTGGAATAAATGATTTCCACGTTGAGGAAATCGTAAAGGATTTCTGGTTATTTCTGGTCATTTCTGGTCGTTCAGAAATGACCATTTTTATTTTCAGGTGGTATTGTGGAAAACATGTAATTTTGCAATCAGTTCATCAACTATGACCTGCCTTGGCAGGTGGATGGCAAAAGAAATATTAGTATTAACCAGAGTGGAGTGAGAGTCCTCTGAGGTGAAAAGCTAGCAATCTTTCTCTTCTCACAACGCTTTGAGTTATGACAAAGAATTTTAGTGAGTACATCTTTTTGGATGGAATGTGGCTTCAGGAGAAACAGTTGCTGAAGCTGGCGATGAACGTAGGCAGCTTTGCACTGGCTGAGCATTATCTTTGTGCGCTGCTGGCCAATGCTGTTATCTACGGCAAGCGTGATGTGATTTTGAAGGTGAACGAGGTACGTGAGTTTTATCATGTGCCACTGATTCCTCTGCCTGAAGACAAGGATGAGGAAGATGATGCCTGGCACCACACTGGGCTGAACTGTACGGCTGACGATCAGGCGAGGTTCGTGTTTCAGAAGATGACCAAGGAGGAGCGTCGTGACGTGCTGAAACGGAGTATGAGTCATCTGATGACCCATCATCACCTATTTATATATACGCGACACTGGCTGTCTATCTTCATGGTGGTAAGAGACCGCTTGGTGGGTGAGAGTCTGAAACAGACAGGGTTCTTCAACTTTGCCAACGAGATTACACCAGAGGACTGGCCTGTCAGACTGAGGATTGGCGAAAACACCTCTAAGAACTTTGGACGTGAAATATATGCGGATGATAGTGGCGAGGCTTACTACGACATGAAACAGAATCCTCAGAAGGAACTATGCGATACGTTCTGGGGGATAGTGAAAAGTATGATATTGACGGAGAAATGACGGAGAAAACCATCGATTTGACGGAGCATTTGACGGAGTTTTGACGGAATGACGGAATCGAGGGTGGTGCATAAAAAATCGATGTACTTTTGCATCAGAAATCAGAAACAAAAGCAAAAATAAAAAAGTTATGAAACGGAGAATCATTTACGTAGGAACGCTGATAGATCTGGCCGCGATGTTCGAGCCGGATGTGGAGGCAGAGAGTATTGAAGTTACGAACATATTAAATTATGACAGTTATGAATAAGTATGTTGAAAAGGCTCCTGTTTCAGAGAAGGAACAGACTAATGAGCAGACGGAGCCGATGAAGCTCGCCATTCTGCTGAGAACGATGACAAACGGCTATATGCTGGATGTGAACAACGAGGGCTATATGTACTACAGTGCCCAAAGCCTGTTGGAGGGATTTTTGGTTCACGTAGGACTGGAACGACTGGAGGCGATGACCAAGGAGGAGATCAAGGAGATGCTGGAATCACTGAAGGATGGCAGTGCCGTGAAGAAACTCCAAGCCGAGGTGACAGAACTGAAAGCCCTGGTGGATGACCAGAGGAAACAGATCAGAGAACTTAAGATTAAAATTAAAAAATTAAAGAATTAAAGACAATTGAAAATTGATAATTGAAAATTGAAAATTAAAACTATGACACAGAAAATTAGAATAACGAGCGTCAGAAACGCTCACGGCTGTAAGATTAGGAAGTGTTGCGCCAGTTGTCAGCACAAGTGTATAGAGAGTGACGGCACAAGGGTCTGCGCACAGATGATGGTGAAGGTTGAACAGAAGTTCAAGTGCAAGCAGTGGCAGATGAGCGACGGCCTGAAGAATGCCGGTAAAGGGGGAGGCGTGGTTCGCCTGATAGGCACCACAGAGATAGTAATTGATTAAGAAGTATAACCGAGTCGAAGCGAGTGGAGGAAGTCTACGTAGTGAAAATGGCCAAATTCCGACATGACCTTCACTCACTAATTCGACAAGTTATGAAAAAGTACATTTTAATTTTGAATGCCATCAACGTGATGGCCAAGTTGCTGAAAGACAAGCGAGTGGAAGGTGTTCTGTACTTGGATCAGGACACAGGTAAATTAACATTCAAGGCGTACAACCGCCAGCCTCGCCAGAGCCACGACCGTGTGGTCTGCCAGTTGGAGAATGGTTGGCTGAAGGAGTCGCCCCAGCGTTACAAGTTCTATAACAGCGTCAAGAAAGACCTTGGCCGCCGACTGGTGGACGTGGTGATGCATCGCGAGCTCAATGCCGCCATGCAGGTGCTGGAGGTAGAAGAGATCCTGGACAGAGTTTAATCATAACAACGGATTTCACGGATTAAACGGATTTGTATGTTTAGTTATCAGAAGAGTTTTGTGAATCCTACGTTGCCTGTGGACGAGGCCCAGTTTTGGGCCCTCGTCAGGGCGACACAATGGAACGAGAACATCGACAAGTTCCGCGAGACAGGCGATGCTCAGTTGAAGCGTAAGTTGCCTGCCTTTATCTTTCAAGCCACCTTTGACGTGACCTCCTCGAAGAGCGGCAAGACTGGTGCCTGGCGCAAGCAGAGTGCAACACACCTGACGGGACTTGTGGTAATGGACGTGGATCATGTGGAGAATCCTAAGGAGGTTCATGGTTCATGGGAGAAGGTTCATGATTTCAAGCAGTTGGGCATTGTGCTCATCTACATCACACCAAGTGGCAAGGGCTTGAAGATTGTCTTTAAAGCCGATGTCCAGAAGGGTAATCTCATCGACAATCAGCACGCTATGGCGAAGGTCTTGGGTGTAGAGGTTGACGAAAGTTGCAAGGATGCCAGCCGCATGAGCTTCATCTGCAAGGAATCGGATATTTTGTATATGGATAAGGAGTTGTTTACGTATGAGAACAAGGAGTTTGCTGAGAAATACGATGCTGAGTATCGTGCTGGTAATAGTCGTGCTGCTGCGACTGGTAATGTGGCCGTTAAGACTGCTGCGCTCGGCCGTAGGACGCTTGCTACCGAAGGGACGCAAGAACAAGGGCATCAGGATGGCGGGCAAGTGGACGCTGAGCCAGTATCGCTAACGTGGAAAGGCTATGATGTACAGTCTATTATTGACCTGCGCTATGGCGACAAACTGCCATGCGCTGCCGACAGTAACCGCCACAACGAGAGTCTTAAACTGGCCAGTGATTTGCTCATCATGTTCGATGGCGACAAGCAGAAGACGCTGGCCATGCTCAAAGCGCAGCCGTGGGTGCAGGAGATCATCGACGAGCGCGACGAGAACGTGGAGCAGACCGTGGCCAGTGCCGCTCAGCGCATGGCAGAGAGGGAGAAGAAATATGGTCCTGACCTCAAACTGTCGAAGGCGATGCAAGAGGCAATAGAAAGCCTCACCCCTAACCCCTCTCCAAAGGGCGAGGGGAATGGATGCACCCAAGACGAAGAATCATCAGCAGAAGTATTTACTCCCCTCTCTACTTGGAGAGGGGCTGGGGGTGAGGCTGAAATGGACCAATGGCTGTGGGAATGGGGTGACCAAATAGAGGCTTTGTTTGATGACTACCCACTTTTGCGTGATATCTGTCGTGGCTTGAAGAAGAACCAATATCCGGCGGCTGTGTTTGTGGCTGGTGGCCTGATGATGACCTTGATGACTCGTTGCACCTACAGGTTCTATCATCGTCCTGAGGAACTGCGCAGGCTCAACAATTCGACGCTGATTATTGGCGACCCTGCCAGTGGTAAGTCATTTGCTACTCGTTTGTTCAAACTCCTTGCGGCTCCTATGGTGGCAGCGGATAAGGCTGGCATTGCAGCCATCAACCGCTACAAGGAGGAGATGAAAACCAAGGGCGCGAACAAGGAGAAGCCGCAGAAGCCCAAGGCGCTGTTCAGGGTGCATCCAGCACGTACCAGTAACGCGCAGTTCATTCAGGACATGGTGAACGCTGTGGAGGTAGTGGATGGTACTGAGATGCAACTGCACATGCTGACCTTCGACACTGAGCTTGACAATACGCTGACCGTTCAGAAGGGCGGCTCATGGATTGATAAGCAGTCGATGGAGTTGAAGGCCTTCCATAATGAAGAGGATGGTCAGGCATACTCTAACTTGGATAGCGTGGTTCAGAACTTTATCGTCACATGGAACTATATCTATACGGGCACGCCCTTGGCACTTCGTAACAAGGTGAATGAGCGCAATTTCGGCTCAGGCCTGGCTACACGTCTGACGGTGATTCCACTGCCCTCAACGAACTTTGAGATGATGAGTCGCGAACAGAACGTTGACTTCGAGAGCGACGGCAGACTGAAAGAGTGGGCTTTCAAGTTGGATCGTGTGAAGGGTGAACTGACTGTTCAGCATATCGTTGATGAACTGTACGAATGGACGGCACGCCGTATGGCTGACGCCAAGGAGAATGAGTCGAAGGCCGAGGAAATGCTTTGCAAGCGTTGTGCCTATCATGGGCTGAACTTCGCGGCTCCGTTCATCGTGATGCGCCATTGGGCCAACATCCATCAGGACGGCCAGTATTGGTGCGGTGAGTTTGAGACTGACGATATGGACTGGCGACTGGCAGAGTTGTTGGTAACCATCCAGTACGCCTGTCAGCGCCATTACTTCCTGGCAATGGCTGAGAAGTATTTCGATGACCAGTTGCGCGATGTGTCAGTAAACGCCCATCGTCAGCAGAAGACCATCGATGCCTTCGAGCGTCTGCCTGAAGAGTTTACCGTTGACGATGCCAAGCGATGCTTCTCGCTGACGAACGATACTGTGGCACGTGTGAAAATCAGCCGCCTGATGAAGGATCACTTCGTAGAGAAGGCTGGTGACTTCGTGGAGAACGGCACCACCAAGGCCGTTTTCAAGAAAACTGGCAAGGTCATGCGCTGACGCCGTATCGCCGTATCACCGTATCACCGTAACATTTATGGATTTTAGATTTGAGATTATGACAGAAGTAAGTATTAACAAGCAGGCACGACTCTCCCAGCATTTGGCTTCGCCGAGTGCGGCTGCGCTCAGCCATTCGAGCGAGCTCGATGGCCTTCGCTTAACGCCGCACTTCACGCTGGGGGAGCTCTGCAAAACAAGTGCGAAAACGCAGGATGGAAATATCCCTTCGCACGTACATATTGAGAATTTGAAGCGCCTCTGCTGGTGGTTGGAAAAGCTTCGCAGTGAATACAATAGGCGATATGGAGGCCTCACCCCCGACCCCAGCCTCACCCGGAACTTTAAGGGCGAGGGGAGTGAATACAAAGAGGCGCCAATCATCATCAATAGCGGTTACAGGTCGGCAGCGGTGAACAAGGCTGTAGGCGGTGTACCGTCGAGCAATCACTTGACGGGTTGCGCCGCAGATATCCGCGTGGAGAATATGCAGCAATTGCTACGCTATGCCGTCATCCTATTGGACATTGCAGATGAATCGAAAGAGGCGTTCGACGAACTCTTAATAGAGAAGAACGCACGAGGTGCAATATGGCTCCACTTCGCCGTTCGACCCCAAAATAACAGAATGCGGATTCGGCTGATACATTAGAACAGCGATGCTCAAGAAATAAAAATGGTGGACTTTCCTCACGGAGAGCCCACCACAATGGTTTATTAAAGCGAAAAAGGTTAGATTAGTTCTTGTAGTCAGCTTCAGCCTGCTTGGTCTCTGCGGCTTCCGGGCCGTAGTAGTTGTAGTAGGCGTTAAAGCGGTTGTATCCCCACTTAATCTGCGTCATGTCAGGATCCAACAGTTTGCACTTGTCGTAGATCTCCACAGCTTCCTTATAGTAATTCTTCTTTTGGTCGGCTGTAGTCTTGTCGTCCTGAGCGATGATGCAGAGGCTGGTGCCGAGGTAGTAGAGCACGCTGACGTTATCATCCTTTACTTCGATGGCCTTGCGGAGGAAGGGGATGGCAGCGTTGTAGTCGTTCTCGCCGATGTGCATGATACCCATATCGGCCAGTGCTACGAAGTTGGTGGGATTCTTGGCGAGGATGCCCTCAAGCAGAGCCTTCTGCTCGGCCTTCATCTTCATGCCATCGTACATAGAGTAGAGACCGTCGATGATGACGTCGTTATCGGGGTTGTCTACCATCAGAGCCTTGAGCTGGTCGACGTAGTTCAGCGAGTCCTGACGAGTCTTCAGCTCGCTCTTCATAGCGTAGAGCTTGAAGCCGAGAGCTTCCTTCTTCTGCTCGGGATCCTTCATGGCCTCGTCGAAATATCTGTTGGCGCGAGCCATATCCTTGGCCTGATAAGCGTAGCGGCCTGCAAAGAAAGCTACCTGACCGACGTAAGCCTGCTCAGGTGCCTTGTCCATAGCGGCGAAGAGGGGATCCTGACGGCTGTCTACGAAGGTACCCCAGTACTTGAGCACGCCGGCATCGTTGCCCTTGCGAGCCTCTTCCTGACCGATGTTCACCAGGTGGACGCGGTTGCTCCAAACGCGCAGGGCGTTCTTTTCAGCGAACTTAGGAGCCACCTTACCCTTGGCATTGGGCAACTGGTCGTACTTGTTGCACTCTGAAGCCAGTTCGAGCGACTGACAGATGGCATCAGCCAGTACGAGGGTATCGTAAGCCTTCTGCTTATCGGCACCGCCTCCCATCTGGGTAGCCAGCTGGTTCTCAGTGATAATCTTGGTTTCTGTATCCACCTTCTTCATCACCAAGTCAAGCACGTGATTATAAGCCTTAGCCTTCTCAGCGTTGTCGGCCAGCGAACCGAGGTTCTGCTTCAGCAGCTGAGAAGCCTCATCGTAGGTCTTTGCTTTCAAGATGGCCTTCAGACCATCACTGTCACCGGCAAAGGTCATGGAGCTTGCCATGAACATCATTGCCAACATCATAATTTTCTTCATACGAATTTCATTATTGGTTTAACATTCTATTCATTGTT
>JAEEGH010031044.1_pt1 | contig 10347 bp, 8 predicted proteins | sample 9134181 | NCBI WGS metagenome assembly JAEEGH01 (sample SAMN16246544, study PRJNA631951) | gut metagenome | biome: gut microbiome; feature: rumen; material: DP-attached | host: Bos | place: Iran: Karaj | collected 2018-10 | reverse complement strand
TCATCAAGCCAGAGCGCATAACCCGAAGACCTCAACTTTTGCATTGCGGCAGAAAGTCTTTCATCATTTTCAGAAATTGCACTTTCGGTAATTTCAATATGAATAAGATTCTTTTCAATCTTGTACTCTTCCATCCTGCTTTCAATTTCTTCCACAAGATTTACCGAATCAAAATCGAGCCGCGAAAAGTTAAGCGAAACAGGAATTGTTCTGTGGCCCTGCTCCTTAGTGTGGTAAATATCCTGGCAAACCTGTTCAAGAATATGCATATCAAGCTTGTGAATCTGATGATACTCTTCCAGCGTTTCTATAAAATCATTTGGCGAAAGGAATCCGTACTGAGGGTCATCCCAGCGTGCAAGAGCTTCTATTCCGCACATTGTGTTGTTTGTAGAATTAATTACCGGCTGATAGTAAACTCTTATGTAATTGTTTTTAAGCGCACTGTCTATATTGTTGATTATGTACTGCTTTTTGTGGAAGTCCTGCGACATCTTATCGTTGTATTCGCAGAAGTTTTTGTTGTAATTTTTCTTGATTGAATAACAGGCATAGCGTGCATAGTCACAGGCAATAATCGGCATTATATCGCGGTCTTTCGGTCTGTATGCACCAACCTTCAATCCCATGCGAATATCCGTTTCAGAGTTGATTACAAAATCCCGAAGCTTAGCAATTTTTTCCTGCGTATCTTTATCCTCTGTAAAAATTACAAAGTTGTCATTGGAAAAATGAGCCGAAATCGCGCCTTCAAAAACCTCTTCAATTTTTTCTGCAAACTCTTTTAAAAAACAGTTGCCTTCCCAGTAATTATATTTTTCGTTGTAATTCTTAAAGTTTTCTATATCAAGAAAAAGAAAAATCATCTTAGATAAATCTGTATTCTTGTTGTGCATAATCTCCAGCGACTGACTTCTAAAATAATGCATGTTCGCAATTCCAGTCACCTCATCGCTAACAGAAAGCTTAAGCAGAATGTTGTGCGCATGCTCCAGTTTTTCATCCTTTCGCGCCCCAATTATTGTCTGGTGGTAAGAGTTTATTGCACTCATAAAAATTGAAATAAGAACAATGGAAAGATTAACCTTTGTTGCATACGTTGCCGGCAGAATCGCATTGCAGAGACAATAAAACAAAGTATAGGAAAATCCAAGAAACAGAATTGTGTAAATCGGCCGCCAAACAATAAAACAGAAAACAAAAAGGGTCATCGTCATCAAAGTAATAAACTGCTCTCCCTTTTTGTAATCCATAAACGAAATGTAAATACCAAAAGAAATTGCAATAATAGAAAAAATAACCCGCAGAACCTGACCCCATTTAGGATGTTTGCTCTTATGTTTTACATACCTAACAGAATGAATAAAAAGTCCCAGTGCCGAAAGGAATAAAACCGAATAGCTTATAATGTGCGTTACAAACCAGTAAGTTGTCCGTCTTGTTTCATCCGAAAACTGTCTGATTACCACACTAAAAATCATAAACAGTTCAATTGCCATCACAACAGAAGAAACATAAAGACCCGACCGAATATTTGTTTTTTCAAAATAATTCGAAATATAAGATGAGTGCTTCTCTAATCCAAAAAACCTTTTTATCCTTTGCCGCGTCTTCCTTTTCATTACCTTCCATTATACATCTGTTTTTTAGATTTTGGAAAAAAAATTGTTTTTAATTACTTTTGAAGGGGAAAGCCTTCCCCTGTCTCCAAACGCCTTTCGGCGTTTTCCGCCACCCCTTCCAGCGGGGAAACTCTGTTTTCTAGGGTGTCCCCGCAACGCCCCTGACTTTTTAATGTGCAATAATAATTTTATTATTTAGATCATCATAAAAAAACGAAGATGGATCTAACCATTCTAAGTAATCATTATAGTGCATAAGTTCATGTACATCTCCAACCAATGAAAAACTCTCTTTCTTAAAAATGAACTTTATTGTTAATTGTTCTTTTGTAAGATCTGTATTTATATCATCTATAAATCCATACCATTCATCTGGAAGCTTTACATAAAACCCTACGCCTGGCTCAACTAAAATATCATCAAATGTAATTTCTTTTATATTGTATTTATGAAAATGACGTTTATTTTCACACTGTACATATACTACTTTACCATCTATAACACCAATTTTTTCATTCTTTGAAATTACTTTCAAATATAATATATCAGCTGCATTATATAAAACATAATACCTTGATAAATCCTTCTTATCTACTTTATATGTACTCCCTATATTTATATGTTGCGTTGAAGAACATGACATAAATATAAAAAGCAAAAAAAATCCTAATATTTTATTATCAATACCTTTTTCCCCTTTCAGATTTATGGCCGACATTTTCCTTATCATCCTTTTTATTGTTTTTCAAAATTACATATCGTCCCATTTGAAAAAACAATTACCATTTCTTTTGAAGTAATAAAAGTAATTTCTGCGAAAACATCATTAGAAAAATTATTATACCATATTCTGTTTTCTTTTTTATCAAATAAACATTCTTTTATAGATGAATCAAAAGCATCTTGTGGATTTGAAGATATATCAATATAACCATTTTGTGGGAGATTTGACATAATAACTCTATTATTATCAAAGAATTCAACTTTTGTATTTTTATATAAATATGAATCTGTTGAAACCCAGACTCCTGTATAATTATCTGTAACTTTACATGATAAGAATACTAAAAAAAATAAGATACTAATCTTCCTTATTTTTAAATATTTTAGGCTCATTTTTCAAAAACCTCTTTGTATAAATCATTAATTACACCTATATTTTCCCCAACTCATCTTCCAGCTTTTTTAACTCCGTTTTTACCCGCCTTAAGTCCTTTTTCAACTTTGCTTCTTCTTCGGCATCATTTGTGAACTTAATTTTATGCTGTAAGTCTGGAATAACAACTTCGGTGAGTTCTGCTATCCTACGCTTTCGCTGGGTTATTTCTTTGGGTGGGCGGCCACCTTTTTTGCCGTTTTCGCGGCTGGCAGATTTTTTAGCATAACTGGTGGATTTTCCATTGTAGGAATAAAGAGAGCTGAACCAGAACGTAAGATTTTTTATTTCCTGATTCAGCCCAAAATAAATATCTTCAAGCTCCCTGCTCGCATTTCCCTGTACAGAAAGCTGCTGGTTATACTCTTCCAGTTTTTTTGTAAGCTGCGAAATATTTTCGATAGCTCCGTAAACGTTATCGGTTTTCTTACTCATAGGAAAAGTATAACCCAAACCTTTAGGTTTTGCAAACCTTATGTGACTTTACAAAATTCTTACTGTCCCGTCTTCGGTAACTTCGATTGTGTCGCCGGTTTTTACGGTATCAAGGAACTCCTGTCCCAGCTGGTCCACAGCAATAAGCTTACTGTTTTCCCAGACTGCAGAAAGAATTACTCCCGCACCCGCAAGAGAATCAATGTGCTCTGAAAAAAGCAGACACGCAGGATTTATTCCCATAGAACAGATAACCTGAATAACCATACCGCCCGTTGTAGAACCGATTGTCTGCGGAAGACACAAAGCCTTGCCGGTAATATTCTTTTCAAAAATATCCTTGTTGTTCTGGTCTGCAACAATTACCTGCTTTGATTTAGCAATTGCCGACTTCTGGAACGTTGCCAGCGTATTCACACCCTGATGAGAAACAACCGCTTCTCCTTTGTAATAACCTTTATTTATAACTCGTCCTTTGAACTCTTTCATAAAATGCTCCTGTGTTTAATTCTACCTTCTACTTCCTGCCAACAATGATGTCTAACAGCTCATCATCTTTGTAATAACGCGCCGTAGAATAAGTTCTGAGCTTGTTTGAACAAGTCATAATTCTGCGTGATTTTGTAAGCGGATTAGACATATACATAAGCGGACAGATTGCCGTAACTCTTGCACCCGTTGCATACAAAGCTTTATATTTTTCAGTCTTTTTGAACGCTTCAAGGACAGGAGGCGCAGTGCAGATAACTGTTGTAACAGCAACCTTTTTCTTACCGTCAGCTTTAAGCCCTTCAACAATCTTATCAGACCATTCGTTAAGCTGGCTCATAGAAAGATGCGGACATCCTACAAAAGCGTAAGTTCCTTCTTTTTCAGGCTCCTTCCACATTACAGGATAAGATTTATAAACGCGCTCAAGTTCTGCATCATCAATTACATATTCTTTGTAATTTTCACACAAAAGACTGTCCCCAAGTTCAACAGCTTCTGGCGTAAGATTTTCTACGTGATAAAGACCAACCGCTCCGTTAGAAGCAGTTGCCGCACCAAAATCTTTAAGATATGCTTTTGCATCATCGTTCAACTCAGTTCCAATCCATTTATCCAGGCCAACAATGTAAGGCACGTCTTCCATAACCTTAATTCCGATTGCAGAACCAAGAATCTGGGCAACCGGTTTTTTAGTTGTGTTCACCGTAATCTTCCATTTTGCTTTTCGTCCTTCATCAGTAAGCAAACCAAACTTCGGCACATAACCAATAATTGAACCGAAAATATCAATCATTCCGGAGTTACGGTTACAGCGGGCACCAAGAACAGAGTTTGCATAATTTACAGCACTTGATTCTGCCCAGGAAAGGATGTCCCCTTTTTTAGGAATGTTTCCCATCTCATCAAAATAACATGCACAGCTGAATGCATCAGGATTTACAAGTCCAAGCTTTCTAAGCTGCTCTTCATAGTCCTTCTGCTTGTTGTAAAGAATTGCCTTGAACAGAATCTTATCCAGAAGCGTACACTTTGCGTTTGCAAAATCCATTGGTCGCGGATCCATTGTAAAACCTTCTTCAACCTTCAGGCCCGCATCAATCAGCTTATCCATTGTTTTGTAAACCGGCTCCAGAACACCAAATCCAAACGACGTAACAAGATGTCCCTGACCATGTGTTACCTTTACAAGCTCTGTTGCCTCAAACAAATCGCCATAGCGGACAATTGTTTCCATTACCTTTGCTTTTGTTTCGCCTTCACTTCCTTCCAGAATTGCTTTCTGCTCCGGCGTAAGTTTCATTTTATATTCGTACATTTATTTCTCCTCTTAAATCTTCATCGCTACATCCCACGCTTTCCATATTGCAGTGCGCAGGTTACCAACTTTATCACAATCACCTATCAGCTTTACTTTGCCCGACTTAGCAAATACTGGTGCCGGATGATATCCCATTGAAGCAATAACAGTATCACCTTCAATTTCAAACTCTTTACCAGATTTATCTTTTACAACAACACCTTTATCGGTAACCTTCAAAAGCGTAGTTTCAAGATGAACCTCAACCTTATTCAGCTCAAAGAAATCGCGCAGGTAAGAACTGTTTGCAAGACAAACACCCTTAACCGCAATCAAGTCATTTTTCATTTCGATGATGACAGGAGTTTTTCCTTTGTTATACAGGTCGTAGGCAATTTCGCAGCCGGTAAGTCCACCGCCGATAATGATAACCTTATTGCCAACCGCTGCCCCATTCAAGTAATCGCACGCTTCAACAGTTTTATCCAGTCCTTCGATTCTAGGTTTGTTAGCCACAGCTCCGGTAGCAACTATGATGTTGTCAAAATCCTTGAGCTCGTCTAAAGAAGTTACAGTTGTGTTAAGGCGCACCTCAACATTGTTGTCCTTCATTTCTTTGTTATACCAGACTAACAACTCCTTATCTTTTTCCTTAAATGATGGAGCCGCAGCTGCATTGAATACGCCGCCAAGCTTGTCACCTTTTTCAAAAATCACCGGCTTGTGTCCGCGCAATGCAAGAACTCTGGCTGCTTCCATACCGGCAATTCCTCCACCAATTACGGCAACCTTTTTAGCTGTCGCAGCTTTTACAATCTTATATTTATTGTGCTGCATTGTCGGCGGATTTATAGCACAACGGGCCATTCCCATATTGTCTGTAAGTGACTGGTCATTCGCAACACCCTTGTAATGCGCCATATTAAAGCATCCATTATGACAGCAGATACATGGTCTGATTGCAGCTTCGTTGTCTGCCATCATTTTTGTAATCCATTCAGAATCGGCAAGGAACTGACGTGCAACACCCATTGCATCAAGCTCGCCCGCAGCAATTGCACCAGCGGCAACTTCAGGAGTCATACGGCCTGCACAAACAACAGGAATATCAACAAACTTCTTAATGTGCTTTACATCCTCCAGATTACAGTTCTGGCTCATGTACATAGGCGGATGTGCCCAATACCACGCATCGTAAGTTCCGTTGTCGCAGTTAAGCATATCGTAACCTGCATCCTGAAGATACTTTGCTGCCTTTTCGCTTTCTTCCATGTCGCGACCAACTTCAACATAATCTTCGCCAGGAAGCGCGCCCTTTCCAAAACCCTTTGTTTTAGAAACAACCGAATAGCGCAGAGAAACCGGGAAGTCTTCGCCGCAAACAGCTTTAATTGCCTTTACAATTTCTACCGGGAAGCGGTAACGGTTTTCAAAGCTTCCGCCATATTCATCATCACGCAGATTTGTATACTTCATTGTAAACTGATCCAGCAGATAGCCTTCGTGTACAGCGTGAATCTCAACACCATCAACTCCGGCATCTTTACAAAGCTTTGCAGTTTTTGCAAAAGCATCTATCATCTGTTTAATTTCTTTTTTTGTAAGAGGACGTGATGTGCAGGAATCATCCCAACGGTTAGGAGTTGCACTTGCACTTGCAGTAAGATAATCAACATCAAGGATAGGCTTCATTAAAAGGCCGAGAGCCTTGTTCTTTGCAGATTTTACCATTATATCGTTGATTGCAAGACTTCGACCAAAACCCGCTGTAAGCTGAACAAACATTTTGGCACCTGTCTTGTGGAACTCTGTCATAAACTCTTCAAGCTTTTTGAACTTTCCTTTTCCCTGATAAAGCCACTTGCCGCCCAGAGTGTCACGTATTGGCGCTATGCCGGGCAAAATCAAACCAACATTGTTCTTAGCTCGTTCCAGCAAAAAGTTGGCAGCTTCCTTATCAAAATGATTCGGCTCAAGCCACCCAAAGATAGACGTACCACCCATTGATGTCATAACAATGCGGTTTTTAATTTCCACATTTCCAATTTTCCACGGAGTAAAAAGTGGATTATAACTTTCTTTCATACGGAGAACCTCCTGCTCTTATAAAATCCTTTTTTAGATAACTTGAATTATAATCTGAATTATAATAAATTAGTTTCTATAAATTATTTAATTATAACCCACAAAAACAGGATTGCAAAATGGAAATTAAACGCGCAGACACAAGACACCTTTCTGGCTTAAACAGCTTATTGTTACAGGTTCTTACAGTTCACCACAACGGACGTCCGGATCTTTTTAAAGGCAACACACGCAAGTACACAGACGAGCAGCTTGTTGAAATGCTCAAGGATGATTCAAATCCGATTTTCGTTGCCGTTGATGAAAATGAAAAAGTGCTCGGTTATGCATTCTGTCGTTTTATTCAGCATTTGAACGACAATATTCTTACCGATATAAAAACCTTGTATATAGATGATTTGTGCGTTGATGAAAATTGCCGCGGCCAGCATGTAGGTAAACAGGTTTATGATTTTGTTGTTGACTTTGCAAAAAAGAGCGGCTGTTACAATGTTACGCTGAACGTCTGGTCTTTGAATGAAGGTGCTAAAAAGTTCTATGAAAAGTGCGGATTAGTACCACAGAAAATCGGAATGGAAAAGATTCTGTGAAAATATTTAACAGCTTCTTTTAATCTAACCACAGATTATTATTTATATATGTAATTCGATCTAAAACAAAATCTGTGTTAGACTGACTGAGATTTGCCTCATCAAGAACAGGTTCAAGATTTCTTTCAACTTTATTAACTAACTCTGTTAAATTACCGGCTCCAATCCGTTCCCATTTTTCGCGCAGCATTTTCCTGAACCATGGTGCATTGTTAAACAAAATGAACCAACTGTGAGAACGTTCATATCTATCATCTCCAACTTCTTTTGATTGCCAGGCTCCTGCAAAGTATTGTTTTTTGGCATTCCAATATGCGCCACCATCTCTGTCATTTGTAATAGGACTATACGCCCAGTTAAAATCCCACGGACATTCAAAAGTCAGCTTGTAATATTTATCACCCGGCTGTTTATTATGGAAATCAATTGCCATATAAAGACTTCCGGCACCTACATCGTTATCGCGGACTAACTCCTCCAGAATCATTTCGTTACAAAGCGATTCCAAATCTATGATTGCGTCACAAACTGCTTTTGGTGTACTATAAACTTCATCTGCCGGAACAACATTATATTCATCATCGAACATAAACAGCTCACCTTTCTCTATTGCATTGTAACAGATATCCCAAACACCCTTCATATATTTCTGGATAAAAACAACCTGCTCGTCAGAATAAACATCATTCTTCAAAGTAAAATCATCTGAATCAATCTGCCTGGTTTCGCCGTTTATATCAGTAAGAGGAACATGAACCTTCTCACCGTTTTCATTCCGCTGCTTGTAATCCAATGTAAAATGATAGTCCTCTAATCCCTGCCTGTATTCCCATCTGCCATTAATCAACCTGAAGCCACTGCTTACAGGGAAACCTAATTTATTTCTTTCATCTTCGTCTTCTATATTCCACGCTGGATTTTTATCATCCCACGCATAATTATCCAGCTCAATCATATAACCAACTTTGGTGTCTTTATCTTTGCTCTTATTTTCGTAAACATCCACGCGTCCTTCATTCACCTGATTCTGTTCACAAAGAAGATAAAGCCCCTTGTAATAACCGTTTACAATCACGTGAACATAAGTTGCATCCGAAGCATAATAATCAAAATAACTCGATTCATAAATCTTATGTGCAAGATTAAAGCCAAGATAATCCATAGCAACAGCCCAGCCAGTTTTTAACAAAACCCAGCTTTTGTACTCTTTGCCGTTATGCAGTCCTAACATGCCCTGTTTCTTATTTGTAAACTTAATTCTATATGGTTTTTCTTCTCCCCAGGAAGTTGAATTACCACGTACCTTTACGCCAGCCTCTATGCCGTTGAGTTTATAACTATTATTACAATTAGCAACATCAATCATTGAAGAATAATATTCTTTTTTCAAAATGTCCTGAGAATCTTTTGTAGTGATATGGATAATCGGCAATTTATAACCGGCATAATCTGCGTAATAAGAGATATCTTTTTCAATACGAGGTTTCTTTTTTTTGTATTGAGTTTCCAAAGAATCTGCAGGATTATCAGCAACCTTATCTGAATATACCTTTAATGTTTTTAATGTTAAACCATAACCTTCAATGCGCAATCCTTTTTTAGCAATCTCTTCCGCTTCTTCCTGTGATAATGTAATTAGCAAAGTTCCAGTTGTTTTCTTTCTGGTGGAAATTGAATACTTTCCCCACGATTCTTTTGAAATATCGGTTTTTCTTTCATTTGTAAAAACATACCAGCCTGTCCAATTAGAATCACAAAAATTGAACTCCGCTTTTCTTTCATGTTCGTAATTATCCCAAGTTTCCAGTTCCAGATAAAAATAATAGTTTTTGTACATTGGCGGAAGTTTTGTTGATAAAAGTAAGTTAGTTCTGTATTCCCACTGAGCTTCTCCCAAAAACACAAACTCACTGCTCATCAGGTTTTCCGATAGTGAATAATCATCAAAATTAATACCTGCATTCTGTTTGCAGGAAATAAACGAAATACCCAACAATAAAATAAACAAAAATAAAACAGCTTTTTTCATCTAATCATTTACACCGAAACTTTCCGTGCAGCTTCCAGCACATATTCACCGCAATTAATTTTTTGCTGCAATTCCTCTCTAGGCATTGGCTTTCCGAACAGATAACCCTGTAAACGTTTGCAACCAATTTCCTGCAGGAACGCCCTCGCCTCTTCCGTTTCTACACCTTCCGTAAGAGTGTCCATTCCAAGTTCAGTTGCAAGATTCACAACATTCTTTAAAATCTGACGGGCCTTCACATTACCGGAAAAGTTTGAAAGGAACTTCATATCAATCTTCATCACATCAAAATCATATTCCTTAAGAACATTCAAGCCAGAATAACCGGCACCAAAATCATCAAGCCAGAGCGCATAACCCGAAGACCTGAGCCTTTGCATTGCAGCAGAAAGTCTTTCATCATTTTCAGAAATTGCACTTTCGGTAATTTCAATATGAATAAGATTTTTTTCAATCTTGTACTCTTCCATTCTGCTTTCAATTTCTTCAACAAGATTCAACGAATCAAAATCGAGCCGCGAAAAATTAAGCGAAACAGGAATTGTTCTATGCCCCTGTTCTTTAGTGTGGTAAATATCCTGGCAAACCTGTTCAAGAATGTGCATATCAAGCTTGTGAATCTGGTGATACTCTTCCAGTGT
>JAEEGH010031041.1_pt1 | contig 10348 bp, 7 predicted proteins | sample 9134181 | NCBI WGS metagenome assembly JAEEGH01 (sample SAMN16246544, study PRJNA631951) | gut metagenome | biome: gut microbiome; feature: rumen; material: DP-attached | host: Bos | place: Iran: Karaj | collected 2018-10 | reverse complement strand
GATAGCCTTTGTCTTGTCGGTAATGGCTTCTTCGATAAGTTTTTCATCCAAATTCATCGTATCAGGACGAATATCCACAAACACGCATTTTGCCCCCTGCGACACAAATGCATCGGCAGTACTCACAAACGTGAACGAAGGCATAATCACCTCGTCCCCAGGAGCGATGTTACAAAGGCGTGCAGACATTTCGAGGGCATGGGTGCAACTGGTGGTCATCAGAGCCTTGACAGCACCCGTATGCTTTTCCAACCACTCGTGGCACCGAAGGTTGAACGTTCCGTCGCCACAAATCTTGCCGCTTTCTACAGCCTGCTTGATATAATCAAATTCAAGCCCAACAAAAGGGGGCTTATTGAATGGAATCTTCGTCATGTTCGAAATATAAACAAAAATTTACCACAAAATCAAAAAGAAATGAAAAAAAATAGGCATCAGCTGTGTTTATCGTTCCATAATTCTAGGACAAGAGTATAAGAAAATTTTTTCAGCCTTATACATCAATGTTAGCGAATCATCGGCCATACCGTCTAATCGCCAATCCGTAACAAGATGCGTTATTTCTCCATTAGAACAAAGATAATTTGCCCGATTAACCACAGAATCTCTATCCAGCATATTCAGGCACGCTTCATTCAATCTTACATTCCATTTTGTTTCATCCCAGGTACCACGCAAAGAGTCCGCCCCTTCAAACAGTTTTCGCTCACGTGAATAAACTTCAGCTTTATGCTGCTTGAAAAAGATACTCCCGACAATCAGGTGTTCGTCAAAATAGGCCCCAGAAAGGAACGCCAATCTCGGAAGCCTCCCTGCATAGTCACCTACAGAATAAAGAATGCGTCCCCGTTTCTCAATTTGAGGAAAAGGAGGAGCCTTAACAAATTGATTCACGGCTTTTTCTTTTTCTTTTTGCTCCGCACCCCTATGATCGTAATTGTACAACACGAATGTTCCGAGAGCAACAAAAAGGAATGCATACGCAACTTTTTTTGCCGGGGTCCCACATACACCTTTGAACCCCAGCAAAGAGAAAACCAATACTAGCATTTCAAATGCTATCGAAAAGTTTTGCCTTGGAAAAACCTCATTTCCCCACAAAATTACAACTATACTGGCGAACGCCACAACAGCTACAATTTTTTTTATTTTCGGGAAAGAGATTAAAAGAACAACCGCCAATGCCGCCCCAACGGCAAAAGCATCCTGAATAAAGCTACAATAGCTCCGATACAGTTCTGGCAAAGGATGATTTTGTAAAAAAGCAATCCAGTATATAGCAAAACAAGAGAAAAACAGCCAAAGCCCCACAAGCGCCCCCTTGGCAATCGGGAAAAACCGGTTCTCCTTGAGCTTAATCATGCACATTCCTACGCAAAAAGCCACAATCATAAATGGAGAATCAGCCCACAACGACAGGGAAAGAATTACAAATACTGTTTCCCATAGATTCAATTTCTTCTTTTTGCGAATTTTGCTTATGTATAACCGCGTCGCGACAACGAACTGGAAAAGTATCGCTATGGGAGCACACATCCACTGTATGCGGAAGGTTTGAAACTGGAAAAGAAGTATGTGTCCTGTCAAAACAGAAATAACAAACCAGTAGAACGCAATCCCCGCTATAAGCGCAAAAGAGCGTAAAAGGGGATCGCAATACGAAATCAAGCTTTTCTTTATCGCAATAAATACAAAAAAAGCGACAAAAGCCAGCATGTTCAATGCCGCAACAGAAAAGCCCTCCATATCAGGAGCAACATACACCCACTCCATCGGATATGGAGCAAATGGCTCCCGTCCTAAAAGGATCGATAGGGGGAACAATGCAGAAACAATTCCAACGGGCAGCATAAATTTCGACCAATGAAAAAACGCCCACAACGGCAAACACCAACCCACACTCAAAGGATGTATCGCCGTCCCGACCAAGAAAAAAGGTAATGAAATCCATTTGTTCTTTTTGAACAAAACCGCCAATCCTGCAAAGCCGAAAGACATCGAAAGTGTCCTCGCCACAGGAAACGCTTCAATAGACTTTATATTCTCCCACATCACATTACGTTCTTCGCCATAGGAATAAAGCGAAAAAAAGATGAGAATAACAGGCAAAGCAAGAAAGCGAACATGGAACCGTCTAGTCCATTCACAAAGCATCCAGGCTGCCGATACCGCAAACGCAGTGTGAATCAACAAGGTAAAAAGCAAGGCGGCCTTGTCTACAGGAAATAATTTTAAAAAGAATATGTAAAGCGGCGAGAATATGCTCAAAGAGTCCTGGTTTCCAAACATGAATGCCGCATCGTCAATAAATCTCTCTGGCGACATCCGGTTGAACGCCTGCAACGTATAAAGGATGCAATCCTGCTCAAAACCGTCGAAATGGTTCACGCACAGAAAAAATAGAACCGACAGGGGCAAGACTACTCTTTTGCTAGCCAACATTTGCATGCACCTTTATCAAAAATATCTAAAACACTAGTTTAGCACCACAAGCCTTTCACTTTTTTATATTCAAAATTACAGCAGGCACCCAATGTGATTTGTACAAATTTCGGACTTCAGAATTACACAATATCGGGCGATGTGTCCCCTGAACAACAAACAGAATGTCAGGGTGACGAAGTGCTAAATCGGCAATTAGTTTTAACGATTTATGCAAACTATCTCGGTCCCCAGATCGAGAACTTTGGGTAGTCCAGGCAATCATTTGCAGAGAATCGTTTCCTAACAAAGAATCAAGCTTTGCGGTCATCACACTATCGCTGCATTTTTGACAAAATAAATACTTGTCATATCCGATTTCACGAACAAGAGAAGGACGGTCGTATTCAGCGGAATCACCTCCAAACAAATAGATTTTATTTTCATAGTCAGCACGGAATTCCACACGCTCGGCATGTTTCGTACGGTTTGCCAACCTTTGGTGCAATGCGTAAATATGCGGCATTTCTGCAAAAGGCACCAAATCTTTTTCCAAAACAATTTCATCAACCGGTACTCCCCAAGCATCTACTAGAATAAACACATTCATTCGGGTACTATCATAAAATTGATTCTTCAATGACTTTTGAGTCATTATTTGATAATCTTCCAAATACCTTTGAGATAAAGAATCTTCATGGACAGACGGCTGTAAATGCCATGGTTTTCCGAATGAATTCAAAGAATTCACCTCCCCCAAAGCGTAGACTAGGCTCACAAAAAAAATAATGACCACGGCATAAAGAATTAAATTTATTTTTTGCCATTTTTTCATAGCGAATCCCCTTTTGCCCTATACTTCAGCAAGCGCAAATCCCCAAAAGTCCGAACGGTGTCCACAAGCAAATATTTATGGTAATGAAACGGATAAAAAATATCAAGAAACGCAGTTTCGTCATCTTCGAGTACATAAACATTATCATGGACAACATCATGAACAGGGTTTGTCACACCGCGTTTTTTGAATTCTTCCTTCATTCCTGGCAAATGAATATTCCAATACCCCCATGAAAAAATATTGTTCCAGCTTCCCGGTTCAATGGCCAAATAGGCCGGATTTTTGTAAGTTCCAAGAGACTTATACCGTTCAAAAGAGAGCAGGAATACATCATCTTGGTGATTTTGCGCATAGTTTACGAAATCAGACCAATCTTTGGGCATTTGGGGAGTTTCTATTAATGAAAGGCTCTTTTTTAGCGAAGCCTGACCAGATATTCCAAAAAAAGCAAAGATGATTATAAGCACAATTATTCCAAACAAAACAAATCTTTCGTTTTTCATCAAGACAGTGTTAACAACAAACTTTTCTTTTGAGATAAAAGGAATTGATGCTGTCACCGCATATAGCCATACTCCCGACTCAACATGATAAACCAATCTGTTTACTAGCAACAGGTACCCGATGCATACGGTAATAAAGCACAACGACGCCCAAGGATAAAAGTTTGCTTTTCTGGATGAAGACAACATTAGCATGGAACAAAGTAGCACCCAGCACCAGCCACTACACCGCATAAGGGCGTTCGATATAGAAAGAAAAAATGCCACAAGCATTCTTTGAGGGTTAGGCTTGTAGAGGTTGTTCTGTGCGATATCCTTGATTGTTTTTAAGCTGTCAATTTGGAATACTTTTGTATCGTAAAACATCCAGGCCTTTAGCAAGTAAAAATCAAGCCCTAATTTTCCATGTTCTTCTAATTCATCGAAAGTCGACTCTTTGTCGTAAAAAGCACCATCACCAAAGTAAGCTCGCAGTGGTTGATAGTCAGCATAATATTTGTACTCCCCCTCAGAATATAGCGAGCATTCATATTCTTTAAGACCCCATATTGAAACGAATGTCAAGCATAGGGCTATAACGGCAATCAGAGGGATACGCCTCTTTTCGTAGAATTGTACCGCAAGCAACAGACTAAAGATAGGCATACCCAGCAAGAAGCCTTCGAACCGCATGACACTCCCAGCCAAGAGGAACAGCCCCCCTAAAAGAAGAAATTTCTTTTTATTTTCAGAAAGTCCCAAAGAAAACGAAACAATGCCTGCGGCTGTATAAATAGTAGCACATTGGGTGAAGCTGAGCTGAAAATAAAAATCAGGGGTAAGTGCAGCCAGTATTAACGAAGCCAGAACAATCCCCCATTTATTATTGATTTTTCTTAAAACAAAGTAAGAAAGTGTTGTAAACGCGAAAAATGTTCCAGCAAGCTCAAATATGAAGTACCAGCCTATTTTCGGGAAAAACCAATAAAACGGCTTTAAAAAATAGGCGTAGGCAGAATTGACAAAAAAGAGATGGACATCTTGTTCTGAGCCATAAGCTCCGGTCAATATGCCGGACATAAAATAATCATCCAGCGATCCGTGGCGAACCTGACCGAACAAAAAATACAATAGCAAGAACAAAATGTTCAAGCAAAATGCGATAAACAAAGGGCTTTTACGAAGCATGTACAAAATATAATACTTTTGGTTTCAAAAAAACATGACAAAAGGCAGGGCGAACGCCCTGCCTTTGAAGTCCTTTATCGAGGATAAATTACTTGCCGATATTGGTGAACGACGGAGTAAGTTCCTGACAAGCGGTGGTAGCATTGTAAGTCAAGCTGTTTCCATTGCTTGCTGCAGTCACTGTAATTGTCCAGGCACCATTACCAATGCCGCAGGCATTCAAAGCAACGCGGTTACTAGCCAACCATCCTGTTGCACCACTAGGCGTGCTTGCAGTAATATCAACATCGGAAGTAATTTGGCCCGAATAATCAAAGTTAGTCGTCTGACCGCTAGAACCAGCCGCTGTTGCACCCGGGGCAACGTAACCGATACTCGTCCACGTACCAGCCTTGTTTGCTTCAGATGCATAAGCATCCTGCAACTTGATGTAGGTACCTGCGGCAGGGCCGACTTCGGAAGCCTTGGACTTAGCGATCATGCCGAACAGTTTCGGTACTGCAACGGCGGCCAGGATGCCCATGATCACGATCACGACCATCAATTCGATAAGGGTAAAACCTTGCTTTTTCATAGTGTACTCCTTGTTGATTGTTTACACACTTGTTTGAGTTTTAGTCCCGTAAGTGGTGTTCAACTCGTTTATGTCCTTAATATACATCCTTTTTTTCCGAAAAGCAATAGGTTTGTCAAATTTTTTTGCATTTTTGTCAAACTTTTTTCTCAGTTACGTCACGTTTTTGTCATAAAAAATTACTTTATTCAAAACAGACGTTTCCGAGGAATGCCGATTTTCGTCGAAAAAGGCCATATTTCGGTTCGAATTTCGATGTATCATATATACAAAAATTTTTGACGAAAAACGAAAATTTTCTGAAAAATATATTCCAACTTGGAATAAAAAAGTTTAAAGTGTGCCAAAACGTCACAAAAACAGGGCATTTCCGTCATAAAACCGTAAGAAAAATCAACCGGAATTTTCAGTTCTAGGAGTCTACATTCGATAAAAAAAGACTCCGTTCGAGATATTTTTCCGATTAAAACGACAAAAGCCCAGCTTTCGCCAGGCTAAAAAGGGTGTTTTTAGGGGCTGTAGTCTATTTCAGAGCAAAGCCTTCAGAGATAATCTCCTCCGAAACGCCTTTAGAACGGAAAAACTCAGCCATTTTGGAATCACGAGCGGCATATTCAGCATCAGCCTTTTCGCGTTCCTGCTGGGCACCTTTTTCAACGCCACTGGCCTCACCCTTCAAGAAGGCCTCGGCTTCGAGAACTTCGTATTCATGATGATCGAACATGTTTGCCTCCAGTGCTTTCAATAATTATTCGAAGGTCACGTATCCAGTTTTGCTTTAATCGCAAGGACGTCTTCTTCAGAAAGCTTCGAAATGCGCATGACTTTCTCAACAGAATCTCCTTCCGCAAGCATGCCAGCAGCCATTTCGCGACGTTCTTCGGCGCGGCCCTCTACCCTGCCTTCAGCGCGGCCTTCTTCCTTGCTTTCATGAAGGTCATATTCGTAAGTCATATACTTGTTCCTTATGAGAGTGTCGGCCTTGTAATAAGACACCTGGTCGTTAATGTTTTGTGTTTCACGGGAGTCCGCATTCCGGGTTGCAAAATACTTCATGTAAGCCTTGACAACCGGGTCCGTAAATTCCTCGTACTTCTTAAAGATAATAAATCCTGCAAGGCGAGAGAAGTGACCGACTTGTCAGGGCATTTCCGAGCCGCAGCGGATTTGGAGCGAAGCTCAAAAGTTTTTGTAAGAAAGGTCGTTCAAAGTAATACTTGGGTCTTCGCTTGCCCTATTTTCAAAGTGATAAACGGGAAATCCACCTCCAAAGATGTCCATTGAGCAAAGAAAAATGATGTATTGTTCCTTGAGGCTAGTATAAAAGCCGCCCTTCGAAAGGGCAACGCCGTCGCCCACGCTCTGGTAGTACCTAGCCCGCTGCGGAAGCTCCTTGGTGTCAACCATCTGCATCTCCAGATCAAAGGAACGAACCGTTTCTCCGTTTTCGTTAGTTTCCCGCGCGAAGACATCGTAGCGAACGCCCTTGTGCTTTACATCGTAGCTCAAGACCGCCTCCGGAACTGGAGTTTCCAGGTGATCGATTTTGATGTCCAGCAAGTGTTCGATGAATGGCTGCGCAATGTGCTTATTGCTGAATACGAGTCCGAACATAATCGGGTCGGTAATGTCAAGGTCGTCAAAAGACTTAATATTCATGAATATTCCTTTTCGTGTTAAATTTTGGGAAGTCCCTATTTGTTAACACGTATTTTCCCACGACTCAAAGCCCAATTTTTTGTAAAATATTTGTAAAAAATGTCTTTTTCCGTCCAGACGCCCCCGCCGCACACAAAAAACACCCGAATCCGACAGATTCGGGCACCAAAACATTTGAAAAGGTAAAATGAGTTCCGTTACTTCAAAGCAAGCATCGCCGAAATCACGCTGTCCGGGACATTCTGCGAACGAAGGTAATTGGCTCGCTTGGAGTCTCGAGCGGCATATTCAGCATCAGCCTTTTCGCGTTCCTGCTGGACGCCATTCGCTTGGCCCTTCAGGAAGGCTTCTGCTTCGAGAACTTCGTATTCATGATGATCGAACATGTTTGCCTCCAGTGCTTTCAAAAGTTCAGGGTTCACGCGGCTTACACGCAAGCGTTCACGCGCATTCGCAAAGATCGGATCTTCCGTCTCGGGAACCTGGAGCGGTCCCCTAGAGATAAGCCTAAGCCAGAAATCTTCACGGGTTTTCACGCCCTTGCGCAGATTCAAGAAATTAGGCAGATCAATGATAATATACCTATTTTTCCGCGAAATGGGAAGGGCGTTCCCCGACATGACTTCATATTCGCTGTAGGTGGACCATACATCCTTGTAGATATCCTTCGACTTGAGGATCGATTCATTGCAAAGCCAAATGGATACCGTTTCCGGGAGCTCGTAATAGCGATACTTACGCTCAGCTTCCGACAAGCCCTGGAAATAGGCCGAACGGTTAAATTCATACTTGCCGCGCAGCGTAAGGTACGAATTGTAGAGCTGCAAACGGTCGAAAAAGAATGCATGAACCTTGTTCTGCATTTCGATGTTCATGAGACGCTTATCCCGAGTATGCACCCAGACGTCGAGACGCGCAGGATCGTTCTCCGGCATAAAGATGTCAATAGGCTTCTCGAATTCGTATTCGAGCTCCGTGATTTCGTGTTCATGGTCCAGCTGGAGCAGGCTGTTGAGTACATCGCGGATCGTCTCCTTGTCATCCATCAAGATGCGGAAGGTCGCCGCATATTTTGGCAACAAGAATTCCTCGCCCCGCTCGTTCGTGACGATGTACTTCTTGGTTGGCTGATTTACGTTTTCATCAGGCATGTAAGTTTCCTTTTCGTGTTAAATTTTGGGTAGTCCCTATTTGTTAACACGTATTTTTCAGCGACTCAACGCCCGATTTTTTGTAAAATCTTTGTAAAATCAGCAAAAAGCCCGGCGTAAGCCGGGCTGATGCATTCACCTAGACGGTCCGCTCTCATTCTAGCAGCTTTTCGTAGTCTTGATGCAGGCGTTCTGGAGTTTCAGGATGATGTCACCGGAATCCGGTTCCATCATCATGTCAAATGTCGAGCGTATCGTAAAGCAGAAGTTATCGATATTGTAGGTGATGTCGAGCGGCGGAACGATGCACTTGTTCAGGTGATCGAGGATCAGCCTTTCGCGGGTGTAGTCTATCGCGTGGCGCACGTTGTCGTCGCTTTTTAGCATCAGCGAACTGAGATAGCAGTAATGCGTTTCGTAGGTATATTTTCCGGCAAGTTCCTTGGGAATGTACGAGATGCCGTCCATGCGGAGTACCGGCGAATTCTTGGTCAGGTTCCAGAACAAGAATCCCTTATACCCCGGCTCGTAAGACTTCGTATGCGTCGCCTCGCCCGAGGCCATAAATTCAGCGTACGCTTCCTTACGGGTAAAGTAACTTTTCATCGCCATGTCGTCTTCAGAAATGAACGCAGAGAAAATATCCCCGTACGGAGTTTTCCTGTAGAACTTACCCACGTGATAGACGCGCTTGATTTTGCCCTTCCCCGTTTTGGTGCGGTAGGTAATCTGCTTCGTCACATCGTTCTTGTTCGAGATCTGTTCCATCAGTTCTTGATTAACGATCTTGTAATCTTCCGGAACAATCACATTCCTAAAGCGTTCCCCGACAAATCCGCAGAATTCCTCGAAGCTTTCACATTCAAAGATATCGAGCGCACGGCCGTTCGCATAAAGGATTTTTCCGCTGCGGGCATTTAAAAGAACGACGCCTCCAGGCACATATTCCATATAGTTCAATGCAAGCTGTTGCAGCACTTCGGCATTCTTGATGGCGCCATCTATTTTCGCCTTGAGCATGCTCTTGTCCATAATGGGCAGGCGGATAAACTGATAGGCGCCCAAGCGAATACTTTCCTTCGCGAGTTCCAGATTGTCGGTCATCACGACAAACGGAATCTGGAGGCCGCGTCTTGCCTCGTGGAATTTCCGGATCATCTTGAATCCGTCCATTTTCGGAAGGACGGCATTCACAAGCGCAAGCGAAATGTTGTCGCCATAATCAAGCAGAAGTTTGAGAGCCTGTTCGCCATCCTGTGCAAGCAACAGATTGTAATCCGACCTTAAAATGCTATCGAGGAACGCCCTATTCTGCGGATTAGCCTCTACGAGCAGAACCGTCTTCGTATTCACCGGAAGCACCGCGTTCTTGTTATGAGAAGAACTATCGTAGGCACTCACATGCGTATTGCGGAACGACAAGTCATAAATGTGGCAGCCGTTATTATCGGCAATCAGGCATCCCTTCATAAAGACATACATTCCGCGCGTCACATAGGTCACCTCGCAAGGCGCCACATAGGCAGCCTTTTCCGCCTCGTGAAGCGTGTAGTATACCGGATTCTCGGGATTATTCGCTGCAGCCTCGACCTCGGCGAGGTCCGTAAAGCCAAGACTCTGGAGCTGTTCTTCATATTGCCTATTCGCAAATAGGAACTTGAATACCCCGTTCTCGCAAGACATGATTGCCCTAGGAGAATCTTCCTGGTAGTCTAGGCGTCCAATCTTCGAGTACACGGCACGGACATCCTCGCATTCAGCCATTATTCCGGAAGCATCCATATGCTTCATGGTATCCTTCAGCGGCTGCGGTTTTCCGTAATAGTAACCCTGGACTTTTTCACAACCGATTTGTTTCAGGAATTCCAGTTGCTCCCTGGTTTCAACACCTTCGGCCAACGTCTTCAGGCCAAGGCTCTTCGCCATACGGACTGTCGAACTGATGATGATGCGGGAGATCTCGTTGAAGTTCGAAAGGAACGCCATGTCAATCTTGAGTTCGTCGAACTTGTAATCCTTGAGAGTATTGAGCGAC
>JAEEGH010031040.1_pt1 | contig 10348 bp, 8 predicted proteins | sample 9134181 | NCBI WGS metagenome assembly JAEEGH01 (sample SAMN16246544, study PRJNA631951) | gut metagenome | biome: gut microbiome; feature: rumen; material: DP-attached | host: Bos | place: Iran: Karaj | collected 2018-10 | reverse complement strand
TGATTCTTTTCACAGATGTCGCCTATCGTGTCACTGTTGGATTGGCGGTCATCATGGCCATCATAGCAGCTGCTTTTGCCATTTACGCTTTGGCCTATTGGTTTATGAGCACACCTGTCGAAGGTTGGACCACAACAATCATTTTAATAGCTTTTGGTTTCTTCGGGTTATTCATTATTCTTGCCATGGTCATTAAATACCTGCAAACGCTTGTATCTCTTTCCTTCCGCAAAAAGGAATATCTTTACGAATCAATCGAAAAACTACAATAACATATGTCTGCCCTAATCTCTATCGTTGCTCCTATGTATAATGAGGAGCAAGTGTGTCCTCTCTATATAGAGGAGACGATGAAAGTGGTGAGAAAACTTGAACCAAAATATCGAGTTGAAATCATTTGTGTAAATGATGGTGCCAAAGACAACACTCTTCACGAAATGCTCAAGGCGCAATCGAAATATCCTGATCATGTGGGTGTTATCAATCTTACTCGCAACTTTGGATTAGAGGGAGCTGTCAATGCAGGACTAAAAACCGCCACTGGAGATGCCGTCATTGTGATGGATGCAGACCTTCAGGATCCACCGGAACTGATTCTCGAAATGGTAAAGAAATGGGAAACAGGTGCCGACATCGTGGTAGCAAGCCGTGAAACCCGTACCAACGACACCTTCTTCAAACGCACAACAGCCAATGTCTATTATAAGTTACTTGATTCCCTTTCCGGCAAACTTAAACTTGAAAAGAGCGCAGCTAACTATCGATTGATGTCACGTCGTGCCGTTGATACTATCTTGTCGTTACCCGAAGTCAATACATATTTCCGCGTAGATGTGCCGTTCATCGGCATGAAGACCGAAAAGGTGTCTTACAACCGAGAAGAACGGGCAGCAGGAGTGACCAATTATAATTTTGAAAAACTTGTACGCTGTGCTCTTGATGGGCTTACAAGTATTTCCATAGAGCCACTACGTAAGGTGATGCTCACCATCCCCTTGATGTTTGTCTTACTTGTCGCCTCTATTATAGGAGCTTTGTGTACATCGGGTTATTGGAGCATATTGCTGGGTATTGCGGCCATCATCAGTTTCTTCTTTCTTCTGCTTTTCATCGTCCTATTTATCATGTGTGAATATATCGGACAAATCATGACCGAAACACGACATCGCCCTACGAGTTTAATTTATAGTTATTCACCCTCAAAAAATTCTGAAAAAGAATGAAATACGTTCGACTTGGTAACTCTGGCCTGAAAATAACAGAACTTGTTTTTGGCTCAGCACTCACTATCGGAACAGAGATTCTCGATGAAGAGACTTCAGAATCGCTGATTGACAAGGCATGGGAACTTGGAATCCGCACTTTTGACGTATCAAATAACTACGGTTATGGTGGAGCCGAACGTCTTGTTGGCAGATGTCTTGCCAAATATCCGCGCGAAGAATATGTCTTGATTACCAAGGGTTCTTGGCCTATTGGAGATACACCTTACCATCGCGGCCTTTCCCGCAAACATATTCTTTGGGCTTTTGAGGAATCCTTGAAACGACTCGACAAGACATATGTTGATATATATTTTGCACATCGATATGATCCCGAGACTCCAATGGAGGAAATCGTACGCACTTTCAACTGGCTGATTGGTACGGGCAAGGTTCGTTATTGGGCCACCTCAGAATGGCCGTTGGAGGCTCTACATGAATGTATCACAGTTTGTGAAAAATTAAATCTGGAAAAACCTATCTCTGAACAATTCATTTATTCCTTTGCGGTGCAGAAATCTGTTCGAGGAGGAGTGAAAGCATTCTGCGATACAAACGGTATGGGAACAATGGGCTTTTCACCCCTTTGCCAAGGGTATCTGACTGGCAAATATCGTAACGGCATCCCTTCGGATAGCCGTATTGCCAAAAGTGAACAAATCAACTATAACAAAACCCCTAATTTCTATATACAGAATAAAGAACGCATTGATGCTTTCCTATCCATTTGCGACAAGTATAAAGTTGATTATGTCGCTGCCGCTTTGCAATGGTGCATTCGTCAAAGTATTTATCCTGTATTCGGGTCAAGCAAGATTTCTCAACTTGAAGCTAATGTAAGGGCCTTAGACGTGGAAATTCCAGAAGAATTATGGACAAATCTAGAAAAGATAGAATGAATCTAAGTATTTCCAACATTGCCTGGTCTGCCGAAAACGACAATGAAATGTATCGTTTTCTACACGATACAGGGTTCCAAGGCCTTGAGATTGCACCCACCAGAGTCTTCTCACAAGCTCCCTATGAGAATATTTCTAAAGCCAGAATATGGGCTGAAAACCTAAGGGAAAAGTATTCCTTGGTCATCCCGTCCATGCAATCCATTTGGTTTGGCCATTCTGAAAAGATTTTTGGCTCGAAAGAAGAGCGAAAAATCCTCATCGAATACACCCAAAAAGCCATTGATTTTGCAGAAGCAATAGGTTGCAGGAATTTGGTCTTTGGTAATCCTAAAAACCGGGATACGAACGACGTGGAGGGTTCGATGCCTACAGCCATCAGTTTTTTCAAGGAGATTGGTGATTATGCTGTTGAACACAATACTGTGGTTGCCCTAGAAGCAAATCCGGTCATCTATAACACACACTTCCTGAACTATACTTATCAAGCAGTAGAAATGGCCTACAAGACTGATTCTGCAGGAATACGTGTGAACGTAGATTTGGGAACAATCATCTACAATGGAGAAGATATTCATTATCTGAAACAAATTCCAGAATACATCAATCACGTTCACATAAGCGAGCCTTATCTTAATCTTATAGAGCATAGGGAGATACATCAACAGCTATTTGATATTTTGAAGGATTTGGATTACTCTGGTTTCATTTCTATCGAAATGGCAAATAAAGGAGACATCCAAAAGTTAAAAGATATAATTCTTTACATTAAATCCTATAATTACTTTTAACTAATTCAATGATATCTCTCTTTTTCTACCGTTGAAGTCCAAGGAATAATAAACTCGCAGAAACATTTATCTTCTTTGGAGAGTTATATATTGAATTAAGTATTATCAAACCTGCACATCTGTTCTTTCTTCTATTTTCATATTCATCCTTTGCTTATTTATTTTTATGTCAGTATTTTTATATAAAAATCAAAATATTGCTTATATCTTTTACTATATTTTGATATTCATCTTTTTCTTTGTCTTCTTCTCTCAAGTTCATCCTCTCATTCCATTCGATACAGACGATTGGAAATATATAGGATTTGAGAGGCCACCTTATCCAACTATAAATCAATGGAACCCTACTAAATTGTTGCCAGAATGCCTTCAACCTTTGATTGGTATGTTTGCGGCTTATTTCCTTACCCCTATAATAGGCGATTACATCTGCGCATTGGTTGTAACTCATGCTTTCGTTGTTTCTCTGTTTATAATAGGATACTTATATTCCGTACAGAGACTTGTTGTCTGGAAGTTCAAGATTGGCCCTTTTTCCTGTATTTGTCTCATTACCCTTTTTACGCTTTTACATTTTATTATACTTAATAACAACGAACATCTATTCTATAGTCGTGATGTAAATTGCTATTATAACTACCTCATACCAAATATGCTTTGTGCTGGTATGGTAATGTGGCTGATTCGCCACGATATCAAAAACGAAAAAAGTATGCTGGTTTGGAGCATTCTTGGTTTCGCGACATTTTTGGCTCTATTCTCTAATCTGTACTCTACGGTAATACTAATTGCCTATATTGGCGCAGAACTGCTTCTTAATCTTTGGACATGTAACAAAAAAGACGCTCATTGGCTATGGACATACATCAAGCATAATGCATTTTTCCTCATTGTTATCTTGGTTTGGCTGGGAGCTCAATTCATAGAATCAAAAGGAATCCGAGCCAATGCATATGGCTATATGCTTTTGCCTCTCGGAGAGTCTTTGCAAAAAACCACATTATACTTTATAGATAATTTGCCTTTCAACAAAAGGGTTCTTGTCTTCTTGTTTGCAATGATTCTTTGGTCCAAAATTTTCCATTATTTCAAAGAGAATCAGCGTCTATTCCATATCGGCAGACTACAGGTCGTTCTCGTTATTTCGTTATGCCTGTCACTCGTTTATTTAATTCTCTTGAGTTCACGAGTTTTTCCTGCATATCTATCCAAGGGAGACGTAATATTCTCATATATTTTCTTCCTCCTCCTTTTATTCGCCCTTTGTTTGGGTTATCTGACTTTAAGATTTAGATTTATCAAACCTCTTTACCCATTCCTGCTATTTTTTATCTTAACTATATTCAATAATAAGGTAGGTAATTTCAAGGATATACAGCATTGGAATAAAACTGATCCACAAACATGTTTACTATTTGATCACAAAGTAATCGAACTAGTAAAAACGGCTGATGCTTTAGGTGAAGATACTGTAATTATCCATGTACACAACTACAACGCAGATAGCAACTGGCCTTTGGACCTTTCTGCAGGACAGTATATCGGTCAAACACTTAAAAAGCATGGTATTATTCGAAGCAAGATTGTCACCATCTTTGAAAGAATACCAGAAGAACCAGTCGACACTAAATAATTGGTTTGTTTTAGTTAATCCATGCAAAGAATGAAAGAACCCATTTCTATAGATCAAACCACTATCAAATGCCCAAAACCTCGCATCCGCTTCATCGACGCGATGCGAGGTTTTACTATGTTTCTGGTTGTCCTCGGCCATATCTTTATCTTTAGTTTCGACTACTACGAGACTGAATCGGTCGTAAGTTCGTTCTTCATCACATTCCGTATGCCGATGTTCTTCTTCATCAGCGGTTATATCGGCTACAAAGCTGTCGAACGATGGACACCCCAATTCTACCTGACCAATCTGCGAAAGAAGGCATTTGTGCAGCTGATTCCTTCCTTCATCTTCCTCTTTATCTGGTGTACGGCCAATCGCGAGGATTTCATCGCGACGTTTATCGCAACGGGTGCCAACGTATATTGGTTCACCGAAGTGCTGTTCGAGATGTTTCTCGTCTATTTCACCACGGCACTAATCAGCAATCGGATATCAGCGTCGTTGTTCAATCCCATCTTGATTGCCGTGGCTGCTGCAACAGTCTTTATCCTTTCCTTCTGTTTCCATCCCAATGCTATCACAGGATTCTTGAGCTTGCGAGCTTTTTGTCGCTACTTCCAGTTCTTTGTCTTAGGTCTGATGTGCCGCAAATATAGCCGTCGGTTCATTCCTTTCGTTACCAGCCAAGGCGTTCGAACGACTCTGCTCGTCTTGTTCTTCTCTCTTTTCATCCTGATGTGGCAAGGTCCTTTTGGCGAATCGTCTTTTGTCTTCAAGCTGAACCACGATCTGATAATCAGATATACGGGCCTGATGCTTGTCTTTTCGCTGTTTGCCTCACACGCCGACTATTTCGACAAAAACGGTCGAATCAGCCGCACGATGCAATATGTCGGAACAAGAACGCTCGACATCTATCTGCTGCATTATTTCTTCCTGCCGAAACTTGCTTTCCTGAAGCCTCATTTTATTAACAATGGCAATCCTGCCCTGGAGTTCCTATTGGCCGCGGTTCTTGCAATCGTTGTTCTCTGCCTAAGTCTTGCGTTTAGTGCTCTGATTCGTCATAGCGACTTCCTCGGGCACTTCCTCTTCGGCGTAAAATCGGAAAAATATAAGTTCTGAACACGAAAATAATAGATTCTGGGCGCAGAGTCCAATTCTCAATCGTAAAATGGACCCATGCTGTAGCGGAATACCTGTTTCGTTAACCAAATAGGTATAGTCGGATGTTACGGGTCCAATTCTGAATCGAAGATTGGACTCCTACGAACACAGCATACTGATTCCGTAAACCAGATATGTATGGACCAATTGGAGCAAGTCCAATTCTGAATCGAAAAATGGACTCTTACGAATGCAGCATACTGATTTCGTAAACCAGACATTTATGGTCAGATTGATAAAGTCCAATTCTATATCGCAAAATGAACTCTAAAGATTGCGGAATAAAGTTTTCGCAAACCAAAAAAGTATGGTCAGATTGAAGCGGTCCAATTCTCAATCGTAAATTGGACTCATGCGATAGGAGCACGCAGATTTCGTACACCAAATAAGTTTGCTACAAGCTAAGAGCATATTTTTTGAAATGGAAACGAACAAGAAGAACCGGATTTCCCTTTTTTGATGAGGCAAAAAACATCTTGATTTGTCTTGTAGTCATTTTCCACATTTATCTTGAGACTCTTGCTGGAGCAAAAATACCAGATTCCATACAGGCAAAATAAAACATGCTACTCTTTTACCTGCTGATACTCCTGCTATCTTTATACGGCTTATCTTTTGTCAAATCCGGGTTCAATCAAGATTATATTGGCAAGGAACAATGCAACGCCATCAAAGGCATCTTTATTCTGATTGTCTTTATTCGTCACATATGGCCCATTCTTCGAAGATATGGCTATGATTTTTCGGCTTTTGGCGACGGCATCTTTTTCCGGATAGATCGTTGGATGGGTCAGCTCCTTGTTGTCGTATTCCTTTTCTATTCAGGGTTTGGCGTGATGGAATCGATCAAGAAAAAGGGGAAACAATACATCGATGACATGCCCAGGAAACGAATCCTGAATACGCTTGTCAATTTCGACATTGCCGTGCTGGCATTCCTACTATTAGACCTCATTCTTGGAGAGCACCTCGACCCCATAAACACACTTCTCGCATTCACCAGCTGGACTTCGATAGGCAATAGTTGTTGGTATATTTTCGTTATCCTTGTATGTTATTTTTGTACATGGATGGGGTTCAAGTACAGCAAGGGATGGCTGACATTTCTATTGTTGATTGTAGCGTATGTCATCCTTGTCAATACAAAGACAATATTAGTCTGGTATAATACCATTTTCGCTTTTGCAGCTGGTATCCTTTATTCTCAAAACAAGCAGCAGCTGGAGAAAAAAATCCAAGGCCGGTATTGGCTCGTCCTGCCCATCTGCATCCTGGCTTTCCTCTTCATCCACAGCTACAAACTAACATTTTATGGACTAAAGGACAATCTTTCGTCGATATCGTTTGCACTTTGTGTCGTCGTCGTTTCGATGAAGGTGAAGATCGGTAACAAGGCGCTGATCTGGTGTGGGATGAAACTATTCCCCCTCTACATATACCAGCGCATTCCAATGTTGTTTTTATCAAAATTTGATGGAGGGACATTCGTTTCGAATCATCCATATGTCTATGTCTGGACTTGTTTTTTGATTACTATTGCCATAGCCTTCTTTCATCGCTCGTTGTCTGTTTCTCGTTCCAAACAATCATTTATCTGACCAGCCTATAATTCATTCGAAACAAGCGAAACAGAGGGCTCCGCACATCGTGGGGCCCTCTGTTTTGCTTAGTCTATAGTATAAAAGTCATTTTCCCGCATTCGAAAAAGCCATTTCTTTCATTTTTCATCCTTTTTTCTTTGTTATTTCACGAAAAATTAGTAAACTTGCAGCGCTTATTATATATGCTTTCCGTGGATGTCACATTTTACTGTGGCATCCTTTGGCGAAGCTGTGGGCAAAGGATACTATTATGAATAAACCCTTACGAGTCCTGTTCTTCATCGACCGCCTTCGCTTAGGCGGCATCCAGATGCTTGCTTATGATATTCTCAGGGTCAACGACCCTTCACTAATGGACATCGAGATTCTCAATCTGGATGACGGGCAGGAATATCCCCTGACCAAAACAATGAAGAATATGGGAGTCACCATCCATAAGCTCAATGGTGCTTGGATGAAGACGCCTTTCGACCTGCCACACTACTACAAGTCGGTTGACAAGTTCTTCGAGCAGCATCACGACTATGACGTGGTGCATATGCACTCCAGTTCGAAAAACTACTATATCCTCAAATGCGCTGCCAAATGGGACATTCCAGTTCGCGTAGCACATTCGCACAACACAGGATTCCAGTCGCGAAATCCACTCGTCATCGCATTCGGCAATCTGCTTAAGATGCCCATGCGCAAGTACGCCACTCATTGGGTGGGATGTTCGAAACTGGCTTGTGAATGGCTCTTTGGAGAAGGTAGTGTCGAGAGAGGCGATGCCCGTGTGATTCTGAACGGTATTGACAGCAAACTGTTCGTCTATGACGAGAAGGTGCGTCAGGAGGTGCGCAAGGAAATGGGCATCGAAGACAAATTCGTCATCGGTCATGTGGGACGCTTTGTCAATCAGAAGAACCACACTTTCCTGCTCGACATCTTTGCCGAGGTCTGCAAGCGACGTGCAGATGCCGTCCTGCTGCTCATCGGCATCGGCGAACTGATGGACGCAATGAAACAGAAGGCTGCAGACCTCGGCATCGCCGATAAAGTCCGTTTCGTCGGATTCCGCGATGACCGCAACCGCTTCATGCAAGCCATGGATTCGTTCCTTTTCCCATCGCTCTACGAGGGACTCAGCGTGGTGCTTATCGAGGCACAGGCTGCCGGACTTCCTGTATTTGCCAGCGACAGCACGACCACAGAAACGCAGTATTCGCCCCACATGAAGTTCCTCTCCCTCAAGCAGCCGGCTGCCGAATGGGCCGAAGAAATCCTAAGCGTGGGACGCATTGAGCGCAAAGACATGACAGAAACCCTTAATCAGGCGGGGTTCGATATTCGCGCCATGGTGCGCAACCTTTACAAACTTTACACAGAAAGATAGCATATGAAAGCCGTTATTTTTGCGGGCGGTCTTGGCACTCGATTCAGCGAGAAGACCCAATACATGCCAAAACCAATGATTGAGATTGGTGGCAAGCCCATCCTCTGGCACATCATGAAGACGTATTCGTCATACGGCATCAACGAATTCATCATCTGCGCAGGCTACAAGCAGAACGTCATCAAGGAATACTTCATGAACTATTTCCTGCTGAACACCGATGTCACATTCGACCTGAGCAACAACAGCTTCCAACTACACGAGAACCACTCTGAGAACTGGAAGGTGACTGTCGTAGATACCGGACTCAACACGATGACTGCTGGCCGCTTGAAGCGAATCCGCAAATATGTGGGTGATGAGCAATTTTGTCTCACTTATGGCGATGGAGTGACAGACCTCAACATCACCGAAACCATAAAGGCTCACAACGAAAGTGGCAAGGCACTCTCGATGACCGTCTATAAGCCAGCCGGACGCTTTGGTGCCGTTCGAATCGACGAAAAGACGGGTATCGTAACCTCTTTCCAAGAGAAACCCGTTGGTGAAGGCGATTGGATCAACGCAGGCTTTTTTGTCTGCGAGCCCAAGGTGTTTGACTTCCTGCCTGAGGATTCCGACCCCATCATGTTCGAACGCGAACCCCTCACGAACATCGTAAATGCCGGTGAAATGCACGCCTTCAAGCATCGCGGGTTCTGGAAACCCATGGACATGCTCAAGGATAACCTTGACCTCGAAAAGATGTGGGCAAGCGGAAACGCTCCTTGGAAAGTTTGGTAACACGAAAGATATGATTGATACTTTTGACGGATTCTATAAAGGCAAACGGGTTCTGGTGACCGGGCATACGGGCTTCAAGGGTTCGTGGCTCTCCATCTGGCTCCACGAACTTGGAGCTGATGTCGTAGGTGTGGCACTCGATCCCTACAGCCAACGTGACAACTATGTGCTTTCGGGCATCGGTTCAAAAATCAAAGCAGATATTCGTGCAGATATCCGCGACGGAGAACGGTTGAAGGAAATCTTTGCCGAATACCAGCCCGAAATCGTATTTCATCTGGCTGCCCAACCTTTGGTGCGACTCAGTTACGAGATCCCTGTCGAGACCTATGAGGTGAACCTCATGGGAACCATTCATGTGATGGAAGCCATCCGTGCCACCCCAAGTGTAAAGGTGGGTGTGATGATTACGACCGACAAATGCTACGACAACAACGAGCAGGAAGAAGGTTATGTCGAAACCGATCCATTCGGCGGCTACGACCCCTACAGCTCCAGCAAGGGTGCCTGCGAAGTAGCCATCCAATCGTGGCGTCGCAGCTTCTTCAATCCCAAGGACTACGGCATAAAACATACCGTAAGCCTGGCTTCTGTTCGTGCCGGCAACGTAATTGGAGGAGGAGACTGGTCGCTCGACCGCATCATTCCCGACTGTATTCGTGCTCTCGAAGCCAATCGTCCCATCGACATTCGTTCCCCCAAATCAGTCCGCCCTTGGGAACATGTCCTGGAGCCTCTCTGCGGCTACATGATGCTTGCCCAGAAGATGTGGAACAATCCAACCGAATACTGCGAAGGCTGGAACTTCGGCCCCGAAGCAGAGTCAGTCAGCACGGTTTGGGAAGTTGCTAC
>JAEEGH010031038.1_pt1 | contig 10349 bp, 8 predicted proteins | sample 9134181 | NCBI WGS metagenome assembly JAEEGH01 (sample SAMN16246544, study PRJNA631951) | gut metagenome | biome: gut microbiome; feature: rumen; material: DP-attached | host: Bos | place: Iran: Karaj | collected 2018-10 | reverse complement strand
AAAAATCAAGCAACTGTAAACTGGCAATTCAGAACCGCTGACGCTAGGATCAAACTGAGCTCGCTATACCCTGTCCTATGACAGGGGCGGGCTTTGATTAATCGTCAACGAGACACTACACTAGGCAGGCTTACCTAGAGAAAAGCGTTCCGTATATGAGAGATATGAAATGCCACCTGCTTCAATCGACCGGACTCTTCATATTTGTCATGACTAATAGCTGTAACCTTAATTGTGTATACTGTCAGGCTCAGTCTGAAAACAGTTCCACAAAAGGCTTAATGAGCAAAGAAATTGCTGAAAGGGGTGTAGAAATAGCTCTTCAATCTCCTCTCAGCTCTATAACTGTGGAATTTCAGGGCGGAGAACCACTTTTAAATTTTGAAACGATAAAGCATATCATTGAGTATGCAGATTCAAGAAAAGGAAATAAGGAGATTGCCTACAATCTCGTTTCCAATCTTTCTCTTCTAACAGATGAAATTGCTGATTATCTTTCTGATCACAAGGTTCAAGTATCTGTTTCATTAGATGGAAATGAGCTTGTTCACAATTCCAACAGACCTTTTCGCCAGGGTGGTGGCGGATCTTATAGCGCAGCTATACGAGGAATCAAAATGCTCAGAGACCGCGGAATAAGCCTTGGCGCCATTCAGACCACAACGCGTTTTAGCTTGGATCATGCTGAGGAAATTGTTGATACCTACCTTGAGCTTGGCTTCAATAACATATTCATACGACCACTTACCAAACTTGGTTATGCAAATGACCATTGGGAGAAAATTGGATATACACCAAATGAATTCTTAGCATTCTACAAAAGAGCTCTTGATCATATTATAGAGATCAACGCTAGCGGTACTGTTTTCAGTGAAGGCCACGCAAATATTTTCTTAACAAAAATATTGCATGGATATTCAAGCAACTACATGGAGCTTAGGTCCCCTTGTGGTGCTGCTGTTGGTCAAATTGCTATTTATTATGACGGAAATATATATACTTGCGATGAAGGACGTATGGTTGCTGAGATGGGGGACCCGGCTTTCAAGATGGGAGACGTTTTTACTTCAGACTACAACGCCCTTATTGATTCAGGTGTTTGTAAAACGGTTTGCACAGCCAGTTGTCTCGAAGCAATTCCTGGATGTTGCGACTGTGTTTATCAACCATATTGCGGTGTCTGTCCAGTAATTAACTACGCTGTTGACAATGATTTATTCGCAAAGGCACCAGGCAATAATCGTTGCAAAATTTACGCAGGTATGTTAGACTACTACTTCGGCATCTTACATAAAGATGATAAAAATGTTATTGATATTTTGGAGAGGTGGATACAATGATGGATGAGAATTTTAATTTTCCAAAGCTTGGAAAGAGCGTAGAAAACTACTTGTTTGATGAAGAAGGTAATATTTCAAGAAACAAAGTCTTAGCAGTAGGTTCATTAGTAATCCTTATGAGTATGCTTTACTCAATGGAAGTATTTGCAGGACATCGTTCACATTCATCACATAGATCACATAGTTCACATTCATCTGGTAGCAGTTATAGTCATTCATCACATGTTTCACATCAATCTCACCAGTCACATGTATCAGGATCTGGACACAGCTCAGCTCATAGCAACGCTGCAGCTGCAACCAGTAACAGCGTTACAACTAAAGCTACCACTACTGCTCCAGCAGTTAAGGCAACCGTAATATCCGCCCTTGAAGCATACCCTTTAACATCTGGTTGGGACTGCATCTTTAACGCAACATATTACGCAGAGCATAATGCTGATGTTGTTCAGGCAGTAGGAAACACTGCTGATGCTCTACTCCAGCATTTCAAGGACTATGGCATGGCTGAAGGTCGTCAGGGATGTACCGAATTTAATGTAGATTACTACAAAGCAAACTATGCAGAGCTTGTAAAGGCCTATGGCACTGACTTAAAGAGTTACTATATCCATTATAAAGATCTTGGTAAATCTGAAGGACGTATTGGTTACACAAAACTTTCAAAATAAATACTACGAGCAGCCTAATCTGGCTGCTCTTTTTATTTCTATTTCGTTACAAAAAGGCAGCCAAAGCGAATTTCTCGCTTCAGCTGCCTATCTGTACTATCATCCATACTCATCTGCTTATTCAAGCCTACTTTTTCCTGACGAATAGTCAATCACTACCCCCGGCTGCACATTATATACAAAAACATGAAAGTTTACCCCTTCTCCTTTATCTTCAACAGAATAAGCTTCTATTTCTACGCCTCTGGCAACCAGCTCATTAAGCTTAAAATAGAGGGTCACCCGGTAAAGCACATGGTTTTCTGAATTATCAAGATAATGCATTACTTTCTCTTCCCAAGGGAGCATCGCCTTAACATTCATGTACCTCGTACCGGTAATGAGATTCTTCTCATTGGCATTCTGTCCAGTCAGCGCATATGCGATCAAGTGACATCTGTTATAGAGATATGGAGGATCTGAGTCAACAACACCTTCATATTTGGCCTGCTGCCATCCCGATGGCTTAATCTGCCCAATCCCTTCGCGCGCCTCTGTAGGCATCATAGTTCTATCTAGCATTGCATAAGCAACTCCACACCTGCCCCATCCATCCAATTCACTATAATGCTCTCCTGAAATATTATCTATATCCCATGAGTTAAAGGATGGTTTACCATCATTTAAAACACTGTAATCCGCCCCATCATACAGCGGTATGTCATCCGGATCCCTATCAACTATACTTACAGATCCCTGAGAATCATAAATTAATGATTTCCTTGCTAAATTCTTATATAAAAAACCGCATATTCTAACAAGCACAAGTATAGCCAAACAGACTATAATTGCGCATAATACTATTCTTTTCTTTTTTTCCCTGTATGCCAATCTTTGCCTTCTAGTGACATATGGTGTATAACGTGTAGCCATATAAAACCCATCTAATCATTATCTCTGACCTGCATCTAGTAAAGCTTGCTTAAGTTCTTCTTCAAGCTTTACCATCTCATTTTGCGCATCAGCTCTTCTTCTATTGCCTTCTTCGTGAATTTTAACAACTTCATTTATTGAAGAAATAATATCCGCGTTAACTTTTCTGAGAGTGTCAATATCTATAATATCTCTCTCTGAAGCCAACGCAGCATCTATCGCCCCCTGTTTTAGTGTTTCTGAGTTCCGTCTAAACATCTCATTGGTCATCTCATCCAAAGCACTTTGAGCATTAAGAGCATCTGTAGTATGCTGGATACCGAGAGCAACTACCATCTGATTTCTCCAAAGCGGAATGGTATTGATAATATCGGACCTTAACTTGTCTATTGTCTGCTGATCCGAATCCTGAATTATTCTTATCTGCGGTGCTTGCTGAAGAGAAACAAGTCTTGTAACCTCTAAATCATGGACTCTCTTTTCAAATCTATTGCACGCTCTTTCGTAATCCCTATATTTCTCGATATCCAACTGATCCTTAGATAATTCAGCTTTCTCTCTGAGTTCAATCAACTTCCCATTACGCGCATCAGACAAAGCTTTCTTTCCAGCAATAATATACATAGTTAATTCTTGATAAAATTCCAGATTCAGCTTATACATCTGGTCGAGAACATAAACATCTTGCGTTAACACCTGCTGGTGATGTCTTAAATCTTTTTCAATCCTCTGAATATTTGTTTCTACACTTTGAAAGTTAGATACCAAATAACTGAGTTTCTGTTTTCCTTTTTTAAAGATACCCAATATACCCTTTCTGTCAGGAGTTGTTGTTCCTTCTATAGCCACTTTTAATTCACGCAAACTTTCTCCAACGTCCCCAGCATCTTTCGTCATAGTTCTTTTAGTGATATTTGACGAAAAAGTAGATATTCCTTTTTGTGCTCCTGCACCATATGAGTTCAATAGCTTAATATCAGAAACGTCTATATTTTTATAAAACTCATCCACCTGTTTCTTTTCTTCAGCTGACAACATTGATTCATCAATTGCGCCCGCTGATGCCAAATTTCCAGAAACATCACTTGAAATATCTTTTGCAAGAGAAGGCTCCAGTGCAGTTAAATCTATAGTTCTTTCCTCTGAATCCAAAGTTAATGTAGGCACCTTTGTATTTTCAGCATTTGTCAAATTATCCATTACTTATTTCTCCTTTTCCTTCTTATATTTTATATTCCGGTTTCACGTAACCATCTTGTCCCATCATGCTTTCTACTGCTTTTGCTTTCGCTGTCAAGTTAATAGAAGCATACATGTATATTTCATCTATTTTACCATTGATAGCTATTACTAATCCTTCAAGTGCAGATACTATATCAGTCTCTTTATCATGAAGGATTCTCCATTTCAAACCTGCATCCACATATTCTAAATACGTTTCTGTCAGCCTAAGAATTTCGGGCACATAATACTCACAAAAATCATAAATATCCGGATCATACACTTCCTTATATTTCTCCATTGATTCTTGTAGAACAACCATTCTTTCTATCAAAACTTTATACTGATCATCCATTTTTCTTGTAATCATACATTTTCTAAGCATCTTAAATGCTTCTAAAAAGGATGATAAAGTTTTCTCTTCAATAAGCTTATCATAAACAGCTTTATCAAGTTTTGGCTGTTCTTCAACTTCCTGATTTAATCCATCCGCCAAACGAACTCTTGTCCCACCTTTTTCTCTCAGCTGTCTAAACAAAGATCCTGATCGAGCCTTAGACGTATCAATTGTATATTTCCTTTTTTCTTGAGAGTGTTTCTTGTCTACTATTGGCGCCTTTTCCTTTGGATCTTCCTGTTTTTCTTCTATTGTCTCTTTAACACGCGGTTCCTGGCTTATAGTAAGTCTTCTTATCTCCACACTATCCCCAAGATCCTTCGATCCCCAGCTGACATCTGCCGTAGCTCCATTTACTGCGACAACCACTGTCCCCGTGCTGAGTAGTCCCAAAATAGAAGCTTGTATTGTAGTAAGCCGTTGCCCATCATCCAACAATACATGTGACATCTTCATAGAATCCGGTATCAATTCCTTATGTCTGAACAAATACAGCGCTTGATCCAATGCATCTACTTGATTGTTATCCTTTAGCATTTCGCTATATATAGAGAAAATCTGAAAGGCAATGACTCTGTCTGCTGGGTTCATTTTAATAGCTTTATCGCGTTCACTATGATCAAGCATCAAATATCCATCTATATCATCTTGATCAATATTCATTCCCTTTATCCAATCAAATTCTTCAAGCCACAAATCAGCATCAATACTATGAAATCTATGCCTCCCAAATTGTGATTTATGTTTATCCAGCGCTTTCTCAGCAGTCTGTACTCTTTCTTTTGAATCAATCAAATTCATATCAGGAGCTTCTTTATCAGCAACTAACTCTTCATAAATACTATTAACATACTGATTTAACTCTGAAATAGATTCAAAAAAAGCAATCTTATTATTTTCTCCTACACTTCCGTTTTCAAGAAGTTTGGCATACATTCTCATAAGGACAAGGCTCTTTCCAGTCTTACCTTTTCCCTCAATTATCAAAGATCTCTGACCAGCATTGAGAACGCACCGTGTCTGCTCTTCTGTCAATATTAATTTATCACAACTTGCATCAAGCGTTTTACTCTCCACCAATCATTATCTCCTTTGTTATCCCTCTATTTTCCTTGTCATATTGTTACTGTATAGGATTCTATCAACATCGCCCTGCCAATATCCCTGATGTACCTCTCTCCAAAAATAGTTTTCGTGATGGAATAAAACAGAACGAAGCTGCGCATTATTTCTATTCTGGAACCATTTCTTAACCTGGTCTTCAAATACATCTTTCTTGTAAATATAGATTGGCCCCATGGCCTTACCCAAAAATTCAATCGCAACATACTTCCCCATATCCATTACTACTGAATTACTACGTTCATACTTAACAACTGACCTAAATCTATATTGCTTCCAGAACAAGCTGCGCTCATCCTTACCAAAGACCTCATCAATAATCAATTTATTGATCCAGTCTGTATACTTGGTTACCAAATCTGCAGAAACGCCCTCTAGAAATTTTGAAAACTCACTGGTTCCTGGATTTCCCACTTCATCTAGCAGGAATCTTCCAATATCATCAAACCTTTCAAGCTCTTTAAGCTTGAATTCAGTAACAAAAGTTACTACAAATTTCTTCAGTGATCCTTCCTTTTTACTTGCATATTGTGTTACATATGAAAGCAGCTCTTGTTTGGATATCTTCAGGTAAACTTTTTTAGGACAATATGTGTATAACAAAAATTTCATTTCCCACAGCAGCTTACTCCCATAACGCAAGTTCCATGGTTCTAAAATATCCTCCAGGCTATTGTCTGTTTCAATTATTTTTTCTTTTACTATGTTTCCAAAGGTTAAAAGAACATCGCCACGAACCAACATCTTACGAAAGTCTGGCTTTAACGAAATATCCAAAACACTACCAAAGATCTCATCGTTGTCATTAAGCCACTGATAAATAAATGCGTTGCACTCATTGTTTTTAAAATGATCCTGCCAAGTAGTATATAGAATCTCAAAGTAACGTTTTTCTGCTCTATACGTATATATTGCAAAAAGATTACTCATATCCACGTCATAGTAATTTACAGGAATATAAGCAGAAATCATGCTTATTTCGCCGTTACTTAGAGCATAAGCCTCTCTTTCAAGGCTATCTTCTCTTAACGAAACCAGCCTAGTAATCAGATCAAGTAACTCTGAGCTTTGCTCATCGATATGAACATCGTTTGTTTTTTTATGCTTCTGTATTATCTCTTTTTTAGAATTTATCAATTTATTAGGAACATATAAAAGCATTTTTCTTTCCCTTAACCATCGCTCAGGATTTTCATCATCTCATCAATCATCTCTTCATCAGTAAGCCTAAATTTAAACTCAACTCTTCGAGATGCAGCCATATTAACACTTCCATCTTCATTGTATACCGGATCACTATATGATCTTCCATTCGCTGTAAGTATTGGCCTTACTTCCTCCAGCTCATCAGCACCAAGCACAGTACTATTATCCATTACGCAAAGCCTTGCAACTGATAATGCTCTTTGCTGAGAAAGCTCAAGATTATGCATATAATCACCATTAATATCCGTATGGCCTTCAATGATAATCTCTGAAATATAATCTTTAAACTCAGGCTTCAATAAAACTCCAACGTATCTTGGTAAGAAATCCTGAAGGAATTCTTGTCCAGACTGCTTGATATCATATCTGTCTACATCAAACAAAATGCTTGAATCTAATGTAATAGCTCCAGTAGCCGGATCAACTGACACCTTGAGATCAGAACCCTCAAACTCTTGTCTAAGAGCTGTAGCCAGGTCTGCTCTAACTCCAATAACTTTATCAAGTTGTTCTTGCTGGCTTTCCATTACCTTCTGCTGTTCTTCAAGCTGCGTTCTCTGATCCTGGAGCTCCTTCTCTTTATCTTCGTACTGTTTTTTTGCCTGCAACATTGTAAACGAAATAATCAGGACAAAAACAAGTAACAAAGCCGCCATCATATCAGAATAAGAAAGCCAATATGTCACTTCTTCTGATTCATGTTTTTTCTTTCTTCTATACATATCGAATTATCCTCGAGAACCACCATTTCCTGTTTCAAATGCTCTTTGACGTTTCTTTATATCTTCATCAAGTATTTTTACAAAAGCATCAACTTTATTCTGTAATTCTTCAAAGCTCTTTTCCATACCGGCATATGCAGCGTTAACAACACTAGGCACTCTCTTGGTGGTATCATCTACCTCTGAAATAGTTCCGCTAAGGTGATCCGTGATTTCAGCCAGATTACTATCAAATGCTTTGAATGTTTCTGTAAGTGATTCTCCAAGTTTCTCGTTCAAAGTAGTAATAATCTTAGATAATTCCTCTGAACTCTTCTTCATCGAAGCCGAATGATCATCTGAATACTGAGCCATCTTCTCAAGCTGTTCTCGTGCAAACTCTGCTATCTGCTCGTTATAATCATAGGCCTGCGCCGCCAACTGCTCCATATTATCCTTTGCTTCCTGACTGAGTGTTTTCTCAAGCTCCGAAAGATTTACAATCTGTTCTTCAAGGTTAGTGGATACCTTAGTAGTAATATCAACGATTACTTCCTGCTGCTTAGCCAACTCCTCCATATTCTTACTGATTGAGTCATCAATCTTACTCTGTTTTTCCATTTGAGCATTCAGTGACTCCTGGCACTTATTAAGATTAGTCTGATATTCCTCAAGCTTATCTATGTAAGCGGACATTTTCTCAACAGTATTGTTTGACATCTCATTTATTCTATCTATGTCTGTTGACATCAAACCAATCTTTTCAAGAAGTGCCTGCGATTTTTCATTATTCTGCTCCTGCATTTCACAGGTCTTTTCAATAATCTCTCCAAGATGAGTAAACTGGTCTCCCAATGAAGCGTTCATTTCATCAACAAAGGAATTTACTATATTTGATAATCCTTCCGTCTGTTTTTCACTAACATTATCAGCAAATGCTTTAAAAGTTTTGCTTATGCCAGACATTGCAGGCGCCAAAGAAGCATTCATCTGTCTGCCAATCTCATCTGGAAGCTGTCGAATTAAATTGTGAATCTCACTTTCATTTGTGTAAACTGAATCCAAAAGGACATGACCGTCATATATTTCAAGGAAATCAATCAGATTTACCATTGCTGACCCTGAGATGTATTTATAAATCCAGTTAAAAGCTAATGAAAAAACCATTCCATATACTGAAGTATGGAATGCAATCTTTATACCTCCCATAAGAGGAGCTATACTATCTGAAATCTCTGCAGCACTTCCAGTATTAAACGCCTGAAGTCCCAAAGACAATCCAATAAAAGTTCCAAGGATACCTAATCCCGTCATTAGACCAGGAACAAGATTGCACAATGTCTTGTTCATTATAGAATTCAGATAGTCTTCATTTATAAAATCATCTATCTTGCACTTGTAGCTTCCATTTGTCAACTCAGAAAAACGCTTACTCTCAGAAACAAACTCGTTATACTTAGTCTTCAAACTCTCAACATGAAAGAGTTCGTTACTATCATTGCTATATTTTTCCCATAAAGATTCACCATTGTTAAAGTCTTCCTTAATCTTTGTCGTTGCAAATCCGATTTCTCCAACGATGTTAATGACTTTAATAAACTTTATTGTGCAGTACAAAAATGATGCACCAACTATCAAGAACATCACAAGATTGATAGCAATACTTTCAAACGCCGCCAATGGCTGCAAAGTATGGTATGTTGAAATAGACAAAGTTATGCATATAGCTAACATTGCAAAATAAACCAACCATAAAACCAGCAGCGCAAAATACTTCTTCATCTTCATGTTATTCAAAACCTCACCTACTACTTATATTTTTAAATTCATATTTAACAAATGCCTACTAATAAAAATGCAGCGCTGATATGATACCACCAACACAAAATTTATGTAATACTCATGTTATACAAATCGTTTTTTCGACAATCTTACATATTTGTATAATATGCTCCTTTGCCGTAAAATAAGGGCTTCAAAAGAAATTTTATTTCTCTGAGCCCCTACAACTATGTTCTTTCTTTTCAGCTTGTATGTACCTATTGCCATTATATCACGCAGCTCGTTATAAGAATATACTCTTGATCATCCCTATTTCCTAACGCGATAGCTTAGCTCAACATCACCATTTTCATCAACCTCAATTTCCAAATGATTCTTCACTTTGCGTTTTATAAAACTGCTTATTTCCTCATCAGTCATGCTAATTCTTGTTCTGTATAACACATCGCGCATCATAGTGTTAAGATTTAATTCCAGAGAGGCTTTAATCGACCTGGCCAATTCTTTCTGAATTGCATCATTTTTGATATCTTCTGCCCCTCCAGCATAAAAGCTGTCAATGTAGCAATAAAAAATATCATTCTTCATGAGTTTGTCCTTCAAAGCAAAACTACATTTGTCGTGTTCAACCATTACCAGGAATTTCGCCTGAGGAAGTTCTTCCATGAGTCCCCAATAATCCGAATCGCTGGAAACAAGCACAAAAGAGTCCACATTATTTGCATAATATTCTTTACACGTACGCGCAGTAACCTTCACATCTGCCAGTGATTTGTTATCTTTAAGGCGTTCTATCATAATGTACTCAACAGGAATCTTCACATATGATCCTAGTAGCTCCCATGCAGATGCGGCATGAACGTCATCAAACAGAATGATTTTTTCAATCTTCTCAAGTCTTTTCTGCTCAAGATTTCTTATAGCCGCACATAAGCTATAAGGATCAGAATTCTCGCAATCCACGATAAACACACATTTTTCGCTATTCTCTATAAAA
>JAEEGH010031033.1_pt1 | contig 10350 bp, 10 predicted proteins | sample 9134181 | NCBI WGS metagenome assembly JAEEGH01 (sample SAMN16246544, study PRJNA631951) | gut metagenome | biome: gut microbiome; feature: rumen; material: DP-attached | host: Bos | place: Iran: Karaj | collected 2018-10 | reverse complement strand
TAATGTCTGCGACCACGAGGAGTGTTATAAGGAAGTTGGTTCACAGGCTATAAGCTACACCACCGGTGTGCCTGCAATGATAGGTGCCATGATGGTTGTAAAGGGACTGTGGAAAAAGCCGGGTGTCTTCACCACGGATGAGTTCGATCCGGATCCCTATATGGAAGCACTGAACAAGTGGGGCCTTCCCTGGGTAGTGGATGAGAATCCGGTGCTGGTGGACTGATACGTTTCGGCGTAATAAGTACAGGTATGGAGATTTGAAAACAAATGAAATTTGAGGAAATAACCACACCTTCATATGTAATCGATGAAAAGAAGCTCAGGGAAAACCTTGAGCTCCTTTCAGATGTGCAGAAAAAAAGCGGCTGTAAGATACTGCTTGCCCAGAAGGCATTTTCTGCATTCTGTGAGTATCCGATGATAGGCAGATACCTTGCGGGTGCCACCGCCAGCGGTCTGTATGAAGCGAAGCTCTCAAATGAGGAGCTGGGAAAGGAAAACCACATTTTCTCACCTGCCTACAGGGAAAGCGAGATAGAAGAGATCGCATCTATCTGCGACCATGTGATATTCAATTCATTTTCCCAGCTTGCTAAGTATGCTGATACAGTAAAGGGTATACAGGAAAAAAGAGGTATAACTGATGGCATAGGCTTGCGAATAAACCCTGAGTGTTCTACCCAGAATGAGCCTATCTACGATCCCTGTGCGCCGGGATCCAGGCTGGGTATCACCCTGGAAAATTTCAAAAAAGGTGTAAAGGAATATTCACGTGAATTTTCATTGGTAAGCGGCCTGCATTTTCATACGCTGTGTGAGCAGGGCTTTGAACCGCTTAAAGAAACCTATGATGCAGTGGAAAAAAACTTTGGTGAGTATATTGATCTTCCGCAGATCAAGTGGCTGAATATGGGCGGCGGCCATCATATTACAAAGCCTGATTATGACAGGGAAGGTCTGATAGAGCTTATACGGAATATAAAGTACACATACAGAAAATCATGTAATGATTCGTATAATAATATAGGCAGCATAGATATCTACCTTGAGCCCGGCGAGGCTGTAGCCCTTAACGCCGGATACTTGGTGACGGAAGTCATGGACATAGTAGAAAATGATATCCCTATACTTGTGCTTGATGCGTCGGCGGCATGTCATATGCCTGATGTGCTGGAGATGCCGTACCGTCCGCCACTTAAGGATTCGGGACTGGCCGGCGAAAAGAAATATACCTACAGGCTTTCGTCCTGTACCTGCCTGGCAGGAGATATTATCGGGGACTATTCTTTTGATCATGAAATCAATGTGGAGGACAGGCTCGTATTTGAAGATATGGCAATATACTCAATGGTCAAGAATAATACCTTTAACGGTATTGGCCTGCCATCTATTTATGCGATGGATGAAAGCGGAGAGTGCCGGCTGGTGAAGAAGTTCGGGTATGAAGATTTTAAGATGAGGCTGTCGTGAGGCGGCCACCATGCCGGAAAAAGAGGATGTAAATAATTGACTGTATTTAAGACACAACCCAAAACCGACGGCTTCCGGATGCCGGGGGAATTTGAAAAGCATTCAGCGACTATTATGATCTGGCCGGTGCGTCCGGGGTCGTGGCCCTATGAGGGAAGGACTGCACAGAAGACATTTGCACAGATCGTTTCTGTAATTTCTAAATATGAAAAAGTATATATGCTGGCAGATGCGGATCATATAGCGCAGGCCGGGCAGATGCTGGGTGACACTGCTGAGGTGCTGGAAATCCCTACAGATGACGCATGGGCCCGTGATGTGGCTCCGACTTTTGTCACGGACGGGGAAAATGTGCGCGGCATAGACTGGGGCTTTAATGCATGGGGCGGAGAATATGACGGTCTCTATCCCGATTATGAAAAGGATAATGCTGCGGCGTCGGAGATCTGCAGGGCGCTTGATACAGATGTATATGATTCTCAGGATTTCATACTTGAGGGCGGAAGCATACACAGTGACGGCGACGGGACGGTGATGGTGACGGAAAGCTGTCTCTTAAGTCAGGGGCGCAATCCTCACATGTCGAAGGCTGAGATCGAGGGCAGGCTTTTATCAATGCTTGGGGCCGAAAAGGTCATATGGCTGCCTTTCGGAATATACAATGACGAGACAAATGAGCATGTAGATAATGTCTGTGCTTTTGCAAAGCCCGGGGAAGTGATACTTGCCTGGACGGATGATGATAAGGATCCGCAGTATGAAATGAGCATGGCAGACCTGAAGGTTCTTGAAAATGAGACGGACGCAAAGGGCAGAAAATTTGTTGTTCACAAGCTTCCGATCCCGGCTGAACCTGTGTGCATTACGGAAGAAGACCTGGCGGGATATGTTTTTGTGCCCGGCGAGGATGTGCGTGAGGCAGGTGAGCGCCTGGCGGCAAGCTATGTAAATTTCTATATATGTAACGGGGCGGTTCTTGTCCCTCAGTTCGGTGATGTGAATGACCGGACTGCCATAGAGATTCTTTCCGAGTGTTTCCCGGACAGGGAGATCATCGGCATCCCTGCGCTGCCAATAATAAAGGGCGGCGGCAACATCCACTGCATCACCCAGCAGGTGCTTTAAGGTTTCCTTTTGTTTCCAATGCATCCGTGTAACGGAAGAATATATAGTGCGGTGACAAGGAATCAGGTATAGCAGATATCCTGCTGTTATGGTATAATAAATCTCGTGTTTCTTCATTTGAAACAATTTGAAACACAGGCTGCATATACTGGGCGGCTCGGAAAAAGAGCTATACCATTGCGCAGGAGGGAGGTGCCGGTATGCAGACAACAATGGCTTTTATATGGCTGGCAGTTTTTGTGGTGATGGTCGTGATAGAGATCGCCACGCTGGGGCTTACTACAATATGGTTTGCAGGCGGTGCGCTGGTCGCACTGATAATTTCTTTGTTTAACCCGCCTGTTGCCGTGCAGATAGCGGTATTTATCGTGGTATCTGTGGTGCTTTTGATCTTTACGAGACCGATAGCCGCAAAGCATTTCAATAAAAAAATGGTAGCGACTAATGTGGACAGCGTGCCCGGAGAGATAGGGATCGTTTCCGTGAATATAGACAATATAGCTGCCACGGGAACAGTGATGATCAAAGGCATGGAGTGGACTGCACGCACCGAATCGGATGATTTAAAGATCGAAAAGGGCGCTAAGGTAAAAGTGCTCAGAGTAGAAGGCGTCAAGGTTATCGTGGAACCGACAGCGGAGTGATGTATGACTGACAGAAGCACCGAAGCATTACAGTTTTGGAAAGCAAAGGAAAGTCAAACTGCAGAAACGAAAGCAGTGTGAAAATAAACATAGTTAAAAAGGGAGGGAACAAAAATGGAATTTTTAGCCGGAGCAGGAATTTTTGTAATTTTCTTTCTGATCATTTTTTTACTGATACTTATCGTGCCCTGCATTCAGATCGTGCCGCAGGCAAATGCATATGTCGTAGAGAGACTGGGCACATATCTTACCACCTGGCACACGGGACTTCATTTTAAACTGCCTATCGTGGACAGGGTAGCAAAGAGAGTTGATCTCAAGGAGCAGGTTTATGATTTCCCGCCCCAGCCGGTTATCACAAAGGATAATGTTACCATGCGTATAGATACCATCGTATTTTTCCAGATAACCGATCCAAAGCTTTACGCATACGGTGTAGCAAATCCCATCATGGCTATCGAGAACCTGACAGCTACTACGCTCCGTAACATCATCGGTGACCTGGATTTCGACTCCACTCTTACCAGCCGTGAGATCATCAATACAAAGATGCGTTCATCCGTGGACCTTGCTACAGATCCCTGGGGCATCAAGGTAAACCGAGTAGAGCTCAAGAACATCATCGCTCCTACTGAGATCCAGAACGCAATGGAAAAGCAGATGAAGGCAGAGCGAGAGAGAAGAGAAGCCGTTACCAGAGCTGAGGGTGAGAAGAAATCTTCCATTCTTGTGGCAGAAGGTAAGAAGGAATCTGCGATTCTCAATGCTCAGGCTGAGAAGGAGGCACAGATACTCCGTGCGGAGGCTCAGAAGGAAGCCCTCCTCAGACAGGCAGAAGGTCAGGCAGAAGCTATCCGCAAAGTACAGGAAGCTACCGCTGACGGTATCAGGATGCTGAGGGAAGCAGGCGCTGATGAGAGCGTGCTTCAGCTCAAGTCACTGGAGACTCTCGGCCAGATGGCAAACGGACAGGCCACAAAGATAATCATCCCTTCGGATCTGCAGGGAATAGCAGGCCTGGCTACCACATTCAAAGAGGTAGTCAAAGATAACTGATAACAGAAATACCTGCCGCATATACTGCGGCAGGCGTAACGATTAAAAAAAGCGTAACAGGATGAACCGACAGGTCGTTATATGTTACGAATAAAAGTTGGAGGCAGTCATGAATTTAAAGGGACGTCATTTCCTGACATTAAAGGATTTTTCGGCAGAAGAGATAATGTATCTGGTGGATCTGGCAGCAGAGCTTAAGCGTAAGAAAAAAGAGGGTATCCCTGTGGATGTACTCAGAGGGAAGAATATAGCCCTTATTTTCGAAAAGACCAGCACCCGTACACGCTGCTCCTTTGAGGTGGCTGCGCACGATCTGGGAATGGGCACCACCTATCTCAATCCCCAGGCCTCCCAGATAGGCAAAAAGGAAAGCATCGCTGATACGGCCAGAGTACTTGGAAGCATGTTCGAGGGTATAGAGTACCGTGGCTTTGGCCAGGAGATAGTGGAAGAGCTGGCAAAATATGCAGGTGTTCCCATCTGGAACGGACTTACCAACGAGTACCATCCTACCCAGATGCTGGCAGATCTTCTCACCATCCGTGAAGTATTCGGTGAGCATAAGGGCTTAAAGCTCTGCTATATGGGTGATGCCCGTTACAATACAGGCAACTCACTCATGATACTCTGCAGCAAGATGGGAATGCATTTTGCGGTAGGCGCACCGGAGAAATATTTTCCCAATGATGAGCTTGTAGCCCAGTGCAGGGAATGGGCAAAGGAAAGCGGCGGATCCGTATCCCTTTGCACTGATCCGAAAGAAGCAGCTAAGGATGCTGATGTCGTATACACCGATGTGTGGGTATCTATGGGCGAGCCGGATGAAATCTGGGCAGAGCGTATAGAAGATCTCACTCCTTACAGGGTGACTTCCGAGCTTATGTCGTGTGCAAAGGATAAGGCAATCTTTCTTCACTGCCTGCCCGCATTCCATGATCTGGGAACAGAGACCGGCCGCATAATACATGAGAAGTTTGATCTGGATGAAATGGAAGTTACGGATGAGGTATTCAAGAGCAGTCAGTCGGAAGTATTCCGCGAGGCAGAGAACCGCATGCATACGATAAAGGCTGTGATGGCAGCTACACTGGGTGCTTTCTGATATGGCACCGAGAGTCAGTTTAAAAGCAGATATACTGAGGAAACTCAGAAATACCAGAGTTCACGTATCCGGACAGGAGCTCTGCGATGAACTTGGTGTGTCCCGTACTGCCGTATGGAAAGTGATCAAGCAGCTTGAAGAGGAAGGCTACGATATCGAGGCAGTGACAAATAAGGGATATCTTCTGCTGGGGTATCCGGAGATACTTTCCGGCAGTGAGCTTATGAGCCGCATGAATACAATGTGGGCCGGGAAGAAGGTTTATTTCCATAAAGAGACCGAGTCCACCAATGAGGATGCAAAGTATCTGGCCGAAGAAGGAATGGATCATGGTTCGCTGGTAGTCAGCGACTGTCAGACAGGAGGAAAGGGAAGACGCGGAAGGACGTGGCAGTCTCCCGCAGGGGAGGGCGTTTATTTTACCCTGCTCTTAAGGCCACGTTTCACTCCCGACAAAGCCTCCATGCTGACGCTCCTTATGGCGATAAGTGTGGCCGAGGTTATATCCGGTCTGCATCCCGAGCTTGATGTTAAGATAAAGTGGCCCAATGATGTGCTGGTAAACGGGCATAAGGTATGCGGCATCCTTACGGAGATGGGCGCAGAGCCTGACTATATCCAGTATGTTGTCGTGGGTGTGGGCATAAATGCCAATCAGACGTTTTTCCCTGATGAGATAAAGGATATAGCGACTTCGCTCCGCATAGAGAAAGGAGAGAGGGTAGACAGGACTGCTCTTATCCTGGGAGTGATGGAATATTTTGAATATTACTATGGAATCTTTGAAGAGCACCTGGATATGTCAGCCTTTGTAGATATTTATGACAGATATCTTATCAACAGGGACAGGGAGGTGCGAGTACTTGATCCGCTGGGTGAGTACGGTGGAATTGCCGAGGGGATAAATGACAGGGGAGAGCTTATCATTAAGCTTAAGGATGGCTCATACTGTACTGTGGCATCCGGTGAAGTTTCGGTAAGAGGTGTGTACGGATATGTCTGAGATAGATATCAAAGAAGGCAGGATGAAGGATGGCCGCGTGGTTCTTTGCGGGGCCAATTCTTATGAGCAGAAATATTTCTTTAACGAGGAAATGTTCGGAAAGATACCGGAGTCGATGAAGGAAGAACTGCATGTCATATGCGTTCTTTTTACTGAGGAGTGTGGCGGTATCTTCATGTTTGTATTTGAGGATGACGGAAGCATTTCCATGGAAACGGTTTCGGACGAGAGTGATTATCTTTACGATGAGATATCGGCCGGACTGCTTACCCACCAGATAAAGATCAAGAGACAGGATATGCTCGAGGCACTGAGCATGTATTACAGGGTGTTCATTCTTCATGAAAAGATAGAAGGGCTGGATATTACACAGTAGCCGGTTAGAATGGATCTTGAAGGGCACGTGCTTGTGTGTCCTCATAAGGAAATAGGGAGGATCGTATATGCTGCTTACGGTAGATGTAGGAAATACAAATATCACTTTCGGACTTTTTAAGGGCGAGGAACTGAAATACAGCTTCAGGATGATGACGAAGCAGCCCCGTACATCCGATGAGTATGGTGTGGCTGTGATGATGCTCCTTCAGCAGCTGGATGTGAAAAAAGAAGAAGTGGAAGGCATCATAATCGCAAGCGTTGTTCCGGATCTGATGCATTCACTGGTAGGCGGTCTGGAGAGATATGTGGGTAAGAAGCCCCTTATCGTGGGACCGGGTGTAAAGACCGGCATAAAGATCGTAACAGAAAACCCCAGGGAGATCGGCGCGGACAGGATAGTGGATGCTGTCGGTGCGTTCGAAAAGTACGGCGGTCCGGTGTTAGTAATGGATTTTGGCACAGCTACCACCTACGACCTGATAAGTGCATCCGGAGAATTCCTTGCCGGCATTACGGCCCCCGGCATAAGGATAAGCGCTAAAGCCCTGTGGCAGGATACGGCAAAGCTTCCTGAGATAGAGATAAAGAAGCCGGATTCAATTCTTGCCCAGAATACGGTCACCAGTATGCAGGCCGGACTTGTATACGGGCAGATCGGTCAGACTGAATATATGGTAAAGAAAGTTAAGGAAGAATCCGGAATGGATGACCTGAAGGTGGTGGCTACCGGTGGGCTTGGAAGCATCATTGCTGACGAGACGGACTGCATAGAGGTTTATGACAGGATGCTTACCCTGGATGGACTCAGGCTGATATATGAAAAAAACTGTAAGTGATGTTTTTTGGATGATCGGTATGCTTAAGCACCAGCCGACTGAAGTTATTTGACTGAATATATGTACATCGGAAACGTAGAGATAAAAGTACCAATAATACTTGCCCCTATGGCGGGGGTGACGGATCTGCCTTTCAGGCTCTTGTGCAAGGAGCAGGGGGCAGGTCTTTTATGTATGGAAATGGTCAGCGCAAAGGCCATTATGTATAAGAACAAAAATACCGAGGCGCTGCTGACCATAGACGAGAGGGAGCATCCCATATCCCTTCAGCTCTTCGGAAGTGACCCGGAGATAATGGCAAATGTGGCTGCTTCAATAGAGGACAGGCCTTTTGACATCCTGGACATAAACATGGGCTGCCCTGTGCCCAAGGTGGTAAATAATCACGAAGGTTCTGCGCTCATGAAAGATCCGGAACTGGCATACAGGATAGTAAAAGCTGTGTCCGGTGCCGTATCCAAGCCGGTCACCGTAAAGATCCGCAAGGGCTTCAATGCCGACAGCGTAAATGCGGTGGAGTTTGCAAAGCGCATGGAGGATGCCGGGGCGGCAGCGATAGCCGTGCACGGCAGGACCAGGGAGGAGTACTACCGGGGGAAAGCCGACAGGGATATTATACGGCAGGTAAAGGAAGCTGTAAGCGTCCCCGTCATAGGCAATGGTGATATAGACAGTGCGGAGTCTGCCATGGATATGTTTAAGTCCACCGGGTGCGACGGCATCATGATAGGAAGGGCGGCCCAGGGAAATCCCTGGATATTCAGGGAAGTGAAGGAAGCCTTTCTGTCAGGGGGCGAGACCTTTTCAAAAGGAAAGCCGGGGGTTGAAGAGATAAAAGCCACTGTCAGAAGGCACGCGGAGCTTATGCGGGAATGCAAAGGCGAGTATATCGCTGTCAGGGAAATGCGCAAGCATATCGCATGGTATATGTCTGGATTCCCCAATGCAGCCCAGCTGCGGGACAGAGCCTGCAGGATAGAGAGCTTTGAAGATATGGAAAAACTGCTGGAAAATATATGATTTCAGATTTGACATATATTGAAGAATTGAGTTATAATCTATTGTCTGTATAAGTAATACAGGCAATATCACAAGCAAACATTCATTGCGGAGGGACTATAATGGCAAAGAATAAGCTTACCAGAGCGGGACTTGAAAAATACGAGAAGGAACTGGACGAACTCAAGCTGGTTCGCAGAAAAGAAGTTGCACAGAAGATAAAAGAAGCAAAGGAACAGGGCGACCTTTCCGAGAACGCTGAGTATGATGCAGCCCGTGACGAGCAGCGCGATGTCGAGGCAAGGATCCAGGAGCTGGAAGCAATGCTCAAGGATGTCGAGGTCATCGATGTTGAGTCCAAGAACGGCAAGCTTACCAGGGTATCCTTCGGATGTTCAGTAAAGATACAGGAGCTTGCATCAGGTGAGGAGATGACATTTGCAATAAAGAGTGCAAATGAGGCAAAGTCCCTCAGCGGAGTTATATCAGATGAGTCACCTCTCGGCAGGGCGATCCTGAATGCCAAAAAAGGTGATAAGGTATCCGTAGAGGCACCGATGGGAACACTTGAGTACAAGGTACTTGATCTGTGGATGGAGAAAGACTGATCCGTTGATCTGTAGCTGATAATGAGTGATCTGAAGCGGGCCGTAGTTTAAGTCCGCTTCATTTTATTTATCGCATTAAAATTTCGACAGGAGAATGATCATGGGAGAAAACAACGAGGCAAAAAACGGAAAGAATGAACAGGTACAGGATTTAAACCAGATCCTGAAGGCGAGAAGGGAAAAGTTCAAGGCACTGCAGGATGCGGGCAAGGATCCCTTCGTGATCACAAAATATGACCAGACCCACCACACTGATGAGGTTAAGTCCCTGTACGAGGCACATGAGGCAGAGCTTCTGAAGGATTACAAAGAGCCGGAGCTTCCCCCTGAGCCTGCTGAGGATGCAGACAACGAGACCGTAAGCGCATATCGCCAGGCTAAAAAGGAAGCGTATAATGCGAGACGTGCGCTGCTTGATGCTTCACCTATCAACGTATCCGTTGCGGGACGTATGATGTTCAAGCGCGTAATGGGTAAGGCTTCGTTTGCAAATATCAGGGACCTTAAGGGCGACGTACAGGTATATGTTGCAAAGGATGCCCTCGGAGAGGATTCATACGCTGACTTCAAGAAGTCCGATATCGGTGATATATACGGTATAAAGGGATATGTGTTCCGTACCATGACGGGTGAGATTTCAATCCATGCAACGGAGATGACCCTTCTTACCAAGAGCCTCCAGGTTCTTCCCGAGAAATTCCACGGCCTGACCAATACAGATACAAGGTATCGTCAGAGATATGTGGATCTCATAATGAACCAGGACAGCAGGGATACATTTGTAAAGAGAAGTCAGATCATAAAGGAAATCCGCAACTTCCTTGCAGGCAGGGACTTTATGGAAGTAGAGACACCCATGCTGGTGGCAAATGCCGGAGGCGCTGCCGCAAGGCCTTTCGAGACTCACTTCAATGCGCTTGATGAGGACTTAAAGCTTCGCATATCGCTGGAACTTTATCTGAAGAGGCTTATTGTCGGCGGACTTGAGAGAGTATACGAGATCGGCCGCGTATTCCGTAACGAGGGGGTTGATACCAGGCACAATCCCGAATTTACACGGATGGAGCTCTATCAGGCATACACCGACTATGAAGGCATGATGGAACTTACAGAGAGCATGTTCCGT
>JAEEGH010031032.1_pt1 | contig 10350 bp, 11 predicted proteins | sample 9134181 | NCBI WGS metagenome assembly JAEEGH01 (sample SAMN16246544, study PRJNA631951) | gut metagenome | biome: gut microbiome; feature: rumen; material: DP-attached | host: Bos | place: Iran: Karaj | collected 2018-10 | reverse complement strand
GCGCCCCCCAGCGAGGTGATACCGCTATTCAGTTTGCCTGCAACGTCGACGAAATCCTTGTCCTTTCCGTCTTTCCCCTCTTTCCCATCTTTCCTCTTTCCCGTCTTGGTGTCAATCTCAAACTTCTTGCCGGCCTGCTTGCCCATACCACTTGACAGCTTCTTCCAGAAGTCGTCGGGAATATCGGCATCCTCGCTGAATATCTTTTTAAACAGCTCCTGGGGATTGATGTTGGCGGTGTCTAATCCGTTCTGTACGGCAAACTCGATAACGGAACTGAGGGCGTTGGCATCTGCCAGCTGTGAGGTCAGTTTATTATATAGCTCTGTGCCTACGTCGCTCTGACTGACCTTCTCTTTCAGATTACCAATGAATGCATCGAGGTTGCTGGTGGTGAGAGTGAAGCCGTCAGAGGTCATTCCCTGACTTGCATCTGCACCTGCCTTCTTCATGCTTGCGAGGTAGCCTCTTAGGTCGTTATTCTGATAGGCGGTCTGAGCTTCTGCCATTGCGTCGCTCACCTTCTTCTGGGTGGCTGCAAGTTCGCGGGCTGCTTGCTGTTGCTCCTTTTGGACTTTCACGCTGGCAGTCACCTCACCACCAAGGGCCTTAATCTTTGCCGCGCACTCGTCTTGTGCCTGCTTGTATTTCGGGTCTTTATAGGTGTTGTAGGCATCGCCATAGGCATCCCATAGCCGTTCTTGCGCTGACAACAGCTGCTTCTTATAGTCCAGCTCGGTCTTTGTACCGTTTTCCAACTGCATGCGAGCCTTCTCTATCTCCTGCTCGTAGGAGTGCATAGCGTTAGCCACGCGGTCGGCTGCTTGTTTTTGCGGATTGGTGCCACCACTGCCACTTTTCAGTGCATTGGGGTCGAGTCCGCGAATATCTGCCTTAGTCTGGTTTATCTGCTTCAGCAGGTCTTTACTCTTGGATGTATCACCCTCTTTGATGGCCTGCCTGCGTTGTGCTTGCAGTTCTTTTAACTTCTGCTTCAGCGAGTTTACATCACGGGTGGCATCTTTGGTGTCTACCGTCACCTTCGTGGTGATGGGGTTCATGATTTGTTTAGCCTGCTCTTTGAAGTTAGCATATTCCTGCTTGATGGCATTGAGCTCACCAAGAGCCTTGTCTGCTTTCCATGCTGCAAACGGGTTCCATATAGCATCCTTGCGCAACTTATTATATTCAGAGCGAGCATGGTTTATCTGGTCAACGTAGTCGCTCTCGATACGGTCGTAGACTGACTGTTTGCCCTCTTCACCCGGATTACCTAACCAGCTAATCTGACGTGCCACACGCTCGCTGCTGCCTCGTTTGTTCATTGCACTTCTCATCTGCCCGGCAACAGTCAGTGCATTGATAAGTGGTGTGACGGCATTGTTCAGCAGATCGAGAGCTCCCATCTTAATGGTAGCCCATGATTGTGCCCATTGTTCAGCGACAGGCATAGCCTTACGGCCAAGGTCTTCCATCTGGTTCGATGCGTCAGCTGCTGCACGTGCTGCGCGGTCGGCTGCTGTCTCAACATATTCGCCTGCTTGCGACATCTGGTCTTTAATGATGTTGGCAACAGCCGTTGTCATGTCGCCCGTCTTTGCCATCTCTTCCTTGATCTGCGATGCACTCAGTCCGAGGTTATCAAGAATCATGAGCGATTGACGGCCAAGGCCGGTGACGATAGAGTCTACCATGTAATCGACGCTCTGGCCAGTGTCCTTCGCCTTCTGCTGTGCAAATGCAAGCAACGTTCCCATCTCGTCGAGGTTCAGACGGAAGTCGTTAAACTTCACAGCCTGCTTCATCAATTCCAGTTCACTGACGGTTCCGTGTGTGGCTTCTTTCAGTTTATCCAACAGGTCGGGGCGGTTTAGTCTATCGAAAGCAACACGGATGCCCTCTCCTGCTTTTGCCAACTCTATGCTCTGCTGTATGGTATCGGTAATCTCTGAGCCCATCTTTGTAATACCTTGCGCCAATAGATTACCGCCTGTAACGGCCATCATGCCAGTCAGCCCACCTTCACCAAACAGACTGCTGCTGGTGGCTTTCACCTTTTCCGACGCTTCGCTCAATCCATACAAATCTTGCTTAGCCTCACGGATGCGCTCTTTCAGCTGTACGAGGCTTTCGGCCATCGCTTTACCAAAGTCGCTATCCTGTTGCTGTTTGGTGAGTGCATCGTAGGCTTTGAATACGTCGTTATATGCCCCCACCAACTCCTTCACCTTGTCCTTATTATTGGTGGCACTGACGGCTATCGTGCCGAGCGATTTGGCAAACTCCACATCCTTCTGTGTGGCTTCGCCGAATGCGCGACCGGCATTGGTGGCCACTCTCGTAATCTCGGCCAATGATTTCGCTGTGTCGCGTAGTTTCGAATCATATTGAGTCGATTCGAGTTTAAGTCTGGTAATTACCTCTGCCATATCTTATACAAATTCTTGTGCTATTATTCTGTCTATCAGTTCCTGCATGCTTTCGGCTGCCCGTTGCATGGCGGTATGCGATGACGATGCGAAGAAACCTCTGGCTGATATTGAGCCACGATTGCCACCGATGCCGCGATGCTTGATGTTGGCTGTACTACCCGACCGCAGGCTGTTGCGGTTGCCGTCCTTGTCGGTATAGCTCATAATCATACGGTCTACTGTGCCCGCATTCAGGAATCGGAGCACAAAGCCACGGTCTGGGCCTGCATATCCCTCAAGCTGTTGTGTACGAAGTGAACGTCCCCATCGGTTGCCGCCAATCTTCGGCAGTCCCTTGCGGGGCTTCTGATATTTGGTCGGACTGCCCGCCTTGCGCTTTTGTAGGATGTTGATCTGTCCGCCCAATATGCGCCTGTATACTGATGACCGCACGGCCTTGTATGCCTGCCTGGGGTCGTCGGGCAGTTTTCCCGATATACTTTCTGATGTCGACTTGCGGGCTTCTTTCAGCACCTGACGAATGACGTTCTGCAACCTCCGACGAAATTCTTTGTCGGTGGTCATGATGCCTTGCAACTGCTTCACTTGCTCGGCAAATCCTTCGGTCGTGAATGTATCTTTAGCTACCGTCATACATAAACCCCACGCATCACTGCGCAGGGTTTACCACTTGTAATCTAAAACAAACTACTAATGAAAACACAAGTTAATACTAAAAAAACTTTAAGACTTTAGGTACACACATTACTTCATAGGTATTTATATTCGTCTCTCGCATCAAACGACGGGCAGTCCTTTCCTCGGTCGAAATCGTGATGGCCGTATATCTTGGCCTGCGGATAGTATTCCTTCAGCTCCATCAGTACCGACAGCAGGGCTATCTTCTGCATGTGAGTGCGGGTGTCCTTGGCCTTCAGCTTGGCGTATGGCACGCCTGGGTTGTTCTCCAGTCCGCCAATATAGCACACACCAATGCTTCCGTTGTTATGTCCGCCAGCGGCGCAATGGGCACCTATCAGGTCCATCGGTCGCCCGTCGTGGATGGTGCCGTCGCGGTAGATGACTACGTGGTAGCCTATGTCGCTCCATCCCTGCTTCTTATGGTCAGCACGAATCTGCTCAACGGTGTAGTCGCGGCCTTCTGGTGTGGCTGAACAATGCACAATAATTTCCCGTATCGGTCGCTTCGTCGTTTTCTTCAGCCTGTGTCCCTCGCTGGCGGTTGCCGCTGGTGTCTTCTGCTGTTCGGCTATGAATATGGCTGCAAGGGTGGCGGGGCCTACAATGCCGTCGTCCTTCAGTCCGCGCTCGTATTGGAATGCCTTGACTGCCTCTTCGGTGATAGCCCCGAAATGGCCGTCCTCTATCAGCGGATAGCCTACGTTTGACAGTACGCGCTGTATGCGTCGCACCATGTCGCCTTTCGATCCTCTACGGTATGCCATTATAGTGCCTCGCTTTCTACTGGTTCTATCTGGTCTGCCTGCGTTCCTCTCTCCAAGTATTGTAGGTCGTCTTCAAGAATACTAACGTCTGTATCAAAGTGCCTCGCGGTCTTGTCGATCAGCACCTTGGCCAGCAGCTTCCACACTCGGGCATGCTTGTCGCCCGGTAGTCGGCAACTGGCTTTATTCTCAGCAATACTTAGCAGCTGTTCCGCACACACCACACCTGCAGCGATGTATGATACAGGCACGTCGATATGCACGAACACCCACCGCTCGACGCAATACGCCAAAATGATAATAACGAAGCGTTCTATCAGCGTCGGTATCACCTGACGGAACTTATAGCTTACAAACTTCGCCTGCTCGCGCTTCGTCTTGTCTGGGTGCATGATGTGCACGCGCTTATCCAACTCGTAAGCACTCCATGCATCGTACAGCACGAACAATGTAGCGATAATGATGAGCGGGAAGGCTGGCTCGAACCGTCCTACCACCCATCCTACGACCCCTCCTATGGCGAGGGTCATCCATTCAAAGATTTTTTCCATTTCTCCTTTGTGATATATTAATCTATATATCAGCCAAGAAATGGCATTGGGTTTACCGATTAGTTTTAAAAGAAAACCAGGAGGGTAAAATTAATCAAAAACCCCTCCTGGAAAAAATAAATAATTGCTACGACAATATACCCGTCACGGGCTTAATGGGGTAGGTAACGCTTTACCTTCAAAGCAATGAAAACTGTTATAAACATTATGCTCAAAACACCTAATAATATAAGTCCTCGTTCAGTCTTTGTCAGCGGTCGCTCTACCTCCTTGACGACTTCAACAGGGTAGGGGATGCTGTCGACCTTGATGCGCACAATAGTGTCGTGGTGCCATCGGTCGCGCCATGCGGTGTGCCATTTCTCTACCAGCACGCTGTCGCCCTTCTCCTTGATGAATGTCGAGTCGTGGATGTAGATGCTGTCGCGGCTGTGCTTGCTGACGTAGGTGGTGTCGTGCTTCACCTTCTCTACCGTTACCACCTTCGTCGTGGTGCAACTGCTCAACAGCAGCATAATAACAATAACGCCTATAAGAGCCACCGCGTAGAATGTCAGCACGAAGCAGCCGCTCTTCATCGCGTCGTCAGGATCAATATCGTCCTGCATCTGTGGATGGTGCATCCAGTGTTCATTGGGGTCGTAATAGTCCATCATATACTATTCCTTTCTTTCTTTGTTATAGGTTTACTCATTGTCATCACTCCCGTCGCGTCAGCGTCGGGCGCTAATTCCCTGATTCCCCACTCTCGTGCCTTCAGTCGCTCCAACCGTGCACCACGGCTCTGTTTCCAGTCGGTGCATACCATATAGATGCAGTCGCAACGTCTGAGCAACATGAGGTCGTACCACAACGTCAGCCTGTAGCCCACCAGCCGATACAACCATGGGTGGCGTGCTATAATCGTATCCGCAGGATTGATGACCTTCATTCCCAGCGTTTCCAATGATACCTGCATCGTAGCAAAACGCCACCGCCACGTCGCCTCAGGCAGTCCGCTCATGCGCCCTGATAGATATACCTTGGCATTCCTTCCATATCTCGCTATATGCTCGTCGCAAGCCTTGTCAAACTCGCGCATCGCTTCGTCCAATCGTTCCTTGTCTGTCATATCCGTATTCTTAGATAACAACGGGCAGAGCCTCGAAAGCCCCGCCCGTTTGGTTCGTGTTAATCACCCATCAGCGCCTTGTCGTCGGTGTAGAAGTGTATCTCAGTGACTTCCGGATGCTCCTTACGGAATTCGACGAAAGCCTTGGTATATTCGTGCATCAGTTTTGTGCCTCCGCGCTCTGTCGGTTCATCGGCTGCCTGGATGGCGTTATAGTGAATCTCACCGTCTTGATAGCGCAACTTCACACACCGGCGGCTCTCGTCACATTCAGCCTCGTACTCATAGTCGTCAGTCACCATCCCCGTCGCGTCAGCGTCGGGATTACCAGCGAACTGCGGGAAATCCTCGGGGCGCATTCTGCATGAATTGAAATGGTCAGAGTTCAGCCCGCCATCAGCATAACCCCACGCCACTACATCGTTGTAGTTGTACACGGACCAGTATCGGTCTCTCTTGCGGGCTTTCAGTCCGAAGAGATGTTCTTTGTCCATGTCCTTCGTGCGGACAAGCCAGCCGGTGTCGAGCTCGTCATACGGCAGATGCTGCTTGATGAGCATCACAATCTGGTGTTCCTGACTTGCGCTTTGTAGATCGAGTCCGAAATACTCGCAGCGCACCTTCACGTATTTACCCTTCAGTCTCAGGGTGAGGTTGCCGTCGAAAATATGGCAACCGGTTTCGGAGATTGCTTTCTCCGTCTTTTTCTTTTGTTCCATAATGCTGTTATGGTTTAATGTGAATACTACTTGGGCGTGGTGCTTCCACGCTTGCAATTATCGGGCACATTGTCCGCAATGGTTTACTTGTCATCAAACTTGTCGTCAGGGTGCTTGATATGCCAGTTTATACTATTACGAACCTCGCGTTCTGCGATATCCTCTATGTGCATACGCTCTTTCATTCTCCTTGGCCATATTGCTGCCAGATTTTTGACTTTCAGCCCATCGGCCAAATGGAAGTATTCAGCCAATTCTGGCGTAATGGCGATGTCCGACTCTCTGATTGTGTCAATAGCACGGTCGAAAGCGTCAAGGAATGTTGATTCATTGACCTTATACTCATACATCACGATTTCCTCGAACGTCTTAACACCCACCTCATCGTATTCGTATGGCACATAACCTTCATCTGCATCGTCAAATCCCAACTCGGCAGTCTCAGTGAGGTCGTCTTCGTTTAAACATGACACCATCCTGTAGTTAGCATCCTCATCAGTAATCAGCACCTTATACTTAGCCGTGCCATAACCACGCATGCCCTCGTTCTCTTTCCATGTGCAGAGGTGGGTCTTTTCAATGATTGATACTACCTCGTAAACTGGAGGTTCTTCTTGTTTCTTGCTCATAATTCTTTATACTTATAAGGTTCTCCGTTTATCATTTTTACATGTCGCTGACTCACGAAATAAGGAACGGCTCGCTTTTTGGGCGTGCCGTCCTTATATAGTGGCGTGCAGAGATACTCCATACAGATAGGGCAGTCGTCATCACGAAGCAGGAAGCGACCGTGAATGCGCTCGTAGTAGATTTTGTCAACTCTAAGCATCTCGCCCCCTGACTTGATGATGTCGCCCACCTTTACGGGGTTGTGCTCGTCAGCATATTTCTTGTAGAGTGTTTCAATCTTGCCCTCGCATTCAAAGAATATGCGCTGGTTCTCTAATTTCAATTCGTCTGCTGTCATATCTTATTCCGTTTGAATGTTTCCTTCAGATAATTCATAGCCATAAATCGCATCGAGCAGGGCATGGAGGTTATCGACCTTGTTCTGGGGCTTCGACTTGATGATTTTCTTCAGCGTGTCATCGCGGCTTGTCACCATCATGGCGTTGCCGGCTTGCCAGGGCCACAGGGGACTGTTGGAGAAGCGCAGCCACGGGGTGAGCACGTAGGTCTCGAGCTGGGTGATGATGGGGTTCATCGTCATGAACGACTGCGAACAGGGCACCACCATCGACTTGATGCGCTCCACGATGTCGCGCTGCCCCAAGCCTTGTGCCTGGAAGAGCGATTGCAACCACGCCTTCAGTTGGTTGATGGGGTCGCGGCTCTGGGCGGGGTCGTACGAAAACATCCTGTAATCTAAGATCGGTTGCCGATAGTCGGGCGTGCCGTCGGGGTTGCTGAAGGGGTACGCCTTGCGGATAATGTCGTTCACCGCCAGATTGCTGTCGAAGACATCGCCTGGGCAGACGTGGAGCCAGCCTTCCGAGATCCATTGCTCGTAGAGCGGACGGTTGGGCGACTTTTGTAGGTCGGCTTCCACCACCCACGCCTCGCAGTCGGCAAAGAAGCGGTCTTTCATCTCCAGCCCGTCGGCATAGTTCACGGCAAAGAACGACGATGCCCACAGATCGTCCATGCCGCCAAAATCCAAACCGCAGAACACCCGCCAGCCTAAGTCCCACCGGCAGTCGCCAATGCGCATCGGCACTTGCAATCGGCGCACCTTGTCGGCTGTCACCTTCCACGGCTCCACCAAGTCGCTCATGTACACGTTTACGAGTTTCGTTATGAACTCTTTCCGATTGTCCGCATTCTTCAGTGCCTTGTGCGCCTCCTGCTCGTAAAACGATGGCTGCACCGAGACACCAATCATCGGGTTGGCCTTCTTCCACACGTCGGGCGAGGTCAGCAGCAGCTCCTCGTTGGTCTGCTCCCACTGGTCGGGCTGAAGCAGCAGCGCGTGGCGGAAGTCGTCAGGCTGTGGCTCGCTCATGTCGTCGGCATAGTCCAGTTCGTGCTCAAGGTCTTGCTCGATGATGAGCTTCTGATTGATGAACGGACCGTTGAGCGTGTGGCCTGCCGTGGTGGTGATGACCAGCAGCGGCTCGCGTCGCGGACCGGTGGATGACATCACCACGTTCACCAGGTCGAGCATGTCCGACTTGCCGTTGGTGAAGTCCGCGCTACCGAACTCGTCGGCGAAACAGGCCTGAGCAAAGAGTCCGTCCTTGGTCTTGCCGCCACTCGACAGAGCCGTGAACGATGCCTGTCGCGGTTGGCCCACCTTCCAGTTCGTCTGCGATGCCGTGAAGCGGATGCGCTGCTCTTTCGGGTCCATCTGTCGGATGAGCAACTGACTCGTGCGATAGAGTATCTTCGCCTGATCAGCCGAATTCGCGCAACAGTAGCCCTCGTAGTTCGAATCGAAAAAGAAGAACCCGAAGAAGTTGATGAACGCAGCCATGAGCGTCTTGCCGCTCTTACGGGTGAGGAACAGCACCAGCTCGGTGCAGAGCCTTCGCGTGTCGCCGTCCACCTCGCGCTGTGGGCCGAGCAGTCCCGCCAGGGCATAGAGCTGAAAGGGTTGCAACTGGTAGTGCGTATAGCCGCGCAGTCCTGAGAACTGGAGTCCGCCCGAACCTTCGACGTAATGCCCATCCTTCCACTCGCCTTCATACAACTTAATAGCGAGCGTCACTTTCTTCTGGTTGAACGGGTAGGTGCGCAGGATGCGGAGGAACTTCAGCCCGCCCAGAATCTCGTAGAGGTTGTGCACGGTCGGGTCTTGCAGACCCTCGTAATAGTCCAGCAGCCTCGCGTCGATGGCCTTCAGCTGTTCCGCCTGCCCAGGCAGTATGCGCCCGAGTTTCTCCAAAGCGGAGTCTTTGAGTTGATGTTTGTCGGTCATAAATAAGTGGTGATTTCTTCGAATCTCATGCCCTGTGCGTCGTCGAAGAGGGCGACACATAGAGCGTCATATCCTTTGCACGGCTCACGAAGAGCACAGCGGTTGCACTCGCTACCAGCGTCAGGCCCCGTCGTGTCCTTCACAAGTTCGTAGATGATGCCGTTACGGATGACGGCATTCTCCAATGGTTTAGTCTTTCGCATAGCTTACCAACCTTTGATGTCGTACAAATCTTCTAAAGCGTTGTCTATTCGACTAAGACTTCCACCGCCAACAGAGCGGTATTTCTTGAATTGACGACGACCGATGCGTAGCAGGTCGCCAACCTTCTTGATGTCGTTAGCGGCAAACAACTTGCCGAGTCTCACACTATAGCCAGGGTCGTAGCCACTTCTTTCGATGTGCCCAGCGATTACCTCAATAGGCGCGACTTCGACGTTATCCGGCCACCATCTGTCGGGGTCTTCTTTCGGTTCAAGTTCTGCCAGTCGTGCTTTCAGTTCGTCGCGCTCTTGCTCAATCTTGAAGTATTCATCACACAGTTTGTTAGACCACTCCATACGCTCGTCGATTGACTTCTTCAAACGTGCGATTTCAGAGCCTTCATCCGTCCACGATGTCGGCTGAGCGTCGTTGGTATAGATAACGCCCTCTACATCTTCATGGTGGCTAAAGTAGCCGTTAGCACCATAGCAATTCACAACTGCTTTTTCTCGATCGTGCTGTACCTCGATGACCGACTTCTCATTGATAAAGTGGTCGCCGTTCTTTGTCTTTACGATAATCATAGTTCCTAATTATTTATCAGTGATTGATATTTGTCTGAATCGTACAATTCCCATTCATCTTCTTTTTCATACAATATCCGTACAGAGTCAAGATGTTCTTTCACCCTGTAACCATTCTCGCCATAGCCAGATATTTCCCAAACGGTGTGCGTACCAGTCGGCATGTGCATAACATGATCGCCAATCTTAAATTTATGGTTCTCTTTCATAGTTCCTTCAATTAAAAGAGCCCGGCCATCTTATCGGGATGGCCAGCATTCACTTTCTCAAACATTGTCTTCTTTCGGTTTAATGAAACGTTCACGGGGATTGAGCGTAATCCATTCGTGTTTGAGGTCGTGCAACGGGCGATTGATAGCCTTGGCCTTTGCCTCGATGTCCTGATAC
>JAEEGH010031031.1_pt1 | contig 10350 bp, 11 predicted proteins | sample 9134181 | NCBI WGS metagenome assembly JAEEGH01 (sample SAMN16246544, study PRJNA631951) | gut metagenome | biome: gut microbiome; feature: rumen; material: DP-attached | host: Bos | place: Iran: Karaj | collected 2018-10 | reverse complement strand
GAGCTTTACGACGGAATCAAGCTTTATAATAGAAGTCAAAATACAAACTTTTTTGCAAATATGTTAAAATGGAACGGTAAAACAGAGCAGCTTACAGGTGCACGTCGCGATACTGCAAAAATCGAAAAGGATGGAACTGTAATTTACGGTACCGGATTTTCGGCAAGTGGTGTGAGCAAAACCTATAGCTTTGCAGGAACTGTTTCGGGCCAGATTGAGGCTAAAGATAAAAATCAGGATGAAAACCAGGAAGAGCAGGGGAAGGCACAGGAATGAAAAAGCTTTTTGTAATCATGTTCAGCATTTTTCTCTTGTGTGCAGAAAGCCTTTTTGCAGAAAAAATTACTTTCTCTGCAGGCAGCATGAGTGGTCAGGCGGGTGATTCTTCTGCAACTACAACTCTTTCCGGTGGTGCATTTGTCCAGACTTCTTCTATAGAAATCTCTGCTGACTCCATTGAACTTTCTGGTGATGATTACCGTTTTATAAAAGCCACCGGTAACATTAAAGGAAAGAACCTTGAAACAAAAATGGAATTTACCTGCGATTTTATGCGCTACGACAGAACTTCAAAGGTTGCAAATCTTCAGGGCAATGTAAATCTTACCGACACCGACAACGATGTTAAAGCCGATGCCCAGTTAATAGAATATAATCAAAATACAAATATTGCGGTGCTTCAAGTTGGCATTACGCTTACTCAAAAAAAGAACGTTTGTACAGGCGCCTATGCGGTTTATCAGAAAAATGAGCAGATTCTTGAAATTAGCGGAAACGCCCAGGTTAAACAGGAAAATGATACTTTCCGCGCCCAGCAGATTACGCTTGATCTTGATACTCAAAGCATCACACTTTCTGGAAACGTAAAAGGTTCTGTTACCGAGACAAAGAAGGCCGAACAGCCTAAGGAAGAGGCTTCTGAAGAACAGAAGGTGCTGCCTGGTGAAAAGGATGCTGAAAAAGAAGAGTTGCCATCCGCTGACAAAAAGGAGTAGAGAATGGAAGAAGAGATGAATATAGAAGAAGTGCAGCAACCACAAGAAGCCGTGGTTCCTGAGCCTGTCGAAGGGCCAACGGAAGAGCCCGCCCCACAATCAGAAAACGAACCCCCTCTCCTAAAAGTCAACTCCCTCTACAAATCCTTTGGTCGCAAAGAGGTCGTAAAAGGCATAGACTTCTCCATGAAAACCGGCGAAATCCTTGGACTTTTGGGACCCAACGGTGCCGGAAAAACAACAACCTTCTATATGGTAGTAGGTTTTTACCGCCCCACTGCAGGCGAAGTTTTTTTGAATGATAAATGCATTACACGTCTTCCTATGTACAAGCGGGCCCGTCTGGGCATTTCCTATTTGCCCCAGGAACCTTCGGTTTTCAGAAAATTTACTGTAGAAGAAAATATCTGGTCTGTATTGGAAACTCGTCGCGACCTTACCTATAAACAAAAAAAGCAGCGCCTCGACGATTTAATAGAAGAATTTTCAATTGGCCGCATCCGTTACCAGAAGGCCTATACACTTTCTGGTGGTGAACGCCGCCGTACCGAAATTGCCCGTTCCCTTGCCATTGAACCAAAATTCCTTCTTTTGGACGAACCTTTCGCCGGAATTGACCCTATTGCCGTTGCCGATATCAAAAGTGTAATAAAGCTTCTTGCTTCCCGTGGAATCGGCATCCTCATTACCGACCACAACGTCCGCGATACCCTTGAAATCACCGACCGCGCCATAATCATCAACACCGGCACCATCATGCTCCAAGGCACCAAAGAAGAAATCCTAGCCAGCGAAGTCGCCCGCGAAGTTTACCTTGGCAAGAATTTCAGTATGTAATTGGCTCGTTTCCTTTGAAAATTCAGTTTGACAGATACTCCTTTTTGCTTTACAATTGTAAGTGAACTATTCTAAATGTTATATAATAGAGGTGAAGTATATGCCAACTTGGATTTGGTTTATAATTCTCCCTGTTGTTGGAATTGTTCTTGGATGGATTATTCGCTGGCTGTATGCCAGATTTCAATTATCTGCTTCAGAGCAAAAGGCAGAACGTGTAAAACAGGACGCAATCAGAGAAGCTGAAGCACAGAAAAAAGAAATTTTGTTAAATGCAAAAGATGAGCTCATTCGGGAAAGAAATCAGCAGGAAAGAGAGAATCGGGAGCGCCGTGCTGAAGTTCAGCGCTATGAAGCACGTTTAAATAAGAAAGAAGAACTTTTAGAAGAACGTGCTGCCCAGTTTGAAAAACAGGAAAAGGAACTTGCTAATCAGGCTGCCGCAATGGCAAAAAGAGAGGAGTTCGTTTCAAAACAGGAAGAGATGTACAGATCAGAGCTTGAAAAGATTTCAGGTTTGTCTGCACAGGAAGCAAAAGATCTTATTATTAAAAATCTTGAGAACGAAGCCCGTCACGATGCACAGGCACTCATCAATAAGATTGAGCAGGAAGCACAACTCACTGCAGAGAAAAAAGCAAAAGATGTACTTATCACAACAATTCAGCGTATTGCACCTGAAACAACCAGTGATATTACTGTAACTACAGTTTCATTGCCTAGTGATGAAATGAAGGGACGTATTATTGGTCGTGAAGGACGCAATATCCGTACGCTCGAAACTCTTACAGGCGTAGATATTATCATTGATGATACTCCGGAAGCTGTTGTAATCTCTTGTTTTGACCCTGTTCGTAAGGAAATTGCTAAAGAGTCGCTTGAACGTCTTATTTCTGATGGACGTATTCATCCGGCACGCATTGAAGAGATTGTTCAGAAGGTTACTCACGAAGTACAGAACAAGATTTACGAAGAAGGTGAAAAGGCCTTGTTTGACCTTGGCATTCACAACATGAGTACAGATGGTATTCGCGCTCTTGGACGCCTTTACTTCCGTACAAGCTATGGTCAGAATGTTCTTACACACTCAAAGGAAGTTGCAATGGCCGCAAGCATGATTGCTGCAGAAATTGGTGCAGACAGAGAGCTTGCTAAACGCGCTGCAATCCTCCACGATATTGGTAAGGGTGCCGAAAACGACAGCGACCAGAACCACGCAGAAGTTGGTGCCGAAATGGCCCGCAAGATGGGTGAAAATGCTGCTGTTATTAACGCAATTGCCGCACACCATAACGACGTTGAAGCAACAAGTATTGAAGCTATAATAGTTCAGATTGCAGATGCAATTTCGGCTTCAAGACCTGGTGCTCGCCGCGAAACAATTGACAATTACGTTAAACGTCTTGAAAATCTTGAAGCAATTGCCGAAGGCTTTAATGGAGTTGAAAAGGCATACGCTATTCAGGCTGGACGTGAGCTGCGTATTCTTGTTAATAATGAAAAGGTTCCTGACGGAGAAGTTAAGGAGCTTGCAAGAAGTATTGCAAAACAGATTGAAACCGACCTTCGTTATCCGGGCCGCATTCGTCTTACAATGATCCGAGAAACACGAATTATTGAATACGCAAGATAAAATAGAAAGGCTTCCTTTGGGAAGCCTTTTTTTTAGAATCTTATTCCACCATAAATGCAAAGAATGTGGTCGCGGTTGTAATCGCCACGTGGAAGACATCTGTAGTAGCCGCCAACAACTGGTTTTATTTTACTTGCTTTGTTCAACATAAAATCATATTGAATTGCAATTCTAAAGCCGTTGCCCCAGGATTTTGTGTCGTTTGATTTTTGAAGTTCATCTTTGGTCACCGGGCTTCCGTCTTCGTTCAAAAGAGGATTTCCTTCTTCGTCAACTTCATCCGTCTGAACTTCTACTGTTTCCGTAAAAAAATCAGTTCTGTTTCCAAGCACGTATGAAATGGAAATATTCAGGCCCGTTTTGTTTGGAAAAACTTTGATGCCTGTAAAAAAGGCGTAATCGAGTGTGTTGTAGTAATCAGGTTTTAACCATAAAAAATCACTGAATGCTTCGGCGCCAAACATGATTTTGAGTGGATCCGAAATATTCAGATTTGTATCAAGTGTGAGTCCTGCCATAACTCTTTTGTAATCCTTTTGACTCAAAAGTTCCTTTCGCAGGGTGTCGCTGCTTGTATCGTAAATAGAAATGCCTGTGCCAAGGGAAACTTCTGTTGTAAAAAGACTGTTGCTGTTTGCCATTGCACCCGCAAGTACAAATATTGTCAAAAATGCAGATATAAGTATTTTTTTCATCAAAAGTCCCCCTTGCTTGCGGCCAATTATTAATGCTGAAGTACTAAAAGTGCTCCAAGAACGATTAAATGATATGCAAAATTATAAAGCCATTTTAAGAAATTCCAGTGTGAACCGTGTTTGAAAAGGCTTCCGCTTCCAAGAAAATCAATAAGGACGATTGCAACAATCCATACAACTATAATTATAATCATAAGGATGTTATCAAAACTGCCGAATCTGTCGCCAATAAGTAATTCAAGAAGAAGGAAGATTCCTGCAACAAGTTCAATAATTCCAAATACAATACACAAAATGTTTTCTACATCTTTTGCATCAATGATGTGTCTGATGGCCGAAATTCCTTCGTCTCCACCGCCCTGAAGTGCCCAGATTCCTGCCACTGTGAGCATTGCTCCAACTGCAATCTGCAGAAGAAGTCTTCCAATTGAAAAGTTATTTGCTTTTCCCATTTTTTCCTCCTGATTGTGGTGGTTGAGCTTGTCGAAACCACCTTTATTTATATACAACTTTAAAAGTTTGATATACCAGTTTAATATCCGGTGCAAAATCAAATCCCAGAACGCTGCCTTCTTCTTCAAGGTATTCCTGCTTTTTTTCCCGCCAGGCTTGAAGATTTTCGTCTTCACCTTCTTTCTGGGCCATTTCCCAGGTTACTTCATTAAATGGAAGAATGTTTACGCTTTGAAGTTCAATTACACAAAGGGGATTTTGTGCACGGTCTACTACTATATAAAGTTCTCCGCTTACAGGCAGAGGTTCGCCGTCTATTGCAAAGGTTGCATAACTGGAAAAGAATGCAGTTTTTTGTCCCGAAATTACAAGGGCATTCAACTCGTCGCTTACAAAACCTTTTGCTTCAAAAAATAAATCTCCTGCACATTTTGTTTCAGGGGGGAGGGATTCTGCATTTACAAATTTATTCCAGTATTCGTCAAGCTGTGTCATTTATTCCGCCTTATGATTTTTTGCAAAGTCTGATTATAAATGCTGTTATGAACATTGCACTTGGGATTATTGCGCAGATTAACGGAATGAGCGGAAATCCTGCAATCTGAATTGAGTTCAAATCAAAAATGCCAAGCTCTGCCATGAGTTCAATTACAAGACTTGCATAGCTGAACAAAAATCCTGCAACTAAAAACATCCAGGAAGCGTCGCGTGTTTTTGACATTACAAAAATTGCTAAAAATGCTGCAATTCCGCCAAGAATAAGCTTGATTATAAATAAAACTATCTCGTGATTCATCATTTTTCCTCAAACGGATTGTTTTTAAGTTTTGTAAACACACCTTTGTCTGCACCAAAAGGAATAATTGAAGGTTCGTTGTAAGACGGATTGATTACAATTGAACAGTCAAGGCAATGCTTTACAAAATCATCATATTTATTTTCGGTAATTTTAGGGTATAAATAAGGTCCTTTTCGCTCCCAATACTTAGTAAGGATAGTATCATAAATAAACCAATCCTTCTCCTGCCGTAAAGGAAGCTCCGCAATAAGATTATAAATAGAGCGGGTGAGTGCAGTCTGGAGGGCAAATGGAATTGTGAGGCCTTGGCCTGCAGTGCAATCGGGGAGCGCCAGAATCACAAGATCTTCCCCCCAAGGAAACGGCGGAATTATTACAACCGCATCCGCAGCACCAAGATCTTCCTGCTCCATATTCCAAGGTTTATAAGCCACAATATTGCGAGCCCCAGCAGAAACAGCAACTTTCACCGCCTCCGCCTTATTAATATAGAAAGAAACCCCACAATTTTTCCCAATTAATTCCGAAACCGCCTTATCTATCCGAGGCGAATCTTCACAAACAAATCCGCCAGTCAATCCTTTACTAAGCATATTCTTAAAAAAGGTAGTTCCATTTTTACCATCCCACCCCAAGATCGCTCTCCCATTCTCCTGGAACAAATCAGTAAGCCTGACCCCTTTATGAGTATATAAAAAACAATTGCGGGCCCGAGTCACAAACCCGTATCGTTCATAAATTTCTTGGTACAATTCTTCTTTTAACATATTAGTATTATAACACGAGTTTGAAAAATTGGTAAATATGGGCGCAATTTGTGTAATATAGAACACATATGAAAAATATATGCCTCGCAATTATCTATATGTATTATAAAAAAATGGCGGGAGGGAGCGGCCACAGATTTCAAAAACGCTCTAAACTGCTGCCGCGCGAGCGGCACCGTATATAATTCCAAGGCAGTTTAGCGCGTAGGCGGCGAGCCGCCGGTTTTGCAAATCTGTGGACGCGACCGGTAGCCATTTTTTTATATCCAGTATAAATACTGCGAGGCATATATTTTTCCTACTGTACGCCCCATGTTTTAGCACAAATTTTACACCAAAAAAATACAGATTTTTCCAATTTTTACCACTAATATGCCAGTCAAAATAAGAAAATACCAAGAATTTTAAGAACATAGCTGAATTTTTCCCCCTTGTTTATTCTATACTCTGTAGGTAAAGAGGTCGTTGGCCTTCTATATAAAAAAATTAGGAGTTTTTACAAATGAAAAAAATTGTAGCAATTCTTTTGGCAGTTGCAACATTGTCAACTGCAGCATTTGCCGCTAAAAAGGCAAAAGTAGGTATCTCAATGCCTACAAAAGATTTACAGCGCTGGAACCAGGATGGTGCTAACATGAAAGCTGACTTCGAAAAAGCTGGCTATCAGGTAGACCTTCAGTACGCTGCTAACGATATCAACACACAGATATCACAGCTCGAAAACATGATTACAGGAAAATGTAAAGTTCTCGTAATCGCTGCTATCGATGGTTCTTCACTTTCTAACGTTCTTGCAACAGCAAAGAAGAAGAAGATCCAGGTTATCGCTTATGACCGTCTTATCATGGACACAGATGCAGTTTCTTACTATGCAACATTCGATAACTACAAAGTAGGTACACTCCAGGGTGACTACCTTGTTGACAAGCTCGGACTTAAGAGCCGCTCAGCTTCTGACCCAGTTTACATGGAATTCTTCACTGGAGACCCAGGTGACAACAACATCAACTTCTTCTTCGGAGGAGCTATGGATGTTCTTAAACCTTACCTCGACAGTGGTGTAATCGTATGTCTTTCTGGACAGACAGCAAAAGCTCAGGCTGCTACTCTTGAATGGTCAACAGCAAGAGCTCAGGATCGTATGGAAAACCTCATCACATCTAACAAGTACAGCCCTAAGGGACAGAAACTTGACGCTGTATACTGCTCTAACGACTCTACAGCACAGGGTGTAACACAGGCTCTCATTTCTGCTGGATACACAGCTGATAACTTCCCAGTAATCACTGGACAGGACTGCGATATTACATCTGTAAAGAACATGCTCAAGGGAACACAGTCAATGTCTGTATTCAAGGATACACGTACACTTGCTGCTCAGGTTGTTAAGATGGTTGAAGCTCTCCTCAGCGGAAAAGCTGCTCCAGTAAATGACACAAGCACATACAACAACAACGTAAAAGTTGTTCCTTCATTCCTTTGTGAACCAGTATTTGGTGATGTAAACAACTACAAAGCTTTGCTCATCGATTCTGGATACTACAAAGAATCAGAACTCAAATAGTTTTAATCTAACTGTTTGATTCAGGGGGCGGCCTTAAACGCCGCCCCTTTTTTAATGACGTTTAATTACAAAAAAACATTTTTTTTGAAAGAGGGATTCCAATGGCTAAAACATTATTGGAAATGAAAAGTATCACCAAGGTGTTTCCAGGTGTAAAGGCGCTTGATAACGTAAACCTTACCGTAGAAGAAGGTGAGATTCACGCAATCTGTGGCGAAAACGGTGCTGGAAAATCAACTTTGATGAATGTTCTTAGTGGTATTTATCCATACGGAACATACGATGGCGACATCGTTTATGACGGCGAAATCTGTAAATTTCAGACAATTAGGGACAGTGAAGCAAAAGGTATTGTAATTATTCATCAGGAGCTTGCTCTCGTTCCTCTTTTGACAATTGGTGAAAACATGTTCCTCGGAAACGAACGGGGAAATAAAGCTAGAATAAACTGGTCCGAAACCTTTGATAAAGCTGATGAGCTTTTGAGAACTGTAGGACTTAAAGATTCGTCTAAAACACTTATTAAGGATATTGGTGTTGGTAAGCAGCAGCTTGTAGAAATTGCCAAGGCTCTTGGTAAAAACGTACGCCTGCTCATTCTTGACGAACCAACAGCTTCTTTGAATGATACAGAAGCAAAGCATCTGCTTGATCTGCTTTTGGAATTCAAGAAACAGGGAATGACTTCTATTATCATCTCCCACAAACTTAACGAAGTTTCTTATGTTGCAGACAGAATTACTGTTATCCGCGACGGACAGACAATCACAACACTTGATAAACAGAAAGATAACTTTACCGAAGATATGATTATTTCTGCCATGGTAGGTAGAAGTATTACCGACCGATTCCCTAAGCGCGAATCTCATGTTGGCGAAGTATGCTTTGAGGTTAAAGACTGGTGTGTAGACCATCCTGTATTTGATGGAATTAAGGTTTGCGACCATATCAACTTTAATCTGCGTAAAGGCGAAGTTCTGGGTATTGCAGGCCTTATGGGTGCCGGACGAACAGAGCTTAGTATGAGTATCTTTGGTCATTCCTACGGAGCAAATATCCGCGGGCACATATATATGAACGGAAAGGAAGTATTCTTCCCAACTGTAAAATCTGCAATTAAAGCAGGCCTTGCTTACGTTACCGAAGACCGTAAAGGCAACGGTTTGATTCTGAGCGAATCAATCTGTAAGAATACAACTGCTGCAAAGCCAGAAAAGATTTCTAAGCACTACATTCTTGATTTTGATAAGGAACGCAAGTACTCAGAAGAAATGGCACAGGAAATGCACACAAAGTGTTCTTCTGTAATGGAAGATGTAGGTAACCTTTCTGGTGGAAACATGCAGAAGGTTCTTGTAGGAAAATGGCTTTTTGCTGAGCCTGATATTCTTATTCTTGATGAACCTACACGAGGTATTGATGTTGGTGCAAAGTACGAAATCTACTGTATCATCAACAAGATGGTTGCAGAAGGAAAATCTGTAATTATGATTTCTTCCGAAATGCCTGAGCTTTTGGGCATGGCCGACCGTATCTACGTTATGAACGAAGGTAAGATGATTGCCGAAATGGACGGAAAAGAAGCCACCCAGGAAAAGATCATGACAGAGATTATCAATTCCGGAAAAACATTAGACCTTAATACAGAAAATACACAGGAGTAAAAAAAATGAGTGAAAACAAAGCTAAAGTTTCTAATACATTAAAAGCAGTACTCAAAAGCAACACAATGCTTTTTGTACTTGTTGGAGTAATGATTCTGTTTGAAATCTTAATCAGAATCACAGGTCATGGTTCGCTGTTTGCACCAGCTAACGTTACAAACATTATTCGTCAGAATGCTTACGTAGCAATCCTTGCAACAGGTATGCTGCTTTGTATCCTTACCGGTGGTAACATCGATTTGTCTGTTGGTTCTGTAGTAGCCCTTATTGGTGCTCTTGCAGGTGTATTCATTGTAAACTGGGGCTGGCCAATCTGGCTTGCAGTTCTTGGATGTTTAATTCTTGGTACAGCAATTGGTGCTTTCCACGGTTTCTTTATTGCTTACATCCATATTCCACCGTTCATTACAACTCTTGCCGGTATGCTTTTGTGGCGTGGTGTTGCAACAATCGTTTTGGATGGTCGTCCAATCGCTCCATTCCCAGACAAATATCTTAGACTTTTTGAAAGCTATCTTCCAGCTACAAGCGATGCTACTTATGAAAAGTGGGGTGATATTGAAATCTTTGATGAATGGGTAGATAAATACATTCTTATTGTTACACTCGTTGTAACTCTTATTGCAATTCTTGCTTACGTTATTCTTGAAATTGTAAGCCGCCGCAACAAGATTAAGAAGAACTACACAGTATCTTCACGCGGTTCCTTCATTGCAAAGCTTATTGTACTTTCAATCGTAATCTTCATTATTGGTCAGTTCCTTGCTCGTGACCGCGGTCTTCCAGTTGTATTGATTCTTCTTGGTGTAATCATTGCAATTTATTCATACTTCACCCAGAACACTGTTCCAGGCCGCTACCTCTATGCAATTGGTGGTAACGAAAAAGCAGCCAGACTTTCTGGTGTAAACACAAAGAATGTAATGTTCTTTGCTTATACTAA
>JAEEGH010031025.1_pt1 | contig 10352 bp, 9 predicted proteins | sample 9134181 | NCBI WGS metagenome assembly JAEEGH01 (sample SAMN16246544, study PRJNA631951) | gut metagenome | biome: gut microbiome; feature: rumen; material: DP-attached | host: Bos | place: Iran: Karaj | collected 2018-10 | reverse complement strand
ACTAAAAACCAGACGGCACAGATACTGTAAGCTATGAGATACTTCGTTGTTGACGCCTTCACCAACCAACCCTTCGGCGGCAATCCTGCGGGCGTAGTGCTGCTCGAATCAGAACAGTTCCCCGAAGAGAAATTAATGCTGCAAATCGCTGCCGAGTTGCGTTATTCGGAGACAGCTTTCATCAGGCGACACTCCGACAAGGAGTTTACCATTAGGTATTTCACCCCAAAAGCCGAGGTTGAGCTATGTGGCCATGCCACCATAGCATCATTCTATTTGTTGCACCATGAAGGTTTGGCTTCGGGAACTTGCCTTTGCCACACGCTTGCTGGTGATTTACGCATCGAAGCAGGGGAGAGGGTGATGATGCAGATGGCCATGCCACGTATTGTGGCTACTGTCGAAGAAACGGAAGAAATCTATAAGGCATTGGGCATCAATGATTACCATCCCGTGATGCCTATACAAATTGCCTACTCGGGCCTTCCCGATTTGATGATTCCCTTGCCTGATGTGGACACCTTGCAGGCCTTGAATCCCGACATGGAGGCTATCGCTGCCATCACCAAGAAATATGATGCAGTAAGTTTCCATGTCTTTGCCTTCGCCAACGACAGCTACACAGCCCATGTCCGTGATTTCGGGCCTTTGTACGGCGTGCCCGAGGAATCGGCCACTGGCACCGCCAATGCGGCATTGACCTTCTATCTGCAACATAACGGATGCCTTGGCGCTGAAGCGGAATGCGCCTTCATGCAAGGTGAGGCCATGGGTCGGCCCTCCGTTGTTGCGACGTGTATCGACAAAGATGGTGCTATCTATGTGGGCGGCACGGCGGCGATTGTGGCGAAAGGAGAATTGTGTGTTTAGCTTATGTCGGAGCTGAAAACCATATTATCCGGCAGAATCAGCGGAGGCGATGCCCGAGCCTTGGCTGTTGACGACTTCAAGGAGGAACTTTTTCACTTGCTCTTTGACCCTGACAAGCGTACTTCCGACAATGCCGCCTGGGTGTTGACGCACCTGCCCAAAACCGCAGATGCCTGGTTGGCCGAAAGGCAAAATGCCCTTATTGATGAGGCCATGCACACCGAAAGCACCACTAAAAAACGACTGATTCTGAACCTATTGGAAAGAACACCCTTTGAGGCCGACAGCATCCGCACCGATTTCCTCGATTTCTGCTTCAACGCCATGCTTTCCGACGAAACCATCGGTGTGAAGTCATTGGCCATCAAACTGACTTATGCACAAAGCAATTTCTACCCGGAACTCCTTGAAGAGTTCAACACGGCACTCCAGATGATGGAGCCAGAGGTACTGCCAGCTGCGTTGAAACATATTAGGGGAAAGATGTTGAAAAAATGATCCATTGTAGGGTTCCTGAGTCCAGAGGCTCTCGACAGATCGAAGGACCCGTAACTCAAAATGAACAAACAATCAAACCATGAATAATCAATTCACTATTCGTCCCGCGAAGCCCGAAGAGGCAGGTCTCGTCCTTGAATTCATCAAGAAACTCGCCGTTTACGAGAAGTGTGCCGATGAAGTTGTGGCCAACGAGGCCACCATCTATCATTCCCTTTTTGTGGAACATTCCGCCGAGGTGGTCTTTGCCGAGGAAGGCGGCGCGGTCATCGGATTCGCTTTGTTTTTCCACAATTTCTCCACTTTTGTCGGGCGCAAGGGTCTGTATCTCGAAGACCTGTTCATCCTTCCCGAAAAACGGGGTCGAGGCTATGGTAAGGCCTTGCTGAAATATTTGGCAAAGATTGCTGTGGAGCGCAACTGCGGCCGCATGGAGTGGATCTGCCTCGATTGGAACAAACCCGCCTTGACCGTTTACCGCGGCATCGGTGCCGTGCCCATGGACGAATGGACGGTGCAGCGCTTGGACGAAACGGCATTGCGAAAATTCGCTTTGGAGGATTGACGATGGACGTGTTCCGCTATCCGACCCCAGAAGATTTCGATGACCTGCTGATGTGTACCGACGGTAAGGTGTTGACGGGCCTTTGGTTTGCTGGTTCACATGACGAAAACAAACATCCATTGGGCTTTGTAGAGACGCGGCGCGCCCCGTCTCTACCGCCCGTAATCCATGACACCTCTCGTTGGTTGGACCTCTATTTCACAGGCTGTCAACCCGATTTCACACCTGCCTATCGTTTGGATGGCCTGACGCCATTCCGCAAGACAGTGTTGGATATCGTGAGAGAGATACCCTTCGGAAAAACTATGACCTACGGCGAAATCGCAAAACGGTTGAAAATCAATTCTGCGCAGGCGGTAGGTGGCGCAGTGGGTTGGAACCCCATTTGCCTCATCGTGCCCTGCCATCGCGTGATGGGCGCTAATAGAAACCTCACGGGCTATGGGGGAGGCATGCACAACAAAATCGCGTTGCTGAAGCTGGAAGGATGGTGGAAATAGCGTGTTGTGTCTTATTCGAAACCAAAGAATTCTTTCAGTCCTTGTTTTTCTTTCAGTTCATCTGGCGTGAAACCATAGTGTGCTGCCGCCGAAAGCGTCACCACGTTTTCAAGGAATTCGTCGTAGGATAATTCGAACCATTCTTCAGGGATGTCGGTGTGGATGGTGCCGCCGTCGTTGTGGCCGCCGCCCCACCACCATGATTCGTCGAGTGCCGCCTCGTAGGTGCCATCGTCCATCTTGACGAAGGCATACCAAGTGGTCCATTCTCTCATTCCTTCAGGTGTTTTTTCACCTTCATAATGCGGAGCGGAATGGTCTTTGTCCGAGTAGCCTGGCTGCCCTTTATTGGCATCATGTCTATACACCCAAAAACGCTCGTTGGTCTCATTAGGAATCCTTTCCAAAGTAAGGCCGTCACAATGATATATGGATCTCTTCCTGCCCTTTACCCTATTTTCAGCAGTCATCATCTTCGTGATGGCAGCGATAGGTCTCTTTGCGTTTTTGTCTTTCAACAGGCCTTTTTTTTCAAGGAGGTCCTTGATGGGTTCAAGTTCATTTTTCCAACTGTTGACATAATACCTGCAAGTGTTGTCTTCGTAAACATAATAACTGCCCACAAATATGTCGTTGTAGGTGATTTTGTAATGATCGATAAGCCAACCCATAGTTTTATGGTGTTTAAATAATAATCCTGTTTCCTTTTCGTATGTTGATGGTGCCTGGCATAATATGCGAGGCAAAGATAGGAAAATTGTTCTTATTTTCGAAGGCTCTTCCTAAACACAACCCCTTTCTTTTCCCAAATTGGCATTTCGCGTTTGACGAGAATACTATAGAAGCGTTTGTAGTCGGTTGCGAAGTCTGTTTCAGAAGACCAGTCGGGGTAGGCATTCCAGGCACGTTCGGCAACACCTAATGCTTTTGGAAACATCTGGTAGGTGGCATCGTCAAAATTAGGAGTTGTGACGACCAAAGCTGCGCCTGTACACCGATGAGGTCACCCTTGTAATCTTTGGGCTGCATGGCAAAAGTTTTGCGTTCGTCGACATAGCCTGCCCAGGAAAGACCTATTTCATCGGACGCATTGTTATAGGCGAGGTCAAGATAGGTGTAGGCAGTGGGTGAAAGTACTATAGGGAAGCCTTCAATGCCGTCGGTATTCCATATATTGAGGAAATACAGCGATTGTTTGAACCGTTCCTGCGTCTGTGGTTCCAATCCTCGGGCGATGTCCTCCCATCCGGCAAGACGAATGCGTCGACTCTCGGCAAGGTCAAGCATGTTGCTGATAAAGATTTCCTTCATTTCATGGCGATTATGCCCTGCCCAAGCACCGTCGGGTACCTCGTCGCCGCCAATGTGTATGGCGGGTAGTGGCACGTTTGCCTCTTGGTGCATGCGAATGACCTCATCGAAGACTATCCCATAGAACTTGTATACACTGGGTAAGTTGACGCTTAAGACATTGTCGGTATAGTCTTGTGCCGACCAGTAGTGCGAAGTGTCCGCGGGGTCTTGTAAACGGAAGCTTTTGTCGCCCGTGCGACGTCCATAAGCCTGCATGGCTTTGATGGAAGCTCGGGAGTGTCCAGGCGTATCAAACTCGGATATCACCACGATGTGGTGTTCCCAGGCATAACGAAGGATTTGCTCATACTCTTCGGTCGTGTAGTACGTCGCATTATCAATGCGGCCGTTAGCTGTGGGTTTTAATGCTTCAGTCTCCTGTAGGTCCCAATCGGGTAAGACGTGATGTGCGCTAAATTCCGTGAGATCTGGCAAGTTGTTGATTTCCAAACACCACGATTCGTCGTCGGCCAGATGGAAATGTAAAACATTGAGTTTCCAAGAGGCCATCAGGTCTATGATTTCCAGCACTTCGTGAACGGTTCTGAAGTCGCGTACCACATCAAGCATAAAGCCACGATAGGGCAAGTCTGGCCAATCCTCAATGGTCATGGGCTGTAGGGGATGTGGCAATTGGGCAAGAGTGGTTTGGGCATAGAAAATACCATCCTCATCATCAGCTTCCACTTTGGGCTTTCCATCAGCTCCCACCGTGATGCGGTACCATCCTATGGGATGAATTTCGGTTTTTTTTTCATCTGCGCAGTGTCATACTGAACACGTTTGACTTGAGGAATGATGTCGCCAAGCTGGACTTCATATTGGCATTCAAAATCTTTTTCGGATGTCTGTGGCTCGGGCTGTTCCAAGAAATGATAATATACATCTATAGGTTTGTCAGGCTCGCCTTTTTGTTGAAGTATAAAGCTCTCGGGTGCCCATGAATGTCTTGGCAGTGGACGCCCGTAATACATAAGCGAGACGTTGCCGCCTGCCAGTATGTCGATGAATCATGATGTCCTTTGATAATGCTGGATTGCTGGTCCTTTCACCATAGTCTTACTATCGAAGAGTTCTTGAAACCATACCCTTGAATTAACGGGTATGTTGGTGAGTACAAGAGTATGCAACGCATGCCCGTCATCCTGTTTGGCGCCTTCGGTCCATTCCGCTGTAGGCACCCGATGGCAGGCTGCTGTCAGCAAGAGAACAAGTAAAAAGAGTGTCGAATTGCGCATGGTGCTTTTTTCTGATGTCCGTTGTTTTCAACTCATACTTAGGCAGCAAATGTACCGCTTTTTTCCTTGCCGACCTTCATATACGGATAATAAATAAACCACGAATTACGTTTTTATATCATACTTTCAGAACGTTTTTGAGTTTTTTTGCTAGACTAAAGAGAGAATTTTGTAATTTCGTCCCAAATTTTGACTTATGAAATCACGAAAGAAAATTGGCATGATGATGGGTTTGTTACTCTTTTTAACAGTTTCATTATCAGCTCAAAAGCATATTGAAAATTACAATCCTGAAGTTCTTTTCAACGATGGTGTACTGCTGTTTCAAAATCAAGAATATGGTGCTGCGCTTTCACTTTTCACTCAATATCGTGCACAAGCTGGCGATGCAAAATCGCAGCATTGTGTAGATGCGCAATATTATGAGGCGGTCAGCTCGCTCTATTTAGGTCAGGCTGATGGTCCTGCAAAAGTCATTCAGTTTGTGAATGACAACCCTGGCAGCACATGGGCAAAACATGCCAATTTCCTATTCGCCAACCATCTTTTTAAGGAAAAGAAATACAAGGAGGCGTTGGCTATCTATGAGAAGACAGACACTTTTTCACTCACTACCGATGAAGCGCAGCAGATGCAATTCAACATGGGTTATGCGTATTTCCAGTCGAATAATCTCGACAAGGCAATGCCTCTTTTCCACGGCCTGATGATGAATGAGGGAAAATATAAGGATTCGGCTCGCTACTATTACGCTCATATTCAATATGTAAAAGAGAAATATACCGAGGCTTTGGATAATTTTCGCCGTTTACGAACGCATATTGACTATGCCAAGGTGGTCCCATCTTACATCATGCAAATTGCTTATCTCAAGGGCGATTACCAATCGGTGATAGAGGAAGGACCCGAATATATCCGTCAGGCCGACAAGAAGCGTAAGTCGGAGATGGCACAAATCGTCGCCGATGCTTATTTCCAACAAAAAGATTACGGCAAAGCCTTGGAATACTATGACATCTATAAGAAAAACTTGACTCGAGGCGTATCTCGTGAGGCCTATTACCAGATAGGTGTCAGCAAGATGATGAAAGGAGACTATAAGAATGCCATTCCTGATTTACAAAAGGTGGCTGGCAACAACGACATCCTTGCGCAGTATGCTTCCTATTATCTGGCTTCATGCTATGCCAAGACGGATGAACAGAAATATGCCCGTAGTGCCTTCTTTACTGCTTATTCTGCGGGAATTGATGCCGAACTTGCCGAAGAAGCTCTCTTTGATTATGCGCGACTGAGCCTTATTCCTGGCACGGATCCCTTTAACGAGGCAGTGGGGTTGCTTGACAACTTCATCGCTGAGAATCCTGATTCGGAGCGTAAGGCCGAAGCTGAGGAAATGGCCATTTATCTATTGCTCAACGCGAAAGAAAACGATGAAGCTCTTCTTCGCCTTGAAGCGATGAGGAAGAAAAGTGCAGAGTTGCAGACGGTATACAACGATTTGCTGTATTCAACGGGTATTGATCATTTCCAGAAAGGCAGTTACGACAAGGCACAGGAATATTTCTCTAGGATTATGAACAGCAGCCAGGACGTGACCAAGAAGGCGGAGGCTTGCTTCTGGATGGGCGAGTCGGCCTATCAGATGGGTGACTATACCAAAGCGGGTAAATACCTACTTCAGTTCAAGGGGATGAAAGCCGCCACAAGCCTGCCTGAGTATTGTCTTGCAGACTATGACTTGGGCTACATTTATTACCAAAAGCCTGATTATACTTCTGCGATAATGCGTTTCAAGAGTTTCGTCCGTCTAGCCAAAGATAGCAGTCAGAACGACCTCAAGACTGATGCTTACATCCGTCTCGGCGACTGTTATTTCATGGAACGCAATTACACTTATGCCATTAATTATTACGATCAGGCTATCCGTCCTGGGAAACGCAACGCTGACTATGCCCTTTATCAACAGGGACTTTGTTATGGTGCTAAAGGCAATGTGAATCAAAAGATTAATATGCTGAACGACCTAATACAGGCCTATCCGAGTACTCTCTATTATGAGCAGGCACTGTTCGAAATAGGAAATACTTACCTCGTACACGGAGACAAACGCTCGGCTATTGCCAATTTTAATCGCCTCATCAAGGATCGTCCACGTTCGACTTATACACGTCAAGCCATGATGAAGGTCGGCATGATTTATTACAACAACAACCAGTACGATCAAGCCTTGGCCAATTTGAAGAATTTGGTATCCTCGTATCCTAACACTGACGAATCACGCGAGGCCATGAACATCATCCGTAGCATCTATATGGAACAGAACAACTTGGATGAGTATTTTGGCTATGTCAACGCCAATGGCGGTCAGGTGAAGGTTACCCAGCAGGATTCTCTAGCATTTGCCAATGCGGAGGGCTTCTACCTCGATGGCCAGTATCAAAAGGCTCAGACCGCATTGCAGTATTATTTCGACAACTTTAAGCGCGGCGCCTATTTGTTGAAGGCTCATTATTATGGTCTCGAATGTGCCGAAAGAGTGGGAACGGAAGACCAAATCATCGCACACCTTAATTATATATTATCGCAACCAGACAACGACTACACTGACAATGCGTTGTTGAAGATGGCACGCATAGAATATGAAAAGAGCAACTATAATAAGGCTGGAGAGTGTTATGAGTGCTTGTATCGCATTACAGAGGAGCCGCTTAGACGACTCGAAGCCCTCGAGGGCAGCATGAAGAGCAATTTCTTCATGGGTAAATACGACAAGGCTATCGAAATGGGTGAGATTTTGCGGCAGTCGCGCGACTTAACTGATGAGCAGGTCAATCAGATCAACCACATCATGGGCAAGTCGTATTTCGAGAAAGGCAGTTATAGTGCGGCCATTGAGAGGCTTGACAAAAGCGCACATAACGACAAATCGGTGTATGGTGCTGAGAGTGCCTACTATTCTGCTATGGCTTCCATCAAGTTGAAGCAATATGACGAAGCCGAAAACAAGGTTTTCAATATCGCTGACAATTTCTCTAACCATGATTATTGGGTTGCCAAGTCGTTCATTGCGTTGGCTGACGTGTATGTGGCCAAGGACAACTATTTCCAAGCCAAGGAAACTCTTCGCAGTGTCATCGACAACTACAAAGGTAGCGACCTGAAACAGGAAGCTCGCAACAAACTCGCCGAAGTAGAGCGTAAAGAGCCTAAAGTGAGCAAAAGCAACGGTATCGAACCTATAGAAATGGAATAAACCTAGCCCTTTTGGGGTGACGTATCAGCAAGCAGGTGACGTGAGCCCTGCTCTAACACAACAAATAATGAAAAGACACATTCTAATAACAACCTTGGCCCTTATGGCCGTCACCGTTTTCGCCCAGCATGACGAACAAGTCACCGTAGAAGGCAAATACCGTCCTAAAGTGAATAAGGTGAATAAAATGCAACTCACTCCTGAAACACCTCCGCCTTCTTACAGTTTTCCTAGCTCAGAAGTCAATCCCAAGGAGGCCAAGCAGAAGTTTGCCTTAGACTTGGAGAAAATCGCTCCGACGGCTTTCTTGCCAAAAAATGACAAGCTTGTCACCCCAACGGAGAACTTTCTTACGGCTGGTATTGGCACTCGGCTCTCGCCTATCTTTCTATACAAGCACAATTCCATGCAGACAAAGACCTTGGGGCTTGGTGTGGGTATCAAACACAATTCTTCGTGGCTTGATATTAAGGATTATGCACCTTCGGGCTACATGAACAATGCCTTTGATGTCAACATCACTACGAGCAAGTTCGATGGCTTTCAGGTGGATGGGGGCGTGTATTACAAGAATGACATGTACCATTATTATGGTATCAATTTGGCGGAAGACTCGTTGAACAAGGAACAACTTGAGATATATGCCCCTAGGATCACTTATAATAAGTTGGGAGGGCACATGGGTCTGGCCTCTACTTCGACTCGTGTCGGCGAACTGGGTCATGTCGCCCATGTGGACTATTTCTACCTGCTTGGGAGAGAACATAATCTGGACCTTGGCTACACTCTTGGCTATGCCAAAAATTTCTGGGGCGACAAAAGCCATCCGCAAAAAGTAGGCCTTGACTTGGGATTCCAATACGATTATTGTATAGGGCAAGGCAATAAGCTGTTTGTGGTCGACCGTATCTGGTTTAAAATCAATCCATTCATTGAGACAAGCGAAGAGTTTTACCGCTTGCATCTTGGTGTGTGTTTGGACGGAACTACAAAGGGCTCAGATAAGGACAAGTTCTTGGCTGTTCGTCCTGATGTGAGTGGTAGCTTGTTCGTTTTGGACAAGAAATTGGAATTCTATGCTGGACTGAACGGGGGACGTAAACTGCAGCGTTTCAGTGATGTTGTTGAGAATAATCCTTTCGTTACGTCATATTTGAGTCCTTCCTTGCTGGTTCAGAACGTGAAACTTGGCTTCGAGGGAGGTGTGCGAACCAATATCATGGAGATTGTGGATATGCATCTTGGCGTTCGGTATCGCAATACCGCCGGTGACCCGTTCTATGTCAATCATATTCCTGAACCCAACGATGTGCCTCAAGGCTACGACCCCATTTTGAATACATTTGAGCTGGTCTATGATGAAACCCAGACTGTTACTGTCATGGCGGATGCCCGCGTCAAGATGCGCAATAGCCTTACAGCGGATTTGGGATTTGCTTATAATAGCTGCAAACCCACTGTTGAGGAATATGCTTGGTATCGTCCTACAGCAGAAGGAAAACTGAAAGTGACCTACGATTTTGATGAACAGTTGTCTTTCAATACCACTCTCCTTTATCAAGGCGGACGTTATGCAAAGGTTTGGGACGGCATAGTCGATTGGCAGAATTTTAATTTCAAGGCTGAAAAACTTAAGGATGTCTTTGACCTCAGCCTCGGTGCCGACTACAAGGTGAACGAGCAGATTACGGCTTTCGCCTTGCTTGATAATGTGGCGCATCAGAAGTATCAATTGTATTACAATTATCCTGTCACAGGAATTCAGTTCTTTGCTGGAGTGAAGTTGAGATTTTAAAGATGTCTTAAACACTCTAAAAAGCTTCTTCTGGTGGATGGGGCTTTTTCTTACCCGCGTACGCGAGTAAACAAGGTGTTTCCAAAATTTGCCCGTTTTTAGCCCCGTAGAGCCGTTTTGGACAAAAAACAAAATTCTCAACTTTTTTGTGTTTTGTGCCGAAATTTTCCGTATCTTTGCACCTTTAATTGAAAACAGCTAAATTTTAGAAAATGACTGAAGAAGAGAAAAGAGAATTGGCAAGCGAAGAATATGGTGCCAGTAAGATTCAGGTTTT
>JAEEGH010031024.1_pt1 | contig 10353 bp, 15 predicted proteins | sample 9134181 | NCBI WGS metagenome assembly JAEEGH01 (sample SAMN16246544, study PRJNA631951) | gut metagenome | biome: gut microbiome; feature: rumen; material: DP-attached | host: Bos | place: Iran: Karaj | collected 2018-10 | reverse complement strand
CTCATAATAACCAAGAACATGATTGTTACTGTCACGCAGACACTGGCGTCCACTGAATTCTACGTCAATGTAACCAATAACGTGCTGGTTACGGTCTCGTAATGTTTGTCTTGCCATAATCCTAAATGTTAATATGATTCTTATCTCAGATTCGTCAGGACCAGATAGCCCCCTCCGCATTTGATGTCATGCTGACGGATGATGGTCTCAGCGTCAGCCTTTGCCTCGTCGAGGGTGGCCACATAGGGATTATCTACCCAGAGATAGCCTTCTGGCTGGTAATAGTGGCCGTCGATGCCTCGCATGATGGTGTTGTAGAGATTTCCGTCACGCTGGCGCAAGATGTTGATGGTGAGATGTTCATCGTAAAGATGCCATGCAAGCAGCCTTGCATATTCCTCGTCCTTGAGGTCAATATTGCAAGAATAGACGTTGGTAGTACCGTCTGGCTTCAGCTCGTGAATCTTGAACGCATACTGATGATAGACATAATCGAGATTGATGTCGACAGGGTCGCCATAGAACATATCGGAGATGACATCTTCGTCGTCAATGATCTCTTGAAGATGATTAACAAAGTCCTGGCCGTAACGCTCTTTGAGGGTGCGGATTTGACTTACCAAGTCGTCGGAAAGCTCGACGAGCATACCTGCATATTCAGGGTAAGGCTCGCTAATACCCTTTGACTCGTAGTAGTTCTTACGCTCCTTGGTTGCAAGGAATTCATTGGCCAGCTGCAGGGCCTGTTCAAAAGTCTCAATCATCATATTCTATAAATATAAGTTATTAAAAGTTTCACGGTGCAAAGGTACGAAATATAATCGGATCAGGCATTGAATATATACGTATAACAGGCATCCTAATCAGAGATGAAAGCATCGCCACCAGGTACGTTTGGGAGCATTGGGAGAGTTAGGGATGCCGGATGCGTCAAAAGTCGTCGTTATGTTCAGACCGAATTTCTGATTCATCTCCTGAGCCATTGCCTTGAAGTCTGCGCCATGGTCACATTTGTCGTTCGTACCGTAGAGGAGCAGGTAATAATGGATCATTTCGTGAACCATGATATTCCTGAAGGTTTCTTCATCGAAATCAAAATAGTCGGAGAAGAGTAGCCTTTTGCGCTTATCTGCCTTCCCTTTTCTCCTGTCGTATTCGAACCGAGCAAGAATACGAAAAGAGTGAAGAAGGCCATATTTAGGAGTAGGCAACCTGTGGTCGAAGTACTTCCGGTTGCACTCCCAAAACATGTGGGGCATCGTGTTATAATCTGCTATCATGCTATCTATTTCTTCGCCAGTTGAATGATTTCGTCAGGGATTGCGACCTTATACTCCACATCCTCGACTTCCACCTGGGCATCCATGTGCTCGGTGAAGAAGGTGTCCACTTCGTCGTCATTGAGTCCTGTCACATAGTCATCAAGCCAGCTACGGAAGGCATCTGACTTGGCATAGCCCATCTCCTCCTCGTCGAATTCTCCGTTTTCATCAAGGTAGTCTTCCTCATCATATTCGAAAGAGAAGCCACATTCACGCTCACAATAATCCATCAGTTCGTCTTCATCATATTCGTAGTAGCCATTATTGTAGCCCTCCCATAACCAGTGCATATACTCTGCATGGCGGGCCATTTCATGGTATGCTTCGTCGAGCTTCTCATAGAGGGCAGGATGAGAAGTCTCAAGATCGAGTTTCTCAACACTGGTCGTGTTCTTCTCTCGCATCAGTTGTACCAACGTGGCTACTTCTTCGTCGGATAATTCTATTGTACTCTCACCACTGGTGTAAACGGAACCACTATGAGAGAAACCAAGAAACTGTTCACATTCAATTTTATATTCTGCCATAACACTAAAGAATTAAAAGTTTAACGTTTGATGGTGCAAATTTACGAAAAAACGGTTGGAGTTGGATTCTAGTTATATGTATACCATGCTGATTTTTTGCTCTTTATGTAGATTTATTCCTTTTGCGTAGCAATTTAGTCTATTTTTTTGTATCTTTGCACACATATTACCACTAAAGCCATATTGTATGACTGAACAAATCAAAATCGGATCAACGCTGAAATGGACTCTGCAAAGCCCAAAAGAAACAGGTGTGGATAATAGTGGGTTCTACGAGTTCATAGATGACAACTTCATCCCAGAAGGGGCGAACTCACATATTTCAGGTGTTGTTGTTTACATCTCAGATGGCTCGGCTATCATACAAGTTACCGACATGACATCAGACATGTTTCCCTTTGCACTCTTCTACAATGAAGTAAAGAACAGGTTCTTGGGATTTGAGGTTAAAGGGAGCAATCCATATCAGAAGTATTTCTGTCTAGATTTAACAACAATGGTTAGTCTCTTCTATTATTACGAAGGAGAAGGGTTCCTGGCTGCCGCAGAGTTTGATGATGATGACCATTTTGACTGGTATGAACAGCCTGACTCAGATGAAGGACAAGATATCCAGACTGAGATGGGAGAAGGTGTCGTGCCAGACCAGATAAACATAGAGTTATCAGCAGAAGACATTGAATCGTATGAGAATCAAGAGGCATTCTGTAGCTCTGATGATATTAACATGATGGATGATAATGGAGATATCTCTATTTCTAGCGGAGGCAATCCGTGTAGTATCGTAAGAGCTAATTCATGGTTTAATACACGTGACTGTGCAATAATTACAGCATGGCGAGGTGGGAAAAGCAGAAAGACTAATGATGACAACAACAGAAAGCTTCAGAAAAGGCTACGGGAATTGGGATATGGCGTAACGAAGATTACGGGGTGGTTCCCAGAAAAGGACAAAGAGGTAGCACGAGAGAATAGCTTTTTGACAGTCAATCTGAATGATGAAGAATCCTTCCGTAGTAATATCTTTGAACTGTCAGAGCTATACGAGCAAGACAGTTTTCTATACAAGAAAGCAGGTAGGGACATTCCTGCAGTATATGTTCATACAAATGATGATACGGGGAAAGGAACAGAAGAATTAGCCGGAAGGCTGCGTATCGGCAATATGGAAGCCGATGTCTATAGTCAGATAAAGGCTGGAAGAATAACATTTGAATAAGATTTAGTATATGTTAGGAGCTATCATTGGTGATATCGTTGGCAGTCGTTGGGAGTTTAATCCAACGAACGACTACAATTTTGAATGGCTGTCAGATAAGAATGACTTCACGGATGACACCATCTGCACGGTGGCAGTTGCTGATGCCATACTCCATAACTCAGAAGACTTTGGCAAATACATTCATGAATGGTGCCGTAAGTACCCTAATCCAATGGGTGGATACGGGGGACGTTTCGCTCAGTGGGTAAGGAGTGACCATCCCCAGCCATATAACAGCTTCGGTAATGGGAGCTCAATGAGAGTGAGTCCTGTTGCATGGGCAGCAAACGACTTGGAGTTTAAATATCTGATGGATATGGCAGAAAAGAGTGCTGATTGTTCCCATAACCATCCGGAGGGCATTAAGGGTGCTCAGACGGTTGCTTTGGCTATTCAATATGGAATAGAGTTGCCGTGTTATCACCCGAATTTTACCCAAGAACATGTCAAGGAACTTGTTGGGACTTGCGCAAGTCGTGCTGGATATAATATCAATATCAGGAAAGAAGATGTTATCAATAGGTTTGATGAAACTTGCCAGGGAACTGTACCTGTTGCACTTTGGATAATTGGCGAAAGTACCTCATTTGAGGATGCAGTAAGAAAGGCTGTAAGTCTTGGCGCTGATGCTGATACCCTCGGAGCGATTGTCGGTAGCATAGCTGAAGCGATATGGGGTATTCCTAAAGATATGCAGCTGCAAACAATGAAATACCTGCCTACAGATATGAAGAGAGTGATTCTTCAATTCTATAGGCGATATATAAGAGACAGCTTTATTGCAGGTTATGTCGATGAAGGGGCAACAATAGACTTGTTGACTGAAGATGTAAAATGAAGTAATAATACGGTTTCAAGAATGAGAAAACTTGCATATAGTTACATTGTCATTGCGCTGCTATTCATGGTTTCATGTACTAGTAGGAAGAGTGCTAATGACGTTAACATTGATGACGTGGATAGTATTGCTGTTTTGGACTCAATGCGTCCTGATATGCCACCTCCACCGCCATACAGTGGCAGCTTTGATGGTCATCGTCCACCGCCTCCTGATGGTATGCGCCCTGGCGGACCGCCACCTCCGCCACCACAAGGGAAAGGCCGTCCTCCTCATAAGCAGGACAATATGCGTGGCTTCGATCCTGCATCTGAGGATGACATGGATGATAACGGTATGAGCCGCTATATGGAGAATAATGATGAAGAAGGATGGGATTAAATAGTATCGATTATGGCATATACATACAAATATCCGAGACCTGCAGTGACGGCTGACTGCATTGTAATAACAAGAGATTCAGAGCCGAAGGTACTGCTTATACAGAGGGGAGGAGAACCTTTTAAAGGAGGTTGGGCTTTCCCCGGTGGTTTTATGAATATGGACGAGACGACTGAGCAGTGCGCCGTCAGGGAGTTGGAGGAAGAGACGGGGCTTCGAGTGTCGAAGATACAGCAGATAGGAGCCTATTCGAAGGTTGACCGTGACCCACGAGGAAGGACTATCACGGTTGCTTATCTTGCAGTCGTTGATGAACCTATGGCTGTCACTGGGCAGGATGATGCTGCCAAGGCAGAGTGGTGGCCATTATCGGACTTGCCGCATCTGGCATTTGACCATTATGACATCATACAGGATGCAATCAGAGCTTATAAAAAATTGTGAAATAAAAAGATATTATTATGGCAAGATGTCCCAAAACAGCAACAGAAGCTTTCAAGAGGCTCGACAAGAGATTGAGTGAAGACGAAAAGAAAGCAATCAGAGATGCAGAAGATATGTTTGAATTTCACTTTTCACTTGGTCTGTGGATTCGTAATTACTGGATTCATACAGGAGAAAGAGAGAATCTGGAATCACTCCTTAAAGATCTTGGTGAACCAGAATTCCTTATTGGCGATATGGCATCATCAGCAATCTTAGATGCTTATCAGAAACACTTGAAAGAATAGTAATTTCCTTTAGTGCATGATTTATGAAGAGCAATTTACACCAACTGTTAAATTGCTCTTCTTTAACCTATTTACGTTTCCAATTCAGATAAAATGTTATTTATTATGTCTCGAACGTCTCTTTTATGGTTATTCTTTCCTATTAGGCGCAAAGAACCATCTTCCATATAGGCTTTTTTGTTCACCTCCAGCATCATAGATTGGTAGGGAAACGGGCAGTCAGGGGTTTCAGAATTGCTATATGGCTCATTGATACCCACCTTGTAGCCATTGTCTTCAAAGAGATTGACGGCTAACTCAACAGTTTCTTTATGAGGCTTCGACCAATCTTCATTGAAGCCTATACAGATATCCACATCACTCATTTCACTGGGAAAAGAGTGACAATCAAGGAGCAGAGCACCTTCGCAGAGATTATCCCTAAGTCGCTGTTGGTGCCAATGCCATAAACCCAGCAGTTTTGCCTCGTTCTCTTCAGGTACAGTACGCATGTACCCATCGAACTGTTTGTAAACAATCCCCTGTCCATGCTGTTCCAAGGGGTCATCCCAAAGCCTTTCAGCATCTACAATGAATCGTGAGTATGGGAATCGCACGGTTCTTACCTTCTCACTCCTATACCCATGAAACAGGAAATCAGTGTGCCAGTCAGTCCACTTCAGGACAATGTCATTGATGAATCGCTCATCAATGTTCCAGAAACTCAATTGGTTGTCGTACAGGCCTTCAATAGAGGCATGCGGCTCGTTAAGAACAATTCGCTTGTATTGCATGTCGTTATCATTTTAGTTAATACTCACTTAACTCGCATCCCTTTACCACCGTGGCATAACGTTAGCTCGGTTGGTGTGCATTGAAGCACTCTTGATGCTTATTCGGGTGCAAAAGTAACAATAAAATCCGAAACAAACAAAATAAACCAAACTTTTTTTCTGCTACGAAAAAAGGCTTCATCTGCCTATTATACCTTTGCACCCAGAATGATGAAATAAGGCTCGTTAGCTCAGCTGGATTAGAGTACGACGCTACGAACGTCGGGGTCGGGAGTTCGAATCTCTCACGAGTCACCATCAATGCTTCATGGTGTAACGGTTAGCACGTCAGATTCTGAATCTGGAAGTGGTGGTTCGAATCCATCTGGGGCAACGACATAGGGAACTTTGGCAGACTTGGTGTATGCGGAGGACTGAAAATCCTCAGAACGTGGTTCGACTCCACGAGGTTCCACTGATAATGCCCTATGGTATAACGGTAGCACAACAGGTTTTGGCTCTGTTAGCGAAGGTTCGACTCCTTCTGGGGCGACGATATACTGCTCCATGGTGTAATGGTAGCATACCAGATTCCGGTTCTGGAGGTGGTGGTTCGAATCCATCTGGAGCAGTTTTTTATGGAGTTTGTGGCCGAGAGGCTTAGGCGCAAGTTTGTGGCACTTGTCAACGCAGGTTCGAATCCTGTCAAACTCCCTGTTGGTCGGTTCATCTAGACGGTAAGGATTACAGATTTTCAATCTGTCCACACGAGTTCGATCCTCGTACCGACTACAAAACGCTTCAATAGCACAGAGGTAGTGCAGCTCACTTGTAATGAGCAGGTCGCAGGTTCGAATCCTGCTTGAAGCTCTGATTTCTGGATGTGGTGTTTAATGGTAGCATTCGTGGTTTGGGACCATGCGGAGTGAGTTCGAGTCTCGCTATCCAGACAAAAAGGCTCCCTCTTTGGCATAATAGCCTTAGAAGGAGTCTCTCATTTATACGAAGTTCAGAATGGCCATCAGCCTGTTCTCAACTTTCTTCAGGACTTTCCGAGTCCTGGCATTGTCGGTGTTATCCTTGTTCCCAAGAAGAGTGATGGCCTCCTTTATCAGCTTACAGTCATCAGCTGACAAAGGCATCTCCGTGATGGAATAGCTGGGGTCGGCATATCTGTAGTAGATTCTGTCGTACACCTCTATAGGCGCATTGTAACCCAACTTGTCAGACCTCATGATTTGTATATCCATCTGAACAGTTCTAGTGCAAACACCCTTGGTGATACCCTCCATGTCGTACAGTGCCTCGCAGCAAGCATCCACGAGGTCGTCGAGCGTCCATCTTCTGTATCTGTTTCTCAAACAGTTGTCTATCGTCTTGTACCTTATCAAGGCATTCTTATTTGCAGGCATAGTTTTTTTCTTCTTTACGTAATAAAACAAAAATAGTTGGAATCTCCCTCGGTAAGGATGTCCCAACTATCACTCTATTTCAATTCTCTCTTGACGGCAGCCTATGATGCCCGGAAGATAAAACTATGTTCTTGATGACGTGGTAATCCTATACCGCATGTGCATGGTGTACCAAATGGATGCTGCACATAACATGTCTGTTCGAAGCGTCGCTGACTCCGAACAAAACCTTGTGATGTTATGTTTACTATCGCGTTCATACTGTATAGGATTCTTAAAATCGGCTGCAAAGATACAAATTAAGAACGAAATCTTTTTTCGTAGCTGGGAAAAAGTTTTGTTTTTAACATTTCTGGCTCAATTTTAGGCAGTTACAACCACAAAAAAGAAGGGAACCCCATTTCTGAGATTCCCCGAAGTCCTCTTGCGAGGCATATGATAGAGTAATGGAAACAACCTCAGCGGCGACCTCCGAAGTGGCCGGAACCACTACGATTGCTGCGAGTGTTCATAGCGACTTCGCGATTCGGAGCCTTATGAGCATTGTTGTGGTTACCCATATTGTGGTTGCCCATGTTATGGTTGCCCATGTGACCCTTGTCGTTCATCACCCTTGCACCTCTGTCCGGCATTGGAGCAGGATTGTGCTTTGCAACAGGAGCAGGATTGTGCTTTGCAACAGGAGCAGGTGCGGGCTTGTGCATGTGAGCATAGTGTGAGCCATGAACCTTGTTGTGACCGCCCTTGTAAGTTACGAAAAACTTCGGATGCGCATTGTAGAAACGGTCTCTACCATAGTGAGAGTAAACTGCGAATGTCCATCCACCAGCCTTCCATGCTACGGGGCGATAGAAGTGGTTCAGTGCTACATACTTGTCATACTGCCAGCTGTTCAGCACGAAGCGGAGGTCAGCATTACGGCGATCCCACCAGATACCAAACACGTCGCCATGTCCGTTCAGGCTCATCAGGTAGTCGAGGTTGATCTCGTAGACTGCCTCATACTGTGCAGCTGTGAGGTTCAGCTCGTAAGCCATCTTGTCGCTCAGGAACAGAGCCTCGTGCTTTGCTGCGTTATAGCTCATAGCGTTGGTCGAGATAGTCATGACCATCATCACTGCCAGAATCATCATCTTCTTCATATCGTTATCTCCTATACTTTAGAGTTTGACATTTTGTTTCTTGTTCTCGCTGCAAAGTACGGCATTTTTCAGGAGGATTCAAAAGGAATCTTCCTAAACTGAAGGGTGGTTTCTCCTAAATCGTTTTAGGGAAAATCCCCATGCACTGTTTTAACGATTGTCCTGTATGATATCCATTCGCAAGACAGAAGTGCTCTCACCAAGCATCTTGACGAACTCTTTAGTGGAATTCTTCACGTAGGCATTCTTCAGCATGTGAATACAGCCCAGCATCTCCTTTTCAGGTGTTTCCGTATCGACAATCGGTATAGCCTTCAGTCCATGTTCGCCAACAACGGTACTCTCGCTGAGTATGGTGACGTAGTTAGACTCCCTGACGAGTCGGAAAAGCAGATAGACGGTATTCATCTCTACCTTTATCTTATAATGGTAGTCTTGATCGGCAATGGCATGTCGGAAGGCACTGCGGGCCTGTGTACCCCGTCGCGTCAGTGCCAGATCATAATGTTGCAGCTCTTCAAGGGTGATGCTATTGCGACTGGCCAGCGCGTGGTTCTCATTGACAATGGCTGCCAGACGGTGGTGGAACAAGACACGGCTCTCTATTTTGGGATTGGCCACTGTCGGTCGGAAAGCCAGTACGAAGTCCAGTTCATGGTTCTCCAACTGTGTGATGAGTTCAGCCATCGTAGACTGCGTCACATTCATCTTGACGTGGGGATATTTGCGCAGAAAGGCAGTGACCGTCTCGGCCATGATGCTGGCAAAGGAGAAGGTGACGCCGATATTCAGTTCACCGCCAACGAGATTTTTCAGCTCGTCGAGTCGCAACAGGCAGTTGTCTGCCGACATCAGCGTGTCTTTGGCCAGCGGCAGCAGCGTCTGTCCTGCCTCCGTGAGCGACACCTCATGACTATTGCGCAGAAAGAGCGGCTGCTGGAACTCGTTTTCCAATTGCATAATCTGGTGTGAGAGGGTGCTCTGGGTGATGAACAGATCCTTGGCTGCCTGCGAGAAATTCAGCGTCTCTGCCAGGCGAACAAAATATTTCAGTTGTCTTAACTCCATTTTTCCAGTCTTTTCTGTTAATTTGGTGGCAAATATACGCATTTTTGCCAACTCCACAAAGCAATTTGCATACAAATGTGCTTTACTATCGAAACTTTCGATAGTAACTTGTGTCACTATTTATAACTAATCGTTGCAAAGTCATGAAAATCACCGTACCTTTGCACCGTCAAACAGAATAACAAACAATTTAAATAATAGGAGATTACAATTATGATGACAACAATCGCTTTAGCAGCTATGACCGCAGCAGGAACCGCATTCAGTGTTTGGATGGCCCGCCACGATAACCTGGAGGTTCGCTAAGAATCAGATTATTCATTATCTTGGCCAATCGTTGCCAAGTACCTGCCAAAGTTGATCAGCGTGGAAGTTTTTCGCGGTGATCTTTTTTTATTGTCAGATGCCCAGATAATCAAAGAACCTATCCGGCCAGTAGTTCATAATCAACTCGTCAGGAAAGTCGGTCTCTTCCAATAGTGGATAGAGGCGTTCGTAGTCGGCTATCTGGAACGAGATGTGTGCATCGCTGCCGAGAATCGTGGGAACGTAGTACTTCTTACAAAGCCTCAGGATTTCAAGATTGTTGTCGCGAGCAACCGTTTTCTGACGCTGTGGAGCCAATGAGTGATTGTTAATCTCCAGCAGCGTATGCGCCTCCTTTGCTGCCAATACTAGCGGCTCGAAGTCCAACTCAACAGAGCCATCGCCGGGATGGCTGATGATATGCATCTTTGGATGACGGATGACGTTAATCATTCCCTGGGTGTTCTCATCCTTTGTACCAGTCTGATACCAGGCACCATGGATGCCTGCAATCACCAAGTCCAATTGGCCGATGTACTCTTCATCAAGGTCGAGACTGCCATTGGTGTCGAGAATATTTATTTCGCATCCCATCAACAGCCGGATGCCGTAC
>JAEEGH010031019.1_pt1 | contig 10354 bp, 12 predicted proteins | sample 9134181 | NCBI WGS metagenome assembly JAEEGH01 (sample SAMN16246544, study PRJNA631951) | gut metagenome | biome: gut microbiome; feature: rumen; material: DP-attached | host: Bos | place: Iran: Karaj | collected 2018-10 | reverse complement strand
TTGGTGCTGCCGCAGCAATTGAATTATCAATCTGTTACGCGGCGCTGGTTGAAAATATTGGAAAAAGCGGTAATAATATATGCCTGCCGGTTCAAATTTGGGACGAAGAAACAGACAGTGAAATTCCGCCGGTCCGCATAATTGACAGGAATAATCCTGCGAACCCGGGCCGGAATGTTTCAGTCTGTATGTCCAATTCATTTGCTTTTGGTGGTGCCAATAACAGCCTGATTATCGGGCTATAAGAATACCGGTTTTATATAAAATATCATGCGCCGCTTCATGCCGGCGAACAGGATTTTTGTGTGCTGTCTCAGAGAATAGAACATGATGAATTGATAAATCTCCTGCCTCATAAAGGAAAAATGTTCCTGCTTTCGAGGGTTATCTCTTATGATATAAAATCGTATTCCATTACTACAGAATACGATATAAAGAAGGAATGTATATTCTATGAGCCGGAAAATGACGGCGTTCCATGCTGGGCTGCTTTTGAATTGATGGCGCAGTCAATTTCGGCAATGTCTGGAATCGCACATCATATAAGAGGCGACAGCCCGCTTCCGGGTGTTATTCTTTCAGTTGTCGGATTTGATTCGTCGGTATCATATTTTAAGAACAATACAACTGTGCGTATCAGTGTGTCGCAGGATTTTATGGATGAATCAACGCGTGTATCACGCTATATATGCAGATTATATACGTCGCCGGATGATGAAACACCGTCGGTAACAGCAAATCTTTCTGTTATGGAAGTCCAGAACGTATCTGCATTTTTTGCTGAAAATTAAAAAACGGAGGAACTGAATTTGGAACAGATGACAGCCGCAAACGGTAAAAAAGTTCTTGTTACAGGTGCAAGTGGAGGCATCGGAAAAGCTGTTGCTTTGGCTGTTGCAGCCGCAGGTTATTATGTAATCTGTCATTACAACAGGAATAAAAACAAGGCTGAAGATGTGCTTGCTGCCATAAAACAAAACGGCGGAGACGGTGAACTTATTCAGTTCGACATTTCAGACAGAGAAGATTGCCGCACAAAACTTTCAGCATTAACTGAAAAATACGGCGCATTGTGGGGAATTGTAAACAATGCCGGTATCACAAAAGACAACACATTTGTGGCTCTTTCCGGCGATGACTGGGATTCTGTTGTGCACACAAATCTTGACAGCTTTTATAATGTGCTTCAGCCGCTGGTGCTTCCGATTGCAAGCAGAAGAAACAAACGTGGAGGCAGAATTATCACAATAGCTTCTGTCAGCGGAGTTATGGGAAACCGCGGTCAGACCAATTACAGTGCCTCAAAAGCCGGAATTATTGGTGCAACAAAAGCACTTGCTGTTGAGCTTGCCAGCCGTGCTATTACGGTAAACTGTATTGCGCCTGGTGTAATTGAAACTGATATGATAAACGGAGCTCCTCTCGACATAATTCTTGAGTCCATTCCGATGAAACGGGTTGGAAAACCGGAAGAAGTTGCTGCGCTTGCAGTCTTTTTGCTTTCGGAACAAGCCGGATATATTACGCGGCAGGTCATTTCTGTTAATGGTGGTATTGTATAATGGAATTTACAAAATCGAACGGTGCGCGACGTGTTGTTGTTACCGGCGGTGGAATGGTTTCAGCGCTCGGACGTGACTGGCCAAGTGCCTTGCAGAAATTGCAGAGCTGCACCAACTGTATCCGCACAATACCTGAATGGGATTTTTACCGCAAAATGAATACACGGCTTGCCTGTCCGTATGATGAGCCGCTGCCTTCGTACCCGCGTAAGAAAATCCGTGGAATGGGGCGTGTTGCACTTCTTTCGCTTGTGGCTACAGAAGATGCTTTGAGAGATGCCGGTTTTCTTTTGGAAAACGGCGATGTAATTGAAGAACTTAAAAACGGCAGAACAGGAATTGCGTATGGTTCTTGCTCAGGCAGTTTGTCAGGTATTTCTACGCTTTTCTCTTTTGTAAAGAACGGCGAAGTTTCAGGTTTTGACTCACAGACTTATATAAAAGCAATGCCGCAGACCTGTGCATGCAACCTTTCGGTGTGCTATCAGCTTCGCGGCAGAATCATCATAACAGACACTGCATGTACTTCTGGCAGCCAGGCAATTGGCTATGCTTACGAGGCTATTTCAGACGGAAGACAGACTGTAATGGTTGCAGGCGGTGCAGAAGAATTGTCTGTGGTATCCGCTTATGTTTTTGACACACTCGGAGCTGCGAGCATAAAAAATACTACACCGGAGCTAACTCCGCGCTGTTTTGACAAAGACCGCGACGGTCTTGTTATAGGTGAAGGTGCCGGAACTCTTATTCTTGAAGATTTGGAACATGCTGTAAAGCGTGGCGCTAAAATTTATGCAGAAGTCGCCGGATTTGCAACAAATGCTGACGGCACACACATAACAAACCCTAATGCCGAAACACAGTCGCAGTGCATGAAAATGGCGCTTGAAAATGCCGGTATTGATGCTTCAGAAATTGCATATATCAATGCGCATGGAACGGCAACAAGAAACGGCGATATTTCTGAAACAGATGCCGTATACCGGATTTTTAACCGGCCTGTTCCGATAAGTTCAACCAAAAGTTACATCGGCCATACATTAGGCGCATGCGGTGCAATAGAATCATGGCTTTCAATTAATATGATGAATGAAGGCTGGTTTCATCCGAATCTTAATTTTACTCAGGCAGACCCTGCCTGTGCACCGCTTGATTATATAACCGGAAAAGGCAGAAATATTAACGCAAATTATATTATGTCGAATAATTTTGCATTCGGCGGTGTAAACACTTCTCTCATTTTTAAAAGATGGAAGGAATAAAGATAAATGAAATGCATCAAAAAGTTCCTGGCAGTTCTTCTTATGTTTTCTGCCTGTGCTGTACTTTTTGCACGGGAAAAATTTAATGTTTATATCTGGGAAGGTGTTGAGAATCTAGAGAAGACACGCATATATATGGAAGTTTCCATTCCGGATAACCCGAACGGAACGACTGTAATTATTTGTCCCGGCGGAAGTTACCACCATCTCGGTGTTCTTTTTGAAGGTTATTGTTCCCAGGATTGGTTTAACAGCCATAACGTAACTACATGTATTCTCCGTTATAGGGTTTCTCAGCGGGGGTTCCATTATCCTGCAATGATGCAGGATGTGCAGCGTGCGCTTGAGCTTGTCCGCGAAAATCCTGAAAGATATAAGGCTGAAGAGGGCAGAATCGGGCTTATCGGTTATTCCGCCGGCGGTCATCTTGTAGCCTGGGCTGGCGCATTCGCAAGCCGTACTAATGAGCTTGAAAAAATCGGTTTAAATGTTAATGTCAGCCTGCGCCCTGATTTTGTTATTTCAGTATATCCTGTTGTATCAATGCAGGAAGATATTGCACACGCAAAGTCTGTGAAAAATCTGCTTGGGGAAAAACCTACACAAGAAATGCGTGATTTATTCTCGCTTGAAATGCAGGTGCCTTTCGATATGCCGCCGACCTATCTGCTTGCCTGCCGCGATGATCCGGTTGTGCCCTATGAGAACAGCGAACGCCTGTATCAGGCACTTGTAAACAGCTCTGTTCCCTGTGAGTTTAAAACCTATGAAACCGGCGGACACGGCTTTGGAATGCGCGACACACCGTTCATGAAGCAGTACCACTGGAACGATGATTTGTGGAAGTGGCTTGTCAGCGAAGGCTTTGTTCCGTCTGCGCAGAACGAATCTATAGCGACAGCTTCGCACTAGACCTGCGGCAGTCTGCTGATAATTTTTAATAATTGTTGAGCGTTTTGCATAGCGGGTGATATGCACTGTATTGCCGGGCTGCATCTATAATAGTATTTTCAACTTTATCAATAAGACGTTTTGCCGCAATCGGGGCAGATAATTCCGTATAAGGCGCAATCTTAATTTCTGGAAGCAATTTAAAATCATAAAGATACTGCTCTACAGGATTATATGACCAGATTATGTCGTGCTTGCCGAGCCCGTATTTGTCGCTGCCGCCTATAAAGATTGGCTGAATGTCGCAGCCGCAATACAAAGCAATACGCACAGCACCTTTTTTATAGATGTTTCTTCCGTGTCTTGGGGTTCTTGTTCCTTCCGGGAAAATTATAACATTACAGCCCTGGTCTATAAGTTTTTTACATTCGCGGCAGACAGTTTCAAAATCAGTTGAATTCAATATATATGCGTATTTTACAATTGCGACGAACGGTGTTTTTGCAAGATGCTCTGATACAATGCACGTTGCATTTGGAACCATAGACATGATGTAGACAAAATCAAGAATTGACGGATGGTTTGCAACAATAATCTTTTTGTGCATGTTTCTGTATTCGGCGCGGTTTTCGGTTTTCAGTTTTGCACCCTGCAGAACGCTCAAAAAAAACAGAAAAACCCTGAACACATGCGAGATAAAACGGCGTGCCTTTATACCGAATTCTTCGTTATTTTTGCTCGAAAGCCTTATAAATGGAAAAGAAGCGGTAACAATCAGAATTGAACCTATACCGAAAATTACATAAAACAGGTTTTTTATGATGCAGCGGTATGCGTACAAAAATGGGTTTGATACAGGCGGCAGTCCTTCCGGGCTGTAGCGCGCTTTTATCTCTTCTTTGCTAATTGTGTTTGCGGTCATTTGTTCTCTCCGTTTTTGAGCAGAAACTTTAGAAACTGCTTTGGTTCTTCTGGAATATTTTCAAAGTCGTTGAGCAGTACGGCGTCTGGCGACGGTTCTGCCGAAACAAGCGCTGCAAATGCAAGCGGTGTATTGTCTTTCGGGCGTTTGCCGCCGTAACATTCCGGCACAAGCTCGTCTGCATAGACAAACAGGCAAGTCTTTTCTGTTCCTGCGCGGATAGGGCTTACCGCCGGAATAACAGCAGATGCAAAATTGTTCTTTGACGGGTACAAAACAGAATAACCGCCCGTCAGATGAAATGCTATTGTTGCAGATGAAACCGGCGTGTTAAATACTGAAAGTGAGAACGGTGCCGGAAGTATTTCTTTGTCTTCGATTAACTGGCTGTTTATTGAAAATTCGCGGGCAATTTCACCCCGCAGCGAGACAAAAACTATTTTAGTTTCGCCTGAAGCTTTTGTTTTTTTCAGCAGATTGTGAATTACATGTACTGTCATGCGCGTAATCTGGCTTAAGCGGCGTCTGAATAACGGCGAGGTATATTCAAGTTTTGGGGCTTCGTCTGTCTGTTCAATCTGCCTTGTTCCGGCTGCCCATTCCTTCCAGAGTTCTGTGTTATCATTTAAGCCGGGCGCCCAAGGGCAGATGCTGGAAAAATAAACTGGATTCACGCTATGCCTTTTTAAATACAAGAAGTGAATATGCGTTTGAACCAAGATTATGGTGCGCACAGTCGAGCTTGAATCCTGCTTTTTCAACAGCTTCTTTCAGTTCTGCAAAACGGTACATTTTGCTGTTTCCGTTTGCCATGCATGTAAAATACAGAGAGGTTGCCTGAAGCGAATAGGCGCTCGCTTCAAAACGCTGTTTGTCCCACAGCGGCTCAAGCACATAAACAAGCGTGTCTTTGTCTGCCGCTTCGTGCACTTTCTTTAGAATTTTAGTAATCTGCGAAAGTGAAAAGCAGTCAAGGAATTGGCTCATCCACACGGCGTCAGGCTTTTGCGGCAAGACTGTTGATTCTGCAAGCACGTTGCCGCTGTGTGTTGATATACGGTCTTGAAAACCTGCCTTGCGTGCATTTTCTTCAGCAACTGCTGTCTGACCGGGCAAGTCAACAATTGTTACGTGAACATCTTTGTCATAGTTGCAGCAGGCAACCGCCCATTTTGCTGTGTTTCCGCCGATGTCTACAAGCTTGCGCGGCTTTTTCTCAAAAACAATTGGCAGAGCTTCTGGAAATGCAATGTCTGAATAAAAATGGTCAAAGTCGAACCAGCTTTTCTTTGCTTTTTCCGGCAGGCTCGAAAGCGCTTCGTATATAGTCGTCCATTTATCGCCGAAAACTGTAAGTCCGCGCGGTTTGCCGTCTTTTATTGAATCTTCAAGATTCCATGCACCCTGATAACAGATGTCGTTTGTAAACCAGAAATTGACTTTTGTGAGATCATCTTCAAGAAACATCCAGCCGGTTTTTGCAAGAACGAATTTTTCCTGCACTGTGTCTGCATCTGAGTTAATTGAATCTTTTGTCAGCTTAATGAGATTCATGCTGAGTGCAATTTCGCAGAGCACATCAACACCGTATTTAGAAACACCGGCTTTCTTAGAGATTTCATCTGCTGTTATGCCGTTATCGCCGGCATCTGAGATGAGCTGAAGTATATTAAGGTCAAGCATTGCCCTGACAGCCTGAAAAGTAAGCGGAGCAAATGCAATTTTTTGCGCTTCATATTTTGCGTCTACCGCACGGATTTTATCGCCGGTAAATTTCTCGCTGGTAAAAAAAGCTGGATCCATAAAAACCTCATGTAACTACAATTTGCGTATTCCTCAATAATAAGGATAAACAATCAAAATTACAAGGCAAAGCAACGGAAAAACTCTATAAAATGATGTTTCTATAAGAAAAATCAATTGACAGCTGAAAAATTCACTTTTAGAATAAAACATGACTTTAAATATGTAATTCTTGCAAAAAGTTGGTTGCAAGCAAACGGAGGAAAAACATGAAAAGAAGAATCTTAGGCATATTGCTCTGCCTTTTAAGCTTTGCATTATTTGCGAATGCACCTGAATTTGAAGGCGGCGGAGAAGGCGAGATAATTCCTGTTGAGAACATCGTTCAAATTACTCTTATTAATTATTCTGGCTTGAATGAAATTGACATGGAATTTTGCCTTTGCAAAGATTCTGAATGGAAAAATGCCGGAAAAATTACTGAATGTCCGTTTGGAAAAGAAGTTAGGCTTGCTTCAAAAGAATATATCAACAAGGTTGATTTTGTTGCATATAAATGCAACCTGCCAGCTGACAAAAAATTTGCTATTGATTTAAGCAATGGAAAATTGACGTTTTATGTTGTTGAAGCTTCCAACACCGTTTTGAGTTCGGGAGTTTCGTTTGTGGCCATAACAGAAGATCCTGCAAACGGATTGTATAAATTCGATACAATAAAGCAAAGATCACGTTATGAAAACGAAGTTAGAGTTAAGAATGCGCCAAGATGCATAATAATGTTCCAGAAGCCGAAATCAACAAAGTGGGAAGTATATGGATATGCAACTGGAGATAAAATCAAAGTTGTAACATCTTATCATAAAGATATCGACAGATGCGAACCGTATTGGGTCGTTTCAATTTGCGAAGATCATAAAGCTTATGCGATAGCCGCATATACAAAACATAATGATTTGTGTTTTGAGTTTTCGATTTTAGATGAAATTGTAACGCCTGAGCCTGTAAAAGAAGCCGCGCCTGTTGAAGCAAAACCAGCTGCCGCTTCAGCAGACGATATGGAAGCCCAGCTGCTCAAATTAAAGCAGCTTTATGATAACGGCCTCATCGATGAAGACGAATACAAAGAAAAAAAGTCAAAAGTCCTCGGATTATAGCATAACACTAGCTATAAGTGCGTAGAAAAAATAAGATTTTTGTTTAAACCAAAAAAGCCTGTCCTTTTTGGGCAGGCTTCTGCAAGCGGGTTATTTCTCGCTTTCGGTCATGCAATGGGCTTCGTGCTCTTTTTTCTGATGCCTTTCGAGCTTCTTTTCTTTGAGGCTCTTCTTAGGCTTGTTCATCTTGTTTTTCGCGTTTGCCATAATCGTTCCTCCATCAAGCGCAAGTAATTGTAATCTGCTTTGGCGCGGTAATCGCTTTTTTCGGCATATTAATCGTCAGAATGCCGTTCTTTACTGTTGCGGCAAGCTTTTCGCTGTCTACATCGTCCGGCAGGTTGAAGCTTCTTGAGAACTTAGAATATCTGCGCTCTCTTATAAGGTATTTTGCGCCTTCTTTTGATTCAGCCTTTTCCTCTTTCTTTTCTTCTTTCGGTGTCTTGTATTCATCTTCAGAAGAAATCGTAAGAATGTTGTTTGCAAGCTTTATATCAATGTCTTTGTCTGTTTTGCCAGGCAAATCCATTGTGAGAGCATATTTGTCTTTGCTCTCTTTTATGTCAACTTTCGGCATAGCAAAAGCTTTCTTAAAATTGAAAGATGGCAATGTGTATCCGTCATCCTCAAAATCATCAAACAAGTCGTTGAGTAATGTTAATTCGTTCATAAGTAACCTCTTGATTTTAAGAATTTTGGAAAGGAACGCGCGCTTAACTTTTTAAGTTTGCGCTCCCGAAGATTGATTGCAACCTTCACTATTATATATTGCATTTTCCGTGCCAACTTTTTTCATGCAGAATTCTTCTGAATTATAAGGAAATGCGGGTTTTTCTGGCTGTTTTTGCTGAAATTATGCTGAAAATGCGGTGTGTGGTCGGTTTTTGCTTTGTTGGTGCGCAGCTTGCGCTGAGTAAAATTGAGCTTTAAATTTCTGCTGTTTTTCTGAATCTGGGCAATTTTGACTCAAAGCTAAAAAGCTGAAAACGCGCCTGAATCTTTTGTTCCCTTTTGGCTTGCTCTGGGTTTTGCGCCGATGCGCCGCTTCTGCATTTTTAGTCTGTTGACAAGTATACTTTGCAGTGCTATTCTTTTTGTGACAAGCAAACTTGGCATGAATAAGCGAGATGCAGGCACGAGCCTGTATCTGCTGTGTCCGAAGTGCTTGCCATAAGGAGAATAATCGTGACAAAAGAAGAGATTCTTGAAAAAAGCCGCAAAGACAACGGTGACAAAGACATGTATGATTCAGAAGTGCAGAAAAATGCGGCGTTTATCGCTTATTTTGCGTCGTTCGGGCTGTGCGTGTTTGTCTCGGTCTTGAACTGGATTTTTACACGGCGCGTCAGCGTGCAGTGCTGGATTGTCTTTTTCGGCATGTTGAGCACCGCATTCTTTGTAAAATTCTTTAAGATGAAGAAAATTCATGAACTTTTTGTTGCGCTCGGTTATCTTGTAATTTTTGTGATGCTTGTCATTGTTTTTGTTCTTGAACTTAGCGGAAGATTTCTGGGAGCGGTACAATGAATGAAACTCTTGTGCTGAAAAACAATCTCAAGGAGCTTCGCGCTGAGAAAAAGCTTTCGCAGACAGAACTTGCGGAGATGGTCGGTGTTTCGCGCAACACGATAAGCTCAATTGAAACAGGCCAGTTCTGCCCGACCGCAAAGCTCGCACTTATCTTGTGTATTGCGCTAGACAAGAAATTTGAGGAAGTGTTCTTTTTTGACTAGGCACTTGGAAGGTGCCGGAACAAACCAAGGGAGGACACCAGCTCAGAGTCCGAAGGCCGCTGGTTTCCTCCCTTGAACCCACCTTCCTTGGCCACGGCCTAAGGGCTCTGCCCTTAGGAATCCCGGATTGTCTACACTTTAAGTTTTTCTTTGTTTACGCAGATTAATCCGGTCATTGAGCGTAGTCGAAATGACCAACAGTGTGGTTTTTTGCACAAAGTTTCCGCAATTTGCGGTTTGCCGTTTTTTCGCTGGGCAGGCTTCCGCAATTTGCGGAAAGCTGTTTTTTGTCTGGGTGGGCTTCCGCAATTTGCGGTTTGCTGTTTTTTCATCAGGCGAGAAACCGCATGGTGCGGTTTATTCAAGATCGAGATATTTTCTTATCTCATCATAAGGAATATTATTCAGCCAATCTTCGCCTAATTTATAATTCAGGCCTTTGCTATATTCCACTTCATTTTCTTGAATTCCGTCCCAAACCCATTGTGGATAACCATATATAGATGTGACACATATAACAGCTTTTCTATTGTTTTCCAATAAAATATGCTGAGGAAATTTATTTTTCATGTATTCATCATCAACAAGGATTATATCTTCTTGCAATTTTATAGATTCATTATAACCTGCTAAAAATTGATCTTTTGCAAGTTTTTTTATGGCTTCAAAAATTTCATCATAATTATCAACCAGATCAAGTATTGTCTCTGTTTTAATCGATACAATATTTTTCAAATCTTTTATACAAACAGATCCGTAAGTATCATATCTCCATTTGTCTTCAGATTTATAACATGTTACACCCCATATATCATATTCTCCTATCCGCCATAATCTAGCATCTTTTCCACCACCAGTTCTTGGATTTATACGATCAAATTCAAGAATCCGATTATTAGTCAAAATGACTTTATAATGTTTCCCATGTTTGCCAGACCACAGTAATTCCATGCTTACAAATTCAGGGTGTTTCTTTAACAGCTTTTCCGCTCTGGTTTCAGAAAAGCACATTGAAACAGTGGCAAACAAAAACAGTGTTAAACAGCAAATAAAGATGATATTTTTTTTCATTTTGCGCATTCCTTTT
>JAEEGH010031018.1_pt1 | contig 10354 bp, 9 predicted proteins | sample 9134181 | NCBI WGS metagenome assembly JAEEGH01 (sample SAMN16246544, study PRJNA631951) | gut metagenome | biome: gut microbiome; feature: rumen; material: DP-attached | host: Bos | place: Iran: Karaj | collected 2018-10 | reverse complement strand
GAATAATAGACAGTTATCCTATTCCTATGGACAAAGCCTCTTTGTTGTCTTTTGTCACATGGTTGCGTCCCCAAAGTCTGGATATTAACCATCCGTTGGCAAATGCTTACTACAAGAAATATACCGAATGCATCAATAAAATTAGGGTTTCATTTGCCAATGATAAACAACTGAGTCCATTTATCTCCTATTGGGAAGAAGATGGTAAAAAAATCAAAAAACAAAAGTGGATTAATGGCACAATTAAAAATAAGTCTTTTTGGATAGGTGTTGCTATTTTTATCATACTTTCTATACCTAGTTACTTTATTTTTAGGCCGACTCCTTTACACAAAAGTGCAGAAAAAAGCAATATAGCTATTGAAAAAGCTCTAAAAAAAGGAGACACACAAGAAGCCATTGAAATATTCCTTGAATTTAAAGGCAAAGGAAAGTATAAGGGAAAATGGCAGTTAGTTGATCAGGGTGCTGCCGAATCAATTATAGATGCGTGTTTAGCAGATGGCAATATAAAAGATGCAATGAGAGTAGGTAACGCGGCTGGTATGAAATATGACGATAATGATGAGGAGAAAGCAAAAATAGCATCTATTTTGTATGAATACAACATTAATCATGGTGATTTTGAAACGGCAAAAAGTATCTACCAGACTGCAACATGCGAATTCTACTTTCACGGAAAATATATTAAAGATGTGTGTACATATCTATGCGAAAATGGCAAAAAAGAAGAAGCACAAAAATATCTTAATAATCATAAGGGGGAAATATATGAACGTTATGACAAATTAGGCGAACCAAAGGAGGTCGTAAAAATGATTCAAGATATCATAAAGAACTATTAATTCTAATAACAGAAACATCCGTTTTTCCTACATAATATAACGCAAAATCTTATGAAGATTCAAGATTTTATCAACAACAGAAACAAATATGCAGTTGATACAACTTATCAACGACAAGAAGGTGCATGGTCTAAAGAAGACATGCAATGTTTGATAGATACAATATTAAGAGGTGAACCTATGCCTATATTTTTCCTAAATTATAAGAATTCTGAAAATAAATTCTATATTGTTGATGGTCAGCAACGCCTATATTGTATCACTCAGTTCCGCCGCTTCTGTTCCCCGGCGACATTCTATTCGCGGGCAGCCGCGGGCGCAGCGACTTATTCGGCGGTGACGATCATGCGCTCGTCACAGGCATCAAGAATAAACTGATGACACTCCCGAAAGAAACGATCGTATTCCCCGGACACGGGCCGATGACGACGATCGGCGATGAATCGCGGTGGTATTGATGGGCCGAATCGGGTGGGTTGACGAATTCAAGGGATTCGTGTTGTTGCTCGTATGCCTGTACCATGTGGAGCAATCGTTTTCGTATGCGCAGATGGGAACGCTGCATTTGAGTGCGCTCCGCATGTCAGCATTCTTCTTTATTTCAGGAATGCTTTTCAGCACCCGACGCTTTCCTGATTTCAAGAGCTACTTCGTTCACAAGAGCAAGGTTCTGTTGTTCCCCTACATCATGCTTTCGCTGTTGTTCTTGGCGCTAGATCCGGTCGTGTACAACTTCGACTTATTCCCGAAAGCGCCGCGCATGACGGTCATGAACATCCGCCCCGAAATCGCGGGCGTATGGGATTACATCTACTGGAACCTCGCAAAAATTTTCGTAGCCGGCAAATCCTCCATCGGATCGGCGCCGCTGTGGTTCGTGTTCACGCTGTATTCAGTGAGCCTGTTATTTTACGGGATACAAAAAATCATTCCGAAGAAATTCATCTTTTTCGTTTCATTGGCAAGCCTCGCCGGCGGTTGGCTCCTGTACATGAACCACACTCGCTTGCCACTCGGAATCGAGCGAGACTTGACCGTACTGTTCTTTTTTGCAAACGGCTGGTTGTGCAAAGGTGCGGCACCGTTTTCCTCCGGCGAAAACACGCACAGTATAAAAAGCACCTTGATTCTCGTCGCCGCCACCATCATCTCTTTCGCCGCCTACGCCTATCTCGAAGTTCCAGACCCGAACTTCAGCATCATGAACAATGATCTCGGAAAATCTCCCCGGATTTTTGTCGCCAGTTCCTTCTTCGGAATCGCAGGCCTTATAGGCGCATTCATTCTCGCCGACAAATTGCCGAACAAAGCCCCTATCCGAATTATCAAGGGAATCCTCCGCAACATTTCACGCAATGCGCTCGTGATTCTTGCGGTTCACTGGTACATTCTGCTTGTAATGCGGCTCTTGTTCCGCTCCGAAATCAACCAGCCCGGAATCGCCTATCTTTCCACGCTGATTGTGACCGCAGGCGTCATCATCGCCATTCCCATTTTCCGATGCAAACTCTATAAACTGCTCGGGAAAGAGAAAGTGAGTGTCCGCGAAAGCTTGAACATTCGCGACTAAATTTCCAAGAACGCTTTCAAATCGTCCATGCGCTTTTTCGCCATTTCGACACCATGGTCATAAGACTCGTTCATCTTGTCCATATTGGTGTCAAATTGGTCGCATAGGTCAATCACAGGGCGAATCAAGAAGAGTCGGCCCTCTTTTTCCAATTTTTCCATGCGTACGAACATTTTTTCGTAGCGTTTTAGGCGAACCATCAGCGCACGGAACAGGTCCGGATACTTGCGCTTATACATCGGATTCAGAATCGCGCGATACTTGCGGAAATCCGTTACCGCTTCGCCGGGATAGTGGGTCGAAATGGCGACCACCTTGTCGCAGCCTTTCTCGAAGGCGCGTTCAAACGGAATCGCCGCCGAAATGCAACCGTCGGCATAATGCTTGCCGTCGAGTTCCGCCATAGGGAAAATCATCGGCAGGGCGCAACTGGCACTGATCAAGTCTAGCAAGCGCTTCTTGTCGTTTTTTTCGCTCTTGAATTCAGCGCGACCCGTTTCGCAACAAGTGAGTCCAATTTCGCATTCGATTTTAGAATTATGGTACGCCTCAAAGTCAAATGGCATTTCGCCATCGGCAGCGAGATAGTTCAACGCATGGAATTCCTTCTGAATTCCGATGAACTTGCTTGCCCACTTTTTGCCTTTCTGCAAGCGAGTCGGAAGTACGATAAAACGCAAACGGCCTTGCTGGCGCGTAATGAAGTTCACCGCCGCGTGGGCTCCGGCAGAAACTCCTGCCACATAATTGAAATCAATACCTTCGTCGAGCCAGGTGTCAATCACACCTGCACTGAACATCGTCTGACGAGAACCGCCCTCTAACACCAACCCCGTCTTCATGCCTGCACCTCTTCGGGCGTTTCAGCCGCGACCGGGAGCTCCGGCGCATTAGTGACGCCAAGCGCCTGTTGCTTGAGACCCCAGACTTTCTGTCTGAAGTATTCGCTGCGTTCGGCCAAGTGCTTTGAAGAAGGAATACCCTTCACGCGTTCAATCTTTTCGGGTTCGCTCACTACAATCTGCGTGCGATGGCCTCGCTTATAAATGCCGTCGATTCCCACCGAAAGCACTGGCACGCCGGTACTGCGGGCAAGGAACGCAAAACCCGTCTTGAATTCGTTCAACAAGCCGTCATAGCGGCACTTGCCTTCAGGGAAAATGATAACGTTGTTTCCCTTTTCCAGTTCACGTTTGGCAAGCAAGGCCCATTCGGTGTCCATGTTAAAGCGGTCGCAAGGAATCACGCACTTCACGCGGGTCAGCGCCCAGCTAAAATGCGGGTCTTCAATCTGGTCTTTAGCCACCACGATGCTTTTGTGATGGAAAAAGATAGCGAGCATCATGAGGGGGTCCCACATACTCGTATGGTTCGCAACAATCACCGACGGTGTCTTCAGGCGCGGAGACTTTACCGTGTTACCGACAAAGGTCACCTTCGGGCGGTACCAAACAAGCAAATAGACTCGCACGGTGTAGATGACAATCACCATGACGAGTTGCATGAAAATTTCGAACAGCGGATTCTTTTTCTTTACGTCAGACATCAACCTTACTTCCCTAAGGATTCCTTCGGGATGCTCGTAAAGGTCAAGGCGCCCTTGGCATGAACGTTGCCGTTCACTTTCACGATGCAGTCAAAGCCGACCAATACGCCACCTTCCTTCGTCTTCTTGACAGAGATTTCAAGCTGGTCACCCGGAATCACCGGCTTCACAAACTTAAATCCATCAATCTTCAGGAGCACATAAAGGTTCTTTTCGAGATCTTCGGCGGGCTTTTCAATCACAAGCGAACAGAGCTGAGCGCAGCTTTCCACAATGAGCACACCCGGCATAATCGGAGTGCCCGGAAAATGGCCCGTAAAGTACGGTTCGTTCACGCTCACATTCTTGATGCCCACAGCAGACTCATTCGGCACCAATTCAGTGACCTTTTCGATCATCTGGAACGGCGGACGCTGAGCAATCTTTTCACTGATTTCGTAAATATTCATCATAGAGAGAGACCTCCGTCGAGCACAAACACCTGGCCGGTCACATAGGCGAACTGGTCAGAGGCCAAGGCAGACACGATGTTGGCGACTTCGTCGGCAGAGCCAAAACGCTTCAGAGGAATCTTTTCGAGATAGCCCTTGCGAGTTTCTTCAGGAATCGCTTCGATCATATCTGTAGCGATAAAGCCCGGAGCCACGGCATTCACGCGAATACCGAAACCGCCCAGCTCCTTGGCAAGCGTCTGGGTCAAGGAATTAACGGCACCCTTGGTAGCGCTGTAAACGGCCTGGCCAGCAAGCGCGAACTTCGAAGACACGGAGCTCATGTTGATAATCACGCCGGACTTCTGCTTGTACATCTTGACGGCCACCTGCTGTGCGCAATAGAAATAGCCCTTCACGTTCAAGTCGAAGCACTTGTCCAAGGTTTCCGGATTCATCATCATCAGGTATTCGTCGCGAACGATGCCAGCATTGTTCACCAGCACGTCAATACGGCCGTAGGCCTTGAACACTTCGCGGATCATGAGTTTTACCTGGGCGAGGTCAGCGACATTCGCCTTGTAAATCATGCCGTCGCCACCTTCGGCCTTAATCTGGTCGAGCGTCGCATTCGCGGCTTCGTCGGAACTGGAGTAGTTCACCACGACAGTATAGCCGTCACGGGCAAGGCGCAAGGCACAAGCCTTGCCGATTCCCTTAGAAGCACCTGTTACCAAAGCTACTTTCATATTCTAGCTCCTTCTACCTAAACACTATTTTCCGAACACGACTGCGCTGTAAGAACCGCCCGTCGCATAAGAGATTACCAAAATTTTCTTGAGGTTTGCCGATTCAGCGGTCTTTGCAGAGACAGAACCATCTGCCGCCACAAAGTAAGCATTATCATTTGCCATTTCACCACTCAAAAGCAAAGCGGCTTCGGCAGCGGCAAGGGCTGCAGACCCCGCACGGCCTTCACCGGTACGTTCCTTGACTTCAAAGAGCGGCATCGAGGCAAGCTTTTCGCCAAACACGCGCTTAAGGGCACCCTTTTCGATATCGTCAATTTTCTTGCAACCGTTTGCAAAACCACAGACGGCATCAATTTCGCTTGCGGCGATTCCGGCGTCGGCAAGAGCATCGGCAATCGCCTTGTCCAAGGCTTCGTCAGAACCGACCAGCTTACCGAACTTCACGTTCTTTCGGCCATGGCCGAAACCGAGTGCATAGCAGTAAACCTTGGCACCGCGAGCCTTGGCGTAAGATTCTTCTTCAAGCATAATGGACACGCTACCGTCGCCCACCACAAAGCCTTCGGATTCCGAATACGGGGCGACCACGTCGTTTGCAGCCACACCGAGCTTCTGGGCAAATTCCGTAATAATCGGCAGGTTTTCGTCGGTACCGGTAGCCATCATGGCCTGTTCCTGACCGTCGTGAATCACGTTCATGGAGTAGCCGATGCTATCGAGGCCAGAAAGCGGACCGGTGGTAATGGTTACCCCGTAACCCTTGATGCCCGAACAAATAGAGAGGTAACCGCCAGCCGCGTTGTAAACGGTGTGCGGGAACTTGAAAGCGGAACCGCCTGCATTGCCAAGGCCCGCAATCAATTCTTCAAAATCGTAAGTGGCGCCGAGACCGCCTTCGCTGGTACCCACGATAATGCCGATATCCATGGCATTTTCGTCAGACACTTTGAAGTTTGCATCTTGCAGCGCACGCATGCCGGACACGGTCTGGAGTTGGCCCAAGTTGTCGAGCTTGCGGTAGAACGCCATCTTGATGCCAAGTTCCTTATAGTCATCCAAGGCAATCGTAGAACGCACCGAGGCGGACTCGGGCTTCTTGCCGGCCTTTACGGCTTCAACGTAAGCGGTCTTGCTGTTGCCAAGCGGAGACACAATTCCAAGACCAGTCACGGCAATTTTCTTGCTTGCAGCACTCTGGGCAGACACGTTACCCGCTTCCTTCGAGAAAACGATTGCGGCATTCGTACCGCCGAAGGCAACGTTGTTGCTCAGCACGCACTTCAAGTCCTTATGGCGAGCCTTGTTCTGCACAAAGTCCATGTCGCCGACCTTTTCCTTGAGGGCGGCTGACTGTTCTTCGCTATACGGGAAGGTCGGAAGCACCGTATCGGTGGTCAGGGCCTTGATGCTAAAGACGGCTTCGATGGCACCGGCAGCACCCAGGCAGTGGCCTGTAAGCACCTTGGTGGAGCTCACGCTCACCGTCGGGTTCTCTTCGCCAAAGTAGGCCTTGAAGGCAGTCATTTCGGCGTTATCGTTCTTGCCCGTACCCGTACCGTGGGCATTAATGTAACCAATATCGGTTTTTGCAATGCCCGAATTCTTGACAGAGCGGTTGATCGCTTCCATCAGGCAAAGGCCATCTTCGCGCGGAGCGGTAATGTGGTTCGCATCGCTGGTGACACCCGAACCGAGCACTTCGCAGTACTGCTTGGCGGCACGCTTTTGAGCATGCTCGTACGATTCCACAATCACAATGCCGGCACCTTCGCCGAGCGTAATGCCGTTGCAGCGGTTGAACGGTGAGCATCCGTTTTCATCAAGCGCATGCAAAGAAAGGAATCCAGAATAAGGCACCGAGGCAAAAGAATCGGCACCACCCGCAATGACTACATCTGCCTTGCCAGCGCGAATCAAGTCGCAAGCCACCGCAATCGAAATCGTTCCGGCAGCACAAGCATTCGCCACGTTCGTGACAATACCGCCGGCACCACAAGTTTCAGCCACCTGGGAGGCAATCGAAGCGATAGGCATCTTGGCAATTTCAGAAGCGTCGCGACCATGCTGATGATACTGTTCGATCGAAAGAACGCCACCCACGCAACTTCCGATAACCACGCTCACGCGCTGGTCATCGCCAAAGTTTTTGAGCCCTGCATCGGCCAAAGCTTCGTTTGCAGCCTTAATGCAAAGTTTCGAGACGCGGTCCTTTTCTTCGGGAGCGTCAATTTCATCGAGGGTGTCGCACTTGACTTCGGCAGCCAAGTCCGCATAGCAGTTCACTGTATCAACAGAAGTGGTCTTATGAATGCCGGAAACCGATTCCAGGGCATTCTTCCAGGTTTCTTCGACATTGTTACCGACGGCACAAATGACGCCTAAACCTGTAACTACACAACGCTTGTCATTAGGGGTCATATTCTTTCCAAAGATAGATGCATCCTATCGCCAAGCTCCAGGATGCGAGAAAAAACAAAAAAGAGCCGAGAACGCATCCCCGGCTAAATTTTTTAGGCCTTATGAGCTTCGATGTAAGCAGCGATCGTATCGATGCTCTGGAAGTTTTCCTTGGCAACGCCAGTCATGGACACGCCGAAGTTGCTGTCAACGAAGGAGATGATTTCAAGAGAATCAACAGAATCGAGGCCGATTTCTTCACCAAAAAGCGGAGTGTCAAACTGAAGCACGTCGCCATCGACACCGAGATCAGACATAAAGAAGGCCTTGAGTTTTTCTTTCATTTCGTTCATATTATACCTCGTAACTTTTTTGGGGCAAAGATAAAAAAAAATAACAATTGTATTGTCAATAATCTTACAAAAGCGACATATAGTCCTAAATTGGGGATAAAATGCACTAAAAAGCCTGTCTCACGTAGAAAGAGAGGCCTAAATGGTCAAAATCGACCCAAGAAAAATCGGCTCGTGCAAACAAATTCTGCTTTAAATTCAAGCCCAAAAGCGCGCCTGCACCAACAGACCGATGCCAATCGTTACGAACAAGTTCACTAAAATAGCGTCCCGATTTTCCGCCTTCAAAAAACACATGGCTGCCCAGACGCCACCAGATAAACTGCCGGACTTCGGCCTGGACAATCACCGCCTGGTTATCGCCAAAATACAGGCTTTCTACACCACGGAAACGGCAGATTCCGTCGGGACCCGCAAGCATGTCAAAAGGGACGTCACCATCGGCGCGCTGCCACAAGAAACCTAGCGCCATCGTTGTCGTTTGAGTTAAAGTCGAATAACCGCGCAAGTCCAGCGTTTCCACATCGAAGGTGTAGTCCCCCAGGCGGTCGCTGTAGAACATCTGCTGCCACTGGGCCAAAAAACCGTGACGAGTCCAGTTGATATTGTCACGAGTATCAAGTCCGAGTAAATAGCCAGCCCCATTTCGCCATCCGGAATGGTCGTCCGGCAAATCCGTTATCTTTCCTTCTTCGAAATCGATTTCGGTGTATTCCGCATGGACTTCGACACCATACTTGAACGCCTTAGGGAGCCCGATTCTTGACTCGACACGTGTTCCATACTGGAACTTTTTTCGATTAAAATTGGTAAAAATATCGATATCGGGGTCGTTGCCGCGACCGTAGTAACCAGCCACCCAATCTTGGTACTTGAGCAATCCCCAAATACTGATTTGATCGTGGAACAGGTAGTAGTAAGGTTCTAATTGCAGTTGCAACTGGCCGCGGGTCGAGCCATACGCGGTAAGGCCTATTTCGGGGACTTCGCCGTTCGGCTCGTCGGGTCGCAAAAACAACAGCGCCATCACGCCAATCTGGAATTCCGTCTCTTCGGTGTAGCCCAAAATGGGAACCACGGAATAACGCTGAAAATCGTCTTCTGAAGCATCTTCAGTTGCCGCAGCGACAAACGCCACGAAAACAATCAAAAGCAGCCCTATTTTTTTCAACAATTCCATTACAAACCAAATATAAAATTAAAACGAGCCCTTCTATTTATTGTTAACTTTTCATCGTTCATATATTCATATATCACATGGCACGCGCACGAAAAACAATTACCCCTGACCCGTATGCGAAACCGATAGCGAAACCGCTACCGCCCGAACAAAGTTTACCGGGACATTTAAAGCAGTTTCAGGAAAGTACTCGTGCAGAATTTATTCTAGAGAGCCCCTACGGGGCGGCCGGCGACCAACCCAAAGCCATCGAAGAACTGACCGCCGGATTCAAGAACGGCGAACAATTCCAGACGCTCCTGGGCGTGACTGGTTCGGGCAAGACGTTCACCATGGCAAACGTCATCAAGAACGTGGGCAAGCCGACGCTGATTTTGACGCACAACAAGACGCTTGCGGCCCAGCTCTACCAGGAATTCAAGGCATTTTTCCCACACAACGCGGTGGAATACTTCGTCAGCTATTACGACTACTTCCAGCCCGAAGCCTACATCCCGCACACCGATACCTTTATCGAAAAAGACGCGAGCATCAACGACGAGATTGACAAGCTCCGCCTGCGCGCGACTGCAAATTTGCTGACCCGCCGCGACGTGATTATCGTGGCATCCGTGAGCTGCATTTACGGTTTAGGTAGCCCCAGTGAATACTTCGACCTGATGGTGCGAATCAAGAAAGGCGACATTTACGACCGCGACAAGATTCTGCACGACCTAGTGCGCATTCAATACACGAGAAACGATTTCAGTCTGGAACGAGGCACATTCCGCGTGCATGGCGACGTTATCGAAATCCAGCCCAGCTACGACGAAGAAGGCCTGCGTATTGAACTTTTCGGCGACGAGGTCGACAGGCTCTGCCGATTCAATATCGTCACCGGCGAAGTCACGCAGGAACTGAACGAGATGACCGTTGCCCCGGCAAAGCACTTCGTGACCAAAGAAGAAGGCCGCGCAGGAATCTTGCAGCGCATGCAGATGGAACTCACCGAACGCCTCGCGGAACTCGACAAGGAAGGCAAGGTGCTGGAATCGGCACGCCTTAGTAGCCGAACCCGCTACGACATGGAAATGATCCGCGAGACAGGCCAATGCAGCGGCATCGAAAACTATTCCCGCATTATCGAGAACCGCGCCCCGGGAACACGCCCCTTCACCCTCATCGACTACTTTGGCGACGACTGGCTTTTGATGGTGGACGAATCCCACGTGAGCATTCCGCAGGTGGGCGGCATGGCCGAAGGCGATAAGAGCCGCAAGACCACGCTGGTGCAGTACGGG
>JAEEGH010031016.1_pt1 | contig 10355 bp, 8 predicted proteins | sample 9134181 | NCBI WGS metagenome assembly JAEEGH01 (sample SAMN16246544, study PRJNA631951) | gut metagenome | biome: gut microbiome; feature: rumen; material: DP-attached | host: Bos | place: Iran: Karaj | collected 2018-10 | reverse complement strand
CTGCGTCTGTCTGTCGGCGCGTCCGATACCGTGCGTATCGGCATCGAGCCCGCGAACGCGAGCGTTAAAACGCTGCAGTGGTCGTCCGCCGATCCGGAGGTCGCCTCCATTTCCGGCGTGACATTGTCCGGCTCCGAATCCAGCGCGAAGGTGACCGCCGTCAAGGAAGGCACGACCGTCGTTACCTACAGCACCACGGACGGCAGCGGTATATTCGGCTCGTTCAACGTGATCGTGTCGCCCGCCGTGAAATCCGTGACGATCGTTCCGGCAAAGACCGTTGTCACTGTTGACGACAAGTCCGTGTAACTGAATGCGACCGTGACCCCCGCCGACGCCGGCAACCAGGTGCTCAGCTGGAAATCTGACAATACCAATATCTGCGAAGTTGACTATTCCGGTAAACTGAATCCGAAGATGATCGGTACTTGTACGATCACCGCGACGACGACCGACGGCTCCGGTCTGTCCGGTTCGTGCTTCGTGCGCGTGGCGGATCCCGCGACTTCGGTTTCCATTGATAAAACGACTTTGACGCTGAAGGTCGGCGAAGCGCCGGTCGCGCTGAAAGCGACGGTCCGCACCTCCGGCACCATGACGTATAACGAAGTGGCGTGGAGCAGCGCGAACACCGCCGTCGCGACGGTGGACGCCGAAGGTCTCGTGACGCCCGTCCGCCCCGGTACGACAACGATCAAGGCGACCTCGCTCGACGGTACCGACAAGGCCGCCGTCTGTACGGTGACGGTCACCGCCGATCTGCAGGAGATCTCCCTTCCCGCGAAGGAAGAAGTGGCAGTGGGCGGCAACTTGACGCTGACCCCGACGCTGACGCCGTCGTTCGCCTCCGACAAGAGCGTCACCTGGACGTCCCTCGACAATACGATCGCTTCGGTCAACGCCAGCGGCGTTGTCACCGGTAAAAAAGAAGGCAACACGGTCATCACCTGCGCCAGCGCGGCGAATCCCGCGATCAAGGCGGACTGCGTGGTTTCCGTTATCATTCCGGTCAAATCCGTAAAGATCTCCAAATACAACCTGACGCTCGAAGCGGGACAGGTCGAAACCCTGACCGCCGAGGTCAGCCCGAAAGACGCGACCGACAAGACCGTGACGTGGGTCTCCTCCAACGAGAACGTCGCGACAGTCTCCGACAACGGCGAGATCCGCGCCGTCCACGGCGGTACCTGTACCGTGACCTGCACGACCAACAGCGGCAGCAAGACGGCGTCCTGCGCCGTGACGGTCATCGAACATGTGAAGGGGGTTTCCTTCGCGCAGGCACAGGAGACGCTGTACGTCACCGAAGTGCGGACGCTCAAGCCGGTGATCCGCCCCGAAACGGCGACGGATCACAGCATGACCTGGGAATCGACAAACAATTCCGTTGCGACGGTCAACGCGATCGGCACCGTGACGGCTGTCGCGCCCGGTTCCGCCATCATTTCCGTTGTGACGACGGACGGCGGCTTCACCGACCGCTGCACGATCAACGTCGTGCCGAAGGTCGATGTGACCGGTATCGATATCGCGAACAAGGCGGTCACCCTCTCGCAGGGCATGACCTACGGCGTGAACGCGGAAGTGTTCCCGCATAACGCGAGCAACCAGACGATCAAGTGGACGACCAACGCGCCCGCTGTCGCGACCGTGAACGAAGACGGCGTTGTGACGGCCGTCGGCGCCGGTACGGCGATCATCACCGCGACGACGGTGGACGGCAATCACTCCATGCGCTGCACCATCACGGTGACGCAGACGGTCTCCGGCGTGACGGTTTCTCCCGCATCCGCAGATATCGCGGTCGGCTCCTCCAAGACGCTCACCGCGGCGATCCAGCCCTCCAACGCGACCAGCAAGGGCGTGACCTGGTACACCTCAAACGAGGATGTGGCGAAGGTCAACAGCCGCGGCATCGTGGTCGGCGTCGCCCCGGGTACCGCAACGATTACCGCCGTGACGGACGAGGGCGGCTACAGCGATTCCTGTACGGTCAACATCTATGTCGCGCAGAACGCGATCAAGATCAACGCCGACAAGGTGACGGTCGCCAAGGGCAGCAAAACGGTCCTGACCGCCACGATTACCCCCGAAAACGCGAGCGACCGGAAGATCATCTGGTCGTCCGACAATACCGCCGTTGCAACGGTCAATCAGGCCGGCCAGGTCAACGGTATCAAGAAGGGCTCCGCCGTCATCACCGTCAAGACGAGCGACGGCAAGCTCACCGACACCTGCCTTGTGGAAGTCGTCCAGCTTGCGACGTCTCTGACGCTCGATTACAACGCGCTGCAGCTTGACGTCGGCAAGACGAAGACGCTGACCGCGACGATGAAGCCCTCGAGCGCTTCCAACAAGAAGGTCAAGTGGACCACGTCCGACAAGACGGTCGCGACCGTGGACGGCAAAGGCAAGATCACCGGTATCAAGGCGGGCACGGCGACGATCAAGGTCGTTTCCGGCGACAAGAACGTTTCCGCCGTTTGCAAGGTCACTGTCATTCAGCGCGTGACCAGCATCAAGTTTAAAGACGCGAACCCGACGGTCAAGGTCGGCAAGAAGAAGACACTCGCCGTCTCCATGCTGCCCGAAACCGCCAGTGAAACGGCGTTCACCTGGACGTCCTCCAACAAGAAGATCGCGAAAGTCTCCAAGGCCGGCAAGGTCAGGGGCATCGCCCCGGGTACCGTGACGATCACGGTCTCCAACGCGGACGGTTCCGCAAAGGCGAAGTGCAAGCTGAGCGTTCTGCAGGGCGTGACGGGCATGAAGTTTGACAAAGCGGCGCTGACCGTCGCCAGAGGCAAGAAAGCGACGATCAAACCGATCATTGAACCCTCGAACGCCGCCGACAAGACGCTGAAGTGGACCTCCTCCAACAACGACGTCGCAACGGTGGACGAAAACGGCGTCATCACCGCGAAGGCGGTCGGCTACGCAGTGATTACCGGTAAAACGAACGACGGCAACTTCGTCGATACCTGCCGCGTCAACGTGGTTTACGGCGTCACCGGCGTGAAGCTGAGCCAGACGAGCGCGACGCTCGAAGTGGACGAGAAGCTGACGCTGAAGGCGACGATCTCACCGAAGAACGCGACGAACAAGGACGTCAAATGGAAGTCCTCCGACAAGGGCATTGTCAAGGTGACGAGCAAGGGCGTCGTCAAGGCGCTCGCGAAGGGCACGGCGACGATCACCGTTTCCACTGTGGACGGCGGCTACACCGCGACCTGCACCGTCAACGTCATCAAAAAAGCGACCGGCGTGAAGATCAGCCGCAGCAAGGCGACGATCGAACGCGGCGCCACCTATCAGCTTTCCGCTTCTGTCCAGCCGACCGATGCGACGATCCGCACGGTCAAATGGAAGAGCAGCAACAAGAAGGTCGCGACCGTCAGCTCGAAGGGTCTTGTGACCGCGGTTGCTGCGGGCAAGGCGAAGATCACCGTGAAATCGACCGACGGCGGCTTCAAGAAAACCTGCGTCGTGACCGTCACGGTCAACCCGACCTCGATCACGCTGAACAAGAACAGCGCGACGGTCAATACCGGCAAGACGCTCAAACTCAAAGCGACGCTTGCGCCGAAAGATACGACCGGCAGCGTGACCTGGACCAGCAGCAACAAGAAAGTTGCCGTTGTCAGCAGCAAGGGCGCTGTGACTGCGATCAAGGGCGGCTCGACCGTCATTACCGCGCAGACCGATAACGGTCTGACCGCGACCTGCCGCGTGACAGTCCAGCAGCTTGTGGAAAAGATCAAGCTGAACAAATCGACCCTGACCCTTTCCCCGAACGAGCGCGCGACCCTGACCGCGACGACCAGCCCGTCCAACGCCGCCAACAAGACGCTGGAATGGACGAGCGACAACACCAAGGTCGCGCAGGTCACGAATAAGGGCGTTGTGACCGCGCTGCTGCCCGGCGCCGCGACGATCACGGTCAAGAACCTCGCCGGCGACGTGAGCGCCGTCTGCAAGGTGACTGTCCGCAAGGCGGTCTCGAGCATCGCGCTCAGCGACAAGACGCTCGAACTCGTCGCGCCGAAGACGGCGCAGCTGACAGCGATCATTGCGCCCGCGGACGCGACGATCCAGACCGTGAAGTGGTCCTCCTCCGACCCGACGGTCGCCACAGTCAGCGAGACCGGCGTTGTGAACCCGGTTGGCCCGGGCGAAGCGGTAATCACCGCGAAGACGACCGACGGCGGGCTGAAAGCAACCTGTACCGTCAGCGTGACGGTACCCGTCAAGGGCATCATTGCTCCGGAAGAAAAGACCTTCTACGTCGGCATCAAGGCGCCGCTCGGGATCACGACGGATCCCGCCAACGCGACCAACCGCGCCATCACCTATACGATCGCCGACCCGACGATCGCGACGATCTCCAACACGGGCGAGATTCAGCCGCTCAAGAACGGCAAGACCTCCGTCACCGCGAAAACCGTGGAAGGCGGCTTCTCCAAGACGATGCACATTACGGTCGAAACCAAGGTGACCGGCGTCACGCTTGACCAGAAGGAACTGAAACTCGGCGTCGATGAGACCAAAAAGCTGATCGCCTCCGTGGCTCCTGCCGGCGCCACCAACCAAAAGGTGCTTTGGAAGTCCAGCAACGAGAATGTCGCGACCGTTTCCGAGACCGGCGTCGTGACGACGAAGTCGCTCGGCGTGGCAGTGATCACCGCCACGACAGAAGACGGCAAGTTTGTCGCCACCTGTGCGCTGACCGTGCTTGTGCCGGTGAAGTCGATCACCCTGAGCAACAGCCAGCTGCGGCTGGTGAAGGGGGAGACCGCGACGCTGACCGCGACGATCGATCCCGCCGACGCGACGAACAAAACGCTCGTCTGGACGTCCGACAATTCGCTGATCGCTTCGGTCAATTCGAACGGTGTTGTGACCGGCAACGACCGCGGCAACGCCGTGATCACGGTTTCGACCGAGGACGGCACGGTGCAGGCGACCTGCGTGGTGTCCGTCAGCGAACTGGTCTGATCCAACAGAATATCAGGCAATCATCCCAAACGCCGCTTCCGCGAGGGGGCGGCGTTGCTTTTAGAAAAAAGAAACCAACCAAAACAAAAACAAGAAAAATCGAAAGGACATGAAAACATGAAATCACTGAAAACAGTACAGGTTTTATTCAAAATCGCAAAAGTCATCAGTCAGATCGTCTTTGTCTGCTGTATCGTCGGCTTCTGCCTTTGCGTTGTCGGTATCGTCAGTCTCGCGCTTGGCGCACCTGTGCTCAAGTTGGGCGGTGTGACGATTGAAAGTTTTCTCGCTGACCACACGGGCTTATCGAACGGTACGCTGTACGCCTCGCTGGCGGCGGGCGCGATCGTCTGCATCGGCATGGGCGTCACCGCAAAGTTCGCCGTGCGCTACTTCAAACGCGAGCAGGCGGACGGCACCCCGTTCACCCATGACGGCGCCAAAGAGCTGCAGCGGATCGGCATTCTGTCGATTTGTCTGCCCCTCGGCGCGCAGATCCTGGCGCAGATCCTGCACGAGATCCTCGCGGCGGTTCTTCCGGATGTGGGACCGCTGGATATGGATTTCGTGGGCTCCGTGTCGCTCGGCATCATGCTGATCGTGACGGCGCAGATCTGCAGATACGGCGCGGACCTTGCCGCGGCAAAAGAGGAACCCGCGGCCGTCGAAGAGCCTGCTGTCATGGAAGCGCCCGCGGCAACGGAAGAGACCGAAGCATGAACGCGGTCCTGTACATCCACGGCAAAGGCGGCTCTGCGGCGGAAAGCGAACGCTATCAGCCGTTGTTTCCCGGCTGCGTTGTCGTCGGGCTGGACTACCGGACGTTCACGCCGTGGGAGACCGGGCAGGAGATCCGAGCGGCGGTCGAAGCGCTCCGCGACAAATACGACGGGGTCATCCTGATCGCGAACAGCATCGGCGCGTATTTTACCCTGCACGCGGGCGTTGACCGTATAATCGAGAAGGCATACTTTATCTCTCCGGTGGTCGATATGGAAACGCTGATCCTTTCCATGATGCGCGGCGCCGGCGTGACAGAAGCGCAGCTGCAGCGCGAGGGGACTGTTCCCACGCCGTTCGGCGAAGATTTGTCGTGGGACTATCTTTGCTATGTCCGCAGCCACCCGGTCCGCTGGATGGCGCCGACGGCGATTTTGTACGGCGAACAGGACAATCTGACGCCGTTTGAGACGATCGACGCTTTCGCGAAACAGCACCGCGCGGCCCTGACCGTGATGAAAAGCGGCGAACACTGGTTTCACACAGAAGAACAGCTGCGATTTCTGGACGACTGGATCCGGAACGGCGACGCGGAAAAGGAGAGAACACGATGATACTCGAAACAAAACGGCTGCTGCTGCGCCCGTGGACGGATGAGGATGCCGCAGATCTTTTCCGCTGGGCAAGCGATCCCGATGTGGGTACGCCCGCCGGCTGGCCGGCGCACAAGAGCGTCGAAGAGAGCCGCGCGATCATCCAAAACGTGCTCAGTGGCAAAGAGGCGTACGCCGTCTGCCTGCGGACAGACAATAAATCGATCGGCGCAGTCGAATTGAAGCTGCACGGGCGCTCCGACCTGACGCAGGGCGACGACGAGTGCGAACTCGGCTTCTGGATCGCGAAGCCCTTCTGGGGGCAGGGACTGATCCCGGAGGCGGCGCGGGCGCTGCTGCGGCGCGCGTTCTGCGATCTCGGGATGGAGAAGGTCTGGTGCGGCTATTACGACGGCAACGAAAAATCGAAGCGTGCCCAGGAGAAGATCGGCTTTCGCTATCAGTGGACGACCGAAGACGTGGACGTGCCGCTGCTCGGCGAAACGAGAAGGGGGCACGTCAACTGCATGACGAAGGCGCAGTGGGAAGCCCTCTCGCCGGACGAGGCGTGCGCGGCGACGCAAAACAATACGGACACACAAAATCAGTAACAGATATTTTGGAAGGATACAATGGTAGAACTCAAAGCAATCACAGAAGACAATTTTCTGGACGCGTTCCGTTTGAAACTGGCGCCGGGACAGGAGAGCTTTGTCTCACATCCGATCCGCAGTCTCGCGCAGGCGTATGTTTACAGAACGCAGTGTCAGCCGTTCGGCATCTATGCGGACGAAAAGATGGTCGGCTATGTTATGGTGATCTATGACTACGACGTTCCCGAGTATGACGTCTGGCACATGATGATCGACGCGGCGTCGCAGGGGCAGGGCTACGGCAGCGAAGCAATGGACCGCGTGATCGACTATATCAAAACAAAACCGTTCGGCGATTCTGACAGAGTCGCCCTGACCTGCAACAAGGACAATCCGGTTGCGAGAAAGCTGTATGAAAGCAAGGGCTTTGCCGCAACGGGCGTTGAGGACGAAGACGAGATCGAGCTGGTACTGACGCTCGCGTAACACGGGTTGTTTTGCATTGTGAGATGAAAAAGAAATAAGTGAAATGCGCAGCGTTTGCTGCGCGTTTTTGTCTTGTCAAATGCGCGTGGATGTGCTATACTAATTATAATACTGATGTTTGGAGAGATCGCTGATGATTTCTGTAGCCCTTGCCGCCTATGAGGGCGAAGCCTATATCGAAGCGCAGCTGCGCTCCATTTTGCCGCAGCTTTCCCATGACGACGAGATCATTGTCTCGGACGACAAGCCCGGCGGCGCGACCGAACGGATCGTCCGGCGCGTGATGGCGGACGACCCGCGCGTGCTCTATGTCGAAGGCAAGGGGCAGGGCGTTGTGGCAAACTTCGTCAATGCGATCCGCCATTGCCGCGGCGACAAGATCTATCTGTGCGACCAGGACGACGTCTGGCTGCCGGACAAGGTGCGGCAGGTGACCGAGGCGTTTGAAAACGGCGCGACGCTCGTGCTGCATAACGCCTATGTGACCGACAAGGATCTGAATATCACCGATTATTCGTTCTTTGCCCTGCGCGGCAGCAAGCCCGGTTTTCTGCGCAATATCGTCAAGAATTCCTATATGGGCTGCTGTATGGCGTTCGACCGCAGTCTGCTGAAAAAGATCTTGCCGATGCCGCAGCATCTGCCGATGCACGACCAGTGGATCGGGCTGATGGGAGAGAAGTACGGCAAGGTGGCGTTCCTCGACGCGCCCTTGATCTATTACCGCCGGACGGGAAACAACGTGACCGGCGGCGAAACGACGACAAAGCAAAAGCTGCAGTGGCGGCGGTACCTGATCCGCCGGCTGATCGGCAGAATCGTGTTTGACAGGTGAGGGGAAAAGCATGAAAGACTATACCGTATCCGGTTGTATCGTGACCTATAACAACAAAGACAAGATCGCGCAGACGATCGAAAGCGTGCTGACGCAGACGCAGGGCGTGCCGTTTACGCTCTATATCGTGGACAACGCCTCGACGGACGGGACGGCGCAGTATATCAAAGAAACGTTCCCGTCGGTCGTCGTGATCGAAAGTCAACAAAACAGCGGCTTCGGCGCGGGACACAACAAAGTGATCCCGTTTCTCAGTTCGAAGTACCACGTTGTGATCAACCCCGATATCCTGCTGAAGGAAGACGTGATTACAGCGCTTTGCGACTACGCCGACGCGCACGACGACGTCGGTCTGCTGTCGCCGCAGATCCGCTTTGAAGACGGCCGCGTCCAGCAGCTCGGCAAACGCAATCCCACGGTGCGCTACCTCGGCACCCACTGGTTCCACAAGGGCGACGAACCGAACAGGACGATGATCGAATACTGCATGCTGGACAAGCCGCAGGACGCGCCGTTCGAGATCACGAACGCGACCGGCTGCTTCATGTTCTTCCGCACGGCGGCGTTTCTGGACCTCGGCGGCTTTGACGAACGCTTCTTCATGTATCTCGAGGACTGCGACATCGCCCGCCGCGCCGCAGAGAAATACAAGGTGCTGCACTACCCGATGGCAAACGTCTATCACCTTTGGGAGCGCGGCAGCAAGAAGAGCAAGAAGCTGCTTTTGATCCACATCAAATCCATTCTGCTGTATTTCCTCAAATGGGGCATCCGGTTTTAATTGTCAAACCAATTCCTTATTATAATCGAAAGGAGGCTGTGCGCCTTGCAATGTTCCGTGATCATACCCGCTTATAACAGCGCGGCGTTTTTGCCGCAGGCGCTTGACAGCCTGCTTTCTCAGACGATGGACGACTTTGAAGTCGTGATCGTCAACGACGGTTCCACCGACAACACACAGGAGATCATCGACGCTTACTGCGCGCGCGACGCACGGATCCGCTGCTTCACGCAGGAAAACGCGGGCGTATCCGCCGCCCGCAACCGGGCGCTTCTTGAAGCAAACGGGGATTATGTGACTTTCCTCGACGCGGACGACTACTACGCGCCCGACACGCTTGCGGCGTTTTGCAAAAAAGCGAAAGAGACCGGCGCCGATCTGATCCTCGGCCGGCTTTGCATGGTCGCGCAGGGGAAGCCGCCCTATTTCCACGACGCGGCGGACGTTCTCGCGCGGGAAGAGACGATCGACACCTTTGACAAGCGTCTGCTGTGGAACTTCCTCGTCAGCAACAAGTGCTACCGCCGCGCGTTCTTACTGGAGCACGGCGTGCAGTTCCCGGCGACCGGTTTTTCCGAAGAGGGCGCGTTCTTCATGGACGCCGTCTTTGCGGGCGCGACGATGGCGGGCGCTGCGGACAGCGTCGTCTATTACCGCCGCCACGCCGAAGAAGAGGGGCTTTCCGTCAGCCAGACAGCGAGCGAAAAGAACCTTCGAAGCCTCGACGGCTCGATGCGGCGGATCTACGCCTCCGCCGAACAGGCGCTGCGCGAAGCGGCGAGACAGGACGACGACTATCTGCAGGAGATTTTGTATAAGCACCTGCACATTCTCCAGTCGCAGTTTTACCGCGCCTTATGGCGCATGACGGATGACGCTCTTGCTCTCTGCGCTTCGCAGATGGAAACGCTGCTGCAGCGGCTGACCGACGCGAAACGGGACGCGATACAAAAAGCGAATGCCGATCTGCGGCTGCCGGATCTCGCGAAAACGAAGACCGAAGCGGCGTCGCGTCCGCAGGCGATCTTTTTCGTAACGCGTTTTTGTTCAAAGGAAGCGGCGGCGGCGCTGTTCGCGCAGACCTGTCCGCTGTTCCAGCTGGTGTTGACCGAAACGGCGGCGAAAGACCTGCCCCCTGCGTTACTCGCGCTGCCAAACGTGCAGATTGGCGGACCCGACGCTGCAAACGGCGCGCCGGTGCTGCGCTTTGCGTCGCTGCCTGCGCTCGACCCGGCGCTTTTACAGACCCTGCTGCGGTTCCCTGTCCCGAAAACCGCGCTCGCGGCGAAGGGGCTTGACCTGCTGCTGAAACGGAGGCACAGCGCATGAAACGACTGCTTTATTCGATCTTT
>JAEEGH010031015.1_pt1 | contig 10355 bp, 9 predicted proteins | sample 9134181 | NCBI WGS metagenome assembly JAEEGH01 (sample SAMN16246544, study PRJNA631951) | gut metagenome | biome: gut microbiome; feature: rumen; material: DP-attached | host: Bos | place: Iran: Karaj | collected 2018-10 | reverse complement strand
CTAAGTCACATGATATCCACATGGCACTCGGTAACTTCAGATTGAAAAGTGAAGGGTGGACCTGGATCTCTGTGTTCGAATCCTAACCTATGATGGGGTGAGGTTTTTTTTGTTTTGAACCGCCGAATACGGATCCGTACGTTCGGTGGTGTGGGAGGCGTGGTTTTCCCGCCTACCCGATTGCCGGTACGGTATATATTCAGATAAATTTGTGACTTATTCAGTCTTTTTATAAAATTTCCGGACTTTTGCTGCTGTTTTGTGCATATCGGTATATGTTACATATCTCACTGTATGCATTCCCTAATAATACTGTTAGTGAATATATCTGTATAATTTACTGGATTCGTTTTTTTAGAATCGGCTTAAAAGACTGATTTTGAAGTGGATAAAGGTATTGTTGTTTTGAGTTTTATCAGGTTTGTTTTTATATGGAAGTCAACGAAAGTAATGTAGATTCAGTCGTAGATGAACTGGAGGGGATGAAACTTGAGATAGAAAGACAGGTTGCAATTCATGATGCCCAGACTGCACTTAATGAAATGGTACCGTATAGACTGACTGAGAATCTTGAATTGTTCAGACAGGATTTTCCTGAAATTTTTGAACATTACGCTGATTATGAACCGTCAGGAAGATATCAGCTTCTGTGTGGAGAAAACGGGGAGCCGAATCTTTTCGACAGTAAAAAAGGTCGTTTCATCTATGGCAGAAGTCCGTTCGACGAATGTCGCAATAGTGTAGATGATTTTATGCATCATCAGAAACTTTTTGTGTCAATAGACAAAATTTATGATGATGATGATCCTATCAAACAGTTTCATTTTCATATAAAGCATTCACTGAAGGAGGATGTTAAAGCGATTTGCGAAGAACCGAGTGACATAAAAAACTATGAATCGATACCGGTTATGTTTATGTTCGGTCTGGGATTGGGCTTTCATCTTGGATATCTATATGAACGGATGACTCCGGTAAATCTGTTTGTAGTAGAGCCTAACGAGGAGTTTTTTTACTACTCACTTTGTGTTTTTGACTATTCATCTCTGATTAATTACATAAAAAATGAACATTTGGGCATTAATTTCTATCTTCAGCAAGATGTGCAGAAATTTATTTACAATGTCAACAGGTATTTAATCAAACATGCCGGTACAACTCTTCCTGAGATGGCAATTGTTGTTTATGAAAGCAAAATTATGAATGAAATTATAGAAGTTGTTCAGCGGGATTTTGCTTCTCTGATCCATACCAATGGTTTCTTCGATGACATGATCTTTGGTATCAATCATGCCGCCAGCAGTCTTTCAAAGGGGATACCGGTGCTTAGTGATGCCACACTGCCCAGTTACGTGTTAAACAAGCCTGTGATTCTGGTGGGTAACGGTCCTTCTCTTGATCGGGATATTTCACTTCTGAAAAAATATCAGGACAGATGTATTATTGTTGCCTGTGGGACTGCATATTCCGCATTGTGCAGGAGCAATATCAGAGCAGATATATACGTGGCTGTGGAACGGACTCTTGGGGTTTATGATTCTTTGATAGAAATCAGGGAGCATCGCGAGTTTTTCTTTGAAACTGTATGTGTTGCTGTTGATGTGGTTCATCCAAAGGTCATGGATCTGTTTAAGCATAAAATGATTGTTCTTAAGGTTCCGGAACTCATGATTTACTGGCTGGTATCCTGTGCAAGGGAACAGTGTAAAGGGATCAGACCTATGAGTCGAACCAATCCGCTGGTTTCGAATCTTGGTATTGAACTTGTTTCGACACTTGGTTTTGAAAATATTTATCTTCTAGGAATAGATAACGGAGCTGTCGGAAAAGAGACTCATTCCGTGCACAGTCTCTATTATGATGATGACAACAACCTAAAAGACAAGTACAGTAACATGGCTATCGATAAAATGCCTTTACAAATGCCGGGAAATTTTGTTGATACCGTCAGAACCAACATGATGTTTAAAATGGCGGCACGAATTATGGAAGGTACAGTTGACGCTTATTGCGGACGAAGCAGTTACTATAACTGTTCAAACGGTATGAAAATAAAAAACTGTAAACCTCTGCATTTCTCTGAATTAAACTGGGATACCTATTCAGTCATAGATAAAAATGTGCTTCGACAGATTTTTATGTCGACAATGTCCAAAAAAGTAAACTGCGGCATGGATAATATTAAAAACAGTAGTGTATACGGTAAATTCTGTGAGATTCTTGATCAGCTTTATAATGACTGGGAACAAAAACCTGCAACGAGAGTTGAGTTTATTCTAAAGGAGGAGTATCAGACTGAACACCTAGAAGAACTCGGCAATATCGGTCTTGTTTTTATGAAGGCTGTCAACAGTTCTTTAACTCTTTATTTTAATATTATTAACAAGGTTCTCTATCACTTTCAGGATGAAGAAAAGAGTATCGATGCGGCATATCGGCTTATGAGAAAGTATATGCTAAGATTTTTTGAGGGGTGCAAGATCATCTGTGCTCATGTTGATGAATATGAAGTCGGCAGACATATAGAAATTTATAACAAAGTTATAGCTGCCACGGACAGCATTTTCCCAGACTGAAACCTTAGGTTATTGCATCTGTCCTTGGTGTAAAGCAGGATATTTTTTCAGTGTTTCCTTTTCAATAGTTGAGGCAGGGACAAAATTGATCAATAATTTTGATTTCGCTGATGTAACTTAACTGATTGATTTTTAAGATAAAAACGTTGTTAAAAAATGATGATAAAAATTTATGATTTTTTTTTGTAAAGTTTTTGTTTTCCCCGCCGACTATAAATAACAGTAGGGAAAATTAAGAATAATCTCAATACAGAAAGAGGAGACTGATTATGGCACTCTATGTAAATACAAACGTTAGTTCAATCAATTCTCAGCGCCAGCTTACAAAATCAACGAAGGCTCTTGATGATTCTCGTACAAAGCTTGCTTCCGGTTTCAGAATCAACTCTGCAAAGGATGATGCCGCAGGATTGCAGATTTCTGACCGTATGACTGCACAGATTAACGGCTTGACTCAGGGTAACCGCAATGCCAATGATGGTATCTCATTTGCTCAGACTGCTGAAGGTGCACTTGATGAAGTAACCAATATGCTTCAGCGTGTCCGTACTCTTGCCGTCCAGCGTGCAAACGGAACTAACGGTACCCATGAGCAGAGTGCAATTGATCTTGAAGTGTCTGCACTGGCAGCAGAGATTGCGAGAATCGGTTCCCAGACAAAATTCGGCAAGGATATAGCTGTTTTCGCGGATGGAGATTTATCTTTGCAGGTTGGAGCCTATGGCGGAAACACGATAACCGTATCCAAAAACGCAATGTCTACTGTTCTCGGTGCAGCAAGTTTGTCAACTGCTATAGTTGCAACTAACATTGGAACCATCGATACTATGATAGAAAATGTAGACAAGTATCGTGCAAAACTTGGTGCAGCTCAGAACAGACTGGAGTCATCAATTTCCAACCAGGAGAATGTAATCGAGAATGTAAGCGATGCAAGATCCCGTATCCGTGACGTTGACTATGCATCGGAGACTGCAAGAATGACTCAGAATTCAATTCTGCAGCAGGCTTCAACTTCAATACTGAGCCAGGCTAACATGAAGTCTCAGATTGCACTGTCACTTCTCGGTTAATCGAACAGGTTTGTCTCAAAGGTTTGAAAGGGTCGCAGATGCGACTCTTTTTCTTTCTACTGCTTCCTTATTCGTTACAGTTCTGGTGAGAAGGGTGGGAGGTTCATATATCTGAACAGATCAGTAAATTTTGAAAAGGAATGCAGGAGAAAGAAAAAGAAGAAGAAGAAGAAGGAGAACTTACAGCAGAAACAGCAAACGAAAAAGAATTAGTCACTGTAGATGAAAACAGACCTGTTCTCATTCTTTTTGACAATGGTTTTCAAAGTCTCAAGTTGTTTGCGAAAATAGACAAAAACGGAAGTTACTTTATCACCAAGGCAAGACACAATTGTGCCGCAGTTATAGCAAAATCTGGGGCGACAGGCATAAGACTTTTAGAAGTGATGTTCCTGCTGAGAAAAGTTATGAATGAAGGTAAGCGATGCAATTAAGCTGGTGGAGGAATTCAGGCATAACCAGGATCTTGATGTTCGATTTTCTAACGGCGGTACCTATCGAATTGCGGCTTTCTATAACAAGGAAAAGAAAGATGTGGTACTGATTACCAACATTTCACGCGAAAAAATGAGAGCCAGCCTCATAACTGATATACAGAATTCAGTGGCAGCTGGAGCTTTGTTTAAAAATGCAACTTAAAGTTTAGGGGTCGCTATGTCCGTAGTTACTGCTGTTCCTTCTGAGTCTATCAAAGAAAGACTGGAACAGAATCTTAAAGCGCTGGAACATTATTATCCTAAACTTTACAGCAGGTTTTATAATTACACTCAAAAATCCGATATTCGTTTGGTCGTTAATGAGAACGGTGAGCCGGATGTGTATTTCCCATCTTCAGATACACTTTTGTATTCCGGTCAATCATTCGCAAAATGTCAGAAACTTGCCATCAATTTCCTTGATCATCTTGATCATTTTTCTCTTTATCCTGCTTTGACCGAACTTGAAGATCCTGTCAGTCAGATTCATGTTGAATATCGTAACCGTATTGTCAGGGAAGTGGTTAAGAAACTCGAGGGCGAAGGTCCTATATCAAAAGCTGAGTCTTTTCCCTGCATTGTGCATATAGGGCTTGGATTGGGCTATCAGCTTGGGTATCTTTATGAAAAAATGACTCCGCTACATTTTTATGTAATAGAGCCGGATACGGATTTGTTTTTTCTGTCACTTTGCTGTTTTGATTATTCTCCTTTATTTGATTACATTAACGAAAACAATCTTCATCTGAAGTTTAGAATCGGCAATGATTTTTCCAATCTTATAGATGATCTAAATGTTTATTTTAACTGGCATCCGGTCGCTTTTGCTGCTCAGTGTTTCTGGTTTGGATATCAGTGCACTTCTGAAATAAAACAACTGATATCACTAATGAGTGATAATTTTGCCTCTGTTACTCTTAAATTAGGCTATTTTGATGATATTATGTTCAGTTTTGCTCAAGGAGTTAATAATATATCTTCAGGTATTCCTGTTCTTTGCAAATATAAAACTTGTCTTTCTGATTATATACAGGACTTCCCTCTTCTTCTCGTAGGAAACGGACCTTCGCTGGACGATGATATTGATTTTATTAAAAATTATCAGGATCGTTTTGTTATTATGGCGTGCGGTACGGCTTTTGCGACATTGTGCAAATGCGGAATAAAATCTGATATTTATATTGCACTTGAACGCGGAGTCAACGTTTATGATTCTCTGATGGCAATTAAGGAACATCGGGAGTATTTTGATCACACTCTATGTATAGGTACCGAGATTATACATCCCAGGGTATTTGAACTTTTCAAAAACAGACTGATTATTTTGAAGGATAATGAAACAGCTCCTTTATGGCTAAAAAGAATCAGTAAGACGTCACTTAATACGGAACTTCCTGCTGCCTCCCGTATTAATCCTCTTGTTTCAAATTTTGGATTGGTTGCCGCGTCATTCCTTGGATTCAGGAAGGTTTATATGGCAGGTGTGGACAACGGAGTGATTGATGATTCTTCTGTAGTATCTCCAAATCTTCACAGCAGGCACAGTATTTATGCGGATGAAAACGGAACAGGAAAATGCAAGGAAGGATATCAGCGTATTTCGAGACTTTTCTTTGATTATCCTGCAAACTTCGGAGGCAATGTTAAAACAGATTCGCTTTATCTGTCATGTATACGGGCCATGGAATACTGCATTGACAAAAATTCAGGGGATATAAAATTCTACAACTGCTCAAATGGCGCCGCTGTTAAGGGTGCCAAGCCGTTCAGATTGCAGAATATTAAACTAGGATCGAAAAAATTTGATTTCGCCAGGTTTAAGCATGAGTTAATGTCAAGCAGTTGCAGCTTCTCATTTTCAGTTGATGATATCAGGAAGATTATTGATATTGAAGGGTACTGCAGGTTTGTTGATGATCTTGTCAGAATTCTGACTGATCTGCCTAAAGAGCGGTTGCTGTTTCTTAAAATTGAAGAAAAACTTCTTGACTCTATAGAGAAAACAAAGATGAATGACTGGTATAAACTGTTTTTAAGCGGTTCACTCAGTTATATGTTGCTTCCTGTGAATGAATATCTATATTCAGTTGCTGATGAAGAGGATTCGTTGCATAAAGCGGGATCTTTTATCAAAATTATTACGGAATTTCTTAACCTTACTAAAGAAGTTTTTCCGTTTGCTTTTGAGTATGTTCAGAATGATCATATGAATGTAATTGAGAAAGCAAGGAAAAAATATGAAAAGAACGTATCTGACTGATTGTTATATTTATCTTTCTTTGTGACATTATGGTAAACAGTGCTCAAGATTTAAAGCTTCGAAAAGCTAAAAATGATGATGCCGAATTTGTGCTTGAATGTAGAAATGATCCGCAGACAAGAAAATTTTCATTTTCGGAAAAATTGATTGATTATGATTTACATATGGAATGGTTCAAAAAAAAGATTGATGATCCTGACTGTTTCTTTTTTATTCTGATTGACGGATCTGAAAGGATTGGTCAGATTCGTGTTGACAGAGTGAATGATATAGGTGAAGTAAGTTATGCGGTTGCTTCGAACAAGCGCGGAAGAGGTTATGGAAAAGCAATTCTGAAACTTTGTGAAAGTGTCATGCCGGCTGACATTACGGTACTGATGGGAACCGTGAAAAAAGAGAATATTCCTTCTAGAAAGTGCTTTCAATTTAATGGGTATTCACAATTTGAATGTGGAGATCTGATATGCTTTATAAAGACTGTTTTGGCGCCGTCAGTTAAAAACTGAATGGGGGAAATGACGCTGAAATCCAATTTGACCGATTTTTTTTTATATTCCCAGAATCCTTTTCACCATATTGCTGGACTGTTCTGATGCAATATTTGAAAAATGCGCAGAATCTAGATTTGTTTAATATGCTGCGATACAGGGCGGGCGTATGACGGCGGGAATATACTGGTGGATAATGATTTCATGCTGTTGAAAACAGAGCCATGCCAGATACCAATGGAGATGTTGCTTCAGACAGGATATTTTACTCAAAGCGGACAAGAAGGAACTGAGCAATGGCTGTCATACTGAATGATGAGATTGCGGAGTCATTGATAAAACTGCCACTTGATTTTCAGAATTTAAGTCCATCGGAGGAAACGCAGGATAGGTTTTATAGTTTGTCTGCACTTTTGGACAGTGGAGATTAGTATTAAATACCCTGCTTTTTGAATGGGACGGTTTAAATTCAAAGACGTTCAATGTGAGTGTACGATACGGGATATTATATTTCACAGATACCTTGGGATGAAATTATCAAAGCAAATGAGGTATAAATGCTCATGGGTATTGCGTTTTGGAACTGAAAATAGACAAAACAAAACTGGTAGTAGAATTCAAAAGGATTCCGGAAAGCGGTAGTGAAGAGTCCGCCATAAAGGATGCAATCAGCCAGATGCGTACACATCACTACGGCGAAACCACGGAAGACATAAAGCTGATAAGAGCGGCGATGATAATATGTACCGCAAAGAGAAGTCTCACAGCGTATAGAGTCATGGAGTGAGAAAGGACTACAGGAGGTAATTAAACAATGGGCAAACCGATTTTAGACGAATCAGCAATGTTGAGACTGCCGTGCGGGTGCACAACTCTGTCAAGGATTAGAGAAAACAAAGCAATTTATGTAGACAAGACAGAAAAGGTAAGCACTCTTGCCAAGAACTGCTTCAGACCTGTATTTCTTTCAAGACCGAGGCGTTTCGGCAAATCACTTCTGGTATCAGTATTTGAATCGCTGTTTTCCAAAGGGTTGGAAGATTTTAAAGATCTTGCCATAGAAAAAGATGATTACTGGAAAAATGAGAAGACATACAAGGTAGTTCATCTTGATTTTTCTTCCTATGCCACAGAGGATTTATCAGGCTTTAAGTTGCGTTTAAATATGCAGTTACTTTGTGCATTGAAAGATAAAACAATAGAGGAATTATCCGATGTTGAAAAGTCATTACCGCCTGCTGCCATTATCGAGCAGCAGGCAAGGTTGGCAAAGCACGGAAGTCTGGTACTTCTGATAGATGAATATGATGCACCGATAACTCACAGTATGGATAATCGCGAGAAAATGCGGGAAATGATAGATTTCATAAGTTCATTTTTTGCAACGATAAAATCCTGTGAGAAGGTGTTTAGATTTGTATTTATCACAGGTATCACCCGTCTGGCTCATGTAAGTTTGTTTTCCATGTTCAACAATCTTCTGGATATAACGGCAGATGATGACTACTCTGGACTTCTTGGGATAACGGAGGAAGAACTGCACAAGTACTTTGATGAATACGTAAGAAATGCAGCGTCGGTGCTGGACATGAGTAAGGAAGAGGTTTACGCCAGAATGAAATCTGCATACAACGGGTTTCAGTTTACCATCAATGCCAAAGAGACTGTATACAACCCGTGGTCAATACTGTCATTCTTAAGTAATCCAAAGAAAGGTTTTGCCAACTACTGGTATTCCACCAGCGGAGGAACACCGACAATACTGGTAGAGTATCTGAAAAAGAATGAGAAACTGAATCTGTTTAACATGCTGAGGTACAGAGTAAGTTCCACCGATGGGAAAATCATACAGGTTGATGAGGACTCACTGCTGTCTAAATCAGAGCCGGACAAAATTCCCATGGACATGCTGCTGCTTCAGACCGGTTATTTTACACTGAAATCAAAAAATGATTATCTGGCAAAACTGGTAATACCGAATGACGAGATAGCGGAGTCACTGATAAAACTTTCTCTTGATATTCAGAATCTGGGACCGTCGGAGGAGACAACAGATAAAATTTCATCTCTGTCAGAACTGATAGACAGTGGAGATATAGATTCTGTTTTCAGTCTGTTCAATACATTGCTGTGTGAATGTGTCAGTTCCAGTTCAAAAGTGTTCAATGATGAGAATTCGGTACGTGATGTTATATATTCGCAGATACGTGGACGCAGAATATACAAGGCAAGGGAGGTAATAAATTCGCAGGGATATTCCGATTTGGAACTGAAGACATCCAAAACAAAACTGGTGATCGAATTCAAAAGGATCCAGGAGAGCGGAGGAGAGGAGTCTGCCATAAAGGAGGCAATCAGCCAGATGCGTACACATCACTACGGCGAAACCACAGAAGACATAAAGCTGATAAGAGCAGCGATGATAATATGTACCGCAAAGAGAAGTCTCACAGCGTACAGAGTCATGGAGTGACATTACGTACGACTAAAATCATGGATTCTTGCTTTGGTGACCATTGCGCTTCTTCTGAAACTTCTGTGTTACACGGTCTCCGCAAGTGCATATTTCCTTGTTCTCTACAGTGTTTGCCGGTATTAGACTGATTAAAGTCCTTTATAGTAAAACTTGCTCTGTCTGTCGTACCATATCGGTAAGCTGATTTATCTTCTATTTAACTGTACGGATTATTATCCCTGCTGTTGAAACTGTTGGTTTAACGCCTGCAATGACTATAAAAACGACTAACTGCAGCTGGTTTTCGCACTGTTTTTGTTTGATCCTGGAGGACAGTATATTTGTCGAGTGCTGATCCGGATTGTTTTGTATTCATGTACTGCTTTTCGCTTCTGATTTGTCTCAGGTTCAATAATGGCATAAAGTTCATTCTGTTATGATCTGTGAACATTTTAAGGTTTCATGAGTGTGAAACATTTTTGAGCGTACGAATTACGGAAAATTTAGTATGATGAAGCAGCAGAGATCCGGATTAGGTTTGAAACGGGAATGTTTGAAAATTCAGTTAATTTTTTACAGGTAAGGAATTCAGGTTTTTATATTACAGCCGTTGAAGGTCTGGTTTACGCTGCCTATCTCATTCTTGTCGTTGTCAGATCCCGCGGCGAGGCCAGGGGCGTAACGAATTTAAGAAGTGCTTTCCTTAACCTTCTGACTTTTGCCTTTTTTCTGTTTTCGGGCATTTTCTATGTCCTTTACCTTTATTTCGGATCTCTTGTATTTCCCGGTTTTATGAAATATGCCGCAGGCTTCGGTCTGATTTTGAATTTTTTCTATTTAGTCTGTGGAGTTTTACCGGGTGGTTATCGGACAGCAGGCAGAGCAGGACGAAATCGCTGGAGATATTTTTTCGGCTCTGACGACAGATATTTCATGAGGCTCTGTTCAGGAAAAGTGTTGATTTTGCTAATTGTGATGTATATCACGTTTTAGTACAATTACTTATAATATAAATATACGTGTATCT
>JAEEGH010031014.1_pt1 | contig 10355 bp, 10 predicted proteins | sample 9134181 | NCBI WGS metagenome assembly JAEEGH01 (sample SAMN16246544, study PRJNA631951) | gut metagenome | biome: gut microbiome; feature: rumen; material: DP-attached | host: Bos | place: Iran: Karaj | collected 2018-10 | reverse complement strand
ACTGACGCTCGTTTAAAGTGATATCTGTTACAATATCTCGGTACTTGCTTGTACTTTTAGTCTTTCAGTATTTTCAATGAGCCTAAAAAATCCCGCTTGTTTCAAACGGGACTGCAAAGGTATAAACTTTTTCTGAACCGCCAAAATTTTTTTGAGGAAAATTTAGATTTCTCGACTTCGCTCGAAATGACAACCAAGAAAATTCGTACCTTTGTCTTTACTATGGAAAAGAAAACGGTCTCACTCTGGCAGATTTTCGCCGTGTTCGCCAAGATCGGGGCGTTCACGATCGGCGGAGGGTATGCCATGATTCCGATCATTCAGGACGAGATGTCGCGGAGGGGGTGGATTTCCGACGAGGAGCTGCCCGACATCGTGGCGCTGTCACAATCGGCGCCGGGCGTGATGGCCGTGAACATCTCCATCTTCGCGGGATACAGACTGAGGGGCGTCAAAGGCAGCATCGCGGCGACGCTCGGGTCCATCACCCCGTCCTTCTGCATCATCCTGGCCATCGCGATGCTGTTCACCGCCTTCAAGGACAATCCGTGGGTGATCAAAGCCTTCAAGGGCATCCGACCGGTGGTCATCGCCCTCATCGCCGTGCCCATGATCAACATGGCCCGGAAATGCTGCAAGTCCTGGTGGGCCTGGCTCCTCGCCGTCGGTGCGCTCGTCCTCGTCGCACTGCTGAACGTCTCCCCCATCTACATTATCCTCTGCGTCATCGTCACCGCCTTCGGCTATACCTATTTTAAAGAGAAATGGACACGCTGACCCTCCTCCTGCAACTGTTCGGGACTTTTTTCCTGATCGGCGCCTTCACCATCGGCGGAGGCTACGCGATGCTGTCCCTCATCCAGGGCGAGGTGGTAACGGCCCATCACTGGATCTCCGAAAGCACCTTCACGGACATCGTGGCCATCTCCCAGATGACGCCCGGCCCCATCGGCATCAACACGGCCACCTATGTGGGCTATGACGTGCTCTCCCAGGCCACCGGGAGCCATCTGCTGGGCATCCTGGGCTCGGCGACAGCGACGCTCGCCCTCGTCATCCCCTCCTTCGTCCTCGTGCTGCTGATTGTCCGGTTCTACACCAAGTTCAAGACCAGCGTCCTGTTCGAAGGCGTGATGAGCTGGCTCCGGCCGACGGTGGTGGGCCTGATCGGCGCCGCCGCGGTCATCCTCATCGTCAAGACCACCTGGTTCCAGGGAACACCCACTTTCACCGTCGTCGCCGACAACTTCCCCGACTGGAAGAGCTGGTGCCTGCTGGCGGCCGCCTTCGCCGCCTCGTTCTGGGGAAAAGTCAATCCGATCCTCGTGATTCTGGGCGGGGCCGTGCTGGGCTTGTTGATTTATTGACTATCTTTGTATGATTATAACCACTTGACATGAAACACACGCATATCCTTATTCTTCTTGCGCTGACGCTGGCCGTGGCCTGCAGTGAGAAAAAGCAGCCCCAGCCTTTCAGCGTGATCCCGATGCCCAATGACGTGACCCTCGCCGAGGGTTCGTTCAACGTGGCCGGCGCCCTGGTCTCTTATGACGAGAACGTGGACGCGCAGAGTGCGAAAGCCATCGACGGCTTCGTCCAGACGCTGAAAACCGTCACCGGAAAGCCCATGAACGGCAAGGGCGGAGACGGCACGATCCATTTCGGACTGAACCCGAACCTCGGCGCCGAAGAGTACTTCCTCCAGGTCAAGCCCGACGGCGTGAACGTGGAAGCATCGGCCTTCGGCGGCTTCTTCTACGCCATCCAGACTTTGAAGCAGATGCTCCCCGCGGAGGTCTTCGGCAGCCAGAAGGCCAAGGCCGCCTGGCTCCTCCCCTGCGTCACCATCCTGGACTCGCCGCGTTTCGATTACCGCGGCATCCACATGGACCCCTGCCGCCACTTCTGGACCATCGAGGAGACCAAGCGCTACATCGACATCGCCGCCACCTACAAGCTGAACCGGCTGCACTGGCACCTCACCGAGGACCAGGGCTGGCGCATGGAAATCAAGAAATATCCGAAGCTCACCGAAGTGGGCGCCTGGCGCAGCGGCACCTGCATCGGCAAGGACTTTGACAGCAACGACGGCATCCGCTACGGCGGCTTCTACACCCAGGACGAGATGCGCGAAATCGTGGCCTACGCCGCCGAGCGCAACATCACCGTCATCCCGGAGATCGACCTCCCCGGCCACATGGTCGCCGCCCTCGCCGCCTATCCCGAACTGGGCTGCACCGGCGGTCCGTACGAGGTCTGGACCCGCTGGGGCGTCTCCGACGACGTTCTCTGCGTGGGCAAGGAGGAAACCTTCACCTTCCTGCAGGACGTCCTCACCGAGGTGATGGACATCTTCCCGTCCGAGTACATCCACATCGGCGGCGACGAATGCCCGAAGGACCGCTGGAAGGAGTGCCCGCTGTGCCAGGCCCGCATCAAGGCCCTCGGCATCAAGGCCCATGGCGACATCTCCGCCGAACAGGAGCTCCAGTGCTACGTCACCGCCCGCATCCAGAAGTTCCTGAACGAACACGGCCGGAAGATCATCGGCTGGGACGAAATCCTGGAAGGCGACCTGGCCGAAGGCGCGACCGTGATGTCCTGGCGCGGCACCCAGGGCGGCATCGAGGCGGCCAACCGCGGCTTCGACGTGGTCATGACCCCGAACAGCCACATGTACATCGACTACTACCAGAGCCAGGAGCGCGACAAGGAGCCCCTGTGCATCGGCGGTCTCGTCACGGTGCAGAAGCTCTATTCCTACGAGCCCTATGAGGGCATGACCCCGGGCACCGAAGACCATATCCTCGGCGTCCAGGCGAACCTCTGGACCGAGTACGTCACCTCGCCCGAATTCCTCGAGTACATGCTCCTTCCGCGCATGTGCGCCCTTTCCGAGGTCCAGTGGTGCGACGCCGCGCGCAAGGACTACGCCCGCTTCGACGCCTCCCTCGACCATACCTTCAAAATGCTGGACGTGATGGGCTACACTTACGCGAAACACGTGCGCGGCATCATCGGCCTGCCCGGTCACGAGCAGCCCGCCCGCAGTGAGGAGGAACTCGCCAAATACCTGGAAGAAAACGAGATAGGATGGTAATGAAACGCTATATCACCCTGGCCGTCCTGGTCCTGCTGGCCGTCTCCTGTGGCGGCAGGCGAGGGCAGAAAGGCGACGGCGCCCAGGCCGATTCGCTCGCGACGGCCGCCCAGGAAAAGCCGGACACGAAGGCTGAAGCACAGGTCGATGTGAAGCCCGACACCTCGGGCGCCTCCAAAGTGAAGCTCCCGAAGGAGCCGATCTTCGACATCGTCACCAACATGGGCACGATCCGGGTCAAGCTGTACAAGGACACACCCAAGCACCGCGACAACTTCGCCAGGCTGGCCCTCTCGCACTACTATGACGGCGTCCTGTTCCACCGGGTCATCGACGAGTTCATGATCCAGGGCGGCGACCCGTACACCCGCGACACGGCCCGCGTCGCCGAATGGGGCGAAGGCGGTCCGGGTTACACCATCGACGCGGAATTCGTCCCGGAGCACACGCACAAGAAAGGGGCGCTGGCCGCCGCCCGGCGCGGCAACCTGGCCAACCCCCTGAAAGAATCGTCGGGCTCCCAGTTCTATCTGGTCCAGAACCCGGACAACTGCAAGCACCTGGACGGTGAGTATACTGTCTTCGGCGAGACCGTCGGCGGACTCAATGTCATCGACCGCATCGCCCGCGTCAGCACGGACCGCTTCGACCACCCCGTCCGCCCCGTCATCATCCAGCGCGTCCGCCCGAACGAAAGCATGAACCGCCGGGCCCTGGAAGAGGAGGAGCGCGCCCTCGAAGAGGCGGAGAACCCCGCCATCCAGGAGGAGAAGGCGGAAGAAAAGCCCGCCGACGAGAAGGAACCGGAGATCATCAAGCTCGAGGTCCAGGAGAAGGTCGATTCGTCCGTCCTTCGCGGCCGAAAGCTCAAACACCGGGAGAAGTAATTTTTCTTGAAAAATATTTTACCGGACTTGACCTTTGGCACAGATTTCGCAATAAACTTAGGCGAATAGTTTTTTCATAGGTTAAGTTTTAGGTTAGAATTGCGACTACCGCTTGCAGTGATGCACGCGGTAGTATTCTTTTATACTGAATATCAGTGAGTTACAGGGCCATTTTGAAGCGCTGCGCCGATGGCCGATTTTTTCCGAGTAACAAAGGAGTAACAAAATGCACAAAAAATATCGCCCCCTGGAGTAGCAACATACGGGGCAAAACCGTAAACCAGGGAGCGATATGTGTGGGGTATTCGTGGCCCACCACAAAGGTATGCAAAATTTTCCGATATCCAACACCGGGCCGGTGAAAATCATCCCCCCGGTGGTTGAGGTCCGGAGGTCTCCGTCCAGGATCCTCCGCAGAGGGCGCTCTTCCGCGCCGTGGAGGGCCTCGCCGCCTCCGGGTGGAGGTGGAGGCCGGAGGGCGGCGTCAGGACTTCCTCTTCCCCTTTCCCTTCAGCGCGTCCTGGAAGGCCGTCATGGTTGAGGCCGCGGCTTCGGCCTGCTGCTGCTTCATGGCGAGCAGGTCCTTCAGGGTGTCGGCGACGATTTCGACGTCGGCGAAGAGGCCGTCGAAGGACAGCCCCAGGCGGTTCATCCGCTTGACGAGGCCGGAGGCCGCCACGTCCGGATCCGCCTGCAGGGCGACGAGCATATCGCGCCCCTTCTTCGCCTCGTCGAAGGCCTTGACGAGCGGCTCGACGAGAAGGAGCATCTGCGAGGATGCCGCGAGCAGTTTGTTGTGGTTCTCGTCCATCGCGTTACTTCGTGTAGTAGGCTTTCTTGTTCGCGTTGTTGATGACGGTTATCAGCTTGTCGCCTTCCGCCTCCAGGGTGCCGGTGACGTAGACGTTCACCTCCCGGGTCTCATAGCCGCCGACACTGCCTCCGCTGGAATAGTTGCCGGAGTAGCCTCCGCCCCCCGCGCTGTAGTCACCGGAGGCCACGGCGGAGAGGGAGGACTTGACGGCGGAACCGAGGGCCACCAGGGCGGCGCCCGCCGCGATGGCGAGCTGCCACTGGCCCGACTTGAGCGCCATCTGGATGCCCATGTCTGCGACGCCCACGGAGATGGCGATCTTGCCGACGGCGATAGCCATGTCGCCGAAGGCCGCCAGGGCGGCGTCCTTGAAGTCGCCCCAGGCGTCGCCGCCTCCCACCAGGGTGCCCACCAGCCCGCCGAGGATCTCCGACGTCCGGACCGTGGCGCTCTCGACGAGGGACACCACCTCCTTGGTTATGTCGTGCACCTGCCCCACGTCGGCCTTGATGCCCACGCCTATGGTGAAGTCGCCCAGCTGTGCGGTGAAGGCCTCCTTGAAGAGCTCCACGTCCTCCTTGCGTGGCAGGATGGAGAGGGAGGGAGCGGTCACGCCGGGGACGCTGGCGCCGGTCGCGTCACCTATCCCGGAGAGGGCCTCCGCCATGCCTGCCCAGCGCGAGCGCGTCGCCGCGATGCTCTCCTGGAGTTTCTTCTGCTGCTCGAGCAGTTTGTTCATCCGGGCGATCTCCGCGTCCGTGGCCTTGCCGATGGAATTCTTCACCCGGAGCAGGGCGGTCTCTTCCTGCGTGATGGCGCGCTCCACCTCATACTTGCGGGCTTCCTGGGCGAGCGTCGCGTCGGCGGCTTCTACGCCGTCGGTGGCGAGGCCCGAGCGCTCCCGGTAAAGGTCCGCGAGCCTGGTTTCCAGGTCCACGGTCATGGCCCGCTTCTGGGACAGCATGAGCTCGATCTTATAGATGGCGTCCTCGCGCTCCGCGATGGAGGCCGTGGCGTCCTTCGCGACCTGCATCTTCGCCGCGATATCGTCGTTCAGTTTCGCCAGGTCCACGGCCTGCTCCTTGCGCCTGCGCTCCAGCTCATAAATCCGGTTGGTGAGTTCCTCCGCCTTCCGCGCGTTCTCTTCCGCGACCGGATATTTCCCCGCCTGGGACTGGGCCGTCCCCATGGGATTGATGAAAGCTCCACTGGTGAAGTAGTCGGAGATGATCGCCTTAAATTCTCCGCCAAACTTCGCCAGGGAGCTAAAGATATTCGCCATCGTCTTCCCGGTCTCGCCGCTCATATCGCGCAGGACCTGCCGGTAGGTGTCCACATAGGCCGCCGTCGCCATCTCTATGTTCGCCCCCTCCACGGTCTGCTTGAAGGCGTTGGCCTCCTTCTGGAGTTCCCGGAAACCGGCTATCGCCGCGGAGAGCCCGATCCCGGCGAGGGCCGTCTCGATGGGGCCGATGGACTTCAGGATATTGCCGAAGGCCTTGACACCGGCGTTTCCGCACTCCGAGAGCTTCGCCCCCAGGCCGGTGAGGGCGGAGGTGAATTGCCCCACCTTGCCGGTGTTCACGCCGAAGGCCTTGCCGACGCTGTCCATCGCGGAGGCCGTGGTCTTGTCCAGATCCCGCAGGCCCTGCTTGACGGACTGCGCCCCCTTATCGAAGTCCTTGGTGTCGGCGCCGATGATTATTTTCATGTTTGGATCTTTTGCCATAGTGTAGAGTTTTATTGCCGTAACAAAGATACGAATATATCTTCATATTTTCTGTGTGTTGCGGGATATAATCTAAAGCAACACTTTAAGATATGCGACCGGGCGCTTCATTTCGCAAAGCACGGAATAAGCGAAACGGAAACCACCGCTCCAGGCATTTCGCAAAGCCTCGAATTGGCGAAATGGAGACGGCCTCCACGTCTGGATGGAAACCACCTCCGTGGCATTTCGGTAAACTTGGAATTGGCGAAATGACGAGGCCTCTGCAGTCACCGGTGGCGCCGGTTGAGGGCCTTCCGGAAGGCGTCGTAAGAGGGATACCGGTTGCAGTTATATTCCGCCTGGAATTCCTCTTCCATACGCTCGTAGCACTCCAGGCGCGTGAGCCGTTCACCGGCGCGGGACGCAGCCCGCAGACGCTCCCAGAAGACCGCCTCGAAGCCGTCCGCCGACACCATCCGCTTCAGGTCGTCCATCCGGCGCCGGGCTCTAATCCTCGCGCTCGTCCCACGCTTCCGACGCGCTCTTCGGAGGGACTTCCTCGCTCTTCAGACGCTTGCGCCCCGTCGGGGTCAGCCCGAGCAGCACGGCGTTCTGCGCGATGGCGGACTGCGCCTTCCGAAAGATGCCGTAGGACGGATTTTCCTTCAGACGCTTGCCGTGGTACCGGTCTTCTTCCTCCAGGACGAGGCCGCGCTTCTCCAGGTCCTTGCAGGCGAGCCTGGCGAGGACCACGCTCTGGGCATAGGACGCGATCACCGGCAGGTCGGTGAGCCGGAGCATCTGGCGCTGGTCCAGGTCGGTGACGACGTTACGGAAGATCCGCCGCTGCTTATCGGTCAGTGAGCGGTAGTCTCCGCTGTTGTAGATCTTTGTTCTCTCTTCGTTTGTCATAGCAGGATTTTTTTTGGGATGGCAAAAATGGTTTTTGTGAAAATGTGACTGGGGGCGTGGTCTTGGACGATATGCCGGTTAGAGATTTTCACCCCCTCCCCCCTGGGGTATCTGGTCCCTCCCCGTCCTCCGCCCCTCCGGGAGGACCGTCTTCTGGCCGGTACAGTCGCTCCAGGAATTTGTCGAGCTCCGACTTCGGCGGGGCCTCTTCGGTCTTCAGGCGCTTGCGTCCGGTGGGGGTGAGCCCGAGCTTGATGGCCGTCGCCTCATAGGCCGTCTGCGCCTTGTTCATTATGTCCACCGCCGGATTTGTCTTGTACTTCGTAAAGCCCCGGTCCTTGAATTCGATGACGGTCCCGAGGCGTTGGACGTCTCGCGCTGCGGTCCTGGCGAGGACGACGTTCCGCGCGTAGGCGGCGATCACCGGGACGTCGGAAGGGTTGAAGATCCCGCGCTCCGTGAGCGTGTCCACCATGTTCCGGAACACCGTCCGCTCCGGATCCGTCAGCGCCTTGTAGTCCGCCGAGTTGTACGTCTTGTTTCTCTCTTTTGTCTTCATAGTCCATCATGGGGTTTTGACCCCCAAAACCGAGATATGTCTTCCGCAAAACTGGGGGCGTGGTCTTGGCGAAAGTGGCGGTTAGAGATTTTCACCCCCTCCCCCTGGGTGCGTGTGCCGTCCTCTGGCACACCGTGGGCGGAGAAGAAGGGCGCCATCTTCACCAGCCAGCCGCCACGAAAGACGGGGTTTTCGGTGCATTTTGTTACTCGTTTGTTACTCGGGCCGTTTTTCAGGCTCCGGAGGATGGCGAGACCGGCGCCCCGGAGGACGCGCGGAGAAGGCCGCAGGCGGACGTTCTCCCGGACGGTGGAGGAAGACTTCACCGGGAGGTCCGGCCTCGCCCAGGCGGGAGTTCTGCCGCGCTGGCGGTGGCCCTGGCGCCCGAGGCCGGAGACCCGCCGCGGGGTGAGGCGCGCGGCCTCCACCGGGACGACGCGCAGCAGGGGATGAAGGAGGTGAAGAGCGAGCGCCCGAGGGTCCTTCTTCAGGGTGTAAACAATCCCTCGCGCGCACGCGCGGATACATTTCCGCGTATTCACGCCCTCGGGCATCGCTCTATATCCTTGTAGATACATATACCAAAGTTTTGGCTAAAATTGTGTTTACATTGTTTACAATTGCCCGCATCTCGTTGGTAGTCAATAAGTTGCACTGCAACAAAACGTGTAAACAAATGTGTTTCAAACGTCGCCTTTGTTTACAGCCCCGCGCTCCACTGGTGTAAACACAAACCGGTTCACGGCGTTCTGTTGCGCCTTCTGTTTACAATTTGTGTTTACACCTCCACGGGCCCCGCGCCTCCCTCTTTCCCAGGGGTGTCTCCCTCCGGATGATGCACCAGATAGATCCTCTGGGTGCCGTAGCCGGAGAGGCGCCGCGTGGTCTTCGTGTCCTCCACCCAGGGGATGCGCCGGAGCAGCTGGTTGATATCCCGCGTCTTCCATTTCGTCCGCTCGTCCAGCTTCTCGCCGAAGCACTCGCAGAGGACCTCCACGGCGGACACCGTCTCCCGCTGGATGGTCTCCGCGGGCTCGCCCTCATGGACGTAGCGGAACCACCCGCGCCGGGCCTCGATCGTGAGCTCGTCCCAGTTCGCGGGCAGCGGCTTCAGCAGGAAGTCCTCGATAACTCCCTGCCGGTCGTCACCGGCTGCCTCGTTGTGGTCGTCCTGCCCGCGGCGGGCCTCCACCTCCAGGGTGCCGTCCAGGTAGAGCTCTTCCCCGGCCTTCCAGCGCACCACGGCCTCCGCCCAGATCTGGTCCACCTCCCCGGGCAGGTCCTTGAAGACGTTCTTCACCGGCGGGACCTTCCCGCAGTCGATCACCCAGAAGCGCCGGTTGCCGGTGCTGCCCTTCAGGAAGGTGCCCTCGTTGGTCGTGGCGAAGAAGACGCACTGCCGGAAGACGGTCGTCTGGTGCCGGTCGTAGGGTCTCCTATATTTGTCGTCCTGCTTCGAGATGAAGGCCTTGTAGGCCTCGGACGTCGCCTTCTTGTAGTTCAGCAGTTCGCCCATCTCGATGAGCCACCGGCCCCTGATAAGGTCCATCGCCTCCTTCCCCTCGATGCTCGTCAGGCTGTCCGAAAACCAGCGGTTCCTCTTCGCCATCACGCGGATGAGCGAGGACTTCCCGATGCCCTCGGGCCCGATGAGCGTCAGGACGTAATCGTATTTGCACCCGGGCCTCATCACGCGGGCGACGGCGGCGGTGAAGTGCTTCCGCGTCATGGCCCGGGCGACGGGCGTGTCCTTCGCGCCCAGGTAGTCCACCAGCAGCGTGTCGAGGCGCGGCCTCCCGTCCCACTTCAGCCCGTCGAGGTATTCCTTCAGCGGGTGGAAGCCGTAGTCGAAGGCGGCCACCGCCTCCAGCGCCGCCTGCAGGTCGGCCTTCTTGCTTCCCCTGATCTTGTAGTGCTCTTCCATGTACACCAGCAGGCCGGTGTCGTCGGTGTCCTCCCACTCGAAGCTGTTCCCGTGCTCGGGGATGATCCTCTTTCTCCAGGGCAGGTCCTCGATGATCTCGACGCGCCCGGCCATCTCGTTATAGCGGACGGTCTTCTTCACCAGCGGGTCCACCTTCAGCAGCTCCATGTACACCGACAGCTCGCCCTTGTTCCCCCGCTTCTCCGCGAAGATGAGCGCCTGCTTCATCTTGTCGCGGTCGTCCTCCAGCAGTCCGGCGAAGTCCTCCGCGGCCTCCCGGAGGCGCGTGTCCGCCATCTCGGAGAGCACGCGGTGGTCCTCCTTCGCCGCCTTCTCCATCGCCTTGAAGCTGGGGAAGGTCGCCACCGGCGCGTCCGGGTCGGCCTTCTTGTCCAGCTTGCCGTAGAGGTGGAGGCGCACCAGGTCGAAGGCGTTGCAGAGCCGC
>JAEEGH010031010.1_pt1 | contig 10357 bp, 9 predicted proteins | sample 9134181 | NCBI WGS metagenome assembly JAEEGH01 (sample SAMN16246544, study PRJNA631951) | gut metagenome | biome: gut microbiome; feature: rumen; material: DP-attached | host: Bos | place: Iran: Karaj | collected 2018-10 | reverse complement strand
AAAACAGGGGGATAAGCCTAGCAAGGCGGCGCGCTGGCGAATGTGGAAATGTGATATAATGACCACTCATTTTTCGCCATGCAGAGTTACACTTATTCAGTTTTCTCCATCGTCGCGATAGCGATCCATCTGATTTTAAACTTTAACTTGCTCATTGGCCGGGGCGTGGAAAACGTGCACGGGAAGCGCTATCGTGGCTTTCTGTTGGGCATCCTCGCTTATTATGTCACCGATGCCGCATGGGGCATCTTTGCGGGGCTTAGATGGCTGGACTTCCTGTATGTCGAGACCATCTTCTTCTTCCTCTCCCTCGTGGCTTTCATCTTCATGTGGAGCCGCTTTGTCACTGACTACCTTGACCTCGGCAGTAGGACGGGACGGGTTCTCTCCCGGTGCGGGTATGTGCTCCTGGCCATCAACATAGTAGGATTGGTTGCCAACCCCTTCACCAAAAACTTCTACTACTTCGACGCCGACGGCCATTATCAGACGGGCTACGTGCGCGACTTGGCCTTCTTCCTTCTCATCGCCTACAATTACCTGATATCGGCCTTCGTGCTGGCGAAGGCTCTGGACAGCCACGATGCCCTTCGCAGGCGAAGCATGATGGTCTTCATGTTCAGCATCACCATGGCGGTGGCCCAGATACTTCAAGTCATCTGGCCGCTCACGCCGTTCACCGCGCTCGGATGCCTTATCGGCAACTGCTTCTTCCACGTATTCGTAATACAGGACGAGCAGACGGCGAAGCACATGGCCGAGCTGGAAAAGGCGCTTGATCGCGCCCGCTCTGCGGAGAAGGCACGTAACTTGTTCTTCAGCATCGTGAGCCACGACATCCGCACGCCCCTCAACGCGATTCTCGGCTACTCCGAACTTCTCCAATTCGGCGTCAAGAGCGAGGCCGAGAGGGAGGAGGCGCTGAAGTCGATCCGCGCAAGCGGCACGACGCTTCTGGAACTCGTGAACGACGTCCTCGACCTCGCGAAAATGGACTCGGGGAAGATGGTATTCCAGCCGGAACCCGTGCTGCTGAGCCAGCTGACCGACGAGGTGTTCTCATCCTTCTGGAAGACCACATCCGAAAAGGGGGTCAAGCTCGTCAACCACACGGATGGCGTGCCAACGGTCATGCTGGACGAGCACCGCTTCCGCCAGCTACTCTTCAATCTGATTGGGAATGCCGTGAAGTTCACCAATCAGGGGTCCATCACGGTTGCCGCGTCATACTCCGGGACGAACCTCGAAGTCTCCGTGTCCGACACCGGCTGCGGCATCCCGCCCGACATGCTGACGCACGTCCTCGACCCGTTCGTCCAGGTCCAGGACCCGAGCCACTCGGCAGACCGGGCTACGGGGTCGGGGCTGGGGCTCTCCATCTGCAGAAGGCTGGTCGAGACGGTGGGCGGCGAACTCGTCGTCGAGAGCGAACTCGGAAAGGGTTCCACCTTCAAGGCGCGACTCCCAGGCGTCGAACGCAGCGGTGAGAGACCAAAACTGGCCACAGAGCCAAAGCCGGCCGCCACATTGAAGAATCTGCCGAAGCACGTGCTTGTCATTGACGACTCACCGGTAAACCGTTCTGTTTTGACGGCCTTGCTGAAGAGGGCGGGCGTAACCTCGATTGACCAGGCGTGCGACGGGCAGGAGGCGCTCGCGAAACTTGATTCCGCGGTCAAGACGGGCAAGCCGCACGATTTGGTCTTCTCCGATTTCTGGATGCCGAACATGAACGGCCTCGAATTCATCGAGAAGCTTCGCGCCGATTCCCGCATCAAGAGCCTTTCCGTCTATGCGCTCACGGCCGACACGGAATATAAAAACGACAGGCGGTCCGACCTCTTCACCGGCATCCTCCTCAAGCCGCTCACATACGATAAGCTCGTTGGCGTGCTCGCCGCGATGAAATGGATTTGAAAATGAAGACCGACACCGCGAAAAGGACTTTTATCATTCGACCTCTTTTGACAGCCGCGCTCTCCTGCATGGCGGCGGCGCTTCTTCTGCCCGGGCAACTCTGGGCCTCCGGGAAAGGCCAGCGGAAGCCCGTTCGCGTGGGCTACCAGGAGTTCAACAGGCAGATGATCGTGGACGAGGACAACAAGCCCGTTTCAGGCTACTCGTATGACTATATCCAGACAATCGCAACCTACGCCGGATGGGATTTGGCATTTGTCCCCGTTGACAGTTTCGCGGACAGCGTCAGGAAGCTCCTCGCCGGGGAGATCGATATCATCTACGAAATAAGCTACACGGAGGAACGCGCCAAGGAGATCCTCTTCCCCGACGAGCCCATGGGTTTAGAATACTACTACCTCTACTCATCGGAAAACAACACCACTATCATCCCAGGCGACCATTCGTCCATGAACGGCAAGACCGTAGGCGTCACGAGCGGGACGATGCTGGCCGACCTCCTGAAGGAATGGTGCCAAAAGAAGAACGTGGAGTTCAAAATCGCCGAATACGAGAACATCTGGGAGAAGGAGGCCGATTTGTATGCAGGAAAGATCGACCTCGACCTGGAACTCAGCATGCTGGCCAAGCACAATCTCTCCGCAGTGGCGAAAGTCGGCTCGTCCGCCTACTACCTCGTCGCGAACAAGGGCCGGCAGGATCTGATCGACGACATCAACTCCGCAATGGACAAAATCCTCGGCAACGACCTCTACTATTTCTTCCGACTACAGGAAAAATATTTTTCCGACACCGTGCTGAGCCGCAACCTCACGGCCGAGGAAAGGGACTGGCTCGCGGAACACAAGGTGCTTCGCGTCGGCTATTTCGACAACTACCTTCCCTTTTCCACGAGGGACGAAGACGGCAAGCCTATCGGCGCGTGCATTGACGCGGTCAGGGAAATCGTCAGGCAGTTGAAACTGGAAAGCAGCCTCAGGATCGAGTTTGTCTGCTACGACAACCAGGAGGGTGGATACAAGGCGATCGAGTCAGGGGAAATCGACATGATGCTGCCCGCCTACATCAGCAATTCGGTCAAGCAGGACTACCACCTAATCGGCGGCAACAGCTTTGCGACACTTGTCAGCGATCTCGCCTATCTCAACGACTACGGGGAAGGCAAGGACAAGCGCCTTGGCGTGAACAGGAGCAACCTGATGCAGTACTACTACTGCATGGACTCCTACCCGGAATCTGAAATCGTGTACTACGACGATATCGAGGCGTGCCTCGACGGGCTTCTGGACGGAACTTCGGATGGGACGTTCCTGAACGGCTTCAGATCCGACGCCCTGCTGAAGCCGGGCAAATACCATTCGCTCAGGACTGTGCGGGCCAGAAACGACTTCCAGCTCCGCATGGCCTTCGCGAAGGACGACATCGGATTGATGCTGCTGATGAACCGCGGGCTGACGATGCTCGACCCCGACTTCATCAACAACGCGTCGTATTCGTATGTGGGGCGGATTTACTCCTTCTCCTTAAGGGACTACCTTCAGGAGCACATTTTGATGGTGACCATCCTGGCCGCCATTCTTGCCGCGATTTTGGTGGCCCTCGTAGGCTACTGGCTAAGCAACCGCAAGTTGACGGTAATCAACCGGGAACTCAAGGAGTATTCCGAAACCATCGAGAAGCAGCGGCAGCAGGAATCCGAACTGCGGCAGCAGCTCGAAAAGAAGCAAAACGAACTCGAGGACACCCTGCAGATGGCGCAGGCCGCCAGCCGCGCCAAGACGACCTTCCTGAACAACATGTCCCATGACATTCGGACGCCCATGAACGCCATCATCGGGTTCACCGGCCTCGCGGCAAGCCACCTCGACGACAAGGAAAGCGTCCGCGAATACCTGGGGATCATCTCGCAGTCCTCGGAACACCTCCTCTCGCTCATCAACGACGTCCTGGAGATGAGCCGCATCGAATCCGGCAGGATGACCCAGCACGAGAACGTGGAGTCACTGTCTGAAATCCTCCTGGTGCTCCAGGATGTCGTCCAGGCGGAAGTCCAGGCCAAGCGCCACTCCTTCACAATCGACAAGGTGAATGTCAGGAACGACCTCGTCTATTGCGACAAGATGCGCCTCAACCAGGTGCTGCTCAACTTGGTCTCCAACGCCATCAAATACACGCCATCGGGCGGGACGATTTCCCTGCGAGTCGAGCAGAAGCCCTCCAACAAGCCGGGCCACGGCATCTACGAGTTCCGGTGCAAGGACAACGGCATCGGCATGAGCGAGGAGTTCGCCAAAACGGTATTCGACCCCTTCACGCGGGAGCAGAACTCCACCGCTTCGGGCATTCAGGGGACTGGCCTCGGGATGACCATCACCAAGAACATCGTGGAGATGATGGGCGGCAGGATATCCGTCGCCTCCAAGCAGGGCGAAGGAACCGAATTCCTTGTCGTGGTGGACTTCAGGACGGCCAAGGAGGAGGTTCTCGACCAGATGGGCGAAGGCGCGGGGCAATTTTCATTAAAAGGAAAGAAAGTCCTGCTGGTTGACGACAACGCGCTCAACATCCAGGTCGGGGTGCTGCAACTTAAGGAAGAGGGCATGGTCGTCGAGACCGCCACCAACGGCCAGATAGCCGTTGACATGATCCGGGAGAAGGGCGCCGGCGCATACGATTTCGTGCTGATGGACGTCATGATGCCGGTAATGGACGGATACAAGGCAACGGCCGCCATCAGGAAACTCCCAGGCGGGGACGGGCTGAAGATCATAGCCTACTCAGCCAACGCCTTCGAGGAAGACAAGGAGGCGTCCATGAAGGCTGGTATGGACGGGCACATCGCGAAGCCGCTGAAAGTCAACGAGCTTTTGAACGAGCTGGAGCGGCTCGTGATTGGAAATTAGAAATGGCGCTTGACATGTGAAAGCGCCTTTGGTAGAATAATTACTCGCTTTTTTTGAAGAAGTAGGAGAGACGGAGGCACGTCTATGAAGGTCAAAAGTTCAGTCAAGAGAATCTGCGAGCGCTGCCGTATCGTGCGGCGCAAGGGGATCGTCCGCGTGTGCTGCACGAACCCCCGCCACAAACAGCGTCAAGGTTAATGGAGAAAAAAGATGCCAAGAATAGTTGGTGTTGATGTCCCCGGGAAGAAGCGCGTCGATTACGCGCTCCGCTATATCCACGGGATTGGCCCCGCGAGGGCAAGGGAGATTGTGGCTGGCTGCAACATTGACGCGGCCAAGCACGCCGATGCGCTGACGGCCGACGAGCTTCGCGCCATCATCGCGTTCATCCAGGAACACTACCGCGTCGAGGGCGACCTCCGCCGCGAAGTGTCGCAGAACATCCGCCGTCTCATCAGCACGGGTTCCTACCGTGGCCAGCGCCACCGCAGGGGCCTGCCTGTCCGCGGCCAGCGCACCCGCACCAACGCCCGCACCCGCAAGGGCGCGAAGAAGACCGTCAGCGCCGTCCGCGACAAGGAAGAGCGCAAGGCGATGAAGGCTGGCGCCTAGTAGCGCCGCCACCTCCACCACGCCAGGAGCAATCAAATGAGCGAAGAGAAAGAACCCAAAGAGGAAATCAGGGACGAAGCCGCCCAGACCGCCCACAACGAGGCGATGGCCGTCCTGAACATGGGAGGCCCGGACGTCGCGGCCGCCAATGCGGACGACGAGAGCAAGAAGCGCAAGAGCCGCGGGAAGAGCATCCCCGCCGGCATCGCCTTCATCAAGGCCACCTTCAACAACACCATCGTGTCGATCACCGACGCACGTGGCGGAGTGATTTCGTGGAGCAGCGCCGGCAAGGCCGGTTTCCGCGGCTCCCGCAAGTCCACCGCCTTCGCGGCCACGATGATCGCCCAGGACGCCGCGCGCCAGGCCGTAGCCAAGGGCATGCACGAGGCGGAAGTCCGGATCCACGGAGCCGGCGCCGGTCGCGAGTCGGCCGTCCGCGCCATCCAGAACGCCGGCATTCAAATCAGTCTCATTCGCGACTGCACGGCAGTACCTCATAACGGCTGCCGCGCGCGTAAACGCAGGAGGGTATAATACCATGGGTCGCTACACCGGTCCAAAATCCAAAATATCGCGCCGGTTCGGGGAACCTCTCTTTGGCCCCGACAAGGTGCTTGAACGTCGCCCCAATCCACCAGGAGTCCACGGCGCGAAGCGTCGCCGCAAAGTCTCCGACTATGGCTCGCAGCTTCGTGAGAAGCAGAAGGCGAAATTCATCTACGGGATGCGGGAGGAGCAGTTCCACCGCTTCTACGAGACCGCCCGCTCCAAGCAGGGCAACACGGGAGACATCCTGCTCCAGATGTGCGAGAGCCGCCTGGACAACCTCGTCTTCCGCCTTGGCCTGGCGCCGACGCGTCCCGCAGCCCGCCAGCTGGTTTCGCACCGCCACGTCGAGCTTGACGGCAAGGTCGTCAACATCCCCTCGGTCCAGGTGAAGCCCGGCCAGAGGATTGGCATCCGCGAGCGTGACCGCAACATGAAGGCCGTCGTCGAGACGCTGATGCACCCGACCAACGGCCCATACGACTGGCTTTCCTTCGACGAGCCCACCAAGACTGGCGTCTATCTGCGCCTTCCGGAGCCCACCGAAGTCCCCGAGTCGATTGACGTCCAGTCGATCGTCGAACTCTACTCCAGGTAGCGCCACTGCGCCGGCCGCGCCGCGCCATCCCCGCCTTGCGCGTGGGTTTCCCGCGACAGCGACGGGCGCATGAACGAAAGGGAACACAGCCATGTCAAAAAAAGAATTCATCATGCCGGCAGGCGTGAAGAAGGACGAGGCGAAGTCCACGTCCACCTACGCGCGCTACGAGGTCTATCCCTTTGAGAACGGCTACGGGCAGACGGTGGGCATCGCCCTCCGCCGCGTCCTCCTTTCCTCTATTGAGGGCGTCGCCATCACCTCCATCCGCGTCAAGGGCGCCGACCATGAGTTCACGAGCATCCCCGGCATCGCCGAGGACGTGACGGACATCATCATCGCCCTCAAGCAGGTGCTGATCAAGACGGCTCCGGTCATTCCCGAGAAGATCACAATCTCCAAGAAGGGCCCCTGCACCGTCACCGCCGGCGACTTCCAGAAGGACAACGCCGTCGAGATCGTCAACCCCGACCTGCCGATCGCGACCGTCTCGGCTGGCCACTCCTTTGAGCTGGAGGCGGAAATCGCCCTGGGCTATGGCTTCCACATGGCCCGCGAGAACCGTCCGACCGACCAGATCATCGGCCAGATCCCGATTGACAGCATCCACTCGCCGGTCACGCGCGTCAACTTCGACGCCGTCGCCCACCGCGTCGGCGAGCGCACCGACTACGAAAAGCTCATCCTCGATATCTGGACTGACGGCCGCATCACGCCCGACGAGGCGCTGCACTCGGCCGCCGCCCTCATCCGCCGCCACTTCGACGTCTTCCTGGGCGCCGAGGAGGCCGCCGAGCCGCCGGTCATAGTTCCGGTCGAGCCAATCGTCACCGAGGAAGAGAAAGAGGAGAAGGCCAAGGAAGAAGAGGCTAAGTCCCCGCTCGGCATCAAGCCCGAGGATCTCAAGAAGATTCTCGCGATGGGCGTCGGCGAACTCGAACTCTCCGTCCGCTCCTCCAACTGCCTCAACCGCGAGGAGATCAAGGTCGTCGGCCAGCTGGCATGCTACACCGTCGACCAGATGCTCAACTTCCGCAACTTCGGCGCGAAGTCCCTCGACGAGATCCAGGGCAAGATGAAGGCCCTCGGCCTCACCGACCCCTCCGCGATTCCGCCGGACATCCTCAAGCCCTATCTGGACATGAACGAGGCCGCCAAGGAAATCGTGGCCGCCCGCAAGGCCGCCGAAGAGAAGGCCAAAGCCGCAGCCAAGGCCGAGAAGGCCAAGGCCAAGGGCGAAGCCAAGGAAGACGCCGAGGACGAAGGCGAGGAGGACAAGGCCTAGAGCCGCATCCCATTGGAAAGTATATGGCCGCGCCCGTGCGGCCTAACAGAAGAAGAAGGAAGATTCCGCCATGCGCCACAAAAGTTTAGACAAGAAGTTCGGCAGGTCGATGTCGCACCGCAAGGAGCTGATGCAGTCGCTTGTCGCAAACCTCATCCTGCGCGACCGCATTGAAACGACACTGCCCAAGGCCAAGCAGGCGCGCCGCGACGCCGAGAAGATGGTCACCCTTGCCCGCAAGGGGACGCTCGCCGCCCGCCGCCTCGCCGCAGCCCGGCTCCGCTCGCCGGCCGCCGTGAAGCGCCTCTTCGACGCCGTCGTCCCCGTTATGGACGGCCGTCCCGGTGGCTACACACGCATCATCAAGACCGACACCCGCCGCGGCGACGCCGCCGAGATGGCGATTCTCGAATGGGTCGCCAAACCCCAGGCGCCCGTTGAACCAGAACCCGTCGCCGAACAGGCGCCGAAGGCATAAACAACAATTAAGGCAAAGCCATGAAGTCATTTCTCCCAAAAGACCCCGGCGCCAACCGCGAGTGGATTCTCGTCGATGCGGCCGGCAAGCCACTAGGCCGCCTCGCGGTCGCCATCGCGAACCGCCTCCGCGGCAAGGACAAGCCCACCTGGGCCCCCTCCGTTGACACCGGCGCGTTCGTCATCGTGATCAACGCGGAGAAGGTCGCCCTCTCCGGCACCAAGGAACAGAAGAAGATCTACCAGAAGTACACCGGATTCCGCGCCGGCCGCTCCACGATGACCGCCGCCAAGGTTCGCGAGCGCGAGCCCAAGCGCCTCATCGTCCAGGCCGTCACCGGAATGCTCCCCGGCAACCACCTCTGCCAGCGCATGCTGAAGCGCCTGAAGGTCTTTGTCGGTCCCGAACACACCCACGCCGCGCAGAAGCCCGTGGCCGTCGAACTCATCTAGTCCGTGCCGGTAAGATAAGGAACAGAGCAAAATGGCAAACATCACCCCAATCGCAGAGGCCACCGGCCGCAGGAAAACCGCCGTCGCACGCGTGAAACTCGTCGCGGCGCAGGGCGAAAAGACCGCTTGGAAGGTCAACGGGCGCGAGCTCATCGACCTCTTCCCCAGCGAGGCCACCCGCACCTTCATGGCGCAGCCCCTCGTCATCACCGGAACTGACGGCAAGTTCGACGTCATCGCCTACACCTCCGGCGGCGGCACGACCGGCCAGGCCGGCGCAATCCGCCACGCCCTTTCGCGCGCCCTTTCGGACGCCGATCGCGAGAACTACCGCCCGCTCCTGAAGAAGGAAGGCTGCCTGACCCGCGACGCCCGCATGAAGGAGCGCAAAAAACCAGGTCAGCCCGGCGCACGCAAACGCTTCCAGTTCTCCAAGCGCTAATGGGTATTTTTTCCAAGATACTCTCCCTCTTCTCGCGGAAGGGGGAGGCGCCCGGAAATGGGCAAGCCGCCCCGCCCTCCAATGGCGGGGCTTCTTCTTTGGAACGCGACACCGCAAAGAAGTCGCGTCAGGCTGGCGGCTCCGGCCGTTCCGGTGGCCCTAGCGGCGCTAGAAGTTCTAGAGGCTCTAGCGGCTCTAGAAACTCTAGAAACTCTAGAAACTCTAGAGATACTAGCGGTTCTAGAAGCTCTAGAAACTCTAGCGGTTCTAGCAGTTCTAGCGGTTCTAGAAGCTCTAGAAACTCTAGCGGTTCTAGCAATTCTAGAAGCTCTAGAGGCACTAGCCCATCTAGCCCCTCCAGAAATTCCAACGGCTCCAGCCGCTCCAGGCGCGGGGCCCAGTCCTCGCTGCCGCGCAGCGGCGCGCCATCCCCTACCCCGCCCGCCCAGCTCGACCCCTCATGGGATGTCGCGACGGCTTTCCCCGTGCCGCCCAAAGAGGGCGCCCGCCGCTTCCATGACTTCGACCTCCCGCGTGAAATCATGGCCGCCATCGCGGATCTCGGCTTCAAATACTGCACCCCCATCCAGGCTGCCTCCCTCGAGCAGACGATGGCCGGGCAGAATGTCGCCGGCCGCGCACAGACCGGCACAGGCAAGACAGCCGCCTACCTCGTGGCCATCCTCACCCGCTACCTGCGCTCGCCCGACCGCCGCAACTCCGCGCCGGCAACGCCCCGCGCACTGGTCATCGCGCCGACCCGCGAGCTTTGCGTCCAGATCTGCCTTGACGCCCAGGCCCTCGGCAAATACTGCGGGCTCAACTCTGTCGCGATATACGGCGGCATGGACTACGCCCGCCAGCAGTCGATTCTCTCGGAGAACGTCATCGACCTCGTCGCCGCCACCCCGGGCCGCCTTCTCGACTTCGCCCGCCACCATGTCATCGACCTCTCCAAGATCGACACGCTCGTCATCGACGAGGCCGACCGCATGCTCGACATGGGCTTCATCCCCGACGTGCGCCGCATCATCAGGATGCTCCCCGGCGACCGCCAGACCCTCCTGTTCAGCGCCACGCTCGACGGCGACGTCATGCGCCTCGCCCCGCAGCGGATGCCC
>JAEEGH010031009.1_pt1 | contig 10357 bp, 4 predicted proteins | sample 9134181 | NCBI WGS metagenome assembly JAEEGH01 (sample SAMN16246544, study PRJNA631951) | gut metagenome | biome: gut microbiome; feature: rumen; material: DP-attached | host: Bos | place: Iran: Karaj | collected 2018-10 | reverse complement strand
CTGCACCGCGACCACCCAAAAGACGGGCTGCGTCAGAAGGAAGCGGAAATCCCACAGGTTGTTCTTGCCGTAGTCGTCCGCGACCTGCCAGAACGTCGTGAGATGCGCGCCGTCCGGCCCCGTCTTGAGGATGAGCAGCACGAGCACCGACACCGCGCCGCCCATGAGGACGATCCCCTGCACGAAGTCGCTCCAGATCACGGCCTCGAGTCCGCCCAGCGAGCAGTACACCATTGTCAGCACTCCGCAGATGAGAATGCATGCGTCGATCGAGATTCCGGTCACCGCATTGAGCGCGATCGCCGGAAGAAGCGTGACCACCGCGACGCGGCACACCATGAACACCACGAACGCCGCCGACCCGAAGAGCCGCACGCCGAGATTGAAGCGCTTCTCCAGATATTCGTATGCTGAGGTGATTCCAAGCCTGCAGAAGAACGGCAGATAGCAGTAGATCGCAACTGGCGCCATGCCGATTATGAAGAACGCCATCACGAAATATCGCCAGTCCTGAAGATACGCCTGGGTCGGAATCGCGATGAAGGTGATCGAGGAAAGCATCGTGGCGAAAATGCTCATTCCGGCGACATACCAAGGGATCTTGTTGCCGCCGCGGAAGTAGTCGTTTTCGTCCTTCTTCTTGCGGATGAAGTACACCGCCATGCCAACCATCAGGAGTGCATACACTCCCACCACGGCCCACGCCGTCGCGCCGAACTTGCCGGTCTTCTTGAAGCTCGCGACGGAAACGGCGTCGGTGCGCTTCATCGGCGCGACTTCGCCGCCGGCGATAATGATGCTATATTGCTCCGGCGTCTTGCCGGGACGTATTCCCGCCGCCGCACCGCAGCGCGGCTTGTCATTGGGCGCGAGCTCGCCATATTCGCACCAGGCATCGGTCACGCAGTTGTAGGCGAGGATTTTGCGTTGCCAGCCGAGCTTCACGGGGTCGGTTTCCTTCGAGCCGTTGATTGCGCGGTCGATCCAGCCCTTCTCGCCAAAACCGCCCACGAGAAGAATGTGCTGGTGCCCGCTCGGCAGAAACGCCGCGCCGATGGTGGTCACGCCCTCTGGTAGGTCGGCGAGCTTCTTCCATTTCATCTGGGCGGGATGGGAAATAAAGTCGGGATCGTCGCATGCATCGTCAAGTCTGACTTTGGGGTTGTCTCCCTTGCTCTCGCTCCACGGCAGGCTTATGCTTGAAAGAACAACCCCATAGACGTCCCTGAGCGGCTTCTTCGTCTCCTTGTCGAAGCCACCTGCGACAATTAACATCTTCTCCTTCTGATCGCCATTCTGGACGGCCGCCACAATCTGCTCGCGGGCAGGTCCTGGCATTTCGCCTATTTTCACAAACCTGCTTGCACCCCTCTTGAGGTCTATGCCATAAACGTCTTTCGACGCAATTACGAAAAACAGACCGTCGTGATATGCAGCCGCCCCCATCTTGACGGGTTTGGGCAACCGCAGTCCCCTGACGACATCAAAGCCATCCTCGGCGAGCTTATTGACGATAATCCTAAATGTGTTGGTGAACACCGTCTCGCCGTCAGTTCCGCCCGCGCAAAAAAGACCAAATGGCGTCTCGCAACAGACGCCTTCGGCGATGGGATGCGGCAGTTCGCCGACCTTCGACCACTTGCCGTCCAACTCTCGGGCATAGATGCCAGAGCGGTAAACCTTCTTCCCATCAACGAAATCGCTGCCGCCAGCAACCACAAACCGCCCATCCGGCAGAAAACCGGCGAACGGCCGCGCCACCTTCGCGGGCATTGTCTCCTGGGCCTTCCAGTCCACCGCCACAGGGGCGGCCATGGCCGCCGCGCAAGCGGCACCAATAACTGTCAACAACAGCCGTCTAATCATTTGCCCTTTCCTCCGGCCAAAGTCTCTGCAATGTTGAGGTAGTAGGCGCGCACGCGTTCGCAGGCGTTGATGACGTCAAGCTCCACGAGCACGCGGAGCGACGAGCCTGGGTCGTCTGGGCCAACGCGCCCGAGCTGCGTGCGACGGCATTCGCGTACAAACTCGTGGATGCTCGCCGACTCCTTCTGCACCTCCTCGATCGCGATCTGCGGACGCGGCGAGCGGATCCATGGCGTCACCTTCGCGGCGAACTCGTACACTCTGTCGTGCGCGGAGAGAAGCACGGCCTTCGACACGTCCGATATCTGCTGGTTCTGCTTGCGCAGGCGCTTCACCGCCTTCAGGATCGCAGCAGCCTCGTCGGAGACGCTCTCAAGTTCGTCCGTGAGGCGCAGCAGGCGCTGCGCGCGCTCCGCCACGTCCTGTGCGAGGCGCTTGGACATTATCCCGCCCAGAAACTCCGTCACCTCGCACTGCACGTTGTCGAGGATGCTCTCGCGGTGCACGATGTGCGCCTCCGTCTTTTCGTCCGACTCTCCCGCTATCACCTTGCGCGCGCACTGCAGCAGATCGAGGTTGCTTTCGCGCATGAAAACGATCTCCTGCAGCGCCTGGTCGCAGGCGATCACCGGCGAGAGGCGCGCGCCCTCCTTCAGCGAGGAAAGGTGCGGCTTCTCGTTCTCGGGCTGCGGAATCATGCGCTCGATGAGGCGCACGAACTGCTTGACGAACGGGAACAAGAGCATGCCGCGCAGCACAGAGAATATCGTGTCGACCACGGCGATTGGGGCCATTATGCCGAGAAGCATGGGACCCTTCGCGGTCTCGGTGATTGCGTTCCAGTGCGGAAAGATGGCCTTGCCCACGGGAACGAGCACGGGAAGCACGAACGGGATGAACACGATCGATCCCACCACGTTTGAGAGCGTGTTGGCAAGAGCAGTGCGCTTCGCGTCGGCAGTGGCACCTGCCGCAGTCATCCAGGCCGTCACGGTAGTTCCGATGTTCGCGCCGAAGAGCGTGGCGATGGCCGTCTCGTAGGTGATGAGTCCCTGCGAAGCGAGAATCATCGCGATGGCCACTGTCGCCGCAGAGTTGATCGCCGCTGAAATGACCATAGCCCCCAGCGCGACAGTTGCAACGTCCCACACGCTCTTCACGGCAAGCTTCTGGAACGCGGCCTTCACCGCCTCGTTCTCCTTGATGGGCATTAGGCCCTTCGTCATGAAATAGAGGCCGAGCATCACAAGCCCAAGGCCCAGCACGGCAAGACCTATGTTGTGAATCTTTTCGCCGCGCACGAAGAAATACAGCAACCCGCCCACAGCAAGGCCTATAAGACCAAGCAGTTCGGGCGAAGGAACCAGCGCCACGAGCCAGACCGTGCCCGTGGTGCCGATGTTTGCGCCGATTATCACGTTGATCGCCTGGGCGAGCGTCATCATGCCGGCCGACACGAAACCCACCAGCATGGCCGTTATGATCGACGAGGACTGGGCAATCAGCGTCGAGACGATTCCTGTGCCGACTCCCGCCAGTCTGTTCGCCGTCGCCCGTCCCATGAACTTGCGCAGCTTGTCGCCCTCCACTGCCTGAAGTCCCTCGGAAAGATGCTTCATTCCAAGCAGAAAAACGCCAAGACCTCCCGCGACCACCACGAGAATTCCCAAAAGCGAGACTATGTTGCCTTTCATGAGTCAATAGTATATCAAAAATCCCGCCGCCATGCGCGCGTGAAATTCGCAGGTCCGAGGTTCGTGGTTCGCGTGGCGCTTAGCTCAGAAGAGCGTGAGCTGGCCAGGGAGGTCGCTTAGCTTTTTGCGGGGACGGCGCACGATCTTGGGCGCATCGACGTCGAGGTCGTTCGCCTCGAGATTCTTCAGAATCTGGTCGGCACGGTCCACAACGGCCTTGGGAAGGCCCGCCATCGCGGCCACGTGTATGCCAAAGCTCTTCTCCGCAACGCCGGGCGCGATGCGGCGCAGGAACACGATGCGCTCGCCGTCCTGCTTCACGCGCACGGTGTAGTTCTTGATTCCGTGGAACTTCTCGGAAAGGTCGGTGAGCTCGTGGTAGTGCGTGGCGAAGAGCGTCTTGGCCTTAGTCTTCGGATTCTCGTGAAGATACTCCGCAACGCTCCACGCGATCGAGATGCCGTCGAAGGTGGAGGTGCCGCGTCCGATCTCGTCGAGCACGATGAGCGACTGCGGCGTCGCGTTGTTGAGGATGTTCGCGGCCTCCTGCATCTCGACGAGGAACGTCGAACGGCCTCGCGAGAGATCGTCGCCCGCGCCGATTCGCGTGAACACGCGGTCGAGCGCGCCGAGGCGCATCGAAGAGGCGGGCACGAAGCTGCCGGCCTGCGCCATCACGGCGATGGTGGCCACCTGGCGGATGTAGGTGGATTTTCCAGCCATGTTGGGACCGGTGATGAGCATGATCTGGTCGGTGGTGCAGTTGAGCTTCGCGCCGTTCGGCACGAACGGCTCGGCGTCGGGCAGCTGCTCGATTATCGGATGGCGCCCGTCGACGATTTCAAGCGCGTCCGAGTCGTCCACCTGCGGGCGCACATATCCGAGCGCGAGCGCGCGGTCGGCGAACGAGAGAAGCGCGTCGAGCTCACCCACAGCCGCCGCCGTGGACTGTATGCGCTCCGTGCGCTCGGCCACCTTCGCCACCACTTCTCTGAAGATCTCCTGCTCGAGCGCGCAGCTGCGCTCCTGCGCCCCCAGCACCTTCTGCTCGTACTCCTTCAGCTCGGGCGTGGTGAAGCGCTCGGCGTTGGTGAGAGTCTGGCGGCGTTCGTACTCAGGCGGCGCGCCAGCGGCCGCCGCCTTCGATATCTCGATGTAGAATCCGAACACGCCGTTGCGGCGAACGCGCAGCGTCTTTATGCCGGTACGCTCCACCTCGCGCGCCTGATAGGCGGCAATCCAGCGATGCCCTTCGGCGGCGATGGCGCGCAGCTCGTCGAGTTCGGCGTTGTAGCCTGGCGCGATCAGGTTGCCCTCTGAGAGAAGCACGTTGGGATTCTCTGCGATCGCGCGGTCGATGAGGTCCACCACTTCGCTCTCAGGCGACATGCGAGAGCGGATGGAATCGAGCACTGCCACGCCGGCCGGAACTTCGGCGAGCACGTCGGGAACAGGACGAAGCGACGCCGCGAGCGCGCGCAGGTCGCGCGCGTTGGCGCGCCCGCCGTCCACCTTCGCGATCAGTCTTTCGAGGTCGCGCACGCCCGAAAGGCGCGATTGCAGGGACGAAAGGCGCATGCGGTTCTTCACGAATGTCTCAACCGCGTCAAGGCGCGCGTTTATCTGCTCTGCCCGCCTAAGCGGTCTGCGAATCCAGTTAGCCACGAGGCGCGCGCCCATTGGAGTGTGCGTCACGTTCAGGACGCCGAGGAGCGACGCCTCGCGCGTCACGCCGTCGCCGGGAAGGAGCGCGAGGTGGCGTATCGTGCCAGCGTCGAGTGCGAGAGCGTCGGCCGACTCCCTGAGCCGCACGCTTCTCACGTGCGCCACAGCATGACGAAGCGTGGTGTGCACGTAGTGGAGAAGCGCGCCCGCCGCGCAGATGAGGTCGTTGCGCCCTTCGAGGCCGAAGCCGTCGAGCGCAGTCACGTTGAAGTGGCGCAGCAACTCCTCGCGCGCGGCGTCGAGACTGAAGGTCCATGCCTCGGCGCGGGAGATGTTTACGCCGGCGGGGCCTACGTGAGCGGCGGAAGCTTCGTCGATCGAGGATGACTCGGATTCCTCGCGCGGCAGCACGAGCTCGGCGGGACGGTAGCGCGCGATCGCGTCCTCGAGCTTCTCGCGCGAGGCGAACGGCTCCACGGCGAATTCGCCTGTCGAAAGGTCCATGAGCGCCATGCCAAGACCTGAGACCGCGGCGATGTAGGTGTTTGCGTCGGCGTCGAGAAGGCCGTCCTCCGTTACGGTGCCGGGCGTCACGATGCGCGTGACCTCGCGGCGCACCACGTGCCCTTTCTTGACGAGGCGGGGATCCTCCATCTGGTCGCAGATGGCGGCCGTCTTGCCGGCGCGGATGAGCTTCGCGAGGTAGGCGTCAAGCGCGTGGTACGGGATGCCGCATAGTGGCGCGCCCGCGCGCTGCGTGAGCGTGGCGCCGAGGATGGGCGATGCGGTCACGGCGTCTTCGCCGAACATCTCGTAGAAGTCGCCGAGGCGAAACATGAGAATCGCGCCGGGGGGCAGTTCGCGCTTGATGGCGCGGTACTGCCGCTGCATGGGAGTTAGCTCGGCTGCCGTTCCTTCGCCGAAGGCTGTGCTGCTGGACATCGCCGGGAGTCCCCGCTCACCCTACGCGGGCGATCTTTCCGGAGGCGATGGACTCGTAGCATCCAAGCATCGCCTGGATTGTCTCCTTGTGCCACTTGAGGTTGATGAGCGGCGTCTTGTGGTTGCGGATGCAGTCCACGAACTCGTCGATGAGGCCCACCCACTCGTCGAAGTACGTGTACTGCACGGTGTAGCGGTCGTTCGGCGCGCCGTTGTGGTAGACGTTCGGGCCGAAGCAGTCGCAGCTGATCATGCCCTTCTCGCCCGTGATCGTCACGTTCACCTCCATGCGCTTGGGGAAACGCTCCCAGCCCGGCCCCGGCACCTTCAGCTTCTCCTCGAGGCGCGACCAGCTGGGGTCGAAGAGGAACGCCGTGCCGTCCTTCATCTTGCCCACGGCCATGAGCATGTCCTCCACCTTCAGCCCGTCGCGCAGGTTCGGCGCGACCTCGGCGTAGATGTAGTCGAAGTCCGAGCCGGTCAGGTGGCGGATGAGGTCGAAGATGTGCGGGTGGTCGCAGAGCGCGCCGCCGCGGAAGCGGGGATCGCCCTTCTTGAGCGGCACCACGCTCCCGAAGCTCGCCTTCGGGTCGCCCTGCCACGGGAACGCCCACACGGGCGAGAGCGTGATGTTCGTCATCTGCACGGCCTTGATCTTGCCGACCGCGCCCTCCTTCACGAGCTTCTCGAGACGCCGCACGACGGAGTTGTAGTGCATCTCGAGCTCGATCTGGCAGACGATCCCCGCCTTGTCGCAGAGCGCGATCATCTCGTCGTACTCCTTCATGTCGAACGACGGGATCTTCATGGAGAGGATGTGGATGCCCTTCTCGGCGCACCACTTCATCTGCTCGAAGTGGCGGTCGTTCGCGGACGCGATCACCACGGCCTCGATGTCGGGGTGCTTCCGGTACATCTCCTCGGGGTCGAGGTAGCACGGCACGCCCGTCTTGTACAGTTCGTAGACCTTCTTCGCCTCCTCGTCCTGCGCGCAGGAGGCCACCCAGTCGAGCTTCTTGTTCTCGATGAGCGTCTGGTAGTACTTGCGGGTATGACCGTGCGTCATGCCCATCATCGCGATTTTTACTGGTTTCATGGTTTAGTTGGTAGATGGTAGTTGGTAGATGGTAGTTGGTAGGGTAGTTGGAGGTTGAAAGTCACCTCACCTCGGAAACCGCAATGGCACGGTTCGTGTCAAGGCCGCCCTTGACGGCGATCGTCTTCGCGGCCTTCGCCTTGTCCGCGGCGAACGCGAGCGCGGCGGCCTTCGTCGCCTTCGCCCACGCGGCCTTCCACACCTTCGCGGAGGCGCGGCCCTGCAGGAGCGCGAACGCCGCGCGCACATTCCACACCTCCTCGTAGGTGAGGCCGAAGAGCTCGGTGTCCACGTCCGTGAACTCCTCCATCCCCTTCGCGCCCGACACGCGGATCGAGGCGTGCGGCGTGTGGGTGTCGACCGTCTGGTCGCACGCCACGCCGCGCTTCGCGATGATCTCGTGGCGGTCGTACGCGGCCTCGCCCCTCGGCAGGCCTGCGCCCACCTCCACGGACACGTTCACGTCGTTCGCGAGCTTGGCGAGCACGTTGATCGCCGCGCCGCTCGCGACGGCCATCACGCGCACCACGTCGGACGCCCCGAGGTAGGCCGCGAGGTCCAGCTCCTTCGCGAGCAGGGCCTCGGCATCCGCCCCCTTCGGCGCGAAGCTTGCGAACCGCAACGTGGACACGCCTTCGAGCGTGCCGTTCTCGGTCATCTTCTTGAGCTCCACGATCTTGCGCTCCATGCGGCCGGGCAGGAGGGGCGTCGAGCCCACGTAGCAGTGGCCGTCCTTCAACGTGATCTCGCCCTTCCGCGCGCCGTACTTCTCGCGCAGGAAGTCGAGCCCCTTGTTCATTTTCTTGAGGTTCATTGGTTTGTTTCCTTTACTGTTTTCATCAATCTAAAAGTTCCTGCACCTCGCGCAGCACCTTGCGGAAGTTCTCCTCCGTGCGCGGGAGTGTGGGCTTGAGGGATTCAAGCGGCTTCGCCTTCAGCGCGAGACGCTCCTGCTCGGCGTCACCGCCGAACTTGGCTTTGCGGTCATCCGCTGCGACAGCCTTCGCCAGACGCTCCGCCATCTGCCGCGCGCGGACGGCATACCAATGCCGCGCCAGTTCATACTGGTGACTGCGGCAGTAGGGGCACGAGGCGTTCTCGAAGAGCGTCTTGGAGAAATCAGGGTTTTGGATCTTCTCCACGGCGTCGAGCCGTTGGTACGTCTCCCACATCGAATAGTCGGTGTGGAGCGCGAGGAGGTCGGCCATCTTGTCGCACAGCGCGGCGATAGTATTGCCTCGCGCGACGAGATCACCTTGTTGTTGTCCGCTTGCTGTCGTTTTCCCCTTCCGCCACGCGGCGATGTCGCGGCAGAGCTCCATCGTGCGGAGCGCAATCAGCCGGTCGAGAACCGTCCGCGCGATGTCAATGGAATCGCGCTTGATGAAATCGTCCTTCCACGGCACGCGCGCCAGCAACCCGAACACGGCCTCGGACTCCTTCACCGGCCCAGACCACATCTGGATCATCTGCGGCGCGGGTTTCGCGTCAAACCCCTGCCCCGCGAGGAATTTCCCGTAATTGCCGCCCCAGGCACGCAGATATGACGCCGGAATGGCGGCCTGCCACGCCGCCTTCATAAGCGCAGCGTGTTCGCCGTAGCGACTTGCGCAGAGTTCGTCCAGCACCTTACCGTGCGGCACGGGCGTCTCGGACCAGGCATTGGCGGTGAAGTACCGCAGGGCGAGAGTATCCGTGTGGCTCGATTCGGGCCAGAGGATGAAACCCTTGCAGAACGGGTCGTTCTGCACGATCTTCTGCCGTTCCTCGATGACCGGATAGTTCGCGCGGATGTCGAGGGCGTTCTCGTAGGCGAGGAACATGGAGTAGGTGTACGGGAACTTGCCAACGACGCCCCAATTCCCGAACCAGTTGTCTCTTTTGCGCTCGTGCGGGGCGAGGTCGCCCTCGTAGTCCCAGATGATGTCGCGCGTCGGGTCGAGACGCGGCAGGAGCGCCTTCACCTCCTCGGGCTTCCACGTATCGTAGAAATCCCATCCCGCGAGGAGAACCTTCGCGTCCGGATAGTCCGTGTGCGCCTTGGCGAGGAACTTGCCCAGGGCGAGAATCTTCATGTCGAAGTTCCGCTTTCTGTCCTTGTAGCACATGCGCTCGCCGAGGCCGATCGTGTGGAGGAGACGCGGCGCGGGCGCGTCCGCGCCGTAGGTCGCAACGGCCGTCTTCGTCATCTTCCAGTATTCCTCCACCCACTTGTCGTCGCGGATGTTCCACACCTGGGCGTTCGGCACCTGGTAGTTCGCGCCTTTGTTCGCGAGGGGGATGAAGTCGGGCTTCTTCTTCGCGAGGAAGTCCTCCGGCGTCCGCGAGTACCAGTGCGTCATCGTGCCGAAGTCCTCGGGCACCATCAGCCCGCGGTCGAACGCGTACTTCTGGAGGTTGCGGCGCAGCTCACCGCGGTACTGCAGGCTCCAGAAGAGCGTGCGGTCGTCGTGGGCCTTGCCGGTTCCCAGGAGGGGCTTGGCGGGATCAGGATAGGCGCACGTCTCGGGGAACGTGCGCTGGAAGAGGTCGTCCTGTCCGATGCGCAGCATGAACACGTTCAATCGCCGCTTCAGCATCCAGTCAATCTCCTTCTTCCAGTCCTCGAGGCCCCAGTGCTCCGCCTGGAAACGCGTGAGGCCGCGGTGCGCGAAATAGCGGAGGCCACGGTACTCGAAATGTGCCTCCTCCTTCACGTCGATGCCGGAGAGGTCGAGCGCGCCCTTCTTCGGCACCACGTCGCCGTCCCAGAACCAGCGGCACCCGCCACGCCGCTCCAGCAGGTCATACAGGCCATAATACACGCTCCGCACATTCGCGCCCGTGATGGTGACGCCTTGCTGTTGTCCGCTTGCTGTCGTCACGATCCGGTACGCATCCCGCCCGCTTTCCGACACCTTCGGATCGATGGCAAGGCGCACCAACCCCTCGGGCATCTCCTTGCCGACGATCTGCCGGTAGTACTTTGCGAACTCGGCGCGCGGCATGTCAAGCGGATCAGGCACGCAGACTTGGAAACGGATCTTGTCAAGGTAGAGCGCCGGCACGAAGCGCTGGCCCTTCTTGTCGAGATAACCGTCGCCCACGTAGAGAT
>JAEEGH010031008.1_pt1 | contig 10357 bp, 7 predicted proteins | sample 9134181 | NCBI WGS metagenome assembly JAEEGH01 (sample SAMN16246544, study PRJNA631951) | gut metagenome | biome: gut microbiome; feature: rumen; material: DP-attached | host: Bos | place: Iran: Karaj | collected 2018-10 | reverse complement strand
AACCTGCTCAACGGCCTCTATGCCTGCCCTCACGGTGTCATCGCCATGTCGCAGACCATCCCGAACTTCGTGGAGACCTCCACCAACCTCGCCTCGTGCAAGAAGAAGGAAGGCTATTTCTTCATCCAGACCTCACAGCGTAGCTCCATCGAGTCGTCGAAGCAAGACGTTGCCGATATGGTGGAAGCCGTGTGGAGCCTCGCCGATGCTGATGTGGAGCACACCGACGGCTATCCGGGTTGGGCCCCCAACCCTGACAGCGCCATCTTGGACATCGCAGTAAAGTGTTACAAGAAACGCTTCAAGAAAGATCCTAAAGTCAGAGCCATCCACGCCGGTTTGGAATGTGGCCTTATCGGCGACAAGATTCCGGGCATGGACATGATCAGCTTCGGTCCTACTCTGCGCGGCGTTCACTCGCCTGACGAGCGTTGTGAAATCGCGACCGTGCAAATGTTCTGGGACTTCATGTGCGACATTTTGAAGAACGTGCCGAAAGCTGAAGCACCCAAGGCCAAAAAGGCACCTGCCAAGAAAGCCAAGAAATAACGGGTGATAGGACACGTTAATAAGCGAATCAGAAAAGCCTGCTGGAACAATCCGGCAGGCTTTCTGTTCATTCCTGTATGACCAAGCGGACGGAATAACCTGTGGACCGTCCTTCCTCTATGCTCAATCCCACATAATAATCCCAAATGCCGAGGGCAGATGCGCAGTTTATTCCAATTCCTTGTGTGACAGTCCAATAACTTCCCATGGAAGTAGCTCTCCCAAAATCTAAATATACAAAGTCAGCATAATTCTCGTAATAGCTGTGGTAATATCCATCTGCATAAGAATAAGCGGATATGCGTGCCCCTGCGGCGGGAAGAAAGACAGCACCAGCAGGCTCCAGAATGTTAACCCATTCCATGGCGGAAATGATATTGGCGGAAGGATTGGCCATGGGCATGTTAACGTCGTTCAACGGATAGTTTGAGTCATTCCAATCGTCGGGCAAAAGAATCAAACCAAAAATTCCGGCTATGGTTGCCTTGGCATACCGAATGCCAGAGGGTGTTGATCGCGTTTCAAGCAGGTATTCAAATTCTTCAAAAGTTGGCGTATGCCATTGCACCCAGCCCCCATTGCTGATGTGGTTATGCACACCCCAGTCGGCATGGGCAAACTCACCAGTCAAATCATGGTTACCATAAGGTCCATAGTATGGATTAAACACTTCGTTGGCCATATAATTCCAAGGCTTATAGTACTGGTTGCCATTGTTCCAACCACTTGTACCCCAGCCAAATAGGTCAATCCAACCATTGTAGGTAAAGCCAGCCCGAGCATTGTCGCATTTCACGCCATTATCATAGACCGTACCGGTAGTATACGTCGGCATATCGCCGCCCACATAGTCCCATTGGCACTCGGCGAAGCGCCATTGGTTCAAATAGGGCTTGTATTGCAGATTGCCTTGCGAGAACTGCACACGAGTACTGTCGCTGACGGAGAACAGCCCGGGAAGCGTTCCATTGGGCCACGAAACCTCGGACGAGTTGGTGACAAACGACAAGTCTTTGCCATAGGCCACGCCTACCTCGTTAACGGCGTAGGCCCTCACATGGTAGGTCTCTCCCCGTTGTAAACCAGAGAGATAGCCAACGAAAGTACCCGTCCCCATTCCAACCAGAATGTGCAAGTTCTCAAGGGTCGGATTGGGTTCTGTGCTCCAACAGAACCCGCGCTCGGTCACCTCATGGCCGCCGTCGCAAATGACATAGCCCTCACAACGCACCCTTGTCGAAACGATGTCCGTCACCGACTCGGTTTGCACGGCCATCGGCTCAAGAAGGGTCATGAACAGCTGCTCGCTGCCGTAGGAAACGCCATCGGAGCCAATGGCATAGGCGCGATAATGGTACAAGGTGTTGGGTGTGAGGCCATGTAGGGTATCGGCAAACTCGCCCATGCCCGATCCGATGACCAAACGTGTGCCGTCGATGGTGGGTTGCCCATCGGTGGAGTAACACACGCCGCGCTCGTTGGCGGTGCTTCCGTCATAGCTCTTCACCTGTCCACCCACAAAAGCGGTAGTCGGGGTGATAGAACTCGCCATATGGGTGGTCACCATAATGCCGTGTGGCTCGGTTGCGGTGGTGAAAGCATATTCGTCGCTCCAGCCGTAGCCTGCCTCGTTTTGGGCGAAGGCTTTGCAGACGTACCTTTGGTTGGAGACCAAGCCCGTCAGATGACAGGAAAAGTTTCCTGACTGAAGCTCCCCGAATACGGTATCGGAGCATGTTGTCGTGCCAAAGCAAAAGCCGCATTTCAGCACATTCGCTCCGCCATTGTCGTCCACTTCGGCATAAAGATGCGCCGCATCGTGTGTAACTGTGGTTTGGCTATCCAGCAGTGTCACTTTGGGTGCCACGGCTTCGTGTGGTTTTCTGCATCCCGTCAACAGCGCGAGCGCAAGGGCCACCGCAATCCCAAGTCTGAAGTGATAAAAGTGTTTCATGATGTTTCAGTTATTATTTATTATTGGATTAATTTTGGTTTATACAACCATATTTCAAGATGAACTCGCTTTTTTTACGTCTCAAAAATAAATCATTTTTTAATAGGTTGTACAAAATAGTACGTTTTTTTCAAAAAATTTTTCTACTAGTCAACAACCAATCGTCGTACCGTCCGGCTTGACTTCGTTGTAATCTCCAGTAGATACACGCACATAGGCAAATGGCTGATGTCCAAAACGGCAGAATTCGACTGTTTGTATTCTTTATTGACCAAGGTTTGCCCGAGCGCATCGATTAATCGAATTTGTATGATTTCAGGAACTTCAATCGTTACCTGCCTTTGCGCAGGATTGGGATAGACTTTGATGTTCGTCAACTCCTGTTCGGGCAGGTCGAACCATGTGGCATGGACGTTAATACTAAACACCGTGTCACAGTCAATATCGTCGGTACGGGCAGTGATAGTCCCTTCGCCAATGTTGCCTGGCCAAAGATAGCCACGGTAGCCATTTCCTGCTGTGGTAATTGTCCATTCTGGATTGGAGCAATACCAATGCAAGGAATTCGGTGCCATGAGCAGAGAGTCTTCAACCCAATATGGATATGGCCCGGCGACAATGTCGGTTACAGCGGCCACCCATTCCTGGCCTTTCAAAGGGAAAAAATCCTCATGGGTAATGGTCAGGTCGAGGCTGACTATGCTGTCGCAACCGAATCTGTCCTCCAAAAGGTATTCGTAAATGCCAGACTCCGCAATCACTTGCCCATCTATCTCGTATGCGCCACAAACGGTTTTTGAGTCGGTGCTAAATTGCGCAGGATGCACATGGATGGTCGTGGACAAGGTGCTAACGAGTGCGTTTTGTCCATCCACCAAAGTGTAGACATCACAAGAAACGGTATAATTGCCTGCCAAGGGATAAGTATGTTCAATAGGGAAACCTGTTCCCGTTTGGCCATCGCCGAAATTCCATTCTGCCAATGAACAGTCGAAATTTAAATTAAGGTCAAATTCAGGGGTATCTTCAACACAGATGTCGTAGCCATTGGGATGAAATGCTACCGATTCATTGTTGACAATAAGGTGTGAGGTCAGGTCGTTGGTATTGGATCCGACAAGATAGGCATAACTCTTTGCCGTACCGAAACCATAGACATGAGCATTGAAGCCATTGATACAGGCAATATGATGGACGCCATGGCTAATGTCCCTTCTGGCATAGCTGTAGTTGGCGTTTCCATTGGCTGGAGTGAAGATGTCGGGCGAAAGCAACTGTCCGTCAAGATACACTTTGTCGGTATCCATCGTATTTACGATGATGTTGACGCTATGTATAGTGATGTTGATGTCGGGATTGTTGAATGTGCTGAAAGTCACCTCGTCAATACGCTGCTCGATAGGGGCAATCCAAACCATGGACGGGTCGCCTAGTCCTCCAGAAGGGTTTTGGTCATAGCTTGAGTTGTCGTATAGGTATACAGCGCAGGGCTGGGTAGCGGAAATAAAGCATGAGCGCTCGGTCTCCTCCATGATAAAAGTATATGAATTGTTAGCCTGTAAAGTGACCAATGGACTGCCGTTTTTGGTGATGACATTGTTGTCGACAGCCGAAGTGATTTTGATGAAATCGCGGTTTCGATTGCTGGAGCTTGTCACTACAAACTGTTTTCCCCATGAGCGCAAAGGCATGGCTTGTTCAACCACATGATCGTAACCATTACCCATATCAATGGGAATACAGGTCAGCGTATTGCCATTGAACACGGCGATTTTCTTGCCATCCGCAGCCGTGACGCGGGTCCCGCTCAAGTCGCGATGGCTACCTGTCAAGGTGGACCGCACATGATAGGTCTGGCCTGCATTCATATTGATGGTGAAAGATGTTCCTGATGGATGATATCCCCCAATCAGGTCGGCAGAAGGCGTTATGCTCACCTCGGTATTATCCTCAATAGCAATGATGACAAAGGCACTTGATTCATTGTGGGCCACATAGTTGTTCATGCTACCTGCTACAGATTGGTCAAAAGTTTGAATGACATAATCGTCGCCAAGACTCTCAACGGGAAGTACAAAAGAGGCATCAAAGGAAACGTGGGCGATATTAGTGCAATAGACGGACACCGTATCATTTGCCAACACATGGATGGCACGGTCGGAAAGCGTTTCAGCATTACCCTCGTCGTGATAGCCTTGTTGCTCGGGAATCTCAATGGTCGTGATATTATTGGCACTGACAGAAAAGGATTGGGACCAGCCCGTCAATGGGTTGCTGACCGTACCTGTGCAACTGCGCTTGGCACTAATGAGCACTTGGTTTTCGACCCAGCCCCCGTCAGGATGCTCCTTGAATCCATTCTGCATGAAAGTTAGCCAAAACTCCTTGCCTTGGGTGGAGGTGTTTTGCGCCAAACCATGCGAAAGCCCAAAACAGAGGGCCAACAAAAGCAATATGATTGGTTTTGCTTTCATAGAAATGAATCATTTCCCCTTTTTCCAAATCTTCAGCAGCCCCTTCCCTAACGCCGACATTTTATTAAAGGTATAGGAAGGGTATTTCACTTCGTCGCCGCCGAAACCGAGATAGAACCGTGCCAAATTATCGTCGTCGGAACCTTCAAAATCAAAGACGAGGGGCTTGTTGGCATATTTTTGTATCACATGATCAAGGAGATAGGTCATGGCTTGCTTGTCCTTGCCTTCCTGCTTGAGACCAGAGAACAAGAAAGTGATGCGTTGGTTGGCCTGCATGAAGATGGCGGCACAAAGCAGTTCGCCCACGCCTTTTTCAGTCACGCCAAGGATAAAAGCGGAGCGATGGTTTTGGGCCGTTTGCGCCAAATGGGTCATCACGTTGTATTCTGCGTCGCCCCATTTGTCCAAAAGTGCACCTCGGTTGTCGCGGAACAAGGCTACCACATGGTAGGGAATCACCGTGTCAATGATTTGCAGGTTGTTGGCTTCTGCTTTCGTCAAATTGCGCTTTGTGTTCTGGTGGTAGTTGGCACGGATTTCTTCATAGCTTCGGTTTAAGTAAAGCAATGTATTTATATGATAATCAACGCCTTGAAATCCATCGTTAAAAGGATTGTTCTCATTCATCCGAATTTCGCAGAAACGGAATTTCTTGGGAATGGCGTTGAGGAACGCTTCGGTTCTTTCGTTGGTCACAGGCTGTTTGGAAAAAATGCCGAGCTGCTGCACGAAATACGGATTGTAGAGGTAGTTCACACTGAATTTCTTGCCGCTTGTAAGAGGCATGACCGCCTGATAATCATCCTCCACCAAGGCTTCCCAGTTGGGATGGACGACATCCAAATACCATGAATAGGCGTAAATGTTGCCACATTCAGCAATCGTGGCATCCCATTGGGCGCGGTTGATTTGGTTATGTGAAAAGTACTGTATCATTGTATTATAGTTTTTGACACGAGACACGGGACTGCGGGACACGGGACAATCACAAAGTCTCGCGTCTCCTGTCTTAAAGTCTCGTGTCCAAAGTCATGCATAAACATATTCCAAAAGTTTACGATACATTTCGGGCCATCCGACCCAGCGTTTCTCACCGCCAAGAGTTTCATTATGCGTGAGATAGATAAATGTCCCTCCTATCGCTTTCACTTCATCAACGAGTTGTTTGGCCAAAGCGAAAGAGGTTTCCACATCAAGGTTGAGGTAATCGCGCATGGTGCCGTCCATGAGGGCGAAAGGATGTACGCGCAAATTCGTAACCATATCATTTTCAAGGTCATAGAAACGGAAAGTGCTAGCAATACCTGCGCGAAAACCTGCCTGTGAGGCGAAGCCCATTGTATAATCGTCACTAATGTCCAACTCGATGAGTTTCTGGTAGCTACGCGGCAGGTTCATCCGCAGGAAATGCTGGCGGCTCTTGGTTAGCGGACGGTGCAGCACCTCTGAAAGGGCTTCAATTTCGTTACGCATCTTGTCGATGTCCAAATATGACGAAAACGAAGGGTGGATGCCCACGTCGGCGTGGTCGCCGAGCTGTTTGATGAGCGACTGAAAAGCCGGCTTGCGGATGGAGATGTTTTTGTCGTTGGTGTCATACTCGCCGCAAAGAATGAAGTATATTGGCTTGATTTTGAAAGATTTCTGTAGCTCAAACTGTAAGTCAAATGAATCGAAAGGATCCTTGCGTTTGCCATGTAAGACCTCATGGCGTTTACGGATTTCGTCGCGGTTGCCCGCCAACCAATCCCTGATAAATGCACCCATCGTGCGGTATATCCCTTTGTGTTTGTAAGCCCATGCTGCATCGATATCGTATGTGGGAACAAACTCAAACTTGCGTTGCTTGATGCTCAAATCGGGATAAAGGGCCTGTAGACGCTTGCCTAGGGCTAACGTCCAAATGTTGACCAGCGGTTTTTGGAGCAATCCATTCTCAAACATCCATGTCGATTCGGCCTGGAAGCGACCGTATTTGTCACGTACTTGCGGGAGATATTCCTCATAACGTGAAACCAAATAAAAAGATGCCGCCATTACGTCAAACGGCATCAGCAGGTCTTTGCCATAAACAGGAAACAGTCCTTTAACATCCTCGAAATCAATGGAGTTGGTGTCCTGTTCCTCGATATGCCTTTCAAAAAGCAAATTGACCGACTTGAGGAAAGGTGCATCGCATCGACGTTCAATTCCATACTGCAATTTGGGGCATTCTTTAGCCTTGAACCGCTCCACATCTGTAGTCAGATTGAAGTCAATACCGAGCAGGTCACCCAAGAGCAAGTCAAAGATGTAAGCTACACGGTCGGTGATTTTCGGTACCAGGACAAACAGTTTCATACCTGCAAAAATAAGACGAAATTTAATGCCAGCTGCAAAATCGATGAAAAATGTTCAAACATCGCCAAAGCAATTCCGAAAAGTTGTACTTTTGTGGTTTTGAAAACCAATGCTTCCCCGATATGGAAAATTTCGTCGTATCCGCTAGGAAATACAGACCCATAACCTTCGACACTGTCGTGGGGCAAGGCTCCATCACCAGTACATTGAAAAACGCGATCCGCAACAACACCTTGGCACAGGCCTTCCTGTTTTGCGGTCCGCGTGGTGTGGGCAAGACGACCTGCGCCCGCATTATGGCTAAAACCATCAACTGCCTCAACCCCACCGAGAACATGGAGGCCTGCAACGAATGTGAGTCGTGCCGTGCTTTCAACAACAACGCATCGTTCAATATTTACGAGCTTGACGCGGCTTCCAACAATTCCGTTGAGGACATCCGTAGCCTGGTTGACCAAGTGAGGATTCCACCGCAAATCGGGCAGTACAAGGTGTATATCATCGACGAGGTGCACATGCTGTCGGCGGCAGCCTTCAACGCTTTTCTAAAGACTTTGGAAGAACCGCCAGCGTATGCCAAGTTCATCCTCGCCACGACGGAGAAGCACAAAATCATCCCGACCATTTGTCACGCTGTCAAATCTTTGACTTTAAGCGTATTACGGTTGACGATATTGCTCGTCATCTGGCTTTTGTCGCCCAAAGCGAGGGCGTGACCGCTGAATCCGAAGCCTTGAACATCATCGCCCAAAAAGCCGACGGTGCACTTCGCGACGCACTCTCCATCTTTGACCAAATGGTGAGTTTCAGTGGCAAGAACATCACCTACAAGGATGTCATCAACAATCTGAATGTCCTTGATTACGACTATTATTTCCAAATTGTCGACCATATCCTGCATGGTCACACAAGCGACATCCTGCTCATCTTAAACGACATCGTCAGCAAAGGATTTGAGCCTCAACACTTTGTCAGTGGCATGGGCAACCATTTAAGAAGCTTGTTGGTCAGCAAAGACCCCGTGACGGTGCAACTCTTGGAAGTCAGTGAGCAATTGCGGCAGCGTTACCTCATGCAATCGCAAGCTTGTCCCCTACCTTTCCTTATCAAGGCCTTGGAAATCAACAACCAATGTGACATCGACTACCGTGCCGCCAACAACAAGCGTCTGCATTTGGAGATCGCCTTATTAAAAATGTGTGCCTTGTGCAGCCAATCTTTGGCCATGCCGACCCAGCAGGCGCAACCGGTGCAGATGGCGCAGAATAGACCTGTGCAACAACCTGTTCCACAAGGACAAGGGCAGACACATGGGTCTGCCCATACGCCAACCGCACAACCTCAACAACCCCAACAAATCCAACAGACCCAAAACCCCACACCCACCAACAATTCAACAACTCAACAATCAACAGTTCAACAACCCAACCCCCAACCCACCAACAATTCAACAATTCAACAATCAACAATTCAACAGCCCATCCCCACCGTAAGACCGCGCGGCACCACAAGTAGCATCAGCATCAACAAGGCCATGCAGCAAGCCGAGCAAAAGGCCGAAGAAAAGGAAGAGACTTGGGACAATGCGTTCACCCAGGAGCAACTCACACCAGCTTGGGTCGACTTTGTCAATCGCTACAAAATCATCTCGCCTAATTTTGCTGCTGCCTTGAGCAAATATACTCCGAAAGCTGTCGGTACGGAGATTCACTTCAGCGTCGATAACATGCTTTTTGAGCGCGACACCGAGGGTATGAGTGCGTTGAAAAACCACCTCAAGAACGCCTTGCACAACAACCAGTTCAAACTCGTTCCTGAATTGATGGAGCGTCCCGCCGAAATTGAGGCCTATACCGACAAGGACAAGTTCGAGAAGATGGCCGAGGAACGGCCAATCTTGCGCGTTTTGCAGGCAGAACTGAAATTGGAGGGCGATTTATAAATCCCAATACGAATTAAAAATGGCACTGAATAACATCTTCACCAGGGGCAACAAAGAGAAGCACTTCTTCCCCACTTACGCGAAACAAGCCGAAACAGCGCAGATTGCAGCCAAATACCTCAAGGAACTCGTAAAGAGCGACGATTCAGAGGAACGCAAGTTGCTCACCCGCATGATCAAGAAACAAGAGACTACTGGTGACGAACTGCTGCGCGAGTTTTATGTGGAGCTCAATGAGTCTTTCATCACTCCATTCGACCGCGAGGACATGAACCAACTTGCCATGGACCTCGACACCTTCCTTGACTTCATCAATCACTCGGCCAAGACCATCCTGATGTACAATCCCAAGAAAATCGACAAGCAGATCAAGGAAATCGTCGACAACATCCACGAAGACGCCAACTTGATGGTGAAAATCTTCAATCTTTTGGATGACCTTGGGAAAAACCATCAGGAAATCAGTGAATTATGTCAACAGGTGACACAGATTGAGCATGTCGTCGACGACATCTATGGCGACTATGTCTCCTACCTTTTCGGCAACGAGAAAGACGAGATCGAACTGCTAAAATACAAGGAGATTGCCCAAGTGGTGGAAGATACCACCGATCGTGCCAAGGATGTGACCGGTACCGTGAAATGTCTCATCATAAAAGAATCATGATGAACCTCTTGACCATAGCTATCATCCTGTCCATCGTCATCGCTTTGGTGTTCACCTTCCTCAACGGCATGAACGATGCGGCCAACTCGATTTCCACCATCATCGCCACCAAAGTGATGACGCCTCTGCAAGCCATTTTATGGGCCTCTTTCTGGGAGTTTACGGCGTTCATCATTATCCGGTTGGTACTCAATCAGCAGTTTGCCGTAGGTAATACTATGGCAAACTTTGCCGATCAAAGTGTTATCACACCTTATCTTATATTGTCGGCTTTGGTGGGTGCCGCTATTTGGGTGCTCGTCTGCACACGCAACGGGATGCCTATCTCCACTTCTCACGCCCTCATCGGTGGCATTATCGGAGCGGCGTGGTTCGTCAATGGAAGTTCGGTCCTGCACATGAAACCGATTCTTTTGACCTTGGTTTTC
>JAEEGH010031005.1_pt1 | contig 10358 bp, 7 predicted proteins | sample 9134181 | NCBI WGS metagenome assembly JAEEGH01 (sample SAMN16246544, study PRJNA631951) | gut metagenome | biome: gut microbiome; feature: rumen; material: DP-attached | host: Bos | place: Iran: Karaj | collected 2018-10 | reverse complement strand
GAACTGGTCGCAGGGGAAGCCTACGATGACCAGACCCAGGTCCTTGTAACGCTGGTACAGGGCCTCCAGGCCGTCGTACTGAGGCGTAAAGCCGCATTTGGAAGCGGTGTTCACAATCATCAGGACCTTGCCTTCATATTGGGAGAAATCTACCTCCACGCCCTTGTTGTTCAGGGCCTTGAAATCATAAATCTTTGCCATATCTTGTCATTTTATATCGTTCACGATGCAAAGATACGACAAAATATTTATATCGCAAGCGATATTTAGAAAAAATGAAAGACCGGCCCAAAACAGAGTCGGTCTTCCTGTTGATTAAAGCTTCTCGGCGGCTTCTACGGCCTTGAAGTATCGGTAGCTGCTCACCTTTACCTCGGAGATGGAGTTCTCGTCGCACACGATGGTGCCGGCGGGGTGATTCTGCAGACCGCTGAGGGTGCAGTAGTGAGACATGGGTCCTTCCACGGCGTCCTTGATGGCGCGGGCCTTCTTGGAACCGAAGGCCAGGATGACCACTTCCTTGGAGCTGAGCACGGTGGCTACACCCACGGTGAGGGCCTGGGCGGGAACAGCGGAAGGATCGTTGTCGAAGAAGCGGGCGTTGACCTCGCGGGTGTCCTGGGTGAGGGTCACCACGCGCGTGCGGGACGACAGGGAGGAGAAGGGCTCGTTGAAGGCAATGTGGCCGTCTTCGCCCACGCCGCCGAGGAACAGGTCAAATCCGCCAGCCTCCACGATAGCCTGCTCGTAGGCAGCGCACTCGGCCTCAATATCGGCAGCGTTGCCGTTGAGGATGTGGATGTTCTCCGGCTTCTCGTCAATCTGGTCAAACAGGTACTTGTGCATGAAGCTGTGGTAGCTCTCCGGGTGGCTTTCCGGCAGGCCCACATATTCATCCATGTTGAAGGAAATCACGTTCTTGAAGGACAGCTCGCCGTCCTTGACCATGCGGATGAGCTCGGCGTAGGTCTCAATGGGCGTGGAACCGGTGCAGAGGCCGATGACAAAGGGCTTGTCGGTGACGGCCGCCTTTTCCTTGATTCGTTTGGCAATGTAATGGGCGGCCCACAGGGAGCCTTCCTTGGCGTTGTCGCGAATGATGATCTTCATATTAGTAAAGTTTAAGGAATACTTCGATAGCCTGATATTCAGCCATTCCCAGCTGGTCGTAGAGCTTGGCTGTGTTGGAGGTGCGTTCCTCGGCTCTCTGCCAGAACTCGCGCGGGTCTTCTCCCGGGAACGGGACGATGTCCTTCTGGGACAGGTGGCGGAAGATGGCGTGACGCTTCATCACCACTTCCTCGGGGCTCAGCGGAACGGCCATGTCCACGCGGCCCAGCTCCCATTCCATCCAGGCGCCGCGATACAGCCACACGTGGGTCTCGGACAGCCAGGCATTGCCTTCTTCCTTGAGCTGCTCCACGGCTTCGAGGGCGGCCTCGGTGCACACACGGTGCGTTCCGTGCGGATCGGCCAGGTCACCGGCCATGAAAATCATGTGCGGCTTGAGTTTCTTGATGAGGTCTTTGATGATGTCCACATCGGCCTGGGTGCGCGGGTTCTTCTTGATGCCGCCGCTCTCGTAGAAGGGCAGGTTCAGGAAGTGGGCGTTGGTGTTGTCGTTGAGGCCGAAGGAACGCACGGCGCCGCGGGCTTCGCTGCGGCGGATGGCACCCTTCATTTCCAGCAGGGCGCGGGGCTCCGGCTGGCCGGGAACCTTGCTCTCCACAATCTTCTTCACCTCGTCGAATTTGTCGGCGAAGCCCAGCTGGAAGGCGCAGTCCATGTGCTGGAGCACTACGTCGTCGTGTACGGCCACGTTACCGGAGGTCTCGTAGGCCACGTGTACGTCGTGACCCTGGCTGGCCAGACGGATGAAGGTACCGCCCATGGAGATGACGTCGTCGTCCGGGTGCGGGGAGAAGATGAGAACGGTCTTGGGGAACGGCTTGGCGCTCACGGGACGGGTGGCGTCGTCGGCGTTGGGTTTGCCGCCGGGCCAGCCGGTGATGGTATGCTGCAGGTCGTTGAAGACATCGATGTTGATCTTGTCAAACTTGCCCACTTTCTCCAGCAGCTCGCTGAGACCATTGTTCAGATAGTCTTTCTCTGAAAGTTTGAGGATGGGCTTGCCGGTTACCTGGCACAGCCATACCACGGCCTTGCGCACAAACTTGGGCGTCCAGTCGCAGGGACCTACCAGCCAGGGGGCCACGCTGCGGGTGAGCTGTTCGGCGGCAGTCTCATCCACGTAGAAGGAAACGTGGTCGTGGTTCTGGAGCAGGGAAGCGGGGCAGTCCATGGTGGAAGGGCCCTCGGCGATGGCCTTCACGGCAGAGGCTTTGTCCTCGCCCCAGGCCATCAGGATAATCTTCTTGGCGCTGAGCATGGTGCCGATACCCAAGGTGATGGCCTTGTCCGGCGTAACAGCCAGGTCGTTGTTGAAGTTGGCCGACTGGCGCTTGCGGGAAGCGTAGGACAGCCTTACCACGCGGGTGCGGGTCTTCTCGTTGGAACCGGCCTCGTTGAAGCCCACCTGTCCCTGTTCGCCGATGCCGATGACCAGCAGGTCCAGGCCGCGGGCCAGGGCGTCGAACTGGGTGCAGTATTCAGAGAGTTTTTCTTCGGGGACGGAACCGTCGGGGATGTGGACGTTCTCCTTCTTGATATCCACGCGGTCCAGGAGGGCCTTGTGCAGGCGGTTGTTGCGGCTCTGGGCCTCCTCTTTGGAAGAAGGATAGTACTCGTCGATGGAAACGACTTCCACGTTCTGGAAAGAGAGTTTACCGGCCTCGTAGCGGCGGGTAAGCTCGTTGTAAAGGGAAACGGGCGTGGAACCGGTAGTGAGTCCCAGACGGAACAGACCGTCTTTCTTGGCCTTGATGGCGTCCTCGATGAGGTCCGCGATGGCGTAGGAAGCCGGACGAGATTCCGGGTACACATGGGTCCAGATTTTCTCGTAGGTGTGAAGAATGCCGGCGGGCAGATTCTGCTCGATGAGTCCGCCTTCGTAGGGCAGTGTGCAGTGTTTGCTCATAGCTTTATCTGAGAATTTTATGAATCCGTTTCAGTTGACCGTCCGTAGGGGCCGGTTTGATGCCCAGCAGCTCGCAGAGCAGCGGGTAGATGTCCACGTTGTGGAAGGCGCTCTGTTCGCCCTCCGTAAAGGGAGCCTCATAGGCCACCTTGAAGTCCGGGCCCACGGCGCGGAACGCCACCATCATGTCCGGTTCCTTGGGGCTGTAGCCGTGGGCACCCGCCTTTCTGCCCGGGTATGCGGCGAACTGCCAGCCAAGGTCCGGGGCCACGATAAGGTCTCCCAGGCGGTTGCTGGTGCCATAGTTCAGTTCTTCCGGCACTTCCCCGTGCTTCCATACGCTGATGTGCTCTACCTGGGAAAGGCGGTTGTAAAGGCTGTCCAGGTAACCTTCTTTCACGAAGATGCTGGTGGGGTTGTGGGCGATGATTTTCTCTGTCCAGCCTTCCGGAATCACGTCGTACCAGCCGATGAAGCGCTCCGGGGAAACCTCCGCCATCCCGTGGTCCGACAGGACGATGAAGTTGATCTTGTCTCCGTAAGGAAGGGCCTTCAGGCGCAGGTACAGCCCGTGCACCAGGCTGTCCATATATTCCACCATCTCTTTGGTCTGGACCGATATGGGACCGAATTCGTGGCCGGTGTGGTCGGGTTCGTCGAAGTAGCCCATCACCAGGCGCGGACGCTCGTCTTCCGGGAGGCTCATCAGGCGCACGATTTCATCCACGCGCTCCTCGAAGCTCCAGTGCGGGTCCAGATCCCATTTGCGGTAGTAAGTGGGGTATTCGTTCTTGATGGGAATGTCCGATCCCACCCAGTACACGTTGCCGGTCTTGACTCCCTGGCGCTGTGCGGTAATCCAGATGGGTTCTCCCAGGTAGTAATCCGGATTGTAGCGGCAGACGGGGTCTCCCATCGAATACTTATATTCGGTATCCGGATTCCAGAAGGAGTTGTTCACCAGTCCGTTGTGGTCCGGTACCAGGCCGGTGGCCAGGGTATAGTGGTTGGGGAAGGTGGAAGCCGGGTAGGAAGGCTCCATGCGGGCCGATACGCCCACCTGGGCCAGGGAATCCAGGAAAGTGGTGTTGTAATATTCGGGATAATCCCAGCGGTTTCCGTCCAGCGAAATGATTACGGTGTAGTTGTTTCTGGCGGGCTTGCAGGCGGTGATACCCGTCAGGAGCAGGAGGGTCAGAAGCAGAAATAGACGAAAGTTCCGCATAAACACGCTTTAAAATCATACAAAGATAATAAAATAATGACTATTTTTGTAATATGAAAAGAGTGATAATTATAGTTTTAGGCGTGATTTTTCTCGCCGGCTGTCAAACGAAACAGCCCGTAACGGGTACATCCTCCAATCCGGACCTGGGTTGGCTTTTCCTGGAGAAAGGGCCCTATAACCTGACCACCCGTGTGGAAGCCGCCCCCGGCCCCGCCACCCTCCGGCTGGTGCGGGACATCTCCCTGATGTCGGACACCCCGGACGTGGTTTTCGGGGCTGAAATCACCGTCTCCCCCGACAGCACAATCTCGGTGGACCTGGGCAATCTGGCGCCCGGCTTTTACGAGGTTCGCCTGCGCGACAGCGTGCGCTGGAACATCGGCGTAAGACCCGACGACGTAGCCTGTCCCCCGGTTGTCCCGGAAGACTTTGATGCATTCTGGGAATCCACGCTGGCCCAACTGGACCAGATTCCGCTGGAGGCCACCTTTACGGAGGTTCCGGCTTATTCCAATGAGCTCCGTACCTGCTACGAGGTCCGTTATCCCTCCTTTGCCGGCGGCGTGTCCGGCGGTATCCTCAGCGTCCCCGTGGCGCCCGGGAAATATCCCGTGTACATTGCCTATATGGGATATGGCGCAGAGCCATACTACTTTGATCCGTCGGCCAACCCGGACCGCATTGACTTCCTGGTGAGCGTACGGGACCAGGGTATCTTTAAGGGAGACCAGAGCCGCTGGATAGACCGCGGAATCGGCTCAAAAGAGACATTTTACTACCGCGGCGCCTTCTGCGACGTCAAGCGCGCCATCGACTTCGTCGCTTCCCTGGAGAAGGCCGACGACAACCGCATCGTGGCCTGGGGAGAAAGCCAGGGCGGTGCCTTCACCTTCCTGGCCGCCGCGCTGGACAGCCGCATCAAGGCCATCGCCCCCGCCGTTCCCTTCCTGGGGGATTACGTCCATTATGCCGGCATCGTTTGGTGGCCCGTGCATGAGGTCTTTGAGGAGGCCGACACAGAGGGTATCTCCCGCGCGCAGGTGCTGGACATGCTCCGCTACTTCGACATCCGGAACTTCGCCCCGCGCATCACCTGCCCGGTGTATATGGCCTTCGGCCTGCAAGACCCCACCTGCCCGCCGCATACCAACTTTGCCATTTACAACAACCTGGGCAGCCAGGACAAGCGCTACCTGTGCGTCCCCACCTGCGGCCACGCCATGTGGCAGGAAAAGGTGTGGGACGGAGAAAGGGCAACCTTCCTGAGCCAATATACGCTTTCGGTGGATCCGTCCGATTCATCGGCCTTTGTCAACATCACCGACGTAGTGCCGGATGTCATCCTGGAAATCCGCTACTTCGGCACCTACAATTTTGTGGGAGACCGCATAGACGGTTATCTGGAGCCCGTGGCCTTGCTGACCCGTGCCGCCGCCCAACAGCTCAAAGCCGTGAGCGACGAAGTGAAGGCCATGGGATATCGGCTCAAAATATACGACGCCTACCGCCCGCAGTGCGCGGTAGACCATTTCTGCCGCTGGGGAAAAGACCTCAAAGACACGCGCATGAAGCCGTATTTTTATCCCCGGGAGGTAAAAGACAGCCTGTTTATCAAGAGATACATTGACGCAAAAAGCAGCCATACCCGCGGCTCAACGCTTGATCTCACGCTCTTTGACATGAAAACGGAGAAAGAGGTGGACATGGGCGGCACCTTCGACTGGTTCGGCCTTGAGAGCCATCCGGACTACACCGATATTACCCCGCAGCAGTATGCCAACCGCAAGGTGCTCCGCGACGCCATGCTGCGCCATGGCTTCAAGCCCTATGACTGCGAGTGGTGGCACTTCACCCTGGCCGACGAACCATTCCCCGACACGTATTTCACATTTTATAACAAAACACTGTAACCGTTATGACGTATTTAAACCTCAGTTATGAAGACCTGGCATCGGTCCTTTGCCTGGCCATTCATCTTGCCGACGCCGATGGAAACATCGACGACACCGAATCCGCAGCCATCATCAAGGCCCTCACAGACCAGTACAACTTTGAAGGGAAAGACGATCTCCTGAAAGAGTACCTTGACAGCGCTTTCAAGATGGAACCCGCCGAAGCCCTCATCCACGTGGCCGCCTTCGACGCCAACGCCAAGCAGTGGACGTCCAACTTCCTGGTGAAGACCATCGTGGCCGACAACGTGCTCACCGACCGTGAGAAAGAACTCTACTGGAAGATCCAGGAACTGTGCAAACTGCCGGACAATAACCTGTAGATTTTGCTACTAATGAAATGGGCCTCGGTTTTTCCGAGGCCCATTTTTTACATTCGGGCTTTCTGGTCCGTGCCGGCGCCCGTCCCCTTGTACTTGCTCTGGGCGGTGTTGAAGCTGTAGCGGATAGAGAATTTTATCTTCTGGGTATTCAGAATATTGCTCTGCCAGATATTGTAATTGCCAAAGTCGGTAGCGATATTGTTGAATCCCAGTCCGGCTAAATCCGAGCCCTCCAGGCGCAGGACCAGGGAACCGTCCTTGAGGAGTGTTTTCTGCACGGCGGCGGAAAGGTCGAAGTAGACATTGGTCAGGTATATGTTCTGCGAATAGCCCCGGCTGTATACTACGCCCCCCAGTTCAAACTGCCAGCCGCCTTTCAGCCGCAGAGTATTGAACAGCTGTGCTACATAGAGGGGCTTTCCGTTAAAGGAGGTCTCCCGGACGCCGGAAGGCTGGCTGGAGTCGGGAGCGACGATGGTAAGCCACTGCGGCTGGACCACAAAGGTATAATTCAGCGTGAGTGGGCCCAGGGTGGGCGTCAGGTTCACGAAGGCCGACATCATGCGGTAAGGTTCTTCCAGGTTGCGGGGCTGCACCAGCATCACCCCTTCGTCATTGTAGGGGGTAGACCAGGTGACGATGGCGCTGTTCACGTGGTTGTAGCTCACACCCAGGGTAATGAATTTCCAAAGGGCGGTAAGGCCCAGCTCGTGCTGGATCTGCGGCCGCAGGGCGGCGTTTCCGCTTTGCCAGATATACCGGCTGTTGTAGCGGATGGCGCTGGACAGCAGGGAATAGTCGGGACGGCGCGTCTTTACGCTGTAGTTCAGGAGCAACTGCACCGGGCCGAAGGCATTGGCATAGGACACGGTGGGGAACCAGTTGCCATAAGAACGGGTGATATTGTTCTGCGGGGCCAGAGCGTCCTCGTAAATGTAGTTCACGTGCTCATAACGCACACCGGCGCTCATCTGGCCCACCTTGGGCAGGTAGAAACCATAAGAGGCAAAACCTGCTATATTGTCTTCCTTTACACTGGCCGACGAAGCCGGTACCTGAATGCCCGTGAGCATGTAATTGTCGGAGCGGCGGGAGAAAGTCTCCTCTGTTCCCACCTGCAGCTGGCCCATCCAGATGGGATAAGAGAGGACCAGTTTGGCAGCGTACAGCCGGTTCCGGGAGTCAGCGTTGGTACTCACCTTCGCATCCTGGGTCATGGTGCTGGTTTCCGTAGAGGAGGAGAGAATGGTACTGGCATTCGTATAATAATCGGCGTTGAAGTCGATGTTCAGTTTACCGGCCACCGTTCCGTTGTAGTAGATGTTGGCACCGATATTAAAGGGAGCCACATTACCTGCCTTATCCTCCGTGATGGTGATGAGATCGTCAATGGGCTCGCCGCCTAGGGATACTTTGTCTGTAATGGTGGTCCGGTCCCACATCCTGAGTGTGCGGCCCCATTCCACCTTGCCGCCCAGATAGTGGTTGTCGGCCATCTGCCAGTTGACACCGGCGTTTCCACCCAGGCTGTTCGACATCCCTTCAGCGTCGATGGTGGCAACATCCCGGTAGGCGGGAGCGGCCGTAGTAAGCCGTTCGGCATCGCTCAACTGCAACTGATGATACTGGTTGTAATTGACGCCGGCAAAGATATCCACGTTTCTGATACGGTAATTCAAGTTCAGATTGGCGTCGGGATCATTGAACGAAGCCCTGCGCAGGGATTGGGAGTCGGAAGCATACAGGTTGAAGCCGAAGCCGTCGCCCTGGCGCTTGATGGTGCGGATGCGCACTACGGCCCGCACGGTGGCATCGTACTGCGCACCGGGGTTGGTAATCACCTCAATGCTCTGGATTTCGTTACTCTGCAGGCGCTGGAGTTCGCTGGCATCCGTCACCTTGCGGCCGTTGATATAGACCAGCGGTGCGCCTTTGCCAATCACTTCCAATCCGTTCTGCCCCTTGACCAGACCGGGTGTCCTGGCCAGGACATCGTTGGCATTTCCCAAATTCTCCAGTACAGAACCGCGCACATTGGTCTGCAGGCCCTCTCCGGTGAGTTGGGTCTTGGGCATGATGGCGGTTGCCACGGCACCTTCCAGCATGGCGGTATCATCGGCCAGGGTGATGATCATGCCGTCTACGGGGGACAGATACACGGTCTTGTAGCCCAGCATGGCTACCATCATAATGCCGTCGGTCTCGGAGGTTACTATATTAAAGGTACCGTCCTCTTCCGTGACGGCACCGCACACCATGGTGGAATCGGCCTTGGACAGCACGGCTACGTTGGCGTAGGCCACGGGTTCGCCGTTCTGGTCCACTACTTTTCCTTTCCAGTCTTTCTTGGCGCTGGCGCTGAACGTGGCCAGCAGCATGAGGGTAAGAACTACTAACTTTTTCATTGTCCGTGTGTATTAGTTCAATAGTACACTGCAAAGGTACAACAATATTTTGATTGCGCAAATATTTTTGCACTTTTTTCATTGTTCCATCCGTTAGACGGAACACCGGACAGAAAAGTTGGAAAGAAATGCTTTATTTAACGGGTTCCATATGAACGATAATGTGGGAATTCTGTCCGAACTGCGCCTTGATGCGCCGTTCCACCTCTGTGGCTTTCTCATGGGCTTCGGCCAGGGTCAGGCTGCCGTCCAGGCGGATGTGGACCTCGGCCACGATGCGGTTGCCCACGCGCCGGGTGCGCAGGTTGTGCGGGTCCTCCACCCCGGGGATGCCGCTAATGATTTCCAGCATCTGGTTCTCCGTTTCCGCCGGCAGGGAGCTGTCGGTGAGTTCGCCGAAGCTGGGGCCCAGCAGGTCCCAGGCCACCTTCACCAGCATGGCGCCCACCACGATGGACGCCAGCGGGTCCAGTACCGTCCAGCGGTTGCCCAGGAAGATGGCACCGCCGATGCCGATGGCCGCGCCGATGGAACTCAGCGCATCTGAGCGGTGGTGCCAGGCATTGGCCTCCAGGGCCGGGGAGTTCAGTTTCCGGCCCCTGAACCGCGTATACTGGTAAAGGAGCTCCTTGGCCACAATGGAGATAAGGGCCGCCCAAAGGGCCATTTTGCCCGGGGTGGGAAGCGCCTCTCCCTTCAGCCAGGCCGCCATTTTTCCGGCGCCGGAGACCACGATTCCCACAGCGGCCGATGCCAGGGCCAGGCCGATGAGGAGCGTCGCCAGCGTTTCGTACTTACCGTGCCCGTAATCGTGATTCTCGTCCTGCGGCCGGCCGCTCACGCGGACGAAGATGAGCACCACGATGTCCGTCACAAAGTCCGACAGCGAATGCACGGCGTCGGACACCATGGCGGCGGAGTTCCCCGCGATGCCGGCTACGCCTTTCAGGCCCACCAGCAGCAGGTTCACCACGCTCCCCACCAGGGTTACGTGCTCTATTTCCTTTTCCCTTTTCATTCTCCCAGAACGCACCATTTAACCACAGGAATGCGGCGGATGACCTCGTACAGCAGCGGCGACAGGGTGAACACCGCCACGGTGAGGATAGCATACATCGCAAAAGGTGGCAGCTGGGTGTACATTTTCATCATATAACCCAGACTGGCAACCACCAGATAATGCACAATGTACAGGCCGAAGCTGGAGCGGGTCATATATCCCGCGAACTTGCCCGTATAGTCAAACTTGGCCTGGAAGCAGCCGATGAGGGCCAGGCAGGCCAGCCAGCCGTAGATGCAGTTGAGCGGGCTGCTCATATAGATGGCGCTGGTGTTGTCCTGGCCGAAGGTGGTGACGATGAGCATCGTCCCGGAGACCCCGGCGGCCGCCAGCAGCGGAATCCAGGCCTGTTT
>JAEEGH010031002.1_pt1 | contig 10358 bp, 7 predicted proteins | sample 9134181 | NCBI WGS metagenome assembly JAEEGH01 (sample SAMN16246544, study PRJNA631951) | gut metagenome | biome: gut microbiome; feature: rumen; material: DP-attached | host: Bos | place: Iran: Karaj | collected 2018-10 | reverse complement strand
GCAACGGATGTTATAACGACCTTCGAATTGACTGGCAAGGAAATGGTTGCGAACGACAATGGGAGGGAACACCTGAAATTTTACAATGCTCGAAGAAGATTACGCCGCGCATGGTCGAACAGGCAATTGACCGGTTGATTGCCGATAAAAAAGAAGGCCGTTTGAATCAATCGCTGGGTTGCATCTGAATTCGGGTGCGGGTCCACTTATTCTATGGCAAAGGAGAAAAATTGGGTGAGGCATTTCCCTTATTTGGTGCAATATTTTTCCTGCAAGCTTTGGGAACAATCGAATAAAGATATAGAAGCAATGCTCCAGTATTTTATGTATCTTGATGCGACGGCAGTTGGCCCGATACAGGGAGAAACGGGCATTGAAGGGCTTAAAATTGATTTTAATAACGGGATCCGATTACAAGTCCCGAGCGGAAAGTGGCATGTAATTATCGGGGATTTCGATACCGGGTTGGTGTTTTATGACAAGGATGTTTCCGAGGCAGTTATTGTTTCTATGGAAAAATATTATATTCATTGGCAGGTGGAAGTTTTTCGCAATGGGCAACGCGTTTTCGGACATATCTTCGATCCCGAAGGACAAAAACTTCGTCTGTTTTTTAACAGCAATGCGATTGGAGATACGTTGGCGCTTTTACCGTATGTTTCTGTGGCTCAAGACTGGTTTCGCGTTGCTGAAGTGTATATTACCATTGGTGAAAGAATGAGGGACATTTGTGGTCGGCTTTTTCCTAATGTCCGTTTGCAGGAGCATGCAGAAGAAAATACGTATGCCACGTATTTTTTTAATGCCAGTGTTGATTTCTCCGGGGGAGCGCCAGTGGATGGAAGGTTGCTTTCTTTGACTCATCTGGGGCAGGTTGTTTTAGGAATGCCTGTTCCTGCGAATCGGGTTGTATGGGTTTCGGGAGAGCGTACAATTTTGGAGCCGTATGTATGTATTGGAGTGCAGGCATCGTCGGCAGGGAAGGGATGGTTGTATCCGGGCGGTTGGGACGAGGTGACGGAATATCTTAAATCCTTGGGCTATCGGGTGCTTTGCATTGACCGGGACAAAAAGTTGAAGGAATCAGGATTTACATTGGAGATGCCTCAGGAAGCAGAAGATTTTACCGGAGATAGACCGCTTTTGGAACGGGCAGATATGCTTCATCATGCTGAATTCTTTGTGGGGCTTTCCAGCGGGCTTTCATGGCTGGCTTATACCGCCGGGTGTTCTGTGGTCATGATTGGTGGGTTTACTATGTATTGGAATGAATTTCCTACGCCGTATCGGGTTTATAATCGGTTGGTTTGCAATGGCTGCTATAACGACCCGCGGGTGATATGGAAGAATAGTGGTTGCCCTCGGAGCGAAAATCGCCTGGAAGAAGAATTTGTGTGTTCGAAGAAGATTACGCCGCGGATGGTCATACAGGCAATTGACCGATTGATTGCCGACAAAAAGGCGGGACGGATAAAACACGCGTGAATTGGGGTGAGTCTTGATTGCGTTGGAATCGGATGCGGGATGCGCTGCACTTTTTAGCGGATGAGCGCGCGTTTCGCTTGCGGCTTTTTGGCGAGGGGGCGCTTGTGGGCGTCGGCGTGGGCATTGTCGTTGCCCTGTTCCGGTGGTTATTGGAATTGACGGAGATTTACCGTCCGGTTTTATTTATCTGGATGGCGGAGTCTTTTCCCGCCGGTTTTGTCGGGTGGGGAATTTTTCTCGTATTGATTGCGTGGATCTTGGCGCGGTTTCTGGCAGCGGAGCCCCTGATCTCGGGCAGCGGCATTCCGCAGGTGAAAGCGATTCTTTTGGGGCGAATCCGCATGAATGCCCAGCGAGTATTGGCGCTGAAATTCGTCGGCGGCGTGCTGGGAATCGGCGTAGGGATGTCGCTTGGGCGAGAGGGACCCAGCGTGCAGCTCGGCGCCTGCGTCGGACAATGGTTCAGCCGTTTGCGCCTGCGCCCGCGCAACGAGGAACGGTTCCTGCTGACTGCCGGTTCTGGAGCGGGCCTTGCAGCGGCGTTCAACGCGCCGCTGGCGGGCGTGATTTTTTGTCTGGAGGAATTGACGAAAAGTTTTTCTCCGCTGGTGCTGATGGCAACGGTGGCGGCGGCGGTCAGCGCGGCGACGGCGGCGGGTTCCATGCTCGGCATGACGCCCGTCTTCCATATCGGCGATTTGCCTTCGATGTCTCTTGCGCATGCGGTGCTGCTGTTCCCCCTTGGCATATTCGTGGGCGTACTTGGCGTGCTGTTCAATCGCGTATTGGAGGCTACGTTGGACGCCTATCAGAAATTTCCGTTTCAACAACAATGGGGCGCGGCAAAGTATCTGGTGCCGTTGTTCCTTTCCTTCGGGCTGGCATTCGTGCTGCCGGAGGTGCTCGGCGGCGGCAGCGCGTTGGTTGATACGCTGATACGGAAGGATTTTGCGCTGTCTTTTTTGTTGCTGCTGTTAGTGGCAAAGTTTGCGTTCACGATGCTTTGCTTCGGTTCTGGGGTGCCGGGCGGGATTTTCCTGCCGATGCTGGTGCTCGGCGCGCTTTCCGGCGCGGTGTTCTCAAAAGTCGCAACCTTCGCGGGCGTTTTTGACGAGACGCTGGCGACAAGTTTTATCGTCTACGGTATGGCGGCCTATTTCGCCGCCGTCGTGAGGGCGCCGATTACGGGCAGCGTGCTGATCATGGAAATGACCGGTTCCTTCCATCATATGCTGGCGCTGATTTTCGTTTCGATTACCGCGTACCTGACGGCGGACGCGCTCAAGGGAGAGCCAGTCTATGATATGTTGCTGGAGCGGCTGCTTCGAGCCCGGGCAAAGATTCATCAGGTCATGGCGCAACACCGGACGATTGCGGAATTTATCGTCGGCGAGAGCAGCCGTCTCGACGGCAAGACGGTCGCTTCGGTTTCATGGCCTGAGGAATGCCTGTTGGTGCAGGTGCGGCGCGGGGAAACGGAATTGCTCCCGACGGGGCCGTTGACGCTCCAGGCCGGAGATTTCGTTTACGCGTTGACCGACGAGGCGGACATGGCGGCGTTGGAGGAACTGGCGCAAGAGAAAATAGGAGAGTAATTTACTTAAAGTAGAAGCCCTCGGCGGTTGCCGAGGGCTTCTTTACTGTCCTTATTTGAATTCGTAAAGTTTATGCACCTGATGATAGTCGGTGTGGAGAAGATGATGAGAGGTGTCGGAAAGCGGCTCGCCGAGGAAATCCTTATAGAGCGTGATGATGTCAGGATTCTCATGAGATTTCCGATAGGGGAGTCCCTTGTCGATCTCATAGAGCGCTTCGATGCGTTTCTTGCGGACTTCGTTGTTGGTGTCGTAGGGCTGTCCGCCGCCGCCGATGCAGCCGCCGGGACAGGCCATGATCTCAATGAAGTCGTAGTCGCATTCGCCCTTTGTGAGGCGATCCATCATCTTGCGCGCGTTGAGGAGCGTATGGCAGACCGCGACCTTGACTTTTCTCACGCCGAGGTCGTAGGTCGCTTCCTTGACGCCCGCGAATCCGCGTACGTCGTGGAACTCCAACGGTTTCGCCTCTTTGCCCGTGACCTTTTCGTAAACGGTGCGAAGAGCCGCTTCCATGACGCCGCCCGTCGCGCCGAAAATCGCGCCGGCGCCGGAGCCTGTGCCCAGCGGGCTGTCAAACTCGCTTTCCGGCAAGTCTTTGAACGAAAGGCCGACGTAACGAATCAGTTTGATGAATTCGCGGGTAGTCAGCACAGCGTCCACGTCGCGCATTCCGTCGCGCCCCATTTCCGGCCTCGCTGCCTCAAACTTCTTCGCGGTGCAGGGCATGATGGCTACGGTGAAGATGTTCTTGACCGGAACGCCCGCCTGCTTCGCGTAGTAGGTCTTGGCAATCGCGCCGAACATCGACATCGGCGATTTCGCCGTGGAGAGGTGCGGCAAGAGGTCCGGATAGTGCTTCTCGATGAAGTTGATCCAACCGGGGCTGCAGGAGGTCAGCATTGGCATCACGCCGCCGTTTTGAATGCGGTGCAAAAGCTCGGAACCTTCCTCCATGATGGTGAGGTCGGCGCTGAAATTTGTGTCGAAGACCCGATCGAATCCGAGCATCTTGAGCGCCGTGACCATCTGGCCCGTGACGATGGCGCCGCTCTCATAGCCGAAGGCGTCGCCGAGAGCTACGCGCACTGCCGGGGCGACCTGCACGATAACGTGCGTGTTCGGATCCTGCAGCGCGTTGAGCACAACCTGCGTGTCGTCCTTTTCGACGATGGCGCCCGTCGGGCAGACGAGGCTGCATTGGCCGCAGAGCGTGCAGTCTGTCTTTTCCATTGACAGGTTATAAGGCGTCGTGACGATCAGGTCGTCGCTGCGGTTGGCGTAGGTCAAAGCCTCGACGCCCTGCGTGTCCTTGCAGACGCGCACGCAGCGGCCGCATTTGATGCACTTCGCCGGATTGCGGACGATAGAGGGGTTCGTGTTCTCCGTCGTGCGGTATTTCGTCACGTCCGGCACGTTCGGGATTTGGATGTTGAATCGGGCGCAGAGAGCTTGCAGCTCGCAGCGCTGATTCCGTGCGCAGGTCAGGCAGTTCTTGTCGTGGTCCGCCATGATGAGCTGGAGAATACCGACCTGCGTATCCCTGACGATCTGCGAGTCCGTGAAGACCTCCATGCCCTCCCATACTTCGGTGGAGCAGGCCGCGAGCAGACGGCGGTTGCCGACGACCTCGACGGAGCAGATGCGGCAGCGGGCTTTCGCGCGCTGGTCGGGATGAAAACAAAGATGAGGAATGTCGATGCCGATGCTCTGCGCCGCTTGGAGAATCTTCGTTCCCTTGGGGACGGAGACCGGCAGATTGTTGATTTTCAAATGGATCATCTGAACGTCTTCCATGTCAGTTCTCCCCTCCTAACTCAAACGTATCCGGGAACACCTTCATCGCGGAGAGCAACGCGTTTTGCGCCGACTCGCCAAGGCCGCAGAGCGACGAAATGGACATAATCGAGGCGATTTTTTTCATCTCGCGGATATCGGCCTGCGTCGCTTCGCCCCGCGCCATTTTCGCGAGAATCAGCTTGATGTGGAGATTCCCTTCGCGGCACGGCGTACACTGGCCGCAGGATTCCTCGGAGAAGAAGTCCTGCGTCATGCGGAGGAAATCGAGGACGGTGGTGCGGTCGTCAATGACGAGAACCGAGCCGGAACCGACGGTGACGCCCGCCTTTTTCAAGTCGTCGTATGTGTACGGCGTGTCGAGGATGCGGCTGTCGGCGACTTTGCCCGACGCGCCGCCGAACTGAATCAGCCGCAGTCCGTGGCCGCCAGGGATTCCCTGCCCGAGGTCGTAAACGATATCGCGTACCGTAGTGCCGAAGGGAATCTCGTAAACGCCGGGACGGCGTACATTGCCGCCGAGGCAGATGAGCTTCGTGCCGAGGGATTCTCCGGAGCCGTAGCTCACATATTTGCGCTCATCGTCCATCAAGAGGTGCGGCACAATCGCGAAGCTCTCCACGTTATTGACGCAGGTCGGAAGAGCAAACAAGCCGCTGACCTTCATGAAAGGCGGCTTCATGCGCGGACGACCCGCTTTGCCTTCAATGGAACGAATCAGCGCCGTGCCCTCGCCGCAGACGTAAGCGCCCGCGCCGGAGTACAGATGAATGCGGAAAGAAAAGTCCGTTCCCAAGATGCGGTCGCCGAGGAAGCCCTTTTCCTCCGCCTGCTTGATCGCGTTCAAGATGCGGGGCCGCAGATGACGGTATTCCTCGCGCATATAAATATAGGCGTCCTGCGCGTTCACCGTGTAGCCGCAGATAGTAATCGCTTCTATCAAATTGAAGGGATCGTGGGTGATGATTTCCCGATCCTTGAATGTGCAAGTCTCGCCTTCATCGGCGTTGCAGATGACGACCTTGTGCGGGGCTTTTACGCCTCGGGACTGAGACCATTTGCGCCCCATATCGTAGGCCGCGCCGCCGCGTCCTTTGACTTTCGCCTCGGCAATCTTGGAGGCAATGTCCTCCCCGTCCATCGAGATGGCGCGCTTCAGTGCGGAATAGCCGCCGATCGAGAGATAGGAGTCGATGGACATCGGGTCGTATCGGCCAAAGTTTTTCGTGATAAATGTTACTTCATTCCCCATATTGTCCGCCTCCTCACATGAATTTCTCGAGCACGGCGCGGACTTTTTCCGTGGTGTCGAGGTGTCCGTAGACTGTGCCGTTGATGCGGATTGCCGGCGCGACGTCGCAGGCGCCGAAGCAGGAGACTTCCTCAATGGTGAAGCGGCCGTCGTAAGTGATCTGGCCCGGCTCGACGCCCAAGACCTCCTTCACCGTTTCCAAAAGAGAGTCGCTGCCGTTCACTTTGCAGGCGATGGAGCGGCAGACCTGCACCGGATACTTGGCGCGCGGCGTAGGCGAAAGCGCCGAGTAAAACGTCAGGCAGTCGTAGATTACTGATACCTTGATCGGCAGCTTCTGTGCAACGTAGAAAGCCACCGATTGAGGCACATACTGCAGATCGATCAGATCCTGCACGTCGAGGAGCACGCCGACGATTTGCGTCGCGTCGTGTTCGTGTTCGTCCAGCACCCGGTCAATCTTTCGCGCCAATTCATCGGTAATGACGAATTCCGGCGCATTTTCCGTTGCCATCAAAATCCCCCCATAAACGAAGCGGCGGCGCGCTTCGCGTCATATTATTGCTTGAAAAAATCTCGCAATATATAAATGTTATTATAGCAGATGTATTCCTTTTAGCATAGGAAAATTTGGGAAAATTTCAAAATATACAATCGGCGCTTTTCTTGACCGCGCTGACGCGCCCTGCTATAATAAATACGTTTCCTATGGAGAGGTGTCCGAGCGGTTTAAGGAGCTGGTCTTGAAAACCAGTGATGCGGCAACGCACCGTGGGTTCGAATCCCACTCTCTCCGCCAGTAATTATCGGTCTTCGGAGCTTTTTCCGGAGGCCGTTTTTTTGTCCATGCAAAAAAGTTTGAAAAAAACTTGAAAAAAATTAAAAAAATACTTGCATACAAAAATATTTCGCTATATAATCAAGGTGAAATATTATCAGACAAGGAGGTAATGAAAATGTTGATCGGTAATGTAGGACTTAACACGATTGCCAATCAAACAGCGCAGCAAGGATACAGCGCGGCACACGAAACGTCCAAAGAGGCGGGGAGGAACCTGAGCGTATCCAATTTCGGGAGCGAGACGAAAGCGGGTTCGTCCAAATTCCAGCAGTCCAATGAGGTTGCCGCTCGAGAAGGCAGCCGGGCGACGGCGGAGAAGATGCAGGAAACGACGACTACTTTCGAGCAGTTTGAGGAGAAGCAAGCCTACACGAAAAACGCGACGCTTGCCGCAATCCGCCAAAACACGATGGACATTTCCCAGTAGTAAAAATGAAAGCGCCGGAAGGGCAAAACCTTCCGGCGTTCTTTTGTATAACAGGGAATAGCAAAAGCAGGGCGCCCGACTGGACGCCCTGCTTTTGTCATGCGAGTCCTTGTTACGCTTTTTCCGCCGTGAATTGTCCTCCGACCATGCCGATGGCCACGGTGTCGCCCTCCTGCACCTCGCCTTTGATGACCTTTTCGGAAATCAGGGTTTCGATGGTGTGGGAGAGGAGACGCTTCAGCGGCCTTGCGCCGAAGTCCGGGTCGAAGCCCTGGTCGGCCAGCGCGTCGAGGGCCGCTTCGCTCCAAGTGAGCTTCAGCCGGATCTGCTTTTCGAGGCGAGCGCCGAGGCTCTTCAGGAGCAGCGCGGCGATAGCCTTGACTTCCGCCCGGTCAAGCGCGTGGAACACCACGATGTCGTCGACGCGGTTCAGGAACTCGGGACGGAAATACTCTTTCAGCATTTCTTTGACCGCCGCCTCCGCTTCCTCGAATTTCTTGTTCAGGATCTCGTGAGAGCCGAGGTTTGACGTCATAATGACGACCGTGTTCTTGAAATTGACGACGCGGCCCTTGCCGTCGGTCAGGCGGCCGTCGTCGAGGATTTGCAGCAATACGTTGAACACGTCGCGGTGCGCTTTCTCGATTTCGTCGAGCAGGATGACGCTGTAGGGACGGCGACGCACGGCCTCGGTGAGCTGCCCCCCCTCGTCGTAGCCGACGTAGCCCGGAGGCGCTCCGATGAGCCTTGCCACGGAGTGCTTTTCCATGTATTCGCTCATGTCAATGCGAATCATGCTGCGCTCATCGTCAAAGAGCGCTTCGGCCAACGTCTTCGCCAACTCGGTCTTGCCGACGCCGGTAGGGCCAAGGAAGATGAACGAACCGATTGGGCGGTTCGGGTCTTTGATGCCGGCGCGGGCGCGGAGAATCGCCTGGCTGACCACGGTGACGGCTTCGTCCTGCCCGACAACGCGCTCATGGAGCACGTCCGCCAGATGCACGAGCTTTTCCCGCTCGCCGGTCAGCATCTTCGTGACCGGGATGCCGGTCCAGCGGCTGACCACCGAGGCGATGTCCTCTTCGCCGACTTCCTCTTTCAAAAGCCTTGCGTCCTCGGCCTCGCCCGCAAGGCGCGTTTCCTCGTCTTTCATTTTCTTTTCGAGGGCGGGCATGGTGCTGTATTTGATTTCCGATGCTTTCGCGAGGTCGCCTCCGCGTTCGGCAATCTCCATCTGGTGCCGCGCGTCGTCCATTTCGCGCTTGATGGCGCGAACTCGAAGGATTCCCTGCTTTTCCGCTTCCCAACGGGCTTGCAGGGACGCCTCTTTTTCCTTCAGCGCTTTCTTTTCCTCCGAAAGCGAGGCGAGCCGCGTTTTCGACGCCTCGTCGTTTTCTTTGTTCAACGCCTGTTCTTCGATCTCGAGCTGCATGATTTTCCGCTGTACTTCGTCGATCGGCGCGGGCACCGACTCGATCTCGGTGCGGAGTTTTGCCGCCGCCTCATCGACCAAATCGATCGCCTTGTCCGGCAGGAATCGATCAGAAATGTAACGGTCCGAGAGCGTCGCCGCCGCCACCAGCGCCGCATCGCGAATGCGGACGCCGTGATGGACCTCGTAGCGTTCCTTGAGGCCGCGTAGAATCGACAGCGTGTCCTCCACGGTCGGTTCTCCGACCATGACGGGCTGGAAACGGCGTTCCAGAGCCGTATCCTTTTCGATGTATTTGCGGTATTCGTTCAGCGTCGTCGCGCCGATGCAGCGAAGCTCGCCGCGGGCCAGCATCGGCTTCAAGAGGTTGCCCGCGTCCATGGCGCCTTCCGCCGCGCCCGCGCCGACTACCGTATGCACTTCGTCGATGAACAGCAAGATCTGTCCTTCCGACTTCGCGATTTCGTTCAGCACCGCTTTCAATCGTTCCTCGAATTCGCCGCGGAACTTCGCGCCCGCGACCAATGCGCCGAGATCGAGGGAGTACAGCGTCTTATGTTTCAGCGACTCCGGTACGTCCCCGGCGACGATGCGCCGGGCCAGTCCTTCGACGATGGCGGTCTTGCCGACGCCCGGCTCGCCGATCAGCACCGGATTGTTTTTGGTGCGCCGCGACAGAATTTCGATGGTGCGCCGGATTTCCTCGTCGCGTCCGATGACCGGGTCGAGTTTTCCGGCGCGCGCCGCCGCTGTCAGGTCGCGCCCGTATTTTTCGAGGGACTTGTAGCCGTCCTCTGGGTGGTCGCTGGTGACATTCTGTTTGCGGTTCTTCTTGATGGAGTCTTCGACCTTGCCCTTCGTCAGCCCGAATTCGCGGCAGGCCGCTTTGACGTCGTCGCTGCCGTCGCTGATGACGCCGATCAAAAGATGCTCGGTGGAGACGAAGTCGTCCTTCATGCGCGTCGCTTCGGCCTCGGCCTTCGCCATGACCCGCGCCATATCGACGCCCATCGTCAGACGGTCCTGCCCTTTGACGCTGGGAATCTTCCGGAGAAGCTGCTCCAGCCGTGCGCGAAGCATCGCGAGGTCCGTATTCGCTTCCTCGAAAATCGTGGCCAGGAGGCCTTCCGGCTCCTTGACCAGCGCCAGCAAAAGGTGCGCCGACGTGATTTCCTGATGGTAATGCAGCGCGGCTGTCTGCTGCGCCGTCTGCAGGGCCTCCAAGGTTTTCTGCGTATATTTTTCAGCTCCCATGATGTTTTCCTCCTATCTATATACGAAATGAATGTTCTTTGATGGTATGGTTTCTTTTTCCTGTTTCTATTATACAAGAAAAGGTCAAAAAGTCAAATGTTATTTTTGACTTTTTGACCTAAATTTTCATTGCGGCACGAAAAAAGGCTCGGCGTATGGCCAAGCCTTTTGTTTTACGAATTCACCGGCTTCGATTTGCTCGAAAGGCGGTCGAGGTAATCCTCTTTCGTCATCGGGTGGGCGAAATAAAAGCCCTGGATATTTTTGCAGCCGTT
>JAEEGH010031001.1_pt1 | contig 10359 bp, 9 predicted proteins | sample 9134181 | NCBI WGS metagenome assembly JAEEGH01 (sample SAMN16246544, study PRJNA631951) | gut metagenome | biome: gut microbiome; feature: rumen; material: DP-attached | host: Bos | place: Iran: Karaj | collected 2018-10 | reverse complement strand
TTTATCATTTAGGCCTTCGGCCGATACGGCCTCCGGCCGCCCTAAGGGCATGTAGCACGAATGTCACATTATATAGTTCTTCAGAATACCACAGGCGGGAGAAATACAACCCGACAGGTTCGTTCTCATAGAGGGTGCCTGCCTGATAGCGGCGATAGAGATAGTCCCACCCACGCTGCTTAGCCTCAGCCATTTCCCCGCCCTTCACAGGAGCGGCCCCATCTTTTTCCCCGCCCCTCACAGGGGAGGAGTCAGGGGTGGGGTCTTGAAAATGGCTCAAGGCTGCCAACACTCTGCTGGTGTAGGTGACCTTCGAGCGCACGCCTTTGTTGCCGCCCCATCCGCCATCCTCATTCTGACAGTCCAGGAGGAAGGGAATCTGTTGAGCAGCCAGTGCCATAGCCTCTTCCTGCCGGCTCTGCATCAGATAATCGACCACGGTAGCAGTACCATAGACGGGTGCCCGCTCATCGTCGGCATCCTGATCGCCAAACCAGAGCGGTGTCCAGCCGCCTCGCTCTACAGTATGCTCCAGCCAACGGAGCATACGCCGATAGCTCTTCTCCACAGCCTGGCGAAACGTCCCCTGCAACGAGGGCATCCACAGCCCCATCGCCAGCATGGCGTGGGCCGTGATGTCGGGCGTGCTGCGATCGAACGGCAGCTTGCCCCATCCCCGGCAGAAGGTAGGCATACCGCCATCGTTGTTCTGCAGCGCCATGAGCCATCGCAGCCCGTTCTCCACCGTGGCAGACACCTTCGTGCCAGGCGTGTTCCCCTTGAGGTGATGAAGTGCCACCAAGGCAGCGCTGGTGTCATCGCCGTCGGGCACCGAGCCGCTGAGGTCGCTCCATCCCCAGCCCCCGGCCATAGCACCTGTGAAGGGGTGAACGGCCGTCGTGGCATGACGCTCAATCAACTGAGACAAGGCGGCCTGCTCTGCCTCACTGCCACAGAACACTTTTCCTGCCAGACTGGTGACCCACCCTGAGAGATTGGTGTCGATGGGCCAAGCGCCCATTCCCGCTGACGCGCCTACCCCTTGCCTTATTCCCGAGCTAAGCTCGCCTACCCGTAGCCTTATTCCCGAGCGGGGCTCGCCTACCCGTAGCCTTATTCCCGAGCTAAGCTCGCCTACCCGTAGCCTTTCATCACGAACAGTATCAACGAGGAACTTCGCACAACGCTGTGTCACAGCATGTGCATGGAACCCGCCTTCTGCCAGACACATACCGACAAAGGCCGTGAGCGGAGCCGCCTCGAGGAAGCCGCCGTCGGCGGGCTGCATCCGCTGGAGCACCGCCATCGACCGGGGGATGAACCGCCGCCGCACGGGGCGGAGGATGCCGCCTTTGTGCTTCAGCTGGCAGATGCCGATGGCTATCAATGCGGGGATGGCATAGCTCACCACAGGCATGTTGAGATAGCGGAACAGGCGCTGCGGCAATGTGGCCAGCTCGAAGGGGAAGGTGGGAATCTTCTCCCAGCTGCTGACGACGCCTGCCAGGGCACACATCGTCAGGATAGGCACGGAGAAGGTCAAGTCGCGACCATAGTAACGCAGCACGCCGTGGATGAGTGCCTCTTCGGTGTGGCCGCCAAACTGCTTGTCGAGATATGCCCGTGCCTGAGGAGGAGCCTGCCCGACAGCATAAAGCGACACGTATGTCAGCAGCGTAGCCGTCATGTTCGAAGGACTCTCCACAGAGTCGCCCCAGCTGCCGTCCTCTTTCATCGTATCGTGCAGCCACTCCACGCCGTTGGCAATGTAAGATGCGTACTGCTCGCTGTCAATCCGCTGCAAGGCGAACACGCTCACAGAAGTGGCAATGGCACTGCTGGAGAGCCTGCCCTCCCACATGCCTCTCGCCGTCCGCCACTGCATTAGCCTACGGTAGGCGTCTTCCCACATCTCCTGTAGCCGTTCTTTATTCCTCATTCCTCATTTTTCATTTCTCATTTCTCATTTATCATTTCTCATTTAGGCCATCGGCCGCATCAGCCGCATTTATCATTTATCATTTATCATTTATCATTTAGGCCATCGGCCGCATTCGCTTCCCAATGCCAAGAGTCCGTAGAACAAGTATTCCACATCGCTGTAATCATCCAACAGGGTAGGAGCGAAGCTGCCCATGTCCAGCCAATGGCCTTCTATGAAGCGACTGGCCGACTGCGGATGCTCGTCTATGAGCCAGAGGGTGAAGAGTGCCACCGCCGTAGAGAGGAGGTCGGGCACCGGTGCCACTTCGCTGGCAGAGAATCCGCCCGTCTCGTCCTGCCGTGCTTTCAGCCAGCCTACCAGCACCGGGTCATGGGCTGCGCCAGTCTGATGCTGCATGACAAGGACACAGCAGACGGTTGATGTGGTCAGAAGTCTGAGGTCGGAGGTTTGAGGTATGGTGTAGTCATCGCCTGACAGGAAGGCGAAGAACTGTCCGTAGATGGTGTCGCGGCCCATGCTCTCCTTCACCGCAAGGGGTTTCTTCGGCAGCCAGAGCACCCTGACCGGCGACAGGACAGCCTCCAGCACCTTGCCGAACTGGGTGTAGTAGGCATCCACCTGACCGCCGGCATTCAGATAGCCGTCGGCACAACGCTGCGACAGCAGATAGCGTCTCACCTGCTGCTGCGCGTCCTTATTCAGCCGTCGCCATCCGCTGCGCAAACGGAAATATACTTTCACCATCAACGGTATTCTCATGTCTAAGCCTCATCGCTTCAAAATCTTCTCCGTCACCTGATAAAGCAGGCGTTTCAGTTCCAGACAGTCGAGGTCGTCCAGGGCGTCGAGTGCCTGTTGTTTGTATCGGTCTATCATGCCGCTCAGCGCTTCCCTCACCGCCTCGTCGCTCCACTCGGGATGCTCGTTGTGCAATGCGAAGATGGCCGATGGCGAGCTGTCCTCTCCGTCATCCTCAAGGTCGTCCTTCAGCTGATAGGCAATGCCTAGTGCTTCGGAATAACTATGCAACATCGGGCGCAGATGCTGAATTCCCGACGTGCCGTCGCCTACCCGTAGCCTTTGTCCACCCGTGCATGCGAGGCCCAGCATCAACGACACCTCGAAGGCCGGCACCGTCTTATGGCGGATGATGTCGAGGGTGAAGTCAAGGCCTGCGGGATGGGGATGGGCCGTCCACTCCAGCTCACGGCCCTGGCCCTGACACAGCGAGGTATGGGCCTCGGCTATCAGCCGCACCAGTTCCATGTTGTTGCTCTCTGTCAGCAGACGGTAGCCCATGCCCAGCAGCGCATCGCCCACATTGACGGCGTAGGCATCGCCATAGAGGGCATTCACGGTGGGCTGGTCGTAGCGGGTCATGCCGCCGTCCTCGATGTCGTCGTGGATGAGCGAGGCCTTATGGAAACACTCCACGGCCACGGCAGCACGATGCACATCCTCGTTCAGCATCATCTCGCCCGTGATAGACTGGTAGACGGCACAGAGCAGGAAGGGCCGCCAGCGCCGACCGCCCCTTGTCATCCAGTCGAGACACACCTGCGAGGTCTTCGCTCCCGGCGTGTCGTCGGAAATCCTGAGGGCGAGCGCCAGCTCCCCCCGGCTGAACCATCTGTCAATCTGCTGGCGGGTGGCCTCGTAGTGGAGCAACGCATGCTGCTCGGGACAGGCCAGGGAGAGCAGCTCGGCCACATAGCTGTCATCCACATGGGTATTGATGCAGCCATTGTCGTTCAGCGGGACGGCCAGTCCCGGCACAGCGTGGCTGACCAGCAGGGGGAAGGCTTTCTCCAGGGAGTCGAGGCAGCTCACGCCTATCACGGCATCTACCACATGATTCTCTATCAGCTCTATCACCTGCGTGAATCCCTCTGCCACCAGGCTCAACGTACCCAGCTGTCCGGCTTTTTCCTGAAGGTCGGGAATGAGGCATCGCCCGCAACGGTGACACAGCAGTCCGTATTCGTCGTATTCGCCTCGGCACTCACCATGCTTGCTCAGGCATTTGGGTAGCATGAGCAACCGGCGGTCGTGAGGGATGGCGGCAATGATGTCAGCCCAGAGCTGGTTGTTGATTTCCACCATCAGCCAGTTTGACATGGAGCACAGGCCTTCGGCACATGCACACGGGGCATTGCCCACGTCGGCCTGGTCCTGCTGCGCCACAAACTCCGAGGCCAGCATCTCCAGCTGCTTCAGCGACAGCGGGGGACAAAGCGATTTCGCCTGCACAAAGTCACGTAGGGCTCTGCGCAGGGTCATCCGCTCTTGTAATGTATCTGGTATCTGCGTTGGTTTCATCTTTCACCTTTCATCTTTCATCCGTACGCGCCAAACCCGAAGAAGTAATGTCGCTTGAGCCATCTGTAGGGCACGCTCTTTTCGGGTATGGCCGCTGCGCCCATGTCATGACCGGGCACAGTCCTCATCCGGGTATATTCTTCCATGACGGTCTGTCGGCTGGTGGAGTCGGTGGCCCCATGTTCCTTCAGCAGCCTGGCCAGGAGCTGGGGATTCTCCATCAGGATGCATCCCCTACCCTGCTCCGCTATCCTGACCCGCAGGTCGGCCATCAGCTGCGACTCCTTGAAGAGGGTCACCACGTCCGTCCCTGCTTCACCCACCTGCTCACAGGCCATCTGCATGGGCGGGCAGAACTCGAGGGCTCCCGACGGGCTGACATGATGGCTCATGCCTGTGGCACCGGGACACATGGCCACGCCGTCGGCATCCCAATAGGTGTCGACGACGGCAAGAGGGGCATCACACCGCTGTTCCACCAGAAACTGCCGCAGCTGACGTATCTGCTGGGCGGTGAGAGCCACCTCGGGATGCGGGTGGGCTCCTACAGGGCGGTAGATGTAGTACCAGAGATAGGCAGCGCCCTCGCCGGCCACCCGCTCAACGTACTGACGGCTGACCGCCTCGTCGAAGTTGGTCTGGTTCACACAGGCTGCCACACCGAAAATCAGCCCTGCCTTCTTACAGGCCTGAAGGCCGTGCAGAGAGCTCACGAGCGGGGTCACATTTCCCAACTTCCGCAACTGCTGTGCCACGTCGTCGTTAAGCAGGATGCCATTGGTGAAAAGCTGGAAATAGCAGTCGCTGTGACGTGCCAGCACATCGAGAAGTCCCTTGTAGAGCAGCGGCTCCCCTCCCAGGATGCCAAAGAACCGGCTGCCCTCTGCCTTGCTGGCGCTGATGATGCCGTCCAGCTGCCGGGCAGTCAGCATCTTCTTTCCTCCGGCACTCACCCAACAGCCGTTGCAGGTGAGGTTACACGCTTCATTGACGCTGATCATCACAAAGGCGGGGAAGAACTTCCTGCCCTTGCCCGACGCCCGCTCAAAGCGGCGCATGTTCTGCCAGCTGCGGAAGCCGAAGTTCCAGACAAACTTCCACAGCAGCCGAGGGGGAGTCTGTCTGACGATGCGGCAACCTATGCCTGCCAATGATGTCCAGTGTCTTAATGCCATATTTCTAGTACCCTAAACCTAGGGTGGGGTCCCCTTATCTCAGGGGACTTTTATTTCTTTCTATCAGTCGTTTGCGCAATAGCTCGCCATATAGCTCCTTCGAGTCGAGCCGCACGGCCCGTTCCTCCATCTTCTCACCGCCGTTGATGGGACTGCGGTCGTACTTGGGGAAGATGATGGCACTGGTGGGACACTGCCGGGCGCAGGCCGGACAGTTGTTCTTGCAGTGCTGCGGACGGACCACCTTCACTCGGTCGTTGACCATCTCATACACGCCAAAGGGACAGAACTCAAAGCACTTGCCGCATTCGGCGCAGGCATCCTTGTCGAGCGTGGGATACCACGCATCCTCACCGAGTTTCGAGGGGAAGGCCGCCAGCTGCTCTCGCCACTCATCGGCGGCGGCAGCTGGTGCGGCAGCTATGCCCAGGGCCTGCAGCACATCGTCCAACGGCTGGCTGCGCAGGTCGATGCTCCGGCAAACGTTTTCACCGGCAAAAGCCATCAGGCTCTTCACCGCCCGCGCATGGCAGGCCACAATGGTGCTTTGGGCTATCTCGTGCACCTTGGGCGCATGGCACTCACAGAGTTCGCACAGGTCAGCGACAATCTCCACGTCCATGCCTGCCTGCTTGGCGGCGGCGGCCAGCTGCGCCACCTTCTCCTTGTCTATAAATGTGCGCGAGGCACATGCACATATCGTTATCTTCATACTTTAGTCATCCAGTTCTTAAATTCTGACGCCTTGTTCTTACTGACGAAGAGCGGCTCGGGCAAGTCTATGGGCAGCTTCAGCAGCAGTCGGCTGTCGAACCATATCACGATTTCCTTCCCGCAGTCGCGCGCCACGATGTATTGTTTGTTGGCACGGAAGAAGCGGGCGGGGTCGAGGCTGCCGATGATGGAGTCCAGCGAGCGGTTGTAGTCGAGCACTTTCTTGTCCTTCAGATAGACCTGCGTCTTCCTGTCGGTACTGTAGATGCAGGCCACCTCGTCCAGACTGACAGGCAGCAGCTTGTCTCTGTGGGGAATCAGCAGCGACTGCTTATACTCGTTCGCCGCTTTCGTGCCTGGCCTGAGCTTCATCATCTGTTCCAGATAGGCCACCACGTCGGCCTTGCCCCATTTCCGGAACTTCTCCAGCGCCCGCGTCAGCTCGGAGGTCTTGATGGGCTTCAGCAGGTAGTCGATGCTGTTCACCGCAAAGGCGTCGAGGGCATACTGGTCGTAGGCCGTGGTAAAGACGATGGGGGTCTGCACGTCCATCTGGTCGAAGAGGGTAAAGGCCGACCCGTCGCTCAGGTGGATGTCCATGAACATCAGGTCGGGGGCGGCATTGGCACTCAGCCATCTGACGGTCTGCTGCACGCTCTCCAGCACATGCAGCACCTCTATCGAGGGGTCTATCTCCTTGAGCATCGCCATCAGGTTCTCGCTCGCCGTCGTCTCGTCTTCTATAATCAATACTTTCATCTTCTTCGTGTCAAAAGTTAGTTCAACGGCAGTACTACTCTGAACGTCTTTCCGTCATCGGATACGCTCACCTGCTTTCCCGTCAGCAAGGTGAACCGCTTGCCCAGGTTCAGCAGTCCCGTGCCGTGTGTCTCCTGTTTAAACTGTTTCGGATAGACGGGGTTCTCCACCACCAGCGACCCTTCTTCGTTCACATACACCTTCACCTGCATGCGGTGCTCACTGTCTATCATGTTGTGCACCGTCACGTTCTCTATCAGCGGCAGCAGCGCCAGCACGGGAATCCTCTTCTGCATATAGCGGTCGGGGATGTCGAAGCTCACGTCGAGCTTTCCGGCATAGCGTATCTGCATCACCTGACAGAACGAGCGGGCAAACTCCAGCTCCTTCTCCAGCGTCACCAGCCCCTTGTTCTCGCTCTGCAGGATATAGCGGAAGATGTCGCTCAGATGGTCTATGTAGTCTATCGTCATCTTGTCGTCCTTCTTCCTCACCAGACTGCTGATGCCGGCCAGCGAGTTGAAGAAGAAATGCGGGTTAATCTGGTTCGTCAGCGCCGTGCAGCGGCTCTCCAGCGACTCTATCTGCAGCTGCTGCAGCTCGCTGTCCTTCTTCCGGTGCATACGGCTCAGGTAGTCGGTGTAGCCCAGCCGCAGACCCATCATGCCCATCACGATGAACTGGAACGTGGGAATCATCCTGAAGCGGTCGAAGCCCGGACAGATGAGGTAGGTGACGTACTTATAGAGCACAAAAGCCAGCAGCGTGAACACCAGGTTCGGCCATATCCTGCCCACCAGCGTCTGCTGACGCACCAACTTCTCGTTGAACAGCAGGATGCCGGCGGAGAACAGCCAGAACAGCACAAAGCGGATGAGGGTACACGAGATAAAGCCCCAATGCTGGTCGGCGGGGATGCAGCTCCAGTCGCAGCTCATCAGGGCGATATTCGGGAAACTGGCGAAGATGGTACACACCAGGCTCACCAGCGCAATCTTGTATATCGGAGTCTTTTCTGTCATCACTGCACAAAAGTACGCAAATTCAGGCTCTTCCAAAGGCGAACTGACGCAAAAACGAAAAAACAGCTCCTCATGCTGATATTATTCACTAATCGTGGAAAAGATTATTCACTAATTGCGGAAAAGATTATTCACTAATTATGGAAAAAGTTATTCACTAATCGTGGAAAATGTTATTCACTAATCATGGAAAAGATTATTCACTAATTTTGGAAAAAGTTGTTTCACTAATCATGGAAAAAAATATAACAATTACAGGTCAATTACGGTAATTACGGTAATTCGTTTCCAACAATAAGAGTATTAAACTAAGTTTGTTTTGAAACAAATATTTCCTTCATTTTCCCTCCATTTTCCCCAATTTGTGTTCATCCACTAATCATTGAAAAGATTTTTTCCTTCATTTTCCATAAATTTTCCCCAATTTGTGTTCATCCACTAATCATGCAAAAGATTTTTTCCTTCATTTTCCATAAATTTCCCGCTCGGGCGGATTTGAAATCCGACCACTTTGAGTATAAGGATTTGTAATCCGACAAGCAAGGACATAACCTGTTTTTGTCACTCCGGGGGGATTATCGCATCTGGAGATGCTTATATTCACACCCGCCGGATTTCAAATCCGGCTGAGCAAAGTAATTTTTTTTCCTTCATTTTACCTTCATTTTCCTCAATTTGTGTTCATACGCTAATTATGGAAAATCTATTCCACTAATTGTGGAGAATTTTTTTCTCCGTATGGTGATAAGTTCCTAACGACTGATGGAGTGCTCCATTCGGAGCAGAAATCTTTCAAATCCTTACAAATCTGACAAATATTTTGATAGATTTGATTAGATTTGCAAGATTTCTCGCCGCAGGCGACTACCTCAGGATGTTATCACCACATTGAAAATAATTATAATAATTACGGGTCAATTACGGTAATTACGGTAATTCGTTTCCAGCTAAGCTAATTTTGTTTGAAACAAATTGTTATAATTGATATAATTGGTTCCGTAATTATTATAATTAAAGTTTCTCATGTAACTAAGATAAAAATTATAATAATTACGGGTCAATTACGGTAATTCGTTTCCAGCTAAACTAAGCTTTTTTGAAACAAATTGTTATAATTGATATAATTGGTTCCTCCGGATGGCGCAAGAATGCGGCTACCGCCGGAGAAGATGTCCGGTGCCAACTGCTGTATCGTTACCATTTTTTTACCTGTCATTGCCAGATAATGAATCATAAATTGTGGCATGCACAGCCATTGATGGATAATGACATGGCAATGACAAGTTAAAGGATGTCTTGGCGAAGTGTTTACGAAACATTTACGTGTCATTCACGTATATTCGCGTGACGCCGTAGGCACAAAGACTATACTAATTGTGGAAAATCTCCGACCGTGCAGGTTTTTGTTAAATTCGCAAATTAGCATAAAATAATTAGCGTTTTTGCGAATTATTTGAAATTAATTATTAACTTTGCACCGTCATAACCTTATTAGGCAATGAACATTGAATTCGATAACGCGGCATTGGAGGAACTCTATACCAGCGGAGCCACACAAGATAGCCGGTATAAACGGCTGCCGAAAGTCATCGTCAAACGATATGTCAAGGTGGTGAACTATCTGAAGGCAGTCCGTCGGCTGGAAGACCTTTTCCTCATCAAGTCGCTCCATTATGAGAAGAAGAAAGGCGACCTCAACGGCGTGGATGCCGTATGGATAAACGACCAGTACCGCCTGTTCTTCTACAGCACGCCCGATGATAGCGGGATAATTGTAAACGCATTGTTATTTGATATTTCCAAGCATTATGAGTAATAAAGTAGTGACCCCATTCGTTGCCACACATCCTGGCGAAATGATAAAGGATGAACTCCGTGAACGCGGCATGACGCAAAAGCAGCTTGCTGAAGAGACTGGTATCAAGCCCTCTGTGCTTAGCGAGACGATCAACGGCAAGCGCAGTGTGTCTCTCAGCGTGGCATTGGCACTGGAAAAGGCCCTTGACATACCTGCAGATGTCTGGATGAACCTTCAGACGCAGTATGACCTTGATACAGCCAACATCGCCGAGCGCGATAACCAGCGTGAGACAGTATCGGTGACTATTCCTGTTCGCGACCGCAACTTGCTCCAAGAACTTGTACGTAAATTCGGCTGGGCTTGTGTGTTTTGACTCAGACTATTTACCATTTGGCTGGCGCATGAGCTGCTAACTAAGAAAATAATTATAATAATTACGGACAGATTACGGTAATTACGGTAATTCGTTTCCAGCTAAACTAAGTTTTGTTTGAAACAAATTGTTATAATTGATATAATTGGTTCCGTAATTTTTATAATTAAAGTTCCTGAAGTATGAAAACGACCACAGATTGCACAGATTTCAAGGATTTTCTTTCGATTTTAGCGGCCACGCCGCGATTC
>JAEEGH010031000.1_pt1 | contig 10359 bp, 9 predicted proteins | sample 9134181 | NCBI WGS metagenome assembly JAEEGH01 (sample SAMN16246544, study PRJNA631951) | gut metagenome | biome: gut microbiome; feature: rumen; material: DP-attached | host: Bos | place: Iran: Karaj | collected 2018-10 | reverse complement strand
GCACTTGAGGAAGAGCCGACGCCTGGGGCCGTTTCCGTTGCCGCCGTTCTTGAGCCCGTCCTCGTCCGGGATCGTGAAGTAGTGGAACGTCCTCATGCCGTTCAGGAGCCCGCCCGCGCCCGTCGGAACGTCGTAGCCGCGCGGCATGTTGAGGTGCCCGTCGACGTGCGCCGTCTGGTAGGGCTTCGCGTGCGTCGACGTGCGGATGTAGAGATTCTCCGCCTTGTCGAGCCAGCGCGCAATGTCGCCGTTCTTGTCCTCGATCGTGAACGAGCCCCGGTACATGAGCTCGCCCTTCTTGAGGGCCGCCGCGTGGAGCGCCCAGGTGAGCGCGACGATGTTCTGGTTCGTGGGCTTGAAGAGCCCGGGCCGGCCGCTCATCAGCGCGCCGAGGACGTCCTTGCCGAGCTTCACCTGCGCGGAGAGAAGCGCGCGGAGCTCCGCCTCGTTGCGCGGACGGTGTACGGACGAGCTCTTGAACAGGAGGTCCTGAAAGTGGATCTTCGGGAACTTGTACACTTGCCCGTCCACCTCGAAGTCCACGTACGGGGGTAACTTTGTGAGATCGATCAAAGGACGCGGATCCTCGCCGGGGTTCTTGTACGGGACGGGCTTGTAGATTGTCGCCTCCTTGAGCCCGCTGCCGCCGTCCTTGCGCGCCATGCACTCGGCGGGATGCGTGAGCTGCTGCACCTTCTCCTCGTTGAACACCGCGAAGAACTTCTCCGCCTTGTCCACCGGCACGGTGATCCGCGTCACGCCGAGCGCGTCCGTGTCGAACTTCGCGCCCGCCGTCGTGACCACGTCCTCCAGCTGCTTCATGTTCGCGTACGACATCTTCGTCTCGGTGAAGTAGACGATGTCGTCGCCCTTGAGGGCGGCCTTCCACGGAACGCGCGTCTCGGGGATGACCTCGAGGTGTTCGAGCGCGACCTTGCCTTTCGCGCTCGTCCACGTGGTGGGCGATGTGAGCTTCTCGAGGTTGGCGATGGTCTCGATGGCGCTCTGGCGCAGGGACTCGGGCTTGTCGTCGAGGTCGTCGTAGAGATCGAGGTTGTTTACGGAGACGTCGAGGATCTTCTTCAGCGACTCGTTGAACTCCGCCTCCTTCTTGTCGATGTCGGCCAATATCTTCGTGCGCAGCGCCTTCTCCGCGTCGGAGATGCCCTCCTCGTTCGGGTTGAACGCGGCGCGGTAGTCGTCGAAGACCTTCTTGAACTCGCCGCGGTTCGCCGTATCACGGAGGTTGACGACGCCTTCCATCTTGGAGAAGAACGTGTCGTCGTCGAAGACGGAGAAGTTGTTGAAGCGCGGCTTGGAGCTCTTGCCGTAGGTGTCCTTGAAGGACAGGTCGTCGGAGATCTTGAGGTACTTGCCGTTCCCCTCGAGCGAGTGGCCGGGGTCGATGGCGAAGAACTTGCCGCCGGCGAAGCCCTTGTTCTGCCCGCGCTTGCCGATGCCGTCGCGGTCGGCGGTGAGGAGGAAGAAGGCCTTGTACTTGCCGAGGCTCTCCATCTGGAGGCCCTTGGGCGCGCCCTTGGGCTTCACCACGCGGCCGTCCTTGAGCATCCCCGCCTCCAGGTCCTTGTAGCCGTCCTTGAACTTCGCGGCGAGCATGATCTTGGGATGGCCGTCGGAATACTGCCCGCGCACGATCTCCAGCTCCTGCGCGGGGACGCCCGCGATGCGCGTGAGGTCGTTCGCGAGCGCCTCGGTGACGGCGCCGGCGGAGATCGTGTCGGCGGACTGGCGCGACGTGAAGCGGTAGATCTGGCCCATCTTGCGCCCGAGTATGACGCGCTCGGGGCGCATGAAGGTCCCCGCGTGGGCGGAGTCGCCGCTCGAGAACTTGCTGCCCTCGTTGTAGTCGAGCTTGACGATGGCGCGGTCGGTGAAGTGCTTGAACACCGGCGAACGCGCGTAGAGGACGTTGTCCGTGCCGTCGGCGTTCTTCGGCCCCATGGACATCACGGCGTCGCGGATGTCGACGAAGAGGTTCTTCTTCGTTTCGTCGAGAAGCGCCTTGTCGCACGTGCCGCCGCTGATCTGCGAGAGCTGTTCGATGTCCTTCGGGTTGGTGAAATAGTTCTTGAGGGCCGTTGCAAGCGCCTTCACCGCGTCCGGGGCGTTCGGCACGGCACCAGGCCCGCCCCGGACCAGCTTCGCCGCCTCCTCGATGAGCAGCTCCGACGCGGCCGCCATCGCGGCGGGATGGGCGCGGCCGGCGAGCAGGACCTGCTCCCGCACGGTCTTGCCCTCGCACGCCGCGGCGAACGCCGGATCCTGCTCCTTGAGCGCGCCCAGCGCGGCGCGGCTCTCCGCGGAGTTTACGTCCGCCATGAATCCGCGCGTGTCGTCGGTCGACCAGTCGTTGCGGTAGATGAAGCCCGGCTCCACGCCGTTCGTCTTGAGCTTGTCGAGTATGACGGGATTGGTGGCCGAGCGGTTGACGCGCATGCCCGCGCCGAGGTGCCCGTTCTTGATCTGGTCCTCGATGGACGTCTCGCGCTTGCCGAACGCCTTCTTGAGCCGCCGCAGTCCGGTCGGCTCGTTGTCCCTCGCCGCGTGTTCGGTCTCCTGCCGCTCGCCCAGCGCGTGGGTGTCCTGGTCGACGTCGTAATTCGGATCGACGGCCTTCTTGCGCTCTATGAAATCCTTGGCCACGCCGATGGCCCTGTCGATGCGCGCGACGGCCCTCTTCGCGAGGTCGGCGTCGGTGGCGCAGTCCTTCAAGCTGCCGTCAATCGGCGAATCTTTGATCGCGGAACGCACGAGCTTGCGCATGCCGTCCGAAAGTTCGCGGAACTTCGGGTTCGTGTCGAGCTGCCGGCTGAGTTCGCCGACGAAGCGGTTGCGTTTGACCGTCTCGAGCTTCGAGAGCGTGGCCGTCACGTCGGACGCCCTCAGCGACTTGTGCAGCTGCGCGCGGGCGCCGAGCACCGTGTCGAACGCATGCGTCCCGAACACGCCGTACTCCTTTTCGAGCGCGGCCTTGAACGCCGCCATCGTCGCGTCGTTCGTCTTCGCGCTCTGCGAGAACACGAAGTTGCCGAGCCGTGCGGTGGCGGTTTCGCCCTGGCCCTGCACGGCGATGTCGCGCGAGCCGAATACGGTCTGGCTCGCGAGGGTCCGGAAGGAATCTATATTTAACGACATAACTTTGCTCCTTTACCCTGTCTACACGGAAACAGGGGGCAAGGTTACGGATTGATGCGGAAAAAGGACGGATGGTGGTCGTCCGCGCGGAACACGTCTGCCGCGCCCGAAGACTTTTCCTTGATTCTCTCCGCCCAGACGTCGCAGAGCTGCAGGATCTTCTCGACCGTGGCGACGAAATCCTCCACGTCCTTCGCCGCAGTCTCAAGGTCGAAGAAGTAGTTGTAGACGACCGTCTCCGTCTCCGGCTCCAGCGCGAAATATCCGCCCGCCGTGTCCTTCCCGAAGAGCCCGCCCGCCAGAAGGTCGCGGTAAACCTCGCTTGGCGCGCCCGGCTGCAGTTCCGCCACCTCGACAAAGCACAGGATCCTGCCCGTCGCCTCGACGAACTGGAAGTTGACGTTGTAGGCGTCGTCGACTCTCACGCTCACAAGACCTGACTCGTCTGGCTTGAGCGTTTCGATTCCGGTCGCTTTCCTGACTTCCGCCAGGAAATCTTTATAGTCGTCCATTGAATGCTTGGCTGCCATCTGCTCTCCTTGATTACACTTGCATGAACCCGCCGGCGCCGAGGGCGGGGACGGATTCCTCCTCGGCGGCGGCCTGGGCGGCCGCCGGACGGAAGTCCGCGAGAAGGCGACGCCACGTTTCGGCGGCGTTGACGAGCGCCTCAAGGGCCGTGTCGAAGGCGTCGGAATCAAGTCCTGCGAGGGGAAGGCGGCGGACGAGGACATAGATGCCGGTCTCGGGCGCCTTGGCGAAGAAGGCGGCGGACGCGAGATTGGCTTCGAGGAGGACGTCCGCGAAATCGGCTCGTCCTTCGACGGGCGGCTCGCCGATTTCGGCGCTCGCGACGAGTCCATCCGCCGCATCGACGAGCGTGACGACGATTCCGTCAATGTCGAGGGCCGCCGCGCCGTTTTCGGCGGAGAGCCCCTCGACACCGTGGCGTTTGGCGAAGTTTGCGATGATTTCGCTGAATTCCATTTTTCGGTTTCCTTTCTTGCCTTATTCCGTAAACGCAGGCATCGGCGGCGCCGCAAGGTTGAACGCGGCGCTGACAAGCTTGCCGAGCGCGTCGTCGCGCATGAGGGCGGACTCCGGAACTTCGGTCGTCGGCTCGCTGCCTTTGACGGGGTCAAACGCCGGAAGTCGGAGTTCGGATGCCGTCGGCCGATTCTCGGCCGTTACCGCATGTTCGACTTTCGGCGCCGGGCTTCCGACCTGAAAGCCGTCCATGTTCTGTCGCACGCCGATGTTGTTGCTCAGATTGATTTCCATTTTCTCATCTCCTTGTGGTGATTCCGCCTTGTTTACACGGCAGGCGCCATTAGGTTACACGCAAATCGGCAAGAATTTCTCTGAGTTTTTCCTTGGCACGGAAAATTCGCACTTTTACGAGATTTTCGCTCACTCCTGTCTGATTTGCGATGTCGCGTATCGACATTTCGCCGATCTGGAAGAGCGTATAGGCCTCGCGCAGGATGGGCGGAAGCTTCGCAAACGCGGCCGTCAGGCGGCGGCGCAGGTATTCTGCGTCGGAACCGGACTGACTGGTGTCGGCCGTCGAGAGCCGCGCGGCCAGGCTCTCCCCGTCTGCGCTTGCGCCGCCTGGCTCGTCCTCGTCCGCATCGCGTATCTCCCCGACGAACGTCAGCCGCGCGTTGTCGCGGGCGAGGTTTTTGCGAAGGTTGCGGGCGATCGTGAACGCGAGGCCGGAGACGGCGCTTTCGTCGTCGTGCAGGTCGTCGCGCATCTTCCAGATCTTCAGAAACGTGTTCTGGACGAGATCGCACGCCTCGTGGTAGGAGCTGCCGCTGGCGACAAGCCAGTTCGTCAGCCTCGGCGCAATTGCGCGGTAGAGTTCTTCGATGTTCATAAGTCCTCCAGCGTGACGCTGTCGAGTTCCTCCTCTTCCTTGCGGGCGTCCTGAATCTGCTTGGCCCATTTCAGGACCTCGGCGATGGGTTCAATGAGCGAATCGGGGATGAATTCCTCCAGTTTGCCTTCGGCGTAGAGCGCGCGGGCGAGCGGACGGTCCTCCATGACGGGAATGCCCTCCGCGAGGGCGGTCTCGCGGATGATCTTCGCCGTCTCTCCGGCGCCGAGCGCGCAGATGCGCGGGAGCGGCGCCTCGTCGGCCCTGTAGCGGATGCCGACGGCGAGATGGGTCGGGTTCGTCACGACCACGTTCGCCTTCTTCGCCGCCGCAGCGGGGTCGGAGCCGTTCATGATTTCGTCGCGGAACTGCCGTTGCTGCTGTTTGATCTCGGCGGACCCCTCCATTTCCTTGTATTCGCGCTTCACCTCGTCCTTCGTCATCATCATCTGCTTGGTGAAGTTCCGCCCCTGGAAGATCCTGTCCACAATGGCGATCACGATATACCCGAAGGCGGTGTAGATGGCCAGCCGCTTCAGCATCAGCTTGAGGCACGGGAAGATGTCGCCCACCGTGCCATAGCACATCGTGAGCAGCTCCGGCACGCTCGCCCAGATGATCTTGTAGACAAGATAGCCGAGGAAACACACTTTCACGACGTTCTTCAGGAACTCAAAGAGGTTCTTCGCTGAGAAGATCTTCTTCGCGCCCTCGACAGGATTGAGCTTCTCCAGCTTGGGAATGACCGGCTCAAGGGTGAAGAGGAAACCGATCTGCGCCACGTTCCCGACAACGCCGATGACCGCCGCCACGGTCACGAAAATGAAGGAGTGCTTGCAGATGAGAATCGCCGCCATCTTGGAAGACTCCCTCACGTCGGCCACACCGTTCAGCTCGATGGCTCCGGAGAGGAACCTGAGAAGATTCTCCGTGTCGCCCATGAGCGCGGCGCCCATCCAGGCGAGGAGCGCGAACAACACGATGAGGATGGCCGTCGAGGTGATGTCCTTCGACGAACACACCTGACCCTTCTGCCGCGCATCGCGCAGCTTCTTGGGCGTCGGCATCTCGGTCTTTTCTCCAGCAGATTCAGCCATGGGCTAGCTCCCGAGCAAGCGACGTGCGGGACCGAGAATCGCGCCTTCCTTCGTGTACATCAGCATGTCCATGATGAACGGCAGGTAGATGACGAGCATGGCGATGCCAAGCGCGGATTTGATCGGCATGGAGAGGAAGAACACGTTGAGCTGCGGGGCCGTACGGTTGACGAGCCCCAACCCCAGCGTGGCGAGGAACATGATGATGATGACCGGAGCCGAGATCACGACGGTCGCACGCAGCATCCCGTCGAGCGATCCGAGAATACGCGCCGGTGCGGCCGGCGCAAACGAAACGCCATCTGAGAAAACCGGCCAGAGCGAGTAGCTGGCGTAAAGCGCGCCGAGGAACACGAGCACCGCACCGCCCACGAAGAAAAGCGTCGAGACGAGCTGCGTAAAGAATATGCCCGTCGTCGAGACCTGCGTCCCCGAAAGCGGCGAATACACCTCACCCATCGTCGCACCGCGTTGGTTGTCGATGAAGTTTCCGATGTTCTCCGCGATCCAGAACGGAATCGCCGCGAAGAACCCGATGAGAAAACCGATGAACGCCTCCTTGAACCCGAGAAACGCAAACATCCAGACGTTCGGCTCGCCCGGCGGCATGGCGTCCTTGACGAACGGTATCGCGAGGCACGAGAAGCCGAGCACGGCCGCTCTCCGCGCGACGCCCGGAATCATCGACTCGGTCAGCGCGGGACAGACGGCGAACGCCCCGCCGAACCTCGCCATCGCGAGCACCGCCGCCAGGATCCATCTATGGAACTCGATGTAGGGCATCAGCGGAGCAGCGCGAAGTGGGTGAAGATGTCCTGCGTGTACAGGAGAAGCGAGGAGCCAATCCACGAGGCGCAGGCAAGGAGCGTCAGCGAAATCGCGATCAGCTTCACCGCGAAGCCGAGCGTCTGCTCCTGAATTTGGGTAAGGGCCTGCAGGAGCGACACGAGGATGCCGATCACCGTCGCGACGAGGATCGGGATGAGCGAAAGCCGCAGGACGAGCAGCAGGCACGTCTGTGCATAGTCCAGAAGCTGCGCCTGGCTCATATCACGTACCCCCTGATGAGGCCCTGGATGAGGAGCGTCCAGCCGTTCACCATGACGAACAGCAGGAGTTTGAACGGAAGTGAGATCGTCACTGGTGAGACCATCATCATGCCCATCGCAAGAAGGATGTTCGACACGATGATGTCGATCGCGATGAACGGCAAGTAGACGAGGAAGCCGATCTGGAACGCCTTGGTCAGCTCCGAGACGCAGAACGAGGGGATCAGGACGTAGAAGCTCTCCGGATCGACCGTCGCCGGCTCATCATCTCCCTTCGCCCACAGCCGCTCGGCGGTGTTCACGAAGAACGCCCGCTCCCTGTCGGACGTATGCTTTGAGAGAAACTCGCGAAACGGCTCCGCAGCCTTCGAGATGGTATCCGTCTCGAACCACCATCCGTCGGACGCTCCCTTGGCGGGCTGCGCGGCGCCGGCCGGGGCGGGAACGCCTGCGGCGGCCTGTGCGGGAGCGCCTGCACCAGCCGGAGCCGGAACGCCTGCGACGGCCTGGCGGGGTTTGGCCAACTCGGTTTTCGCGATGTTCCACGACTCCGAGGCCACTGGTGCCATGATGTAGAACGTCAGGATCATCGCAAGCGCGTTGATCACCATGTTCGGCGGTATCGACTGTATTCCGAGAGCATTGCGGATGAGCGACATCACGACGACGATCTTGAGGTAGCTCGTCGCCACCATCGCAACGAACGGCAGGAGCGAAAGCCCCACCAGGAGGATGATCAGTGAAAATGGGTCTGTCTGGAACATGATAGTTTGATGGTTTGATAGTTTGATAGTTTGATGGTTTAATAGTTTGATGCCATCCTCTACGCCAGGGACTCCACGATGAAGGCGGGGTGCGAGGCAAGTTGCTCAAGACGACCCTGGGCAGCCGTTTTGCCGAAGGCGACGAGACGAAGTTGCGTTGGGGCCTCCGACTTCTCCGCCGCCGGATTCTGCGCCCTGTCGAAGAGCTCGCCCAGCGTCAGGGTACGCGCTTCGGCTTCGACGACGCGGAGACGGCCATCGTCCTTGAACGGCAGAACGCCGTTCTCGTCCACGACGAAGCGTCCGTCGATGACAAGTCGCGGCGGAACGGTCCCGACCTCCGGCAGAAGGAGCGCATCGCCCACGTCAAGCGACGCGAGGTCGGCCGCCGGAAGCGTAAAAGCCGCAAGCTCCGTCTCGCACGGCAGCACCGTGTCACGAACGGCCTGGTGCGCGCAATCGATGAAGCGGAGTTGTCCAAAGGCTGTCTCCACCGTCGAAGAGCGCGTCAGGCCGAATACGACGTCATCTACCTGCGCGAACACGGTTCGCGCATCAGGCCCGTCCGGGGCAATCCCTTCGATCTTCAGCTGACGGCGCACCGCGTTCTCGACAAGCTGGAGGAGGGGGCCGCATTCCTTCTCGACGAGCGCAAGGAGGATCGGCTCAGGGACATCCGCGCGCGACGGCCAGAGCGCATGGATATCAGTGAAGCGCGGCGAGTCTGCGAAGGAAAGAACATGGCTCTCGCCGTCGAGCAGAACCGCAAGGTTCAGCGTCTCGCTGGGTTTCACGTCGGCCATGCGGAGAACGGTGGACTCTTCGCCCAGCCGACAGGGCATCGCCCATGCCGGAGAATCTAGAAGCGCTTCCGGCGTGGCGTCCGCCCACAGCGGCAGCATGGAAAGGATTTCATGTGGTTTCATCTGATTTTCCCTTCTTTGTCGCAACCGCAACCGCGACGAGGCGGAAAGCGGACACATGCTCTGCGAGCGCAGTTTCAAGGCGCGGCAGCGCGGCGGCGGCGAGGCGTTCGGCTTCCGGCGTCGTCGGCACGATCGCGACGGTCAGTGCACCGTCTTTCGCGGTCAACGAGATTTCCGATCCGTCAAGCACGGTCGGCTTCAACGTGATGCGCACATTGCCTTCCCCATGCGTGAGAGCGGGGGTTACGACAATCTGCGCCGCAACGGCCTCGACGATCTTCTCGACCGTCTCGACAAGGACCTCCGTGCGGGCCGTCGCTGCCGAAGCGGCCGCGACCTCCGGCGCGACGGGGACGGCAGTCTCCGCGACCGGAGGTGCGACGGCGACAGGCACTGCCTGGATGCGCTCGACTGGCGATTCTAGGTCTTCGTCTTCGCGCTCCCCACTCGGAACACTCGGCCCCTTTGCCTGCACGTGCACAACATGCGGTTCTTGCCGTTCCGTGGCGTCGACGGGCCCTTCGGTGGCTGCCGGCGCTTCAGTGACAACAGAAGGTGCGGCAACAGTTGGCGTGTCAACTGTAACCGGTCGCTCGATGGCAACTGGCTGCTTGATGGCAACCGATTTTTCAACGTCAACGCCCACGGCCTGAGTCATCGGACGCTCGGCGGCAACGGGCATCTCGACGACAGGTGTTTTGGCAGCGACAACGGTTTGGGCGCCAGTAGGCAATTCAACGGCGACAGGCGTCTTGGCAACAGCTGGCACAACTTCAGGTGTTGGCCGATCAACGGCAACAGGCTGATCTACGGGAACAGGCCGATCAACGGCAACGGGCTCTTCTGCGCCAACTGAAGGAGCGGCAACGGTTGGCGTTTCAATGACGGCCGATTGTTCAATGACAACTGGCTTTTCAACGTCAACGCCAACGGCCTGAGTTATCGGTTCGGAGGTAGATGCACGAATCGGCACCTCTGATGAGACCGGCACTTGGTCAATAACGGGAACATCAACGGCAACAGGCGTCTCGACAACCACGGGCCGTTCGACGGCGACAGGCGCGTCAACGGCAACTGGCCTTGCTGCAACAACTGAAGGATCGACGGTGGTTGGCGTTTCAATGACAACCGGCCGATCGATGGCAACTGGCTTCTTAACGTCAATGCCAACAACCTGATTTATCGGTTCGGCGGAAGGTTCGATGATCGGCGTTTCTGTTGGAACCGGCACTTTGTCGATGACGGGCGATTCAACGGCGACGGGCGTTTTGACAACAACTGGGCGCTCGACGATAACGGGGATCTCGACGGCAGGTGTTTCAGCCGTGACTATGGATTTAGCGGCAACAACCGAGGCAATTGCCGAACCAGGCGCGTACGGTGTGGCAAGGCCGCCTCGGCCTTGCTGCAAGGGCGAGGGCGCCCTTGCCACATCGGGTTTTGCAACTAGCTCAACCGTCTTGGCGGAAGGCGCAACGGTCGACATCG
>JAEEGH010030997.1_pt1 | contig 10360 bp, 6 predicted proteins | sample 9134181 | NCBI WGS metagenome assembly JAEEGH01 (sample SAMN16246544, study PRJNA631951) | gut metagenome | biome: gut microbiome; feature: rumen; material: DP-attached | host: Bos | place: Iran: Karaj | collected 2018-10 | reverse complement strand
GAATCCTCTGCGACGCAAACCTACGATATTGACACCGACATAGCTGAGGGGCTCATGGGCGCACAATACATAAGGAGGGACATCTTTATTGATTCTCGCCATTCCTCCTACCATCGCATGGCAGCCGACCTTCGAGAACTGATGGGCCTTGGAGCCCCCTCCAATGATTGCCCAGTCATCCACGACAGTCTCTCCTGCCAAGCCGACATAACTGACCAGAATGCAATGGGCGCCGATGACGCAATCATGAGCCACATGGGAGTAAGACATTATCAATGTGTCGTTTCCAATCTTGGTAACATACTTTCCGCTGGCTTTGGTACCGCGGTTGACAGTGGCGCATTCCCTGATGGTGACATTATCCCCAATCTCCACACGGGTCACCTCTCCCTCAAACTTAAGGTCCTGAGGCACTGCCCCGACGACCGCTCCGGGATAGATCTGGCAATTGACGCCCATCTTGACATATTGGAAAACAGTGGCGTGCGGAAAAATCTTGCAACCGTCGCCAATCTCTACATCGTCGTCAATGAAAGCGAAGGGACCGATTTCGATATTGTCCCCGAGAATAGCGTTGGGACTGACCGATGCGAGAGGAGAGATATTATTCATTACTATACTAAAGTTTGATTATTCGAATACCGCTTCCCTTATGGCCTTGGCCATCAAGGTGTTGAGATGGTGTCCAGGCTTGAAAGCCTCCACCTTGGCAAGAACACGGCCACCAGATAGGGCAAGGTCGCCAATCAAGTCAAGGAGCTTGTGGCGGCCACATTCGTCCGGGAACCTTAATGTGAGGTTATTGAGGTAGCCGCTCTCATTGACAGCGAGTTTGGGCACATTGAAGAGCGATGCGAGAGTGGTGACTTGCTCGTCGCTCACCGGATGCTCAACTATCACGATAGCGTTGTCGACATCTCCGCCTTTCACAAGATTATTCTTGAAAAGGAACTCGATCTCGTGGAAGAAAACGAATGTCCGGCAAGGGGCGATCTGGCTCGCATAGTCCACACTCTCATCCCAAACAGCGCTTTGCACCCCAAGAATCTTTGAGTTGAAGTCAACGGTCAAGCCGATGGAAGGCACATCCGCAGGAGTAGCCTTGATGTATGACCCGGTTTTCTCGTCCTTAACCTCAATCTCATGAGGCAGGGTCACATAGGTCTTGGGAGCGTCTTGCTCAACAATACCACCCTTGAGAAAAGCCTCGGCATAGAACCTCGCGCTGCCATCGAGAATAGGAACTTCCACATTATCAATCTCAACCAAGGCGTTGTCGATGCCAAGCCCGGAGAGGGCTGACATCAAATGCTCGATGGTGGAGACGGAAGCGTCTCCTTCTGAAATTGTGGTGCTGCGGGCTGTGGAAGAAACATTCTCGGCAAGAGCCCTGACGAAAGCCGCGGGACCAAGATCCACACGATGAAACACTATTCCCGTGCCTTCCGGGGCCGGCTTTATCACCATGTTGGCGACTTGCCCGGTGTGAAGGCCTTTACCACTGAACTGGTGCTCACCAATGATGGTTTTCTGTTTGATAAAGGTCATAAACAAATTGTCGGACTGCTTTACTACAAAAAGCAGTCCGCAAAGATACGAAGTAAAAAGGTAATAAACAATTCTTACTCCTTCCCCTGACGGCGGAAGACAGCGTAACTGCGCATATAATTCTTGAAATTGATGGCAGGAGAACCAAGCAAAGTCTGGCCAGGCTCCTTGACGCTGCCGATCACACCCGCTTGAGCGCCGAAGGTGGTGTTGTCCGCTATCTCAAGATGGCCGGCGATGCCTACCTGCCCGGCCAATATGCAATTCTTGCCGATCTTTGTGGATCCGGCGATACCACACTGAGCGGCCATGACGGTATTGTCCCCAATCTGGACATTATGGGCTATTTGGCAGAGATTGTCAATCTTGACACCGTTTCCGATGATGGTGGACTCCATCTCGGACCTGTCTATCGTCGTACCCGCTCCGATCTCGACATTGTTCCCGATAATCACATTGCCAAGGTGCTCAATCTTCTCCCAAGTCCCGTCAGGGAGAGGGGCGTTGCCGAATCCGTCCGAACCGATCACGGCATTGGCGTGGATGATGACATTATCCCCTATCACCATTCCGGGATAGATCACGACACCAGGGTAGATTATGCAGTGCTTACCAATCACAGTGTTGTCACCGACATATACATTCTCAAATATCTTGGTGTAGTCGCCGATCTTGGCATGATGGCCGACATAGGAGTGGCTTCCGAGATAGACCTTCTTGCCGAACTTGGTGGTCAGGAACCAGGATGAGCGGAAACCGCGGTGGCGGCGGTCGGTGCGCTTCTGGGTAGCGGCATATTTGAGAAGATCCGCCAGAGCCTTGTAAGCGTCCGCTACACGAATAAGGGTCGGAGAAACCGGCTCCTTGGGCTGGAAATCATTGTTTACCAGGAGGATGCTCGCCTTGCAAGTGTAAACATATTTCTCATACTTGGGATTGGCGTAAAAGCAAAGCTGGCCACTTTTTCCATGCTCTATCTTGGCAAATGAAGTAACCTTGACCTGAGGGTCACCTTCTACTGTTCCTTTAAGCACCTGGGCCAATTGTTTCGCTGTGAATTCCATCTCAAACCTGGTATAATGATTCTTTTTTCATGCAAAGTAAACGATTTATTTTCATATTCCCTAAATAATCCTTATCTTTGCGGTGTTGTGAGAGATAGGTGACGTTCGGCGTCTCCTATTTTTGTTTTATGAATATGGACAAAGAATTGATACTTCAAACCATCAGGCCCGCCGTCGAGGGACGCGGCTGTTTCATTGTGGATGTCACTGTCAGCAAAGACAATGACGTGACTCTGACGATCGAGAGAGAGACCGGAGACGTCACGCTCGAGGACTGCGTCGCCCTCAACGACATCTTCCTGGCCGCTTTCGACAAGGACGCTGAGGATTATTCCTTGACTGTCTCCTCCGCCGGACTCGACCAGCCTTTCAAGGTGCCTGGCCAATTCACCAAGGCCCTAGGTTCCCAGGTCGTGGTCCTTCTGAAAGGAGGAAAGAAACTGACCGGGGTCCTGACCGCGGCTGACGTGGATGGGATAGGCCTCCGGTACACTTCGAAGGAAACCGTCGAAGGAAAGAAAAAGAAAATCCTGGTGGAGCGTGAGGAGAGGTTCGGTTTTGAGGACATCAATTCTGTCTCACCTAAAGTCGAATTTAAGAAATAGTTGATATAGAGAATTATGGAAAAGAAAGACGTGATCACTCTCATTGATGCCTTCAAGGATTTCAAAGAGGAGAAGAACATCGACAGGCCCGTTATGATGGGCGTTCTCAAGGACGTGTTCCTGACCCAGATCGCCAAGACTTATGGCTCATCCGACAATTTCGACGTGATTATCAATGTCGATAAGGGAGACTGCGAGATCTACCAGAATTTCGACATAGTCGAAGAGGTCGAGAACCCTAACACGCAGATCACCCTCCAGCAGATTTTGGAGGAGACCGGAGATGACGACTACGAGATCGGAGATGTCTATACCAAGAAGCTTTCCCTCGCCTCTTTCGGCAGGAGGGGCATCCTGAACATCAGGCAGAACCTTCAGGGAAGGATTATGGACATCGACAAGGCGAATATTTTCAAGGAGTATTCCGACAAGGTCGGCGAGATATTCACTGGAGAGATATATCAGACATGGTCAAAGGAAGTGATCATCCTCGACGAGGATAGCAACGAGCTCCATCTTCCTAAGGCTGAGCAGATTCCGGGTGAGAGGTTCAAGAAGGGAGATACCATCCGCGCCATCATCAAGAGCGTCGAGATGAAGAACAACACCACTCCTTACATCACCCTCTCCAGGACTTCCAACGAGTTCCTTGAGAAGCTGTTCGAGCTTGAGGTGCCGGAGATCTTCGATGGCCTCATCACCATCAAGAAGGTCGTGCGTGTCCCTGGTGAGAGAGCCAAGGTGGCTGTCGAGTCTTACGATGAGAGGATCGATCCTATCGGAGCCTGCATCGGTGTGAAGGGTTCCAGGATCATCGGCATCGTCAGGGAGCTTCGCAATGAGAACATCGATGTCCTCCAGTGGACATCCAACACTCAGCTCTTGATCCAGAGGGCGTTGAATCCCGCCAGGGTATCTTCCATCGACCTCGGTGAGTCCCCCGCTGACAAGATCAAGGTTTACATGCAACCCGACGAGGTCAAGAAAGGAATCGGCCGCGGAGGTTGCAACATCAAATTGGCAGGAATGCTTGTCGGTCGTGAGATCGAGGTCTGGAGGGAACTCCCTAAGGGTGAGATTCCTGAGGAAGAGGACGTCCTTCTCGACGATTTCGACAATGAGATCGATCCTTGGGTGATTGATCGTCTCAAGTCTATCGGTTGTGACACAGCCAAGAGTGTGCTGGCATTCACACCCGAAGACATCGCAAAGAGGGCGGATCTCGAGGATGAGACCGTCGCTGAGGTGTTCAATATTTTGAAGGCTGAGTTCGAGGACTAATTCTTCAAGTAGTAAAGAGTTTAATTTAAAGGGGTTGAATATGGGTGATATCAGACTGAACAAACTTATAAAAACATTCAACATCGGGCTTCAGAATCTTGTGGATTTCCTGAAAACCCAAGGTGTGGAGGTTGAGGCCAATCCGAACGCCAAGATTTCGGATGAGCATCTTCCTGCCATCGAGAAGCAATTTGGGAAGGACCTTGAGCTGAAGAAGGCCTCCGAGAAAGTTGACATCAAACTGACTGAGATTCTTGAACGGACCTCGAAAAAGCAGCAGGAAGCGGCCAAGGAAGAGGAGTTCGAGGAGCCTGTGAGGGAGACCGTAATCAAGAGTAACGTATTCACTCCCAAGGAGATAAAGGCTGAGCCTAAGCCAGCTCCAAAACCTGAGCCGGCCCCCGCTCCCGAGCCGAAACCGGAGCCTGCTCCGGAGCCCAAACCCGAACCGGAGCCGAAACCGGCACCCGCGCCTGAGCCTAATCCTCAACCGGCCCCCGAGCCCAAGCCTACTCCGGCACCGGTCCCGGAGCCCAAGCCAGAACCGGTTCCGGAACCCAAACCAGAGCCGGTCACCGCACCGGAGCCTAAACCCGAGACCCCGAAGCCTGAGGCCCCGAAACCTGCCCCGAAGCCCGTTCCCGCCCCAACCCCTGCGGAGAAAGAGCCTGTCAAGGTAGAGGAGACCAAGACCGAAAAGGAAAGTGGAGAAGAAGAGACTCCTGGGTTCAAGGTGCTGGGAAAGATTGACATGTCCCAGTTTGAGAAGAAGAGCGGCAAGAAGAGGGAGAGAATAGCCAAGGGAAGCCAGAAGGTGGATGTGGCTAAGGAAGGCAAGCAAGCCGACAACAATTCCCGCAAGGAAAGGAAAGACAACAAGGCGGCTCAGGATCAGAGCAAGGGTGGTCGCAAGCGCGGCCGTGGCGCTGACCGCTTCAAACCGGCGATGTCCGAGGAGGAGCAGGAGGCCAGGCAGGAGGAGATCCAGAAGCAAGTCAAGGAGACCTACGCCCGCATGAACGAGGGCAAGAAGAACAACTTCGGAGCCAAGTACCGTAAGGAGAAGAGAGAGCAGGCCGCGGCCAGAAGCCAGGAAGAGATGGCGCAGGTCATGGCTGACAAGAAGGTCCTGAAAGTCACTGAGTTCGTGACCGTGAACGACCTCGCCACCCTGATGGGGAACACCCCTGTCAACGAAGTGATCAAGGCTTGCATGGAGCTTGGATTGATGGTCTCCATCAACCAGAGGCTCGATGCCGAGGCCCTCGTGCTCGTGGCTGAGCAGTTCGGCTACAAGGTCGAGTTCGTGACCGCCGAGCTTACTGAGGAAATTGAGGGTAATGATAACGTCGAGGAGAATGAGGAAGACCTCGTCTCCAGACCTCCTGTGATCACGGTGATGGGTCATGTCGACCACGGAAAGACTTCCCTGCTCGACTACATCCGCAAGTCCAACGTCATCGCTGGCGAGGCTGGAGGTATCACCCAGCACATCGGCGCTTACAATGTGAAGCTTCCTGACGGCAGGAGGATCACCTTCCTCGACACCCCTGGACATGAGGCGTTTACCGCCATGCGAGCCAGAGGTGCCCAGCTGACAGACCTTGCCATCATCATCATCGCTGCCGACGACGCAGTGATGCCCCAGACCGTTGAGGCCATTAACCACGCCCAAGCGGCAGGTGTACCTATGGTGTTCGCTATCAACAAGATAGACAAGCCGGGAGCTATGCCGGAGAAGATTTACCAGCAACTCTCACAGATGAATATTCTCACCGAGGCATGGGGAGGAAAGTACCAGAGCCAGGAGATCTCCGCGAAGAAGGGATTGAACGTCGACAAACTTCTTGAGAAAGTGTTGCTTGAGACTGATTTGCTGGATCTCAAGGCCAATCCCAAGAAGAATGGTGTCGGAGCCGTGATCGAGTCCTCGCTCGACAAGGGACGTGGATACCTCGCCACGGTCCTGGTCCAGAACGGTACGCTCAGAACCGGAGACATGGTCTTGAGCGGATGCTACTACGGACGTATCAAAGCCATGTTCAACGAGCGCAACCAGCGCATTCAGGAGGCAGGGCCTGCCGACCCAGCCATCATCCTCGGTCTCAACGGTGCCCCCACGGCTGGCGACACATTCCATGTGATGTCTACCGAGCAAGAGGCACGCGAGATTACCAACAAGCGCTTGCAACTGCAGCGCGAGCAGGGTCTGCGCACCACGAAGAAATTCGGTCTCGACGAACTGTCGCACCGTATTGCTTTGGGTGAGTTCCACGAACTCAACATCATCGTCAAAGGCGACACCGACGGTTCCATCGAGGCCCTCTCCGACTCCTTCATCAAACTATCTACCGAGAAGGTGCAGGTGAACGTCATCAACAAGGCCGTAGGACAAATCTCCGAGAACGACGTGATGCTCGCCTCTGCCTCGCAGGCCATCATCGTGGGCTTCCAAGTACGCCCATCGGCCGATGCCCGCAAACTCGCCGAGCGCGAGGGTGTGGAAATCAACACTTATTCCATCATCTACGACGCCATCGACGAGGTGAAGTCAACGATGCAGGGAATGCTCGACAAGGTGAAGAAGGAAATCGTGACCGCCGAAATCGAGGTGAAACAAGTGTTCAAGATATCGAAGGTGGGTACCGTGGCCGGTGGTCTGGTGACCGAAGGCAAGGTACACAACAAGGACAAGGCCCGCGTGGTGCGCGACGGTATCGTGGTGCACACCGCCAACATCGATGCCTTGAAGCGCTACAAGGATGATGCCAAGGAAGTGGCCACCGGCCTGGAGTGCGGTATCTCGCTGGTCAACTTCAACGACATTCTGGTTGGCGACATCATCGAGACCTTCATGGAAATCGAGGTGGAGCAGAAACTTTGATAATGGGGAAGAAGAGGAAAATACGCTCCTTTTCCAGCCGACTGACAGGGTGGATAATGCTCATGATGCTCATCACCATGGGCTTTATCTCCTATGTCATTTTCGAGGCTGCCTCCTCGATGATAAAAGAAGAAGAGTTCAGCCGGTATGAGGCTTACCTTGACAGCAAGGTGGCAGAAATCAGGAGGGCCCTGTCGGATGTATATGTCGGCACAGCCAACCATGTGCCCGAGATTGAACAGAACCTCGGCAACCCCGACCGACTGTATGAGATCATGAAGCAAGTGGTGGACCTGAATCCGCGCATCAACAGTTGCGGACTCTCGTTCGTCGCCAACTACTATCCCCAGAAAGGCCGTTGGTTCTCTCCTTATGCCTCACGCTCCGACAGTTCAAAGGTCGAGGTGACAACATTAGGCAGTGCCGACAACGACTACCTGAGCGCCAAGTGGTTTGAAGAGGCCTTGGAAGCCAAGGAGGGATTCTGGTCGAAACCCTTCTTTGAAGGCAACGACTCCACCAAACCGCTGGTGGCCTATCTTTGCCCCATACGCGACCGCAGTGGGCGCACGGTGGCCATCCTCGGAGCCGACTTGTCGCTCGATTGGCTCCGGCTGAAGATGCTGGAGTCCGACCGCGGCATCATGAAGAGGGGAGGCATTGACCCCTTAGACCCCAACGACACGAATACAAAAAGGAGGAAACGGTGGCTGGTCTACAGTTTCCTCGTCGACGGCGATGGCACTTACCTCGTGCATCCTGAGCAAGACCGTATTCTCCAAAAGAACATTTTCGAATATACCAAAAACGACCCCGACTCTCTTTCCACCAATATGGCCCGGGAGATGGTGGCCGGTGAGAAAGACTATATAGCCAAAAGCGAAAAACGAGAGGACTCTATAGATGAGGAAGAATACGAGAGCGTAGTCTTCGACGGCAGGTCGTCGTATATGTTCTATGCGCCCATCAAGTTCACCGACTGGTCGTTGGGACTGTCGGTACCTGCCCTCGGCATCAATATCTTTGGAGCGGTAGTAGGAGGCCTGCTGATATTCCTTATCGCCATCGGATTGCTGGTGGTATTCCTGGTATGCCGCTTCACCATCCGCCGCATCACCAAGCCCCTGAAACAACTTGCCGCCTCGGCCGACGAAGTGGCAAAGGGCAATTTCAGCACGCCATTGCCCACCGTGAAGCATAACGACGAGATATGCTTGCTGCGCAACTCCTTCGACGACATGCAGCAGTCGCTCACCAAATACATCGACGAACTAAAGACCACCACCGCCTCGAAGGCGGCGATAGAGAATGAGTTACGGGTGGCCCATGACATCCAGATGTCCATGCTTCCGAAGATTTTCCCGCCCTACCCTGAGCGCGACGACGTCAGTATCTTCGGCTCACTCAAACCTGCCAAGGACGTGGGCGGCGACCTCTTCGACTTCTACATCCGCGACAACCATTTGTTCTTCTGCATCGGCGACGTGTCTGGAAAAGGCATACCGGCATCCCTGGTGATGGCGGTCACCCGGTCGCTGTTCCGCAACATCTCCTCCCACACCTCGGAACCCAATCAGATTGTCGGCACGCTCAACCAGTCGTTGACGGAGGGCAATGAGAAAAACATGTTTGTCACCCTCTTCGTGGGTGTGCTGCATCTGGAGGACGGCAAACTGCAATATTGCAACGCCGGCCACGATGCGCCACTGCTCATCGGGCGTGGCGTGGGCATGCTGCCATGCGACCCCAACCTGCCCGTTGGTGTCATGACCGACTGGCAGTACTCTCTCCAAGAGACATTCCTCGATTCACAGACCACCATTTTCCTCTATACCGACGGTCTCAACGAGGCCGAGGACATCCATCACGCCCAGTACGGCAACGAGCGTGTCACCACCATGGCAGAGACCCTGCTGAAAGAGGACCGCAACCAGCCCCAAATCATTGTCGACGGCATGGCGCAAGCCGTGCGCGCTTTCGTGGGCGAAGCGGAGCAGAGCGACGACCTGACCATGTTGGCCATCAAATACACCAACACCCATGGACGACAAGAAAAACAACAATAATAAGAAATCCGAAGAACAGCAAGACGACAATGAGTTGGTGCGCCGCATTGCCGAACAGAAATACGAGTTCGGCTTCACTACCGACGTACATACGGAAATCATTCCTACAGGACTCAACGAAGACATCGTCAGGCTCATCTCCCAAAAGAAAGGTGAGCCCGAGTGGCTGTTGGAGTTCCGCCTGAAGGCTTTCAGACACTGGCTCACCCTCAAGGAACCTACCTGGGGACACGTCCACCTGCCTGCCATCGACTATCAGGCCATCTCCTACTATGCCGACCCTATGGCAAAGAAGCCCAAGGGCGACGGGAAGATAGACCCCGAACTGGAGAAGACCTTCGACAAGTTGGGCATACCCCTCGAGGAGCGTCTCGCCCTCAGCGGCACAGCGGTCGACGCCATTATGGACTCCGTGTCGGTGAAGACCACATTCAAGGAGAAACTCGCCGAGAAAGGCATCATCTTCTGCTCCATCGGCGATGCCGTGAAAGACCACCCCGACCTGGTGCGCCAATATCTGGGAACGGTGGTGCCCTACCGCGACAATTTCTTCGCCGCGCTCAACAGCGCCGTGTTCAGCGACGGGTCGTTCGTCTATATCCCCAAAGGCGTGAGGTGCCCCATGGAACTGAGTTCCTATTTCCGCATCAACGCCCGCAACACCGGACAGTTTGAGCGCACCCTCATCGTAGCCGACGACGACTCCTATGTCTCCTATCTGGAAGGCTGCACCGCCCCCATGCGCGACGAGAACCAACTCCATGCCGCCATCGTCGAGATTATCGTCAACGACCACGCCGAGGTGAAATACTCTACTGTGCAGAACTGGTATCCCGGCGACGAGAACGGCCGGGGAGGCGTGCTCAACCTCGTCACGAAACGCGGTGAACTGCGCGGCGACTACTCCAAACT
>JAEEGH010030996.1_pt1 | contig 10360 bp, 11 predicted proteins | sample 9134181 | NCBI WGS metagenome assembly JAEEGH01 (sample SAMN16246544, study PRJNA631951) | gut metagenome | biome: gut microbiome; feature: rumen; material: DP-attached | host: Bos | place: Iran: Karaj | collected 2018-10 | reverse complement strand
AGGAGGTTGAGGACATTATGCGTGCCGCCAACAACGACAACAAGTGTATCGGTATCATCACCTGGATGCACACATTCTCGCCCGCTAAGATGTGGATCAAGGGCTTGCAGCAGTTGCAGAAACCGCTTCTCCACCTCCACACTCAGTACAACGCCGAGATTCCGTGGGACACAATGGATATGGACTTTATGAACCTCAACCAATCGGCTCACGGCGACATCGAGTTCGGACACATCTGCACACGTATGCGCGTTGCCCGCAAGGTGGTTGTTGGCTACTGGAAAGACGCTGACGTTCAGAAGAAAATCGCAGTTTGGGCTCGCGTGGCAGCAGGTGTTAACGACGCTCACAACGTCCGCTGCCTGATGTTCGGTATGAATATGAACAACGTGGCAGTTACCGACGGCGACCGCGTAGAATTTGAGCAGCGTCTTGGCTATCACGTTGACTATTACCCCGTTTCGTCGCTTATGGAGTATTACAAGAAGGTTGACGAGAAGGAAGTTGACGCACTCGTTGAGGAGTACAAGAAACTCTACACCATCAAAATCGACGAGTCGGGCGAGCAGGTTTACTGGGAGAAAGTTCGCAACTCCGCTAAGGCAGAAATCGCTCTCCGTCAGGTGCTCAAAGACGAAAACGCTACCGCCTTCACCACCAACTTCGACGACCTTGGCGACGCCGACATTACCGCCGCCGACTTCTGCGGTTTTGACCAAATCCCCGGCCTCGCATCGCAGCGTTTGATGCAGGAAGGCATTGGTTTTGGTGCAGAGGGCGACTGGAAGACCGCTTGTCTCTACCGCACTCTTTGGGTAATGCAGCAGGGCTTGACCAAGGGTTGTTCGTTCTTGGAGGACTACACCCTCAATTTTGCCGGCGACCGCAGTTCGTCGTTGCAGAGCCACATGTTGGAGGTGTGCCCGCTCATTGCAAGCGACAAGCCCAAATTGGAGGTTCACTTCCTCGGCATTGGCATCCGCAAACAGCAGACCGCACGTCTCGTGTTCACATCAAAGACCGGCTTCGGCATCAAGGCAACAGTGGTTGACCTCGGCAACCGTTTCCGCCTCATCAGCCAGGAAGTAGAATGCATCGAACCCAAACCGTTGCCCAAACTTCCCGTTGCATCGGCATTGTGGATACCTCAGCCCGACTTCCAAGTAGGTGCAGCAGCGTGGATACTCGCCGGCGGCACACACCACAGCGCATTCTCGTACGACATCAACGAGGAGTATTGGGACGACTTCGCCGAAATGCTCAACATCGAGTACGTCCGCATCAACAAGAACACCGCCATCGCCGACTTCAAACAAACCCTCCGCAACAACGAGGTTTACTTTATGTTGAATAAAGCGTTGAAGTAGAATCATTTTTAACCACGGAAAACACAGAAAACACGAAATTTTTTTTAATGTTTTCCGTGGTTATTTAATCAACAATTTACTTTAATCATTTATGAACAAAAGATTATCTATACCAATAATAATAGGAATTGCTCTACTCGTTGCTTGTTCCGACACAGAAGATATTAATTCACCGTTGGAAGAAACAAATGAAACAATGATTGAAGATAATTCATTTAATGGTACCATATTGTCTAATGTTATTACTTTAGAAGAGGCTCGTGAAGAATTAGAACTTTTTTTGAAGAGTACTTGCTCTTTGACCAAAAAAGGTTTATTCAACACACGTATTATTAAAAACGGATTCACTTTGAGGTCAGACAAACAAGGTCTCACAAAATCGCTTAAAAATTCAACAACTCCCAAAATTCATGTTTTCAATTTCGAAGACAACGGAGGTTTTGCGTTGATGTCAGCAACTCGCGAGATGCCTTCTCTTTTAGCAATAACAGACGGAGGTAATATTGATACAAATCAAGTTATCGACGATCCGGGACTAATTATGTTTTTGACTAATTTGGAAGGTCAAATTAAACCTGAACCTGCGCCAGATGATCAAGAACCTGCCTATTATATTACCAAGGAATATGGGTCATATAAATATACACTGCATAACCCTATCGGCGGTTATTGCAAAGTTCATTGGAATCAACACACCCCTTTTAATAAGTATTGTCCTGTCAAAGGAAAAGATACAACAATTGCTGGTTGTGTTGCAGTTGCCTGCGCTCAATTGATGTCAGTCTATAAATATCCGGCCAGTTATGACGGATATTATTACAATTGGAGTAAAATGATAACAGATTCAACCAATGATGGTATATCAAAATTGATTCGGCAGTTAGGTTCAAAAGATAACCTTGATATGGATTATGGCGTTGAAAGTAGTTCAGCTGACCCTGTCAATATTCCGCGAACATTAAAAAGATTCGGTTACTCAAATGGAGGAACTCTCAAAAACTATGATAAAAATGAAATAGTCAATGAGATAAAGAATGGTTACTGTGTATTGTTAGGAGGTTTTAGCCACAAAGTAAAGCAAAAAGTATTAGGCATTACCTTTAATACTTACCACACAGGGGGACACCGTTGGCTTGTTCATGGTGCATTAACTTCAACACGACAAGTAACAACTATCAAGGAGTTAAATAATAAAAACCGCGATGTTCAAGTAATCACATCAAACGAATCCACACATTACATTTTATGTAACTTTGGTTGGCAAGACCGAACTTGCAATGGATATTACTTAGGAGATGTATTTGACACCAACAAAAATCCTAATTATAGAGAATCCTTTACAAAGTCAGACAAGGATTATTTTTATCAATATAATTTCACAATGGTTACTGGCATAAGAAAATAAAAGTATTAATTATGAAACATCAATACACATTACTATCAATAACTTTCTTACTAATTGCAACATTGCAAATCAATTGCAAAAAAGACAATGCCGAAGACGGTGCTGCATATAGTAAATATATGATAGACACCTATATAGAATGTAATGATTTTACAGTATTATCAGATGGACCATTAGTAAAAATACAATTTATAGGGAATGAGATTTTTGCTGGAAATGATTTACAAGGTTTTCATACAATCGCAAGACAACATAATGACACCACTTACAACAGAAAACTTGTGAGAAGTAGATATATGTCGATTAACGATTCCATTTCAGAAATCAGCATTATTTGTGATAAAGATATTAGCGAACAGTATCTCGCTGAAACAGAATTGAATAGTCTTTTCACATTTAAAGCACAGACAGTATATAATATTATACAAAATAACTACAACTCTTATACTGCAGAACAAATAGCAATACCAGCAAACAAGATCTGCTATTCTAACACAAGAATAATCTTTCCACAATGTGAATTGTTATTAAACGAAACTCCACAAATCAAAGGAGCTTACACCTTTGATTTTTCGATAAAATTATCAAGCAAAACTTTAACAAAAAAGGTTACAATAGATTTTTAACACGTAATTCGTATATCATTATGAACAATAAAGAAATAATTGAGCAGGGCAAAGCCGTACTTGGTATCGAGTTTGGCTCCACCCGCATTAAAGCCGTTCTTATCGACGGCAACAACAATCCCATCGCACAAGGCAGTTTTGAATGGGAAAACCAACTCGTTGACGGTCTGTGGACTTACAGCCAAGACATCATCTGGAAAGGTCTTCAAGACTGTTACCAAGACCTCCGCGCCGACGTTAAGAAACAATACGGCGTAGAAATCAAAAACCTCGCAGCCATAGGCATCTCCGCAATGATGCACGGTTATATGGCATTCGACAGCAAAGACCAAATCCTTGTTCCCTTCCGCACCTGGCGCAACACCAACACCGCACAGGCCGCGAAGGAACTCTCCGAACTCTTTGTATACAACATTCCGCTCCGTTGGTCGATTTCGCACCTCTATCAGTGCATCCTCAACCGCGAAAGCCACGTTAAAGACATCAAGTTCCAAACCACCCTCGCGGGCTACATCCATTGGCAACTCACCGGCGAAAAAGTTCTCGGCGTGGGCGACGCATCGGGTATGATTCCCGTTGATCCCTACACCAAGACCTACGACGCCAAAATGGTGGAGAAATTCGACAAACTGATTGAGCCTTACAAACTGGGCTTCAAGTTATTAGACATCTTTCCGAAAGTACTCGTTGCAGGACAATCAGCCGGCGTTCTCACCCAAAAAGGCGCAAAACTCCTCGACGTATCGGGCAACTTGCAGGCAGGAATCCCGTTCTGTCCTCCTGAGGGCGACGCGGGCACAGGTATGGCAGCCACCAACGCCGTTAAACAGCGCACCGGCAACGTTTCGGCAGGCACATCGTCATTCTCGATGATTGTGCTCGACAAGGAACTCTCCAAACCCTACGAGGCAATCGATATGGTAACAACCCCCGACGGCAGCCTTGTAGCAATGGTTCACTGCAACAACTGCACATCCGACCTCAACGCTTGGGTCAACATTTTCAAAGAGTTCTCCGACCTCACGGGTCAAAAACTCGACATCGGCGAAATCTACAACAAACTCTACACCAACGCCCTCAACGGCGACACCGACTGTGGCGGATTGCTCTCGTACAACTACATTTCGGGCGAACCCGTTACGGGACTTGCCGAAGGCCGTCCGATGTTTGTCCGCAGTGCCAACGACAAGTTCAACCTTGCCAACTTTATGCGCGTACACCTCTACGGCTCAATCGGCGTGTTGAAAATCGGCAACGACATCCTCATCAAAGAAGAGCACGTTAAAATCGACCGCATCACTGGCCACGGCGGCTTGTTCAAGACCAAAGGAGTAGGGCAGAGGTTCCTTGCCGCAGCCCTCAACTCGCCCATCTCGGTAATGGAGACCGCAGGCGAAGGCGGCGCGTGGGGCATCGCGCTCCTCGCATCCTTCTTAGTAAACAACCCCTCCGCACAAACCCTCCCCGACTGGCTCGAAACCCAAGTCTTCGCCGGCAACACCGGCACCGAAATCGCCCCCACCAAAGAAGAAGTCGAAGGCTTCAACAAGTACATCGAAAACTACAAAAAAGGCTTGGAGATTGAAATGAAGGCGGTAACGGCGAAGGAGTAAAGAATAGATTTTTCTCTGAGAATAATAATAACTGCGGCGTTATCTTCCGCCGCAGTTATTTTAAATTTCAATGTCTTTTTTTAACAATATCTTTTAAATTCACTTCATTCCCATAAATCCCTCACAATGGACAACACTTCTAACAACGATTTCTTAAAACCCAAAGGTGACTACAAAAATTTGGTCGCCTACAAAAAAGCAGAATGCATTTATGATATGACTTGCTTTTTTGTAAGCCATTATTTGCCAAAATTTGGGGACAGGACAGTTGACCAAATGATACAGGCGGCACGTTCAGGAAAACAGAATATCGTTGAAGGCAACGAAGCCGGTACCACGTCAATGGAAACAGCCATTAAACTTATAAACGTGGCAAAAGCGAGTTTAAAAGAGGTTCAAGCCGATTACGAAGATTATTTGCGCACACACAAAATGATAATATGGGATATGAACAATCCTAAATTCATTAATGCACGACAATGGTGTAGAGAACATAATCAACCCGAAGATTTTATCAAAGTATGCAATTTGCGCGATTCTGAAACCGTTGCTAATATCGCATTGATAATGTTACATCAAACAGATTATCTATTACGAAAATTAATTGACAAGTTTAAAACTGACTTTCTTGAAAAGGGTGGCATCCGAGAGCAAATGACATCCGCTCGTCGAGAGTGGCGTGATAATCATAAAGGAGAGAATTACGGGACTAATGGGAACAATAATACTTGAAAGAGTTCAAACTAATCCCCTTTTTTTCTTACCTTTGCCCTCAAAAGAAAAACCATCGACTATGACCGACACCGCATATCTCTCAAACGAAGGGCGTTATACCATTTTTGAGTACAACGGCACGAGGCTAAAAATCATAGCCCCTGAGCCGCTCGTCAGGTACTTGAAAATCACCGATTTTGACCCTAAAATCGGTTATATTGCTGTGTTGACCAATTATTCGTGTTTTCCGCAACCTGAGGAAGAGTACATCGACCTTAGACCAACGTTAAGGAATCTTATGATGGATGCCGATGCGTTTCTTAAACCTATCAAAAAATTAGAGATTAGATAATTAATTATGACCTGTCCCCACTGCTGCAATGAAGCCGAAAAAAGCACAACATCCTTTTTCACCGTCGTATTGCCAAAAGCATTTTTGGCTCTTGTCCTTGTGTTGTTGACAAATGTTGTCCGCGCACAAGATGTCAGAAACGACACGATTTATGATATGGATGACATTGAATGGCAGTGGCGGCCCGATTTAAGGACTGTCAGTGATTATAAGCGTGGCACAGGATGGCGAAAATTCATTGAAAAGTTTGCCGAGTACCCGTCTAAGGCGTTGCAAAATGGCATTAGCGGCACTTCCGTGGTGAGCGTCGTGATATATAAGGACGGCTCCAAAGGCAAGCCCGAGATTGTGCAAAGTTCTGATTCGTTGCTTGATGCAGAGGCTTTGAGGGTTGTTTCGCTGATGCCGGAGTTTAAGAAAGGATTGTTTAATGTCAGGATGCGGATGCCGGTGCATTTTTTGATTCACGGCGACTTAAAGTGCGAGATTACAACTCGCGAAGATAAACAACCAAAGGAGTATAAAATTGACGGATATTTTGGATGTTATTTTGGATTTTCGATGTTGGATTATCCCGATGGTGACGATTATGCTTTTTTGGAGACGGATAACCCATTTGTAAACGGTGTCTTGGAAATGTATGGCGGCCATATCTTCCGCAACGACAAGAAGTTGGCGTTTTCCATTGGCGGTGGGTTCAGGTATTGGCATTATTCTTTCGCAAGGGCTTTTTCGCTGAGAACCGACCATAACAGGGTTTATGGAGATTCTTTGACGAGGGAAAACGACAAATTCAGATGGCACAGTCTGAGGGTGATTAATTTGTCTGCACCACTTGGAGCGCATTTCAGGTTCAATTCTAAAAACGATAACAAGTGCGAATTTTCATTATGGTTGTTGGGCAATATGCGCATAGGCTGTCGGGAGAAACAGATTTACGAGGCACTTGGCGCGGTCAAAAAAGTCAAAATCAAAGATGATTTCCTTGTGCGCCGTTTCAGTTATGATTTGGCGTTGGAGTTCTCGTGTCAATGTGGAAGCGCAAGGGTGACATATACACCGTCAAGTTTCTTCAAAAAAGACGTGAAGCCCAACGCCCATAGTATCATTTTGTCGTTGGGTTTCAAATTTGGCGGCTACAAGAAATGATGTAGAGGAGACAAAAACAAAAAAAATTGCGATTTTCCCAATTTTTTCTTACCTTTGCTGTCGCATAAATAAACTAATACCACTATGTCACTCTCATACTCCCACACCCACACCTTCACGCCCACCATCCTTCAAGACCTGTTCCTTTCAGTTGATTGGTCGTCGGGGCATTATCCTGAAAAATTAGTCGTTGCAATGCAGAATTTCAAGACTGTGATTTCGGCTTGGGATAGCGACAAACTTATCGGAATGATTTGCGCTATGGACGACGGAATTATGAATGCTTACGTCCATTATCTTTTGGTGCGTCCTGAATATCAGGGCAAGGGCGTCGGCAAGACATTGGTGCAGATGGTGAGGGAAAAGTACAAGGACTATCTACGTATCGTGGTGGTGGCATACAACAAAGAAATCCCGTTTTACGAGCATTGCGGCTTCACTAAAAGCGAAGACGCAAGCCCGATGTTTATAACGGAATTGTGGACTTGATATTAAAATCCCTTTTTCGCACCCTCAACGGCCTTCACCACCTTGTCGCACCAAGCGTCAAATTCGGGGTCGGGCACCTGACATTCGGGATGGCTCATCACATAGTCGATAACTATGCGTGAACCCTCGTAAAACGATGTTGTGGCACAGAATCCGGGGACGGCGCGTTTAATTTTGCTATTGTCGAAAACCACTGTGCAAGCCTTGTCGCCGAGCAAGTTGCCGCAAAAATCGTACTCTTTGGGCGAAACTGCCACCAAAAAGTCAGACGAAATATGCAACGGATTTAGCGTAACGCCAAGATGCGAGGCCACGGTTTCGTAAATTTGGTTCCAAGTCAACGACTCGTCGCTCGTAATTTGAAAAGCCTCGCCGATAGCGTGAGGATTGCCAATAAGACCAATGAAACCACGTGCAAAATCTTGATTGTAAGTCATTGTCCACAAACTACTTCCATCGCCGTGAATAAGTACCGGCTTGCCTTCCATCATACGTTTCAAAACCTGAAAACTGCCTTTCAAGCCGTGAAGACCAAGCGGAACAGATTTTTTGCAATAGGTGTGGCTCGGGCGGACGATGGTTACGGGGAAACCCTCATAGCGATATTTGTCCATCAAGAAACGCTCGCAGGCGATTTTGTTGCGCGAATATTCCCAATAAGGGTTCACGAGACTTGTGCCCTCGGTGATGATGTGATTGCGCACGGGTTTGGCGTATGCCGAGGCGGAACTGATGTAGATGTATTGCTTTGTGATGCCGTTGAAAAGGCGGAAGTCGCGCTCCACGTGCTCAGGCACAAAGCCGATGAAATCGCAAACGCTGTCGAAGGTCATACCTTTGAGTTTTGCCTTCACGTCGTCCTCGTTGTTGATGTCGGCAGTGATAACGCGCACATTGTCAGGCAGTGATGCGTTGTTATTGCCACGGTTGAGCAAGAAAAGTTCGTGGCTTGTGGCAGCCAATTGTTCTGTGATGGCGGTGCTGATAGTGCCTGTGCCGCCGATGAATAGGATTTTCATAATATTAGTGATTTTTAAATAAAATATGGGCAAATATAGTAGTTTATTTGCACAAAACCTCCGAAATGTGTATTTTTGTGCATATATTATCTCCTAAAATAATGACCGAACTAACATTACAACGCCTCACATCCGCTGGTTGGACACCCGACAGAAAGGTTGACATTTCGCCGATAGCAAAGGCATACGCCGATGCCGGAATGGTTATGCCCGAAAAATTGAGGGAGTTTTTTACCGAATTTGGATTCTTGACCATTAGATACGATATTCAGCATACCGAACTTGAACGTCATACCTTAAACCCGGTTAGTGATTTTCTGAATTACTCCAAAGAAGATTTTGAACATCTGTTTGATGATTACGAAGTTTTCGGTACTGCCTATCCCGTTGGATTTGCATATCGTGGCAATATGACTATCTATTATCACGACGATGGAAATTTTTATATCTTTATGGAACCCAATCCATTATACCGCTGCGGCAAAACGGCTGATAGTTTATTAAACGGTCTCTTTGGCGGCGACAAAAGCGGATGGGTGGATTTGGATGATTTCTCCAATAAAATTTGCATAAAACCTCAGAAAGGTGTATTTTTGCAGAGAATTAAACCTCAGAAAGGTGTATAATCGCTCAAAATTAAACCTCAGAAAGGTGTATAAACTATGCTTAAAAAAGTTAAAAATTGCAAAAAAATTGGAGGATAAAAATATTGTTCGTAATTTTGCGAACAGATTTAAAAAAACACTGATGGCAAAGACAGCGATAGACGAAAAGCAACAGCGGTTGGCACGTTACGCCAAGGCATTGGGACATCCGATAAGGGTTGCCATAATGAACTTTTTGGCGGAACAGGACACGTGTTTTTTTGGCGAAATACACGAAAGACTTCCTATTGCGAAAGCCACTGCATCACAGCATCTTAAAGAATTGAAAGAGGCGGGGTTGATTCAGGGCGAGATTATGCCGCCAAAAGTGAAATACTGCATCAACCGCAACAATTGGCAAGAGGCAAAAAACTTGTTTTCAGATTTTTTTGGCAAATGTCAATGCTCAAAAAATGGCTGTTGCGAATAGGATTATTTTTTTGAAAACAATGTTCGTAGTTTTACGAACAAAAATACAATAAAACTGATTGTTAAACATTATTATTTAAAAAAAAATGGAAATCAAAGTATTAGGAACAGGATGTTCCGGCTGCAAAGCCCTATTTGCCACCGTGCAACAGGCAATCGAGGAGTTGAATCTCAACGCAACAGTAATCAAGGAAGAGGACTTGACCAAGATTTTGGAGTACAACGTAATGACCCTTCCCGCACTCGTGGTAAACGAGAATGTGGTAGCCAAAGGCCGCCTCTCGCTCAACGAAGTCAAGTCCATATTGTTGAATATCAAAGGCTAATGACGATGAAAGTAATTGCTATTGCATTGCTCTTTATGAGCATCGTGCTTTCGGCCTGTGCTCAGACCGATAGCCCCAAAACCGTTTCCACGGCAGAATCAGATGGTATTGAGGTACTGTATTTTCACGGCAAACAGCGTTGCGCCACCTGCATCGCAATCGAAAAACAGACCAAACAAGCGGTTGAAGAACTGAGCAACAACAGACTGACAATGAGGACAATTGAC
>JAEEGH010030995.1_pt1 | contig 10360 bp, 9 predicted proteins | sample 9134181 | NCBI WGS metagenome assembly JAEEGH01 (sample SAMN16246544, study PRJNA631951) | gut metagenome | biome: gut microbiome; feature: rumen; material: DP-attached | host: Bos | place: Iran: Karaj | collected 2018-10 | reverse complement strand
ATCCTGGAAGGGGGCCAGCTTACCTTGGAGGGGGACACGCTGAAAACCATCCCCCGGGGCTATGCGCCGGACCACCCGGCGGCGAAGTGGCTGCGGTACAAAAACTGGCTGGTCACGCAGCATTTCCCCGACGGCGCCCTGGGTTCCTTCGACGACTTCGCCGCCGCCATCGGCGCTCTGGTGCCCCGGATGGAGCCCTTCCGCAAATTCCTGCTGGCCGCCGCTCTCAGTGCGGAATCGCCGAAGCCCATCCTCCCCGCGGAGGAAAAGGACTGGGGCTGGTAAAAGGGCGCGTTGCAAATGCAATGCGCCTAATGAAATACCCGCTTCGCGGGCGTGATATCCCGCTGTGCGGGGTGATATACGGCCTGCGGCCGCGTGATATCGTGCCCTTTGGCACGGTTAAGGTATCCCCTCCGGGGATGATTGGAATTTGAGGCTGTTGTGGGTTTTTTCTGGCAGACCCCGCATTATTCTTCTGTAAAGGGGTTCACGTGGACCATGCAGTGGCGGATGCCCGGCTCGCAGGCCTCCACCGCGTCGTGGACCCGCTCGGCAATGTCGTGGGCGTCCTTGAGGCTCAGGTTCCCGTCCGCCGCGATCTCCATGTCCACATAGACGCCGGAGCCCACCCGCCGGGAACGCATCTCATCGATGCGCCGCACGCCGCCCTGGGAAAGCGCGGCGGTGCGGAAGCGGCCCTCCAGCTCCGGCTCGCAGGCCCGGTCCACCGTCTGATTCACGGCCTCGATAAATATGTTCACCGCCACCCGCAGGATGAGGATGCTGATGACCACGCTGGCCACCGCATCCAGGATGGGGAGGCCCAGCCGCGCCCCCAGGATGCCCGCAAAGACGCCCAGGGCGGCGAACACGTCGCTCCGGTGGTCCCAGGCGCTGGCCTTCAGGGCCAGGCTGTCCAGTTTTTTGGCTGCCCGGATGGTATACCAATAGAGCGCCTCCTTGGCCGCGCAGACCGCCACGGCGGCGATCAGCGCCGGGAGGCCGGGGATCTCCACCCCTTTGCCGCCGGAAAGGATGGCCCTCACCCCGTTCCAGCCGATGCCCAGGCCGGTGGCAAAGACCAGGAAGGCCAGCACCAGCGAAGCCACGCACTCGAAGCGGGCGTGCCCATAGGGGTGGTCGTCGTCCGCCTGCTTGTTGCCGATGCGGACGCCGATCATGGCGATCAGGGTATTCAGCACGTCGGAGGCGGAATTCACCGCGTCGGAGATGAGGCCGCTGGAATGGGCGGCAAAGCCCACGATGAGCTTCATGACGCAGAGGGCAGCATTGGCCCCCAGGCCCACCAGAGTCACCCGCTGGGCCGCTTTGGCCGGTTCCATGGCTTCACGCTCCTTCTCCAAAAGCAAGAGTTAGTCCGGAGAAACCCCGGATATTGCAGCAGAGACGGCTTGCTTACCGCAAGCCGTCTCTTTCTGGCACGCCTGACGCGACTCGAACGCACGACCTTCTGCTCCGGAGGCAGACGCTCTATCCAACTGAGCTACAGGCGCACATTTCCGGGATCTCTTTTTTGCAATGCGGCTTGCGAAACGCTTCGGGCTTCGCAAGCATATGGCATTATAGCACTCGCATTTGCCTTTGTAAAGACTTTTTCTCGCATCCGACAAAACTGGGCATTTTGATAACTTTTTGCCCGGAAAACTCCCGGGATTCAGTGAAATTACTCGGGTTTTTCCGAACAATTTCGTCCTTTTTCGCTTGCAAATCCCGTTTTTGCGTACTACAATGGGGCAGAACTTATGCGCGGGGCCGAGGAGAGGCAGAAATGGTAAATGTTGTGTTGGTAGAACCGGAGATCCCACAAAATACGGGAAACATCGCGCGGACCTGCGCCATCACCGGGGCCCGGCTGCACCTGGTCCGTCCCCTGGGCTTCGACATCTCCGAAAAGGCCGTGAAGCGGGCCGGGCTGGACTACTGGCATCTCCTGGACCTGCGGGTCTACGAGAATATCGACGATTTCCTCCGGCGCAACGGGGACAAGCCCCTGTGGCTCAGTACCACCAAGGGGGCTATCCGCTATACCGACGCGGTTTTTGAGGAGGAGTGCTGGCTCCTGTTCGGGCGGGAGAGCGCGGGGCTTCCCGCCTGGCTCCGGGAAAAGTACCCGGACCGGTGCATCCGCATCCCCATGATCGAGGGCGCCAGGAGCATGAACCTGGGCAACAGCGTGGCGCTCCTTTGCTATGAAGCACTGCGGCAGCAGGGCTTCCCCGGCCTGGTATGATATATTTCGATCCGCAGACGATCATTCCCATTTATTATATGAATCCGATAAGGAGGACGATCCATGAATTACGTCAAGAAAAGCGTCGCTGACGCCCCTTTGAAGGGCAAAAAGGTGCTGCTGCGCTGTGACTTCAACGTTCCCCTGAAAAACGGCGTCATCGGGGACGACACCCGCATCCGCGCCGCCCTGGAAACCATCCGCTTCATTCTCAAGGAGGGCGGGGCTGTGATCGCCTGCTCCCATCTGGGCCGCCCCAAGGGTCAGGTGGTGCCGGAAATGTCCCTGAAGCCCGTCGCCGCCCGGCTGGGCGAGCTGCTGGAAATGCCGGTAGCGATGGCCCCGGACTGCGTGGGCGCCGAGACCGAGGCCATGGCGAAGGCCCTCCGGCCCGGCCAGGTGCTGCTGCTGGAAAACCTCCGCTTCCACAAGGAGGAGGAGAAGAACGATCCCGCCTTTGCCAAAGCCCTGGCTTCCCTGGCGGACATCTATGTGTCCGACGCTTTCGGCACGGTGCATCGGGCCCACGCCTCCACCGCCGGGGTGGCGGACCACCTCCCCGCTTACTGCGGCTTCCTCATCGAGCGGGAGCTGAAGGCCCTGGGCGGCGCGGTGGAAAATCCCGTCCGGCCCCTGGTGGCCGTTCTGGGCGGCGCAAAGGTGGCGGACAAGCTGGCCGTCATCGACCATCTGCTGGACAAGGCGGACACCCTGCTCATCGGCGGCGGCATGTCCTATACCTTTGCCAAGGCCAAGGGGGGCAGCATCGGCAATTCCCTGCTGGACGAGGAAAAGATCGAATATGTGCAGAAGATGATGGACAAGGCAAAGGCCAAGGGCGTGAAGCTGCTGCTGCCCGTGGACACCCTTATTGCCACCGCCGTCAGCGCCGACGCGGAGACGAAGTTCGTCACCGCCGGGCAGATCCCCGACGGCTGGGAGGGCGTGGACATCGGCCCCGAGACGAGAAAGCTCTTCGCCGCCGAGATCGAAAAGGCCGGGACCGTCATCTGGAACGGGCCCATGGGCGTCTTTGAGGAGCCGAAATTCGCGGAGGGCACCATGGCGGTGGCCAAGGCCATGGCCGCCTGCAAGGGCACCACGGTCATCGGCGGCGGCGACAGCGTTTCCGCCGTGCAGAAAGCGGGCCTGGCGGACAAGATGAGCCACATCTCCACCGGCGGCGGGGCCAGCCTGGAGTTCCTGGAAGGCAAGGAGCTGCCCGGCATCGCCTGCCTGCCGGACGCCTGAGCTTAGGAGGACCGATGAATCCGAAATATCGCAAGACCGTCATCGCGGGCAACTGGAAAATGAATCTGCTGCCCTCCCAACTCAAGGACTACGCCGACGCTCTCAAGGAGCTGCTGGGCAGGGAGCACCCCTGCGAGGTGGTGCTCTGTGTCCCTGCCCTCATGGCGATCCCCATGCTCCGGTATCTCCGGGGCAGCCGGGTGGGCCTGGGGGTGCAGGACGTGTCCGCCGAGGAAGGCGGGGCCTTCACCGGGGAGATCTCCGCCGCCCAGCTGAAGGACGCGGGCGTGAAATACGTGATCGTGGGCCACTCTGAGCGCCGGGCCTATCACGGCGAAACGGACGAGCTTATCGGCCGGAAGCTGCGGCGGGTGCTGGAAGCGGGCATGACCCCCATCCTCTGCGTGGGAGAGACCCTGTCCCAGCGTGACGCGGGGGCGGAGACGGACGTGGTCCGCGCCCAGCTGAAGCTGGCCCTGGCAGGCCTGGACGCCGCCGCCATGCGGAAGACGGTGGTGGCCTACGAGCCCGTTTGGGCCATCGGCACGGGGCGGACCGCCGCGCCTGCCCAGGCCCAGGACATGTGCCGGGAGATCCGCGCCGCCATCCGGGAAAGCTACGACGCCCGCACCGCGCGGGCCGTGACGGTGCAGTACGGCGGCAGCATGAACCCCGCCAACGCTGCCGAGCTCCTGGCGCAGCCGGACGTGGACGGCGGGCTGATCGGCGGGGCCAGCCTGGACCCCAAAAAATTCTATCAGATCGTGGAAGCGGCGAAAATATGAAAACACCGGTAACTTTGATCATTATGGACGGCTTCGGCCTCACGGAGGAGAAAGCCGGCAACGCCATCCTGGCCGCCGGGACTCCCAACATCGACCAACTCTGGGAATCGAGCCCACACTGCCGGCTGGCGGCTTCCGGCCCCGACGTGGGCCTGCCCCCCGACACCATGGGCAACAGCGAGGTGGGCCACACCAACATCGGCGCGGGCCGGGTGGTGTATCAGAGCCTGCTGCGCATCTCCAACAGCATCGAGGACGGCAGCTTCTTTGCAAATCCCGTCCTGGCCTCCGCCGCGGTGCAGTGCGCCGCCACGGATTCGGCGGCCCACATCTTTGTGCTGCTCAGCGACATCGGCGTCCACAGCGACATCCATCATGTCTGGGCCCTGCTGAAGCTGCTGAAGGACAAGGGCGTGAAAAGGGCGTACCTCCACTGCTTCATGGACGGGCGGGACGCATCCCCCCAGTCCGGCAAGGGCTATGTGGAGGAGGCCATGCGCCAGTGCGCCTCCATCGGTCTGGGTCAGGTGGCGTCCCTCTGCGGGCGCTTCTACGCCATGGACCGGGACAAGCGCTGGGAGCGGGTGCAGAAGGCCTATGAGAACCTGGTGGCCGGAACGGGGAAGGCCTGCGCCGATCCCCTGCAGGCCATGGAGGAATCCTACGCCGCCGGTATCACCGACGAATTTGTGGAACCGGTGATCTGCTGCCCCGAGGGGCTGATCCGCGCCGGGGACAGCATCTTCTTCATGAACTTCCGGCCCGACCGGGCCAGGGAGATCACCCGGGCCTTCTGCGACCCGGCCTTCGACGGCTTCCCCCGGATCAGCGGCTATTTCCCCGTGGACTTCGTCTGCCTGGCCCAATACGACGCGGACCTGCCCAATGTGCGCGTCGCCTTCCCGCCGGAGGAGCCGAAAAACACCCTGGGAGAATACCTGAGCCGCCTGGGCATGACCCAGCTGCGCATCGCAGAAACGGAGAAATACGCCCACGTCACCTTCTTCTTCAACGGCGGCAGCGAAGTGACCCTGCCCGGGGAGGACCGGGTGCTGATCCCCTCCCCCAAGGAATACCCCACCTATGACCTGATCCCCCAGATGCGGGCAAACGAGGTCTGCGAGGAGGTCACGAAGCGCATCCGCAGCGGCAAATATGACCTGGTGGTGGTGAACTACGCCAACTGCGACATGGTGGGCCACACCTGCGTCTGGGACGCCATCCTGGAGGCGGTGCGGGTGACGGACAAGTGCGTCATGGAGACGGTGAAGGCCACCGCGGAGGCGGGGGGCATCAGCATCGTCACCGCCGACCACGGCAACGCCGAGGAGGTCTGGAACGCCGACGGCACCCCCCACACCGGCCACACCACCAACCCCGTGCCCTTCCTCATCCGAGGCGCGGACGTGGCGCTCCACGACGGGCGTCTGGCGGACATCGCCCCCACCATCCTCAGCCTCATGGGGCTGGAGCAGCCCCCGGAAATGACCGGGACCACCCTGATCGAAAAGTAAACCTATCCTGAATATATTAAAAACTTTAAGGAGAATACGGACATGAGCAAGTATCTGGAGATCGTGGATGTAGTCGGCCGGGAGATCCTGGACAGCCGGGGCAATCCCACCGTGGAGGTGGAGGTCTGGCTGGACGACGGCAGCATGGGCCGGGCCGCTGTGCCCTCCGGCGCTTCCACCGGCATCTACGAAGCCTGCGAGCTGCGGGACGGCGACAAGAGCCGCTATATGGGCAAGGGCGTGGAGACCGCCGTGGCCGCCGTCAACGGGGAGATCGCGGAGGCCGTCATCGGCCTGAACGCCATGGACCAGGTGGCCATCGACGCCCTGCTCAAGGAGCTGGACGGCACCCCCAACAAGACCCGCCTGGGCGCCAACGCCCTGCTGGGCGTCTCTCTGGCCTGCGCCAAGGCTGCGGCCAACGCTCTGGGCATGCCCCTGTACCGCTATATCGGCGGCGCCAACGCCAAGACCCTGCCCGTGCCCATGATGAACGTTCTCAACGGCGGCGCCCACGCCACCGGCTCCAACGTGGACATCCAGGAATTCATGATCATGCCCGTGGGGGCCAAGAGCTGGAAGGAAGCCCTGCGGATGTGCGCCGAGGTGTTCCACACCCTCAAGAAGGTGGTCCCCGCCTCCGGCGTGGGCGACGAGGGCGGCTACGCCCCCAACCTGGACAGCGACGAGGACGCCCTGAAGGCCCTGGTCACCGCCATCGAGAAGGCGGGCTACAAGCCCGGCGAGGACTTCATGCTGGCCATCGACGGCGCGGTCTCCGACTGGTACAGCAAGGAGGACGGCTGCTACCACCTGCCCAAGCGGGGCATCACCATGACCCCCAAGGAGATGGTGGAGATGTACGCCGGCTTCGTTAAGAAATACCCCATCATTTCCATCGAGGACGGCATGGCCGAGGACGACTGGGAGGGCTGGAAGATGCTCACCGAAGAGCTGGGCGAGGACGTGCAGCTGGTGGGCGACGACCTCTTCGTCACCAACGTGAGCCGCATCCGCAAGGGCATCGAGCTGGGGGTGTGCAACAGCGTGCTCATCAAGCTCAACCAGATCGGCACCCTCACCGAGACCCTGGACGCCATCCAGCTGGCCAACCGGGCGGGCTACACCGCCGTGGTGAGCCACCGCTCCGGCGAGACGGAGGACACCACCATCGCGGACCTGGTGGTGGGCCTCAACGCGGGCCAGATCAAGACCGGCGCTCCCAGCCGCACCGACCGGGTGGCCAAGTACAACCAGCTGCTGCGCATCGAGGAGGAGCTGGACGACGCGGCCCAGTATCTGGGCCGGAAGGCGTTCTTCAATCTCTAAGCCTGAATAAATCCCCCGCTGCGGGGAATAATCCCCATTGAGAGAGCTCCGCGGAGAACTTCTCCGCGGAGCTTACATTTTTGGGGGTGTAACACTTGAACGACAAGGAACCAAGGGACAGCTTTCTCCTGCGCCTGTGGCGCTTTATCGGAGAACGCAGCTTTTATTTCATTCTTCTCCTCTGCGTGCTGGTGATCGGCGGCACGGCCTGGATCTTCTCCGCCGCCCTGGACTCTACAAAGCCCGTGGAGCCCAGCCTCCAGCATCGCGCCTCCTCCCCGCCCCGCACGCCGGACCCCGGCGCGGTCTATACCTGGATGCCGGAGATCGTGCCGCCCCAGCAGGCTACCCCGGAGCCCACGGAAGCGCCTGCGGAGGAGCCGGAAGCCGGGGCCGAGGCCGCCGAGCTCCCTCCCGAGGAGGCGGCGGAGGTGATCGCCACCGCCTTCGACTGGCCCGTCAAGGGAGACATCTGCTCCGGGTACAGCGTGGACAGGCTGCAGTATGACCGGACCATGCAGGACTGGCGCACCCACAACGCCATCGACATCGAGGCGGAGCTGGGAGAAAAGGTGCTCGCCGCCGGGGACGGCATCGTGGAGCGGATCTACACCGACCAGATGTACGGCGTCACGGTGGTGCTCTACCACGGCGCTGGGCTGCGGAGCATCTACTGCAACCTGGCGGGCACGCCCACGGTGCAGGCCGGGGACACGGTGGCCTTGGGCCAGGTGATCGGCGCGGTGGGCGACACCGCCGACGCGGAGAATGGGGACGTGAACCATCTCCACTTCGCCATGACCCTGGATGAGACCCGGGTGGACCCCCTGAGCTTTCTGCCGGAACGGTAATCCGATCGCAGCCGCCTTTCTCGCACGGTCCCTCCGCGAAGGATGTCGGTCTTTATCCGCATCTGTGGAGGCGGGCTCTGTGAGGCCTTTACAGCAATATAATGCCCGGGCAGCCGGCCGGCTGCCCGGGCGCCGTATTCTTTGCGGCGTTTTCACCCGACGCGGCGCTTTTTGCCGTCCCTGGCTTGTTTTTTCCCCCTTTCTCGAGTAAAATAGGGAGAAATTCGGTAACGGGAGGCGAGGGAACATGGAAGAAAAGCGAGGGCGCAGCCAGCTGCTCCCCCTGTTCCTCACCTTTTTTAAGATCGGGGCCTTCACCTTCGGCGGAGGCTACGCCATGATCCCCCTGATCCAGCGGGAAACGGTGGAGAGCCGCAAGTGGATCACCGACGAGGATGTGCTGGAGATCATCGCCATCGCGGAGAGCACCCCCGGCCCCATTGCCATCAATTCCGCCACCTTCGTGGGTTCCCGGGTGGCGGGCATGGCCGGGGCCGCCTGCGCCACCCTGGGGGTCATCCTCCCCTCCTTCGTCATCATCCTCATCGTCGCAAAGCTGCTGGACGCCTTCCAGCACCTGCGGGCGGTGCAGTATGCCTTCTTCGGCATCCGGGCCGGGGTGCTGGCCCTGATCCTCAAGGCCTTCTGGAACATGTATAAAAAATGCCCCAAGGGGCTCGTGTCCTACTGCATCGCCGCCGGGTCTTTCCTCCTGGCGGCCATCCTGAAGGTGAACGTGCTGGTGGTGATCCTCTGCTGCGCCCTGGCGGGGCTCGTCACCTCTCTGGTCCGGGCGGGGAGGGAGAAAAAATGATCTACCTCGACCTGTTCTGGACCTTCTTCAAGATCGGCCTCTTTACCTTCGGCGGGGGCTACGCCATGCTGCCCCTGATCCAGGCGGCGGTGGCCGACCACGGCTGGCTGAGCACGGAAGCCCTGCTGAACTTCGTGGCCGTCAGCGAATCCACCCCCGGCCCCTTCGCCGTGAATATCGCCACTTACATCGGCTCGGAAATGGGCGGCATCCCCGGCGCTGCCTGCGCTACCCTGGGGGTTGCCCTGCCCAGCTTCCTCATCATCCTCATCGTGGCCCGGTGCTATGAGAGATTCCGCGCCAGCCGCATCGTCTCCGGCGTCATGACGGGGCTGAAGCCCGCCGTCATCGGTCTCATCGGCAGCGCCATCCTCACCATGGGCTCCGCCGTTCTCTTCCCCGGCGGCTTCACAGCGGCAGTCTTTACCACCCTCTCCTTCTGGGTCACGGTTGTCATTTTTGCCGTCGTAGCGGTGCTGGCCTTCAAAAAGGTCCACCCCATTTTGCTGATCTGCCTCTCGGCGGTGCTGGGTATCGCCGCGGGCTATCTGCTGCTTTGAGGAGGACAGAAATATGGTGATCGCGGAGCTGTTCTCCACAGAGGTTTCCGAAAACGTGCTGGCCGCCCTCTGCCTCCAGCCGGAAAAGCTCATTTTTCTGGGCTCCCGCAGCGTCATGACCGACCCTCGCATCGCGGCGGTCCGGGCCTTCTTCCGGGGGAGAAAGTTTTCTCCCCAGCTCACCTTCCTGCGGGTGGGGGATCGGGATTACGCCGGGGCCGGGGCCGCCATCCGGGACATCCTGGCCAAATATCCGGACTGCCGCTTTGAGATGACCGGCGGCAGCGACCTGCTGCTGGCCGCCCTGGGCACTGCCGCGGCGGAAAAGCCCCTGACCATGTTCGAGATCGACGTCCGGAAGCAGGCGCTGACCCTGCTGAAGGGCGGGAGCAAGGATCTGAAGCCGGGGCTGTTCCGCCCCCTGCGGGGCATCACCGTGGGGGAATACCTCCGCCTCTGGGGCGGAGAGCTGGCGGAGAGCAGCTATACCATGGCCGCCCGGCTGCCGGACAGATTGGAAAAAGACGTGGAGGATCTGTGGCGCGTTTACATACAGGCCCCCCAGATCTGGACGAAACAGTGCACCATCCTGGCCAATCTCTGCGCCCGCAGCCGCAGCGGGGGTCTCACCGTATCCGCCCCCACGGCGGAGAAATGCGCCCGCAGCCACATCGACCGGCTGCTGAAGGCGGGACTCATTTCCGGCTATGGCGAGAAGGGCAGCATCGTCACCCTCACCTTCCGGGATCAGCATGTGAAGCGGACCCTGACCAGGGCCGGGGACCTGCTGGAATTGCAGGTATTCCTGGCCGCACGGGGAGAACCCGGCTTCTTCACCGACGCCGTCATGGGCGCGAAGATCGACTGGAAGGGGGGTGAAGACCGGGGCGGGACCATGAACGAGATCGACGGCCTGCTGATGCACGGGGCCGTGCCGGTCTTTGTCTCCTGCAAGCTGGGAGGCGTCCCCAAGGAGGCCCTTTACGAGGTGGACACCGTGGC
>JAEEGH010030992.1_pt1 | contig 10361 bp, 11 predicted proteins | sample 9134181 | NCBI WGS metagenome assembly JAEEGH01 (sample SAMN16246544, study PRJNA631951) | gut metagenome | biome: gut microbiome; feature: rumen; material: DP-attached | host: Bos | place: Iran: Karaj | collected 2018-10 | reverse complement strand
TCGGGATACTCCACGAGGAAATGCTCCATGGTTTCCGCATTGATGGCAGCGATATTCTCATCGCGGTTCAGCTTGTCGGGATTGCGGACCGCCGCGTCAAGACGGGCCTCCGCGTATTCCTTGATGCCCTGCTCCAGCGCTTCCGGCGGCGCAAAGAGCTTCATTTCCCGTTTCTCCTTGCCGCACTGGCTGACGATGCCCTGCTGGAACTCTACGATCTTCTTGATCTCTTCATGGCCGAAAAGGATAGCTTCCAAGATGACGTCTTCCGGCAGTTCCTTCGCGCCCGCTTCCACCATCATCACCGCGTCATGGGAGCCGGCGATGGTCAGGTTCAGCTCGGATTTCTCGCGCTGCTCCACCGTCGGATTGATGACGAACTGGCCGTCCACCCGGCCCACGCGCACGCCCGCGATCGGACCCGCCCACGGGATATCCGAGACGGACAGCGCGCAGGAAGCGCCGATCATCGCCGCGATTTCCGGCGGATTGTCCTGCTCCACGGAAAGCACCGTCGCCATGACTTCCACGTCGTTGCGGAAGCCCTTCGGAAACAGCGGGCGAATCGGGCGGTCGATCAGCCGGGCGCAGAGAATCGCCTCGTTGGCGGGACGTCCCTCGCGTTTGATAAACCCGCCGGGGATTTTGCCCACCGCGTACATTTTTTCCTCATAGTCCACCGTGAGCGGGAAGAAATCCACGCCCTCACGGGGGCTGGTGGAAGCCGTCGCCGTAACGAGCACCACAGTGTCGCCGTAACGAACCAGCGCGGCGCCGTTGGCCTGTTTCGCCATCTTGCCCTGCTCGATGGTCAGCGGGCGGCCGCCCACTTCCATTGTAAAGCTTTGCATCTTATATCCTCCTAAGTTAAATAGACTGGTTCAAAAATCTCACTAAATCAGCCTTCCCCTTGAAGGGAAGGGCAAGATTTCTTTTGAATAGTTGTTTTTGAAATATTCCCAAAACAATATAGCAAAAACGCGAGGCAAAGCCCCGCGTCTACTGTTACTTTCTGAGATCGAGCTTCGCGATGATAGAGCGATACCGCTCGATATCCTTGTTGCGAAGATACGCCAGCAGGCGGCGGCGATGGCCGACCATCTTCAAAAGCCCGCGGCGGGAATGATGATCCTTCTTGTGCTCTTTCAAATGCTCGGTGAGGTACGCGATACGCGAGGTCAGCACGGCGATCTGAATCTCCGGCGAGCCCGTGTCGCCCTCATGGACGGCATACTGCTTGATAAGAGCGGTTTTTTCTTCTTTGGTAAGCATTTGTTTCTCCTCCTGTTTGTCATTCTCCAGTGACGAAGCGCGCGTCGGAGTGCTCGCGCCCCGCGTCACGGAACATAAAATATGATACGGGAAGGATTATAGCATACGAGAATTATTTCCGCAAGCAAAAAGGAGGGGGATTTTATCTTTTTTCGCTTGCGCGAGGATTATTTGTTTTTGCGAAAGGTTTTTACTTTGGCTTGTACGATTACATATATTCATCGTTATAAAGATTTCATGCAGGGGCGCCGCCCCTGCAACCCTGCAAGGGGCGTTCCTCCCCTTGCACCCCTCCTTAGGGCCCTGCGGGGCCAGGATTCCGCGGTAAAAGCTCAGAATAACTTACCGGACAGTTTATCCCGCGACTAAGCCTCTTGATAACTTCGACTTTAGCCCATTTTTGCGGGTTTGGGTTTCGCGGCGCTAACACTCAACTCTGTAACTTGACTAATGTATAAGCGCTGCCAAAACTTTTCGCTAAAAGGATGCTGATACGCAGGAGGAAATACAAAAGGGAGGACGTCGCCCTCCCTTTTGACTCTACATTATTCCAGTTCTGAAGTGCAATGCGGGCAGCGGGTGGCTTCCGCGTCGATTTCCGATTTGCAGTAAGGGCACTTGCGCGGCTCCGGCGCAGGCTCTTCCTTCGGCATCATCTTGTTGATCTGCTGAATCATCAGGAACACGGCGAAAGCCAAAATCAGAAAATCGATGCAGGCGTTGATGAACTGCCCGTAGGCGATGACCGGAACATTGGCGGCCTTCGCTTCGGCGAGGGTCTTGACCGGAACCTTGCCTAAATTGATGAAAAGATTGGAAAAGTCCACGTTGCCCATCAAAAGGCCCAACGGCGGCATCAGCACGTCGCTGACGAAGGAGGAAACGATCTTGCCGAAAGCGCCGCCGATGATGACGCCAACCGCCAAGTCCATGACGTTGCCCCGCATAATAAATTTCTTGAATTCTTCCATCATTTGATATTCTTCCCTTCTTGGTTATTATTTTCCGACAGCGGAAAGATCGCGTCCTTCGGCCGGGCTTCGCCCAGCGCCTCGTCCAGCGCCTCCGCCGCCAATTCTTCCACCTCGTAAGCGGGGTGATACGTCGTGCGCTCAAAACGCCAGGCCGGGGCTTTGATCAGCCGGTCGTGCCGCGCGTCGTAGCCGTAAACGACAAGCCTCGCCGAGGATTCGATATACGTTTCCCAAGCCCAGCCGAAGCTGGGGAGAACGCGCTGATAGAATTGCTCCACCACCAGGAGCAGCACAAGATCGGCGTCGAGAACCTTGGCCGCGTCCCGGGCCGCCAGCTCCGGCTTTGCCTTTTTCCCCTGCGCGTTCAACGCTTCACGGAAAGCTTCCGTCGCCTCGTCTTCATTGAGGAATTCCACCCAATGCATGGAGTCGTTCAGCGGGATATGAAGCTCCCGATCCATACGGTTCATCAGCCGCTCGGCGCCGCGCCGGGTAAGCCACCCGCCGGTGTTGTCGATCAGGGGGATCATCGCCACGCGCTTCGTCTGCCGCGCCTGCGGCTGCAAAGGCGGCGCGTTCTGCTCCCCTTCCGCCGCGAAAGCCGCCGTGCCGAACGCCATCAGCAAAACCGCGGCCAACAGCAAAATATATGCACCGCGTTTCATAATGCCCTCATTCTTTCCCGTTGATTCTCGCCTTTCCCGTAGCGCAGGGGGCGAGATCCATCAAATCGGCGACTTCCACGTCGCCTTTCAGGTTCGCCATGATGACGTCGCGGATCTTGAATTCCGCCATGACCTGGCAGCAGGCGCCGCAAGGCACGCAAGGTTCCTCGGTGTCCGAGACCATGGCGATGGCGTCGAACTCCCGCTTGCTGTCCGCGATGGCCTTGAAGATGGCCACGCGCTCCGCGCAGCAGGAAAGGCCGTAGGCGGCGTTTTCCACCGAGCATCCGCCGTACATCGTGCCGTCGCTGGCGAGGACGCAGGCCCCCACCGGGCGCCCCGAATAGGGACTGTGCGCTTTCTGCATGGCGTCTTTCGCCGTGCGCACCATGGCGTCAATAATCTCTTCGTTGATCATGCCTTATCTCCTCCGTCCTCATATCAATTCAAAGCTTCCGCCTTTATGACGCCTTCCATGCCGCGGATCATTTCCATGATCTCCCCGCGGTCGATCCGGCTCTTGGAGCTGACTTCCACCTCTAACTCCAGCACCGGCTCCGAGCGTTTGGAGTATTCGCTTTCGCGCAAATGAATCCGGATGCCGCGCAGGAAGTAGTCCTGCGCCTCCAGCAGTTCGGTGACGGAACGTATCACGCCGGGCGAGTTCTCCGCGACGACGGCGACGGCGAAGTTATCCTCCCTCACCATCCAGGAATCGTAGCGTCCGAATACCCGGAGCACCAAAAATACGAACGCCGTCGTCAAAAGCGCACCAGTATAAAAGCCCAGCCCCGTCGCCAGTCCGACGCCGGCCACCACCCAAAGGCACGCCGCCGTCGTCAAGCCGATGACGGACAAGCCTTCCTTCATGATAGCGCCCGCGCCCAAAAAGCCGATGCCGCTGACGACCTGCGCCGCGATGCGCGCGGAGTCGACGCCGACGTCGCCTCCGATGTCCACGGAAATCATCATGACAAGACAGGAGCCAAGACAGACGAGGAGGTTCGTCCGCAGGCCCGCCGATTTGTGCCGGGCTTCGCGCTCGTAACCGATGATGCCGCCCAATATGCAGGAAAGCAGCAGTCTCCCGATTATTTCCTCCAGCCTCATGATATGCTTGCGAACGCCTCCTCCCGCGCAGTTCTTTTATTGTCTTACTTTTCTTCTTATTACTATAGTAATTTTTTCTGTGAAATGCAACTTTTAAAAAAATTTTTCGATCCGATTCGTTTTTCCCAATCTTTTTCCACAAGTTATACACAATCTTGAGGAAAAACGGCGATTTAATTTTAAAATTTTTGTGGATAAAGTGGATAAGTCGGTGTATAACCCCCATATTTGCACTTTGAAATTTGTCAACCGCTATATTTTGTTTTCCAATCTGAAAAAAATGTGGATAAGAATTTCATGTCCCGAATCATAAAAGTCGCCGGCCTTTCCGCGCCGTCACCATTCGGAAAACGGATGCTCGGCCAAATTGACATTGTAATATCGGCCGTCCATGGAGACCTCCGCGCCGAGCCAATCCGGGCGGTCAAAGACTTCGTTCTCGTCGGAAAGCTCCAGCTCCGCTATTACCAAGCCGTCGTTCGCGCCGGCGAAGACGTCGACCTCCCAGGTATAGTCCCCTACCGGAACGAAAAAGCGCGTTTTTTCCACCACTCTTTTTTGGCAGCGCAGCAAAAGTTCCTCCGCGTCCTGCATGGGAATCTCGTATTCGTATTCGCTGCGGGTGATGCCCTCCGTGCGGCCTTTCAGCGTCAGAACGGCCCGCCGATCCTCCTCTATACGGATACGGACCAGCATCGGTCCCGTCCCCGGCAGATATCCCTGCTTCATATGAATGGATTCGCCCGAAGGCTGCCACCCGTCCTTCACTAAGAATCTCCGCTCGATTTCAACGCCCATCTTCGCACGCCTCTCTTTTTCTTATAATATTATTCTATATATTATACGCCACAATGAGAAACGCCACAAGAAACCAAAAATAATGAAAGTTCCCCCGAAATCCTCAGTTTACCTTGACAGAACCCGGGCGCTTTGCTAAATTGAGCAAAAGTATTTTTTCATGGGGGAGAAAAAATATGGAAGGTTTTTTGGCGGCTTTCATGCTCGTTTTTTGCGCGGAAATGGGCGACAAAACGCAGCTGATCGTGATGGCCTTCACAGCACGGTACTCGTGGCGGCCGGTTATGGCGGCGGTACTGGCGGCGACGTTGGCGAACCACGGCCTTGCCGTACTGCTGGGCGTGCTGCTGGGGGGGCTGCTGCCCGAAACGGAGATGCGGATTATCGGCTCGATAGCGTTCATCGTATTCGGAGTTTTGACGCTGCGGGGCGACGACGACGAGGAAGAAGAAGTGCGCCAAAGCCGCAGCCCGTTCTGGACCGTCGCGCTGACCTTCTTCCTCGGTGAAATGGGGGACAAGACGCAGCTCGCAGTGCTGACCATCGCGGCGGAGCAAGGAACGTGGCTTCCCGTGCTGGCGGGATCGACTACGGCGATGATGATCGCCGACGGTCTCGGCGTCTTGCTCGGGGCCAAACTTTCCCGCCATGTTTCGCCGGAACGGATGAAAAAGATCTCGGCGTTCGTATTCATCTTTTGCGGCGTCGCGGGACTTATTTCGATTCTCGCCTGATATTTCCCTTTCCCTTACATCCGCTTTCTGTTACAATAAGGACATCTTGAATTGAGGGGGAACTTCTTTGGCGGACGTTTTTTTGAACTTCATCGACGAATGGGGATATTTCGCGGTGGCTCTTTTGATGGGCCTTGAAAACGCCTGCGTGCCGATTCCCAGCGAGCTGATCCTCGGCTTCGCGGGCTATCTGATTTACGCGGAGCGCATGACCTTCGCCGGGGCGATGTGGGCCGGCATGATCGGCGGCGTCCTCGGCTCGATTTTCGCATACGAGGTGGGCAGCCGGGGCGGACGGCCCTTCGTGGACCGCTACGGAAAATATTTCTTCGTCAAGCAGTCCCATGTGGACCTGGCCCAGGAGTGGTTTGACAAATACGGGCTGAAGGCGGTATTTTTCAGCCGCATGCTGCCGGTGGTGCGGACGTTCATCTCGCTTCCGGCGGGCTTCGCGCGCATGGACCGGATGAAATTCCTGATCCTGACCATCTTGGGCTCGCTGCCGTGGACGGCGCTGATCCTTTGGCTCGGGCGCCTCTTGGGCGAAGGCTGGGCCATCATGATGAAGGTGGGCCACGAGATCAGCCTGATTTTCGTGGTGCTCTGCATTATCGGCGCAGCCGTTCTCTGGGTCCGGTATAACCGCCGGAAAAAGAAGAAATAAACTTGCTGCATGAATCCCGCCGCGAACCGGACCGGCGGGATTTTTGTTTTTCTATTTCCCTATAGCCATCTTTGCACGGAAAGAGTATAATATATATTTATAATGACGAAACCGGGAGGGGAGTATCCTGCTGTATCCGCTGAAGCTGGTTCCGCCGCTGAAGGATTACCTTTGGGGCGGAACGAAGCTCAAAGAGCAATTTCATAAAGAAACCGATTTGCCGACCGTGGCGGAAAGCTGGGAACTGGCCTGCCGAAAGGACGGGCGCAGCGTCATCGCCAACGGCCCGGCGGCGGGCATGGAAATTTCCCGCTATATCGCCATGGAGGGCGACCGCGTCACCGGCACCCATGCGGCGCGGGTCACATACTTCCCGCTGCTGATCAAGCTGATCGACACGGCGCAGGATCTCTCGATCCAAGTCCATCCCGACAACCAAAGCGCGCTCTGGGAAAAAGACGAGAACGGCAAGACGGAGCTCTGGTACGTAGTGGACGCAGAGCCGGGGGCGACGGTGATCCACGGCGTAAACCGCAACGTCACGAAGGTGGAATTGCGCCAGCGCATCGAAGACGGCACGATCCTCGAGATCTGCAACCGCGTTCCGGCCCGTCCCGGCGACGTTTTCCTGATCGAAGCCGGCACGCTGCACTCGGTAGGCGCCGGCGTCACGCTGGCGGAAATCCAGCAGAACGCCAACACGACGTACCGCGTCTACGACTACGGACGGGTGGATCGCGACGGAAATCCCCGGGAACTCCAAATCGACCGCGCGCTGGAAGTGCTGCACCTTGCGCCCACGCCGCGTCTCGTTCTGCCGCCGCCTCAAAGCTTCTTCGCGGAATACACGGTGCGCCAGCTGGCCGCCTGCGAATATTTCACCGTCAACCATGTGGCGCTGGACGGCCGCATCCACCTTTTCACCAGCCGCGACAGCTTCCACTCCATCCTCTTGCTGGAGGGCATCTTAGAGTTGGAATATTTCAGCGGCAAGGAGATCCTGGAAAAGGGAGATTCCCTCTTCGTCCCCGCCGGCTACGGCCCCTATTGGCTCCGCGGTCACGGCCGTTTCCTCCTCACGATGGTATAAGCGCAGAAATTGCAAAGCCCGTCAGGTTTTTCGCCTGACGGGCTTTTTTCACGGTATGTCGGGCAGCGCCTGGCTGACCGTATTATGGTGTATGATGTCGGTGATGCGAAGCTCCACTTCCAGTTCCTGCTTCAAAAGCGTCTCCGCCGTGTTGTATTCAATGTTCTCACCGGTGGCGATGCCTTTCAGATAATGCGTCCACGCGGCGATGGAAAGATCCGTGGAGGTGTGACGGAGATTCGCCAAGTAGGCGGCTCCCTTTGGAATCGCCACAGCGTCGAGACGTTCCTGCCGTTCCTTCAGCGTCGGGACGACCTCGTCCTCGATGAGCGAGGATATCGCGGCGGCGGTTTTCCCCGCGAAACGGCCCTTCGCCGAACGGGCCAGCGAATAGAATCGCTCTTTCATGCCCTCCAGCTTTTCGTTGTATGCGGCGACCAATTCATGGGTGGCCGCGATGTAGTCGGCGATGTCCTGATTCTGCCTCGGAGCGAGGGTGTCGAGGTACAGCTTGTAGTTATCCATGCGGATGATCTGCCAGCGTCCGTCTTCTTTGCGCTCCAACCGCACGCGAAGCGAAAAGGGCGTTTCCGTCACACGGTCCCGGATGGCGACCTGCGCGTCGGCGGTGTCTCCCGACACCTTGATTTTCTCCACTTCCAACGCTTCCATATTGCGGATTTGGGAGCGTTCCAAGAAGCGCTCGAAATCAATGCCCAGCTGCCGCCCTTTCGTCAGGCTCGTCCCCTGGGGCAGCGACCATTCGCCTGTGGACACGTAACCCATGATGACTTCGTGAAGCCCGTCTATCATGTGGGGCTTGATGATGTCGTAAAACTGCTCGTACTGCGCCTTGCTCTCGGCGGTCAGCGCCGCGTCATACCGCAGCATATCGTCGGTGAGATCGTCATAAGCCCGGGAAAGCACCCGGTCCAGATCGATACCGTTCAAAACGGCGGCGGAGTCATGACGCGCGCAGGCGTCGGAAAGAGAGCGGAGCGTGTACTCGGGCGTGCGCGTATATACAAAGTAATACCAAAGCCAGAGGCCGAGGATAAGGGCGAAAATGAAGAGGACGACCATCATGTTCCTCTTCTCCCGTTCGTGACGACGGCGCAGCCGGCCTTGCAAAGATCGGCTTTCCATTTATTGACCTGCCTTATTTTCAAATTCCGTTGTATTGTACCACATTTTGTGGCCAAAAAGGAAGCCCGGTCTCGCCTCTTGCCTTTCTTTCCTACATTTAGTATATTATATAAAGTTTTGTATACATTATATTAGGGGGCACTCCTTTTGAACACATTTATGAACAGGTACGCAAAAACGCCGCTGATCGGGCGGATTGCTTTCGGTCTTGCCGTTGGTATCGGGATGGCGCTGTTCGCGCCGCGAACCGTCCCCGTGATCGGACTCTTCGGCAAGCTTTTCGTCGGCGCCCTGAAAGGCGTCGCGCCGATTCTCGTCTTCGTGCTCGTCCGCAACGCGCTGGCGCGCGACACGTCTTCCAACAACGCGTCGATGCGCCCCGTCATCGAGCTTTACATGATTGGCACCTTTTGCGCGGCGCTGGTCGCCGTCGCGGCGTCGTTCCTGTTCCCGACGGAGCTGACGCTCTCCGTTTCAAACGCGGACCTCACGCCGCCCAGCGGCATCATGGAAGTGCTGCAGAATCTGCTGCTCTCCATCGTGGACAACCCGGTGAACGCCATCATCAAAGCGAACTATATCAGCATCCTCGCCTGGGCGGTACTGTTCGGCGTCGCGCTCCGCCGCACCTCGACGGCAACCCAGACCTTCATCGCCGACGTAGCGGAGGGCGTAACGAAGATCGTGCAGTGGATCATCCAGCTCGCGCCTCTCGGCATCATGGGCCTCGTGGCGGACGCCATCGGCACGAGCGGCCTCGGCGCTCTTCTGGGCTACGCGAGGCTCCTCGCCGTGCTGCTCGGCGCCTTCTTCTCCGTCGCGCTGATCATGAATCCGCTGGTCGTCTTTCTCAAAACCCATAAGAATCCGTATCCGCTGGTTTTCGCGACGCTCCGGGAAAGCGGCATCTACGCGTTCTTCACCCGCAGTTCCGCCGCGAACATCCCGGTCAATATGCGCCTCTGCGAACGGCTCGGGCTGAACCCGGACCTCTACTCGATCTCGATCCCGCTGGGCGCGACCATCAACATGGCGGGGGCGGCCATCACCATCACGGTGCTGTCCCTGGCGGCGGCAAATACGATGGGGATTGCCGTCGATATGCCGACGGCGCTCCTGCTCTCGATTATCTCGACGGTCGGCGCCTGCGGCGCATCAGGCGTGGCGGGCGGCTCGCTGCTCCTGATCCCGGTGGCCTGCGCCTCCTTCGGCATCAACAACGACGTCGCCATGCAGGTCGTCGGCGTCGGCTTCATCATCGGCGTTTTGCAGGATTCCTGCGAGACGGCGCTGAACAGCTCCAGCGACGTGCTCTTCACCGCCACGGCGGAATTCGCCCAGCGCGCGAAAGCGGGTACGCTGAAAGCCGAAGACATGGTGCCGAAAGATTGATTTCTCTTCCATTCTCAACTCGCATCAAATTTTTGGAGTAAGAAAGTTGGAAAATCCTACTTTCCTACCTCAAAAATTTCGTCGTCAAAAAAATACCGCCGACTGCGACATTTTCTCGCGGTCGGCGGTTTTTATTGTCGGTCACACATTGAATCGGAAATAGGTGACGTCCCCGTCCTGCATCACATAATCTTTCCCTTCGAGACGAATCTGACCCTTTTCCCGCGCCGCGTTCATGCTGCCCGCGGCAATCAAGTCGTCGTAGTTCACGATCTCGGCGCGGATAAAACCGCGCTCGATGTCGGAATGGATTTTCCCGGCGGCTTTCGGCGCCGTCGTGCCTTTCGTGATCGTCCAGGCGCGGCACTCGTCCGGCCCCGCCGTCAAAAACGTCAGCAAGCCGAGCAGCGAGAACGCCGCCTTGATCAGCCGGTCGAGGCCCGACTCTTCGAGGCCCAGCGTCTCCAAGAATTCCTTTGCTTCCTCGCCGGAAAGCTCCGCGATCTCCGACTCGAC
>JAEEGH010030989.1_pt1 | contig 10363 bp, 8 predicted proteins | sample 9134181 | NCBI WGS metagenome assembly JAEEGH01 (sample SAMN16246544, study PRJNA631951) | gut metagenome | biome: gut microbiome; feature: rumen; material: DP-attached | host: Bos | place: Iran: Karaj | collected 2018-10 | reverse complement strand
CTCCTCGATCGTCTGCAGGATCGCCTCGTCGATCTTGTCGAGCGCCTCGCGGATGGCTTTTAGCGGATCGAAGGCGATCTCCTTCTCCTCCTCCTTCTTCCGCTCGGCCTCGCTCGTCCGCTCGTCCGGCGCCTCGGCGCCCTCGGCCACCTTCTCCAGCGCGACCGCGATCTCGTTGAGCTTCCCCGGACCGAGGATCTTGATGTCTTCCGTGATCTTCGCGGTCGCCCCGGCGATGCCGGACTGGACGACCGGTATCCGCGCGGCGGCGGCCTGCGCCTTGGCGAGTTCCTCCTCGAGACGCTTCTTCTCCTTCTCCACCGCCTCGTTGTGGTCCTTGCCCTCCTGGACCGCGCGCTCGATCGCCTGCTCCAGCGACTTGATCTTCGCGTCCATGATGGCCTTCGCCGATGCGTCGTCCGTGATTCCGTACCTTTCGTAGATCTGCGCAAGCTCCGCCTTCAGGGCCGTCCGCTCCGACTCCGCCAGCACCATGTCGTCGAGCGCCGCCGCCTGTTCCGCCGTCAGCCGCACGTTGGCCGCGTCGAGCGCGGCGCCCACTGCCGACAGCCGCATCTTGGTCAGGCTGGTGCGCGTCTCGTCGTCCTCGCTCTTGAGGCGGGCAACCAGCTTCTCCAGGTCCGACACTGCCCCGGACGTCACCATGACGTTCTCGCCGCCAAGGATCGGCGCCGGCTGCTTCTGCTGCTGGACGAAGGGATTGCCCTCCTCCTGCACAGTCCCCTGCGTCGCGACCGCCGCGTTCAATGACGGGCCAAACTGTATTTCTGTAGCCATTGCGCTTGTCCTCTTGTTCGTTTGCCTTGACTACACCTCAAAGCTGAAAAGGTTTCATCATCATCCCGAACTTTCTCTGCCTCTCCGCCAGCTCGCCGTCGGGCGACGACGAGAACTCAACATCGGGCAGCCGAACGTCCCGCCCGCCTGCATCCAGGCCTTCCGCGTTCGGAACCTCGACTTCCTCGTCCCACGCCTCGATCGGATCCAGCCCACGCCTCACGAGCTCGCGGTTCACCGCCTCGCGCTGCTCCGGCGAGAACCTGAAGTTCATCACCTGCTCGCGCGTAAGGCCCTGCTTCTCGAGCATGCGGTCCGTCTCGGCGATGCGCAGCCGCGCCGCCTCCACAAGCCTCTCGGAATCCGCAATCGTCTTGCGGATGCGCGCGAGGTACGCCTCGGTGTCGCTCTGGCTGTCAGCCATGCGAACGCCTCCTTGCCTCTTCGGGCACGCCTTCACGTAGCTCCGAGAAGCCGCCTTGGACTATGCTCGATACTGTTATCTCCATTGCTCCCTCCTGCAAAAGGCACACCTAGTGCATGAGAAGACATTTTGAAGTATAGCACTTCTATACGTCGGATTCAAACACGACGTGATTTTTTTGAAATTTTATTTTTGCCGGAATTTCGTCCCTGCCCGACGCCTCAGCCGCGATCCAGCGCGTCCATCAGCCCGCGGAAATACCCGACAGATGCCGGAATCCACTCCGGGTTCTTCGGGAAGGCGTTGGCGAGCTCGATGCCGCATGCGCCCGCATAGTCCACATCGGCAAGCGCCTTCACGACGCTGAAGTAGTCGATCGCGCCATCCGCCGAGTTCGTCCCCGAGCTGCCGTTCTTCGGGTCGGAGATGTTGCGGAAGTGGCAGTCGAAGAGGCGGGCGGCGTACTTGCGGATCTCGGCGGCCGGGTCGAACCCGTCCGCGAAGGTGTAGGCGATGTCCATGCAGAGGCCCATCCGCCTGTCGAGGTCCTTCACCACCTCCCAGACGTCCACCGGCGCGCCGAAGAGCGTCGGCACGCCGGTCGCCGGGTTGCGGCCGTGGTTGTGGATCGCGAACTTCAGGTCGTAGCGCGCGCAGAGCTCCGCCACCTTCGCGCACAGCTCCGGCGACTGGTGGCGCTTCTTCCAGCCCGTGCTGCCGTCGGGCGCCGGCTTCCACGGCACGCCCACGACGGTCGGCACGCCCAGCGCCGCCGCGTAGTCGAACGCGCGCTTCGCCTCGTCCTCCGTCTGCATGTTGATCGGCCCTACGCCGTACGGCGTCACGCCATGGTCGGCGCACTTCTTGCGGAACGCCTCGATCTCCGCGGGCGTCGACGTCAGCGGCAGGTGGAAGTCCTTCACGCACAGGTCGTGCACCCCGAACCGCTCCAGCGCCTCGAGCGTCTCGTCGATCTTGAACTTGTTGTAGGTGTAGCCTGCCATGCCCAGGCGGAAGCGGACCTTCCTTCGGGCCATTCCGGCCACGGACCCCTTGGCGGCGGTGGCGCCGCAGCTGGCCGCCAGGGCCAGCGAACCGACTGAGATAAACGAACGGCGTGTCATCTTCTGCATCCTTCCTTGATTGTACCCGAAAATGCCACCATCAGGCGCGGACGGAATTTCTGGCGGCCTGAAGAGTGTTCCAGAGGAGCATCGTTATCGTCATAGGCCCTACGCCGCCGGGGACCGGCGTGATCGCCGACGCCACCGCCGCGCAAGAGTCGAAATCCGCATCGCCGCACAGGCGGTAGCCCCTTGGCTTCGTCGCGTCGGGCACGCGGTTCACGCCCACGTCGATCACGACCGCGCCCGGCTTGAGCATGTCGCCCGTGAGCGTGTTCGGCCGTCCGGCCGCGACCACCACCACGTCGGCGGTCCGCGTGTAGGCGGCGACGTCGGGAGTGCCCGTGTGGCATAGCGTCACCGTGGCGTTCGCGCTCGGCCCCTTCCGCGCGAGGAGCGCGGCCACGGGCTTGCCAACGATGTTGGAGCGGCCTATCACTACGGCATGTTTGCCGGAGACGTCCATGCCCGCCGTCTCGATCAGCTTTATTATGCCGTGCGGCGTGCATGGCAGAAAGCATTCGTCGCCGATGAGCATCTTGCCCACGTTGACCGGCGTGAAGCCGTCCACGTCCTTCTCCGGCGCGATGGCGTAGATCACCTTCTTCTCGGATATCCCCTTCGGGAGAGGCAGCTGCACGAGGATGCCGTGGATGGCAGGATCATCATTGAGCGCGCGCACGCGCGCGAGGACCTCCTCCTCCGTGGCGTCGGCAGGCAGGCGTATCTCCACCGAATGCATCCCCGCCTCGCGCGACGCCTTCTCCTTCGCCGTCACGTAGCTCACGCTGGCCGGGTTGTCGCCCACGAGAATCACGGCGAGGCCGGGCGTGACGCCCTTCTCGGCCTTCAGTGCCGCCACGCCTGCCGCAATCTCGGCGCGCGTCGCCGCCGCCAGCTTCTTTCCGTCTATTATGGTTGCGCTCATGCGAAGATTATACCAAATCCATTCGGCTCAGCGGCGGCGGATCGCGGTCAGCTTCACAATAGCGGCGAACAGGAGGATAAGCACCCCGGACCACGCGCCGAACTTCAGCCAGCCGTCGCGGTCGAGCCCGGTCACCACCACGTTGCCGGGCGTGCGTGCGGCGCCAAGGGTGTCGAGGCCTGCCAGCCAGGCCACGGAGTTGAGGAAGAAGTCGCGGTTGGCGTTCCCGCGCGTGGCGAGGGAGCCGTTCGAGACGAACGTGCCGTCGCCGATCACGACGATGCGCGTGGGGCGAAGCGCGAGGTCTGGGGCTTCGCTGCCTCCGCGCTCCAGCGCAACGGCCAGCGTCAAGGGACCGCGCGGCTCAGACGCAGAATCGAACGTCCACGGGCGCACGGAAAGGTCAGTCTCGCCCCATGCTGACTCGTCCGTCCTGGCAAGCGCGGTGAACCCTGCCTGGTCATGCCCCTCCGACGGCACGAGCGGCGCCGCTCCCTCGAAGATCATGGTGCCGCCCTTCAGCGGGGTCGTGATCCGATGCTCGGCGAAATCGGTCACCACCACGTCCGCGCCTGAGAGCGTGCGCGCCGACACCACGGTGAACGGCAGCATCTTCACCCCCCAGTCCGCAAGCAGCCCGTCGACGCCCGCGTTGGGAATGCCCACGGCCAGCACCAGCATGCGCCCGCCCGCTTCGAGATAGCCCTGGAGACGCTTCTGCTCCAGGCGCGAGAACGGCTCCCGCGCGGCGGCCACCACCAGCACGGCGCAGTCCGTCGGGATCGCCGGCGACTCGGCGACGTCCAGCGTCTTCAGGCGATACCCGTCCCTTTTCAGGTCGCGCGCCATGTCGCTCATGCCGGTCACGGAGTCGTACGAGTCGGGCGACGTCTCGCCGTGCCCCACTGTCCAGTATATCGTCTCGTGCGCCGTCGGCTGCGCCAGCTTCTGCAGGGCGCCGGCGCACGCCTCCTCGCCAACGAACACGCTCCGCTCCGTCACGCGGACGCTTCCGTTGGTCGATGAGAACAGGTCCGCCACCGAGACCCTCTGGCGGCGGCGGCCCTTCCTGAACACGATCGACCCTTCGGGCATGCCCGCCCTCACGAGGCTCGCGGCCCTTCCCACGTCCCAGCGGGTATCCACCCACTCCACATCGAGCCTCGCGCCGCCAACCATGCGCGCCGTCGCCGCAAGCCCGCGGACGAGCCTGGAGACTGCCCTGCTCTCTGGAGACTTCGCCGCCAGGAAGCAGGTGACGTCCACTTCCCCCTGCGTCTCCGCGAGGATCTGGCGCGTGCGTGCGGACGTCTCCGAATCCGCCGAGAAGAACGACATCTCGAACGGCACGTCGAGCCGCACCGCCACCGCGATGACGCCGCAGGAGAATATAGCCGCAAGGACGATCACGCTCACCGTGGAGAAGCGGTACAGCCGGGCAGCCCGCCCACGTATCCGCGCCGCCGCCACGACCTTCGAGGCCACGAACAGGCCGAGGCACGAGAGCACGACGTAGAAAACGACGGTCGCCGTGCTGAAAAGGCCCGTTGAAAGGTCGATGATGTGCGCGTCGAGCGGCATCTCCGCGAAGCGTGCGCGCAGGACCGGGAACCAGGCGACGCCAGCCATGAACACCGCGTTCGGGAGAGCCAGCACAAGCGCCAGAGTGGCTACGGCAGCGACGGCAGCGTGGCGGGTGCAAGCGCTCGCGCACAGCCCGAGCGCGCACCAGGCGGCGGACTGCAGCATCAGCGCGCAGAACGCAGGCAGGAACGCGGCCGTGGACATCTTCCCCGACAGCGCGGGCGCGCATGAAGGCAGCACGAGAAGCGGCATGAGCAGGTAGACCGCAAGCGCTACGGCCGAAAGCGCCAAGGCGCCAAGGAACTTGCCCACGACAACGTCCCTCTCGCGGACCGGCGTGGCGAGCATAAGCTCCAGCCGCCCGTCCGCCCGCTCGTCCGCCACGAGGCGCATCGTCACCAGCGCCGCCATGACAGGCAGGAACGGGACCGCCGACAAGGCCCACAGCGCCGCCACGGGCACGGAACCGCCGTCGCCGCGCATGAGCGCGCGCACGAAGCCCATCCCGGAGAGCGCCAGGAAGGCGACCGTCCCGGCGAGCGCCGTCCACGAGACCCACAGCCGGGAGAACGTCCGGACGAACGTGACGCGAATCGTCCTCATGTCGCCCCCTGCCCTTCGCGCTTCGCCGCTGGCAGAAGAAGCGCCTTCACCCCGGCAGCGGTCTTTGCGCCCAGCATCCTTCCGTGCTTCAGGACCAGGAACTTGCCCGCGTGCGCCTCCAACTCGTCCAGCTCGTGGCCAGACACGATGACGGCGGCGAACGTGGCGACGGCGGCAAGGATGCGTCCTATCGAGGCGCGCGTGACGGCGTCGAGGCCCGCGAGCAGGTCGTCAAGCAGGAGGATGCGCGGCCTCAGCAGCAGCGCGTCGGCCAGCGCGACCCGCTTGCGAAGTCCCTGGGAAAGGCTCCCGATGCGCGCATCCGCCCGGTCGCGAAGCCCGCACAGGGAAAGAGCCTCCTGCACGCGGTGGCGGATCTTCTTCGCCATCTCCCCCTTCAGGTGGGCGCGGTAGGTGAGATAGGCCTTCACGGACATGTCCGGCTCCGCCGGCGCGTTCTCGGGCAGGTATCCCATCATGCGGTGGTAGCGCATGGAGTTCCTGAACGCGTCCTGCCCGTCCACCAGCACGGTGCCTGACGACGGCAGAATGACGCCCGCAAGAATCTTCATCAGCGTCGTCTTCCCGACGCCGTTCGCGCCCACGAGCGCAGCGACCTCGCCCGGCGCCACGGAAAACGTCACGTCGTCGAACAGGGAGGTCTTGCCCCATGAGAACGAGATGTTCTGGACATCCAGCATCGGTCGGAGTATTCCGATGTCACTTGTAGAAATTGCCCATTGCGCGGAACTTCGCGTAGCGCGCGTCCACCAGCTTGTCCACAGGCACCTTCGCGAGCTCCTTCAGCGCCGCGACGACCGCCTTCTTCACCGCGAGCGCCGCCGCCTTGTGGTTGGTCTGCGCGCCGCCCGCGGGCTCGGGAACGATCTCGTCCACCGCGCCGAGGCGCTTGAGGTCCGCCGCCGTGATCTTTAGCGCCTCCGCCGCTTCCGGCGCCTTCGCGCCGTCGCGCCATAGGATGCCCGCGCACCCTTCGGGGGATATGACGGAATAGACCGCGTTCTCCATCATGAGGATGCGGTCGCCAACCGCGATCGCGAGCGCGCCGCCGCTGCCGCCCTCGCCCGTCACGACCACCACGATGGGCGTCTTCAGGAGAGAGAAGAACTCGAGCGACTTCGCGATCGCCTCGGCCTGCCCGCGCGCCTCCGCCGTGTCGCCGGGATACGCGCCGGGAGTGTCCACGAACGTGACGATCGGCAGTCGGAACTTCTCGGCCAGCCTGGCGAGGCGCATCGCCTTGCGGTAGCCGTCCGGGTTCGCCATGCCGAAGTTCGCCTCCACGTTCTCCTCCACGGTGGCGCCCTTGTGGTGGCCGAGAACAAGGCATTTCGCGCCCCCGATCGTGGCGAAGCCCGCGATGAGGCCGCGGTCGTCGTTCACCAGGCGGTCGCCGTGCAACTCCTCGAAGTCGCTCGCGATGTACTTCAGGAAGTCCATCAGGTGCGGGCGCTTCGGATCGCGCGCCAGCTTCACCCTGTCCATCGCCGTCACCTTCTTCTTCACTGCCATTTTCTTCTCCTTGTCCCAAACTCTTTAGTGTGTTTCGTGTATTTCGTGGTTAACATTACAATCCTCAATTCCTCAAGTTGTCTTGTTGTCGCCGACGAGCACGGCGAGAGCCGTGATGTCGTCGGACTGCTCGGCGCCCGCCGTAAAGGCGTCCAGCTCTCGCTCCATGTTGTCAACAAGGTCGGCCGGCGCGTCCTTCGCGTGCGCTGACGCGAACGCCAGCAGCCGCTTCTCGCCGTACTGCTCGTGGTCCGCCCGCTCGGCCTCGGTGACGCCGTCCGTGTAGACCAGCAGCATCGTACCTGGATCGAACGACGTCTTCTGCATCGCGTAGGCATATCCGGCCATGATCCCGGCGGCGACGTTGCGCTTCGCCGCCAGGAACTCCGCGCCGCCCCCGGGACGCACGACGACGAGCGGCGTATGCCCCGCGTTGCAGTACTCCAGCCGCCCGGAGGCCAGGTCCAGCCGGCCCACGAACAGCGTCACGAACATGCACGTGTCGTTGTCCCTGCATAGGAGCGCGTTGATGCGGGCGACGATCTCGTCCGGCGGCAGCCCCATGTCCGCCGCCATGCGGAAGCCGGCGCCTGCCAGGAAGGTGAACAGCGCCGCAGGGATGCTCTTGCCCGACGCGTCGCCCACCGCGAAGTAGAGCAGGCCGTCCTTCTCCTGGAAGTCGTAGAAGTCCCCGCCGACCTCCCGCGCCGGCCGCAGGATCGTCCCGAGGTACGGCGGCACCTTGCGCTTCAGCACGCTCGACTGGATCGTCCGAGCGATGCCCAGCTCGCTGCTGAGCCGCTCGTTGGCCACCGTCGCGCGCTGGAGCCGCGTCGAGAACGACCACGAGACGAAGAAGATGAGCCCCAGGCCGACGATCGAGAACACGGCGATCCGCCAGACGAGGCTGCGCGCGCCCTGCAGGATGTTGGCCAGCGGGCAGACGAGCTCCACCGTCCAGCCGTTACTGGCCTTTCCGGCTATCTTCACCGTGTCGTTCGCCGTCGCGACATCGGCGGGGGCTGCGACGAGCGTCTTCCCTTCCTGCGAGAAAAGAACGGCGTAGGAGTCCGGATACGGCTTGATCGCCGCCACGTGGCGCGTCAGGTCCTTGAGCGAAACGTCCGCGGTGAGCACGGCGTAGACCTTCCCGTCCCGTTTCATGAGCGGGACGGAATAGGTGCACATCATCACCTCCGCGCCACCTTCGTCGAAGTACGGCTCGCACCAAGAGGACTTCTTCGACTCCTTCGGGATGCGGTACCAGTCCATGCCATGGTACTTGAAGGTCTCGCCGCCCTGCTGGATGCGCTTGATCGCGCCCTTCCCGTCCTTGTAGGAAAAGGCCGAATAGTAGAACCCCTTCGACGGGAAGAAGTTCGGCTCGAAGGCGATCGTACTGCCGACGATGAACGCGTTGTTCTGCACGAGCTCGCCCGTGATCTTGAACATGTAGTCGGGATCGTCGAGGTGTTCCTCCACGATCCAGGCCGAGTTCTCCACCGCGCTCTCGACAGACGCCATCAGACGGTCGATGCGGCCTACCGTCGCCTTCACGACGTTCTCGACCGTGCTACGCGCCTCGTTCTCCATCATCTTCGACGTGCTGAACGCGACAAAGGCCGCGATGGCGAGAAAGAGCGTCGACGTGACGGCGACGACCGCAAAGTTTATTCGTCCAGCTGAACGCATAGATTAGCTCCTAACCCGACTTTCCATGTTCAACCGCGATAAGCGATTCGAATGGATTCATCGGTTTTTCCTTTTTGAGCACGTATTATACTAAAAACCGACCGTGCTTGCACTCATGAAGAATCCCCTTCTGCCGACCGCGGACTATTCTTTGAACAGGTCATCCAGTGTCACTTCCGACTGAAAACGAGCCGAATACTCGTTTCTTGCCAGACCGCAGGCAGAGATCATCGTCAGGTGTATGGCTTTCCTTGTCTTGGTGACTTCTCGAAAAACACCGACCTTCCGCGCCAACTTCGCATCATATTCCTTGTCTATTCTGAACGGCTCGGACGTGTACTTGCATTCGCAGAGCGTGATGACATTGTCTGCCCTGTCGAAAAGGAGATCAATCTGCGCACCATCTGGATGTATCTCATCTGCCCGGTGGTGCCATGCACAACATTCGGCAAGGATACCTTCTATGCCAAGAGACTTGCGAATCTGCCGATGATGGAGCAGACAAAGCCGTTCAAAGGCAAGGCCGCTCCAAACCCTGTGCGAAGGCGAATCGATTGTACGAAGCCAGAAGTTCCCGTCCGAAGGCCTTCGCCCCGCAAGATAGCGGAAATGAAAGAGCGTGAATGCGTCAACAAGTTGAAACACACGATTGTTCCGTCCTGAACCAAACGGATTGTATTGGCGAACGAATCCGCTCACGATCAACGCCTCGAGCGCATCCGTCAGTTTGCCGGAGGCCGAGATGCCAAGAGCCTGCGCAATATCATTCCGCGTCATGCCGGAAAGATGTCCGGCAAGTTCCCTGACAATCTGCCGATGCAGCTGCGACCGGCGAAACAACGACGAATACAGCTCCACGAATTCATCCGCAAGCGGAGCGCCATCGCAAAAGAACATCCGATCAAGATTCTGCGCCATGGAGAATCGCTTGTCAAGATAGCGCCAGTAATAGGGAATTCCGCCAAGAGCCATGTAGCATTCGGCTATTTCCATACGGGACATGGAAAGACCTCCTTCGCGGACGAGGCTTTCGCATTCACCTATCGTGAACGGATTGAGGCAGATGCGACATGTCACGCGGTTGTGCAGACCGCCGCGATTGCGAAACAGCTTCTTCGAAATCCAGGCGGCCGCAGATCCGCAGACAATAAGCAAAACATCCTTGCGTGCCGAGGCCCAGCCATTCCAAAACCCTTCAAGTGCCGTAATGAAGTTGGAACGAGGCGTATCCATCCACGGCATCTCATCTATGAACACAACCTTCTTTGCAAGATTGCTTCCAGCAATCACCTCGCGAAGAAACGCAAATGCTTCATCCCAGTCTTTCGGCATCTTGTGTCCAGATAGTCCATACGTCTTCAATGAAAGCATGAAATTGGATAGTTGACGCTTCACGCCTCCATTTGCAAGACCTGAATGTTGAAACGCAAAACGTCCATCAAACGTTTCTCGCACAAGATATGTCTTGCCGACGCGTCGGCGTCCATAGATGGCAACAAATTCAGACTCATTGGACTCATACATCCTCATGAGTTCACTCTGTTCCGCCTTTCGTCCAATCATATCGACATCCTTCCCTTCTTTTGAAGAATCAAGTGCCGATGATTATATCACATCAGACAGTTTAGCACAAGTATAGGCAAATATACCGTCGAAAAGGTGCTAAAATTGTTTGTG